>Ga0209256_1000488_pt1 | contig 58638 bp, 60 predicted proteins | sample AraplaCol_mCL_r2_2_FD_184270 | JGI IMG/M metagenome (GOLD analysis project Ga0209256, IMG submission 184270) | Arabidopsis root microbial communities from North Carolina, USA - plate scrape MF_Col_mCL_r2 (SPAdes) (version 3) | ecosystem: Host-associated > Plants > Roots > Endosphere | place...
ACTCCGGCATCGTGCAGTCGGCCCTGGGCATCCCAGTGTCCCTGTTCACCGGTATCTTCGCCATGGCCCGTACCATCGGCTGGATCGCCCAGTGGAACGAAATGATCGCCGACCCAGAGCAGAAGATTGGCCGCCCACGCCAGCTGTTCGTCGGCTCGGCAGTGCGCGACGTGCCTCCGCTGAAAGACCGCAAGTAATCCTTGCAGCCTTCCCGGCAATAAGAAAAGCGAGCTTCGGCTCGCTTTTTTTTCGCCTGTCCTTGAGCCATTCGGTCACGCGGGATCGGCGGACAAGTTGGTCGAAATTAATTTGCGGAATCGGGAACAAAAGGCGATCTTGCATATCGAAATCCAAGGAGCCTGCGGCCGGTCGATGAGGCGCCGGATGTTTTCGTATTTTGTCCGGATCTGCGCGCTAAAAGGATTGCCAGTAATCAGTATGTTGTTAACTCCACGAGGAAGGCAATCTGCCAGTGTTTCGCGCGTGCGTGAATTTGAATTCCGTTTGCACCGAACCTCGATTGATTGCCTGCCGCTGGGAATTGAAGAGATGATCTTGGACGAGAATCCGTTCGGGGCAATTTGTGCGTTGTATATCCTGGCAAGGGAAACCAAAGATGACCCGGACAGGCGCTATGCGGAAAAAATTCGGATTCTCATTGCTAACCACGGAAAGAAGTGGTCACGGCAAATGGAATCGGATGTTTTCAGAATTATTAACTGGATGATGGTGCTCCCCCATGAGTTGGAGCGCAAGATGTGGAGAGTGTTCCTAAGGGCGAAAGGGAGGCCGAAAATGAACTGGATGTGTCCAATTGAGAAGATTTTCTTTGAAGATGGTGTTGCGGTGGGAGTTAAGCGTGGCATGAAAAGCGGAATCGAACAGGGAATCAAACAGGGAATCGAACAGGGAATCGAACAGCGCTTCGCGCGCGGCCGAAAAGAGGCCGTCGCCGGAGTGCTCGAGCGGCAATTGGAAATTCGATTCGGCCCGCTTTCAAAAACGGTTCTCAAGAGGTTGAGCCGCGCAAGTCCTGACAAGCTTGCTAAATGGGCTGAGGCGCTGATTGACGCCCGAACCCTGAAGGACGTGTTTGGGAAGTAGAGAGATGCATGCTGAATGTTGGCGCAATCAGGCAATTATTTAGCGCGCTTGGCATCCTTCCCTCCCATGAAGGCTCAGTTCTGATATCGTTGAGACCATTCAGCGGTTGAAGTCCAAGTACTTTCCCAACATGGAGGCTTGCTTGTTCACCAGTCGTAACCTTGTTCTCGCCACAGTGATGGCCCTGCCAATTGCAGCGCTCGCTGTTCCAAATACTTCCGATACCCGCCTGCTATCCGAGCCGGCACTTTCCCAAGACCATATTGCATTTATTTACGCCGGCGACGTATGGCTGGCCGACCAGAATGGACGAGACGTCCGCAGGTTGACCTCCGATGTCGGCGAAAAGTCGAATCCCGTCTTTTCCCCGGATGGCCAAACTATTGCCTACAGCGCGAATATAGATGGCAATACCGATGTATTTATTCTGCCGATTGCCGGCGGAATTCCGCGCCGCCTGACCTGGCACCCGGGACAAGACCTGGTTCAGGGTTTTACGCCTGATGGCTCGCAGGTCCTATTTACTTCGCCACGCGTAGCATCGAACAATCGATACCGAAATTTGTTTACCGTGCCAATAGGCGGCGGTGTCGAAACCAAATTGGAAATCCCGAATGCCGCGCGCGCGACATTTTCGCCGAATGGGCGGGCTATCGCGTATAACCCGACTTCACCCGCTTTCCTGCAATGGAAGCGCTATCGTGGCGGCTTGAACTCGATTATCTGGCTATTTAATCGCGATACGCAGGCCGTTGAACGAATTCCGCAGCCTGCCAGCCGGGTAAATGACGTGGACCCGATGTGGGCAGGAGATAAAGTCTATTTCCGTTCTGACCGGGATGGGGAGTTTAATCTCTACGTTTACGATGTTCGCAGCAAGAGCATTAACCAGCTAACCCGGCACACGGATTTTCCCGTCCTGAATGCGTCATTCGCTGGTGGACGGATCTTATATGAGCAGGCAGGTTATCTGCATATGCTCGATATCAATTCGGGCGCGACTGCCGGCAAGCGGCTGGCAATCGGCGTCAGTGCCGACCTTGGCCTGTCGCGTGAGCGCTGGGTGCGCGGAGCGAAATATATTCGCAACTCGTCGGTATCGCCATCGGGCGCGCGGGTGGCTTTTGAATTCCGAGGCGACATCGTCACGCTTCCAGCGGAGAAGGGCGATATCCGTCATTTGACGCAGACCCCTGGCGTGCACGAGCGTGGCCCGGCCTGGTCGCCGGATGGACGTCAGGTCGCCTACTTTTCCGATGAAGGCGGCGAGTATGCCTTGCATGTCAGGCAGCAGGACGGCAAGGGAGAGCTGCGCAAGTTCAAGCTGAACGGTTCCGGCTTTTTTGAGCGCGCCGCCTGGTCTCCGGACAGCAAGAAAATCGCCTTCATCGACAATTCCTGGACGCTGTATTACATCGACCTGGCGACGGGCGTGCAAAGGAAAGTCGCCACGGAACCCATGTATGGCGTCGACAAGTCGCTGCGTGGAACCTGGTCGCCGGATTCACGCTTTATCGCCTACACGCTCAATTCGCTGAGCTACACGCGCACAGCGTATATTTATGCGCTGGACGAGGACAAATCGCATGCGGTGACCGACGGCCTGTCCGACGTCGCCAACCCTGTGTTCGACCGTAACGGCAAGTATCTGTATTTCTTCGCATCCACCGACGCGGGACCGAGCAATAACTGGTTCTCGCTGCAGAACCAGGACAACCGCCCGACTCGCTCGCTCTGGCTGATGGTGCTGCGGAATGACATCCCGTCTCCATTGGTGCGCGAAAGCGATGAGGAAAAGGGAGCAGCGACAGCGCCACCTACGCCGAAGGAACCGCCCAAGGACGGCGCTGCGGGCGACAAGAGCGAGGAGCGCGTACTGGCCGACACCACGACCAGCCGCGGTGCGGACGCCAAGGCGAAAGCTGCCGCTGCAACGGCCAGGCCGCCTGTGCCGATGCGCATCGACTGGGATGGCATCTCGACGCGCGTGATCGATATGCCGCCGCCGGTTTCACAATACTTCGACCTGGAGGCTGGGGCGGAGGGGCAGATCTTCTTCCTGCGCGAGGTGGATGGCAAACGCCAGGTCCAGCGCTTCGATTTGAAGGACCGCAAGACCGAAACCATCGTCGCCGACGCGGATGACTTTGAGATCAGCGCTGACGGCAAGAAGATCGCCTGGCGCCTGAAGGAGCAGTGGAACATGGGCTCCGCCACGGGCAAGCTGCTGTCGCCATCGGAAGGCAAGCTGCGTGTGGAAGCGATCGAAACCAAGGCCGATCCGCGCGCGGAGTGGAAGCAGATCTACGATGAAGTCTGGCGCATCAACCGCGACTATTTCTACGACCCGCACATGCATGGAGTGAACTGGAAAGCGATGCGCGACAAATATGCCCAGTTCCTGCCCGACGTGGCTACGCGCAGTGACCTGAACCGCGTGATCCAGTGGCTGTGCAGCGAACTGGCGGTTGGCCACCATCGCGGCGGCGGCGGCGACAACTTTATTGACGCCAAGCCGGTACCGGGTGGCTTGCTGGGTGCCGACTATGAGGTCGCCAACGGCCGCTATCGCTTCAAGAAAATTTACGGTGGCCTGAACTGGAACCCGACGCTGCGAGCGCCATTGACTGAGCCCGGGCTGAACGTGAAAGCGGGGGAATACCTGTTGGCGGTCGACGGCCGTCCGCTGGCGCCGCCGACTAACCTGTACAGCGCGTTCGAAAATACCGCCAACCGCTCGATCGAAATCACGGTCGGACCGAACGCAGATGGCAAGGGCGCGCGCCATATCACGGTAGTGCCGGTGGCAAGCGAAGATGCGCTGCGCAACCGCGATTGGGTGGAAGGGAATATCCGCAAAGTCGATGCCGCAACCGGCGGGCGCGTTGCCTATGTCTACGTGCCGAATACAGCGGGGCTTGGGCATACCTATTTCAAGCGTTATTTCTACCCGCAAGCCTATAAGGACGCGATCATCATCGATGAACGTTTCAATGGCGGCGGCAGCCTGGCCGACTACTATATCGAGCTGCTGCAGAAGCAGGAGATTGCCTGGTGGGCCATGCGCTATGGCGCGGATATGAAGACGCCTTCCGCCTCGATCCAGGGGCCGCGGGCGATGCTGATCGATGAGACCGCGGGCTCGGGCGGCGACCTGCTGCCGTGGATGTTCCGCAAGAATAAGCTTGGCCCGCTGATTGGCAAGCGGACCTGGGGCGGCCTGGTTGGCATCCTCGGTTTCCCGGTACTGCTGGATGGCGGCACGATTACGGCGCCGAACCTGGCTTTCTGGACTCGCGAAGGTGGCTGGGGTGTTGAGAACGAGGGCGTGCCGCCGGATATTGAAGTAGACCAGAATCCGGCGGATGTGATCGCGGGACGCGACCCCCAGCTTGAAAAGGCGATTGAGGTGATCAAGGCCGAACTGGCGAAAACGCCGCCAAGCCGTCCGGCGCGTCCGGCTTATCCGGACAAGAGCCGTTGAATCAAACCGTGGCCAGCCTTGCTGCCGCTTCGGCGAACGCAGGGCGTGCCTCAGGCAGCGGGCGCAGGCAATCTGATGCCAGTGCCCGCACTTGCGGCAAGTTTTCTTCGCAGCGCTCCAACAGCTCCTCCAACAGGTAGCCGAAGGCCCTCACTTCCAGCCGCTCCAGCGCAGACGCGAGTGCGGTGCCGGGTTCGAAGCGCGACGCCCCGCCGAAATCGCCCAGTAGCGCATTGCCTTTGTCGCAGTTGAGGATGTTGTGTGCATACAGGTCGCCGTGCATGATGCCCCGTCCATGCAAATGTGCAGCGGCGGAGGCAATGCCGCGTGCGATGCCAAACACCGTATCTGCGCTGAAGCGCTGGCCGTCGGCATAAACGTCGCGCGTGCAACTGGCAAAGCTTGGCGGGCCGGCCAGGTTGCGTAAGCCGGGATCGGCCAGAGGCATGACCAGCGCCGGCAGGCCTGCGGGATGGTCGGGAATCGTGCCGAGTACGGGAATCAGGTTGGGATGCGTTCCGGCGCCGATGCAGGCGGCCATTTCCTGGGCCGGCAAGCCATCGCTGGTCATGGCGCCTTTGTACACCTTGACCGCCACCAGCTGGCCGTCAAGCGTGGCCTGGTGGATCACGCCGGACGCGCCTTCGCCCAGCTTGTGCTGGATGTGCAGCGCGTTCCAGGAAATGCTGGCGGCCGGAGGAATTGCCGCCTCGCTGAATGGGTTTCCGGCGAAGGCCAGCCAGGCCAGTCGCGGCATCGATGTTAGCCAGGCTGGCAGCGCCGGGAGGTTGTTCGCGGAAAGACGCAGCAATTCAAGCTGGCCGCAATTTGCCAGTTCGTCCGGCAACGCGCGCAGGCGATTGCCCGACAACATGAGTTTTTGCAGGTCGGGGCATCGGCCGATTTCGGGCGGAAGCGTTTCGATGCGGTTGTCGGTCAGGATCAGCCAGCGCAGGCGGGCGGGCAGGGCGGCTGCGGGCACGCTTTCAATCCGGTTCGCTTTGAAGCCGATCATCGTCAACGAGGGGCAGCTGCCTAGTATTGGCGGCAGCTGTGTGAACTGATTCTCGGAGCAGAAGATGATGCGCAGGCGGTGCAGGCGCGGCAGGTCGTCCGGCAGGGAGGACAAAGCGTTGCCGGTGAGGTCCAGGATCTCCAGCGTATCGGCTAGTTCGAAGATCTCGCGCGGGAATTCGGTCAGGCCGCAACGCAGTTGCAGCCGCACTGCGCCGGCCAGTTGGCCGGAGCGCAGCTCTTGAAGCGTTTGCATCAAATTACACGAAGAGTTTGGCGGTATCTTCGGTCCAGGCGTGGCTATGCTTGCCCCAATCGCCGTCGCCGCGCGGCTCAGGGTAGCCGGACTGGCAGTAGCCTCGCTTGGCGTCGAAGTCGAACACCGCCTGTGGCACGCCATTGATCATCAGGACCGATTTGCGCGAGTCCTGCGACCAGCCCACGTGGAAGTGAATGAACTTTTCGTTTTCGGCCACGCCGGCGACGTTGTAGACGTGGACGCCGTCCTGGACTTTGTTGCCCTCGGCCGCCGGATCAATGGCGTAAAAGTAGCCGGTTTCGGTGTCATCCTGGAAGACAACGGCGAATTTACCGTCCGGGGAATGGGATTCGAAATGAGTGGTCTGGCCGACGGTATGGTGACCGTCTACGTCGATCAGGAGTGGCATGCTGAAGAACCGAAAAGTTTGCGTGGGCGCAGTATAGCTTGCGTCTAGCTTTCCTCGTCCAGCATTTTCTGGATTTCGGCGCGTTCCTTGGCGCTGACATGGCCGCCACGCAACGCCGCCATCACCAGCGCCTTGCCGGAGCCGGCGAAAGCCTTGTGGATCAAATCCTTCAGCAGGGATGTCTGGATCGAATCCTGCTGTTCGGAAGGCGAGTAAATGTGGGCGCGCTGGCTTTCATCGCGGTTCAGCAAACCCTTGGTGTGCATGACTTGCAGCAGGCGCAGCACGGTGGCGTATTGCATATCCGGCCGTGTTTCGACAGCCGCCTCATGCACCTGCCGCGCAGTTGCCGGCCCTAGCGCAAACAAGAGGCGCAGCATTTCAAGTTCGCTAGGAGTAGGTTTTGGCAGGGCCATGATAGATCCAGGAAGAACATCGATGGATCTAGAATAAATGATCTAGACAGGAAAGTCTACTCTGCCGGCGACGGCTGAGCCCGTGTCTCAAGGGGGCCTGACCCCATGGTGTGACACGGGCTCAGCTGTGTTACCACTTCATTTCGCCTTTGGCGACTTTGGCGCTCAATTGCAGGGCGCTTTCGAGGCCGGCTTGCGGGTAGGCGGACTTCATCGCTGCGACCAGGGCGGCGCTGTCGGCGGCGGCCGGGGTGGCGGCTTCGAAACGGCGCAGGTAGTCGGCTGTGTAGCTGATCGCGTCCGGCGTCAGGGCGGAGCCGGGGGCGAAGTGGCCAGGCACCACCGTTACCGGCTTCAGCTTGGCCATGTCGTCCAGTACGGACAGCCATTGGGCGCGCGATTCAGGTGTCTGCGTATCCGCTACCCAGACGTGCAGGCCTTTGAACAGCACCACGCCGCCTACAACCGCTTTGATTGAGGGGATCCACACGTAGCTGCGGTCGCCCTGGCCTTTGATTTCCAGCTTTTTGCCTTCGATCTCGATATCGCCTTGCAGAAGTTCCGGCATAACTACGCCGCTTGGGGCATTGGTGCCGAGGATCGGCCCCCAGTAGGTCACTTTGGCTTGCCCTTTCTTTTCCATGGCGGCGATGGTGGTACCGCGTGCCACGATGCGGGCTTGCGGGAAGGCGGCTTTCAGTACGTCCAGGCCGAAATAGAAGTCCGGGTCGCCATGGCTGACATAAATGGTGGTCAGGCGCTTGCCGCTGGCCTTGATCTGGGCTGCCAGCTTTTCCGCTTCGGCGCGCGAGAACTGGGCGTCGACCAGCACGGCGTCTTTTTCGCCTTTCACCAGTACGGAGGCAACCGGGAAGATGGCGGCTTCGCCTGGGTTGAAGACTTCCAGTGTCAGCGGGGCGGCGGAGGCGCCGGCGGTGCTTGCGGCGAGGGCGGCTGCGGCGAGGGTGTGCTTGATCATGTCTGAATTCCTTTGGGTAAGTAGATGACGCCAGTGTAGGCCGCTGGACATGATCGAAAAATAGTATATATTGAAACTGTTTATTGCTTAAATCGTTCATATGGACCGCATCGCTTCTGCCAACGTCTTTGTCACCATCGCCGATCGCGGCAGCCTGGCCGCTGCGGCCGAAGCACTTGATATGTCGCGCGCCATGGTGACCCGCTATCTGGCGGAGATGGAGGAATGGGCCGGGGCGCGCTTGCTGCACCGGACTACGCGTCGCCTGGGACTGACGGCGGCGGGGGAGGTGACGCTGGCGCGTTGCCGTGAACTGCTGGCGCTGGCCGGCGCGATTCCGGCGGCGGGCGACATTGGGGCTGGCGAGCCGCGCGGCTTGCTGCGCGTGGCTTGTGCGCAGTTCCTGGCGCAGACGGCGCTGGCCGATGCGCTGGCGGGCTTCCTGCGCCGGTACCCCCAGGTGACGGTGGACCTGCAGGTCGATAATCGTGCCGTCAACCTGGTCGAGCAGCGCATCGACCTGGCCATCCGGATTACCAATGCGCTGGAGATGAACCAGATCGCGCGCAAGCTGGGCGAGTGCCGCTCGATGCTGGCGGCAGCGCCGGCCTACCTGGCGGAGCGTGGCTCGCCCGCCGACCCGCAGGACCTGGCGCGGCATAACTGCCTGGCTTATAGCTATTTCGGCAAGAGCGTATGGACACTGGCGGGCGTCGACGGCGCCGCGGTGGAGGTGCCGGTCAGCGGCAACCTGTCCTCGAACGAGTCGATGGCTTTGCTGGCGGCGGCCGGGCAGGGCGCCGGCATCGCCATGCAGCCGCGCTTTGTGGTCGCACCGGAAGTGGCGGCGGGCCGGCTGGTGGAAGTCTTGCCGGACTGGCAACCGCAAGCGCTTGGAATTCATGCCATTTATACATCGCGCCAGCACATGCCGCCTGCGCTGCGGGCCTTGCTCGATTACCTGGCCGACTGGTTCGCCCGCCGCGGTGCCGAGTTTTAGTTGTTTCAGTTCAATGACAGTGCTATGCTAGGCGACCGTTTTTGGAAAATCTGGAAACAACAGAGCCCTTCCCCCACAACTTGATGTGCAATCCGCTAACCGGTCAGGCCGTGTCGCGGAAGGTTTGAACAACCCGCTAATTCCTCGCGAAGCGCGAAGAAAGGTGAGCAAAGAAATGATGCAACAACAGACGTCCAATTCCTACCTGTTTGGTGGGAACGCGCCGTACGTAGAAGAACTGTACGAGGCGTACCTCGAGAATCCTGGCTCCGTGCCAGACAACTGGCGCCAGTACTTCGACGCCATGCAGAACGTGCCTGCAGTTGACGGCAGCGCAAAACCAGACGTCGTTCACTCGTCCGTCATCGCCTCCTTCGCCGAACGCGCGAAAGCAGGTCCAATCCGCACCATCGTCGCTTCGTCCGACGCCGAAATGGGCCGCAAGCGCGTGGCCGCCACCCAGCTGATCGCAGCCTACCGCTACCTGGGCTCTCGCTGGGCCAACCTGGACCCGCTGCAGCGCCAGGAACGTCCAAGCATTCCTGAACTGGAGCCATCCTTCTACGGCTTCACCGATGCCGACCAGGACACCGTCTTCAACATCAGCAACACCTACTTCGGCCCGGAGACCGCGACCCTGCGCGACCTGACCAACCTGCTGAAGGACACCTACACCCGCTCCGTCGGCGCGGAATACATGTACATCTCCGACCCGGCCGAAAAGCGCTGGCTGCAGGAGCGCCTGGAGTCGATCCGTTCGACCCCTAACTTCACCGCCGAAAAGAAAAAGCACATCCTGGAGCGCCTGACCGCCGCTGAAGGCCTGGAACGCTACCTCCACACCAAGTACGTCGGCCAGAAGCGCTTCTCGCTGGAAGGCGGCGAGACCTTCATCGCTTCGATCGACGAAATCATCCAGCGCGCCGGCGAAAAAGGCGTGCAGGAAATCGTTATCGGCATGGCCCACCGCGGCCGCCTGAACGTGCTGGTGAACACCCTGGGCAAGGCGCCTAAGGACCTGTTCGAAGAATTCGAAGGCAAGCACGCCGACGACCTGCCGGCCGGCGACGTGAAATACCACCAGGGCTTCTCGTCCGACATCTCCACCGCAGGCGGCCCTGTGCACCTGTCGCTGGCGTTCAACCCGTCCCACCTGGAAATCGTCAACCCGGTGGTTGAAGGTTCCGTGAAGGCCCGCATGGACCGCCGCGGCGACGCGCACGGCGCGCAAGTGCTGCCGATCCTGGTGCACGGCGACGCGGCATTCGCCGGCCAGGGCGTCGTGATGGAAACCCTGAACCTGGCGCAGACCCGCGGCTACGGCACCGGCGGCACCGTGCACATCGTGATCAACAACCAGATCGGCTTCACCACTTCCGATCCGCGCGATGCACGTTCCACCATCTACTGCTCCGACGTCGTGAAGATGATCGAAGCGCCTGTGCTGCACGTGAACGCCGACGATCCTGAAGCCGTGGTCCTGGCTTCCCAGATCGCCCTGGACTACCGCCTGCAGTTCAAGAAAGACATCGTTGTCGACATCATCTGCTACCGCAAACTGGGCCACAACGAGCAGGACACCCCGGCGCTGACCCAGCCGCTGATGTACAAGAAGATCGCCAAGCACCCGGGCACCCGCAAGCTGTACGCGGACAAGCTGGCAACCCAGGGCGTGATCCCGGCCGACGGCGGCGACGCCATGGTGGCCGAGTACCGCGCTGCGATGGACCAGGGCAAGCACACCGTCGATCCAGTGATCTCCAACTTCAAGAACAAGTACGCCGTTGACTGGCTGCCGTTCCTGAACCGCAAGTGGACCGACGCGGCCGATACCGCCGTGCCGATGACTGAGCTGAAGCGCCTGGCGACCGCCATCACCACCGTGCCTGAATCGTTCAAGGTGCACTCGCTGGTCGAGAAAGTGCTGGCTGACCGCGCTGCCATGGGCAAGGGCGAGATGAACCTGGACTGGGGCATGGGCGAACACCTGGCCTTCGCGTCCCTGGTTTCCTCCGGCTACGCAGTGCGCCTGACCGGCCAGGACGCCGGCCGCGGCACCTTCACCCATCGTCACGCCGTGCTGCACGACCAGAACCGCGAGCGTTGGGACGCTGGCACCTACATCCCGCTGCAGAACATCGCAGAAGGCCAGGCACCGTTCACCGTGATCGACTCCGTGCTGTCCGAAGAGGCAGTGCTGGGCTTCGAATACGGCTACTCGACCGCCGAGCCTAACACCCTGACCATCTGGGAAGCCCAGTTCGGCGACTTCGTCAACGGCGCCCAGGTTGTGATCGACCAGTTCATCAGCTCCGGCGAAGTGAAGTGGGGCCGTGCTTCCGGCCTGGTCATGATGCTGCCGCACGGCTACGAAGGCCAGGGCCCAGAGCACTCGTCGTGCCGCCCAGAGCGTTTCCTGCAGCTGTGCGCCGACAACAATATGCAAGTTGTGCAGCCGACCACCGCATCGCAGATCTTCCACGTGCTGCGCCGCCAGATGGTGCGCCAGTTCCGCAAGCCGCTGGTGATCCTGACTCCTAAGTCGCTGCTGCGTAACAAGGATGCAGGTTCCCCGCTGGAGCAACTGGCCAAGGGCGCGTTCCAGACCGTGATCGGCGAAGTGGACGAGTCCATCGACGCCAAGAAGGTCAAGCGCGTGATCGCCTGCTCCGGCAAGGTGTACTACGACATCGTGAACACCCGCAAGACCCGCGGCGTGACCGATACCGCCATCGTGCGTATCGAGCAGCTGTATCCATTCCCGCACAAGGCGTTCGCTGCTGAACTGAAGAAGTTCCCGAACCTGACCGAAGTGGTGTGGGCGCAGGACGAGCCGCAGAACCAGGGTCCTTGGTTCCAGATCCAGCACAACATCTTCGAGGCCATGGAATCGGGCCAGAAGCTGGCATACGCCGGCCGTCCTGCTTCCGCTTCGCCTGCCGTGGGTTACTACGACAAGCATTACGCGCAGCAGAAAGACCTGCTGGAAACCGCGTTCTCGAAGCTGAAGGGCTTCATCCTGACCAAGTAATTCACGCATTAGCGGGTGAGCCGCCCGCGTCATGCGGGCGGCGCGAAAAATACACAAAATTCGGAGTAAAAAACAAATGGCACAAATCGAAGTCAAAGTTCCTCAACTGTCGGAATCCGTCGCTGAAGCGACCCTGCTGTCCTGGCACAAGAAAGTCGGCGAGGCAGTGGCCCGCGACGAAAACATGATCGACATCGAGACCGACAAGGTTGTCCTGGAACTGCCAGCACCAGCCGCAGGCGTGGTTGTGCAAGTGATCAAGGCCGACGGCGCCACCGTGGTTGCCGGCGAAGTGATCGCCATCATCGATACCGAAGCTGCCGCCGGCGCGACCCCATCGGCTCCTGCCGCTGCCGCCGCTCCTGCTGCTGCCCCAGCTGCTGCCGCTTCCGCCGACAAGTCCGGCGTTGCCATGCCGGCCGCTGCCAAGATCCTGTCCGAAGCCGGCATCGCCGCTTCCGACGTTGCCGGTTCCGGCAAAGACGGCCGCGTGACCAAGGGCGACGCCCTGGCCGCTGCTGCTGCACCGAAGCCAGCCGCTCCGGCACCGCTGGCGCCAGCCGCTCCTAAAGCGCAACTGCAGAAGGTTGCTGCTCCAGCCGTTGCCAACCTGGGCGACCGCCCGGAAGAGCGCGTGCCAATGAGCCGCCTGCGTGCACGTATCGCCGAGCGCCTGGTCGAGTCCCAGTCCACCAACGCGATCCTGACCACCTTCAATGAAGTGGACATGAAGCCGGTCATGGACCTGCGCAACAAGTACAAGGACAAGTTCGAGAAAGAGCATGGCGTGAAGCTGGGCTTCATGTCCTTCTTCGTGAAGGCCGCTGTGCACGCACTGAAGAAGTACCCGATCCTGAACGCTTCGGTTGACGGCAACGACATCGTCTACCACGGCTACTTCGACATCGGTATCGCTGTGGGCTCCCCGCGCGGCCTGGTGGTGCCTATCCTGCGCAACGCAGACCAGATGAGCATCGCCGAGATCGAGAAGAAGATCGGCGAGTTCGGCGCGAAAGCCAAGGAAGGCAAACTGACCCTGGAAGACCTGACCGGCGGTACCTTCTCCATCTCGAACGGCGGTACCTTCGGCTCCATGCTGTCGACCCCGATCATCAACCCACCACAATCGGCAATCCTGGGCGTGCACGCCACCAAGGACCGCGCTGTTGTCGTTGACGGCCAGATCGTGATTCGCCCGATGAACTACCTGGCGATGTCCTACGACCACCGTATCATCGACGGCCGCGAAGCTGTCCTGGGCCTGGTGGCAATGAAGGAAGCGCTGGAAGATCCTGCGCGCCTGCTGCTGGACCTGTAAAAACCGGTAAAGCGGCGGGGACTGGCCCTAGGTCCAGCCCCCGTCCCTCACTGCAAGTCAGCGACTGCTACCGGCTAGTGTCAGACCCTGCGGGTCTGACACTGGTTTACCGGTTTAAAAATTTGAAGGGAGTCACATGAGCGTCTCCGAAGAACTGAAGCGCCTGCACGAACTGCACCAGGCCGGTGCCCTGAGCGATGAAGAATTCGCCCGTGCCAAGGAAAAGCTGCTGCAAAGCGGCGGTACCAGCCAGCAGCCCGGCGGCGATTTCGCCACCGAAGTCGGCAAGCTGCGCCGCTCCACTACCGACCGCTGGCTAGGCGGCGTGTGCGGCGGCATCGCCAAGCAATCCGGCATCGAGTCCTGGATCTGGCGCCTGATCTTCGTTCTGGTCGCAACATGCCTCGGCTTCGGCGGGCTGATTTACATCCTTATGTGGATTTTCGTCCCCACGGACGACCAATGATTTGGGAAAAGACATGAGCAACAAACAATTTGACGTAGTAGTTATCGGCGCCGGTCCTGGCGGTTACATCGCCGCCATCCGCGCAGCGCAGCTGGGCTTCTCCGTAGCCTGTATCGATGAGTGGAGCAACGACGCCGGCAAGCCGGCCCCAGGCGGCACCTGCACCAACGTAGGCTGCATTCCATCCAAAGCGCTGCTGCAATCGTCCGAACACTTCGAACACGCATCGCACGGCTTCAAAGAGCACGGCATCAACGTGGAAGGCCTGTCCTTCGACGTGGCGCAAATGCTGAAGCGCAAGAACACCGTGGTTAAGCAAAACAACGACGGCATCCTGTTCCTGTTCAAGAAGAACAAGGTGACCTTCTTCCACGGCCGCGGCGCATTCGCCGGCGCCGCTGGCGCCGAAGGCTACCCGATCGCCATCTCCGGCCAAACCACCGAGACCATCACCGGCAAGCAGATCATCGTTGCTACCGGTTCCAATCCACGTGCACTGCCAGGCGCGCCATTCGACGAGAAACTGATCCTGTCGAACACCGGCGCTCTGAACATCGAAACCGTACCAGCCAAGCTGGGCGTGATCGGCGCCGGCGTGATCGGCCTGGAACTGGGCTCCGTATGGCGCCGCCTGGGCTCCGAAGTGACCGTGCTGGAAGGCCTGCCGACCTTCCTGGGCGCAGTCGACGAGCAGATCGCCAAGGAAGCACAGAAGCTGCTGACCAAGCAGGGCCTGTCGATCAACCTGTCCTGCAAGATCACCAAGGTCGAAGCCGGCAAGAACAACGTTACCGTTGAATACACCGATGCCAAGGGTGAAGCGCAGAAGGCCACCTTCGACAAGCTGATCGTGTCGATCGGCCGTACCGCCAACACCATCGGCCTGGGCGCCGACAAAGTGGGCCTGGCTGTCGACGAACGCGGCATGATCACCGTGGACGAAGACTGCAAGACCAACCTGCCGAACGTCTGGGCGATCGGCGACGTGGTACGCGGCCCGATGCTGGCGCACAAGGCTGAAGAAGAAGCGGTTGCCGTGGCCGAGCGCATCGCCGGCCAGCATGGCCACACCAACTTCAACACCCTGCCATCGGTCATCTACACCCATCCGGAAATCGCGTCCGTGGGCAAGACCGAGCAGCAACTGAAGGCCGAAGGCGTGGCGTACAAGGCCGGCACCTTCCCGTTCCTGGCAAACGGCCGCGCACGCGCGCTGGGCGATACCAACGGCATGGTGAAGTTCCTGGCCGATGCGACCACCGACGAGATCCTGGGCGTGCACATCGTGGGCCCAATGGCTTCCGAGCTGATCTCCGAAGCTGTGGTGGCGATGGAGTTCAAGGCTTCGGCCGAAGACATCGCGCGCATCTGCCACGCACACCCATCGCTGTCGGAAGCGACCAAGGAAGCGGCGCTGGCTGTTGATAAGCGTACGCTGAACTTCTAAAACCGGTATCCCCCGGGGCGGGGACTGGCCCTAGGTCCAGCCCCCGTCCTTCACTGCAGAAATGCCGGTTTTAAAAATAATGAACGTCCAAGAGTTTTACCAGCACGCGCTCGAACAGCGCGACTTCAAACCCGACGCCGCCCAACAGCGCGCCGTCGACCGCCTGCAGCAGTGCTACGATGAATGGGTCGCCTACAAGGCCCAGCGCTCGAATTCCTTCAAACGCCTGATCAACCGCCCGACGCCTCCGCGCGGCGTGTACATGTGGGGCGGGGTAGGGCGCGGCAAGTCCTTCCTGATGGATTCGTTCTATTCGGTGATCCCGCTGGTGCGCAAGACGCGCCTGCACTTCCACGAATTCATGCGCGACGTCCACATGCAGCTCGACGAACTGCGCGGCGTGGAAGACCCGCTGGACGAAGTAGCCAAGCGGATCGCCAAGAAATACCGCCTGATCTGCTTCGATGAATTCCACGTATCGGACGTGGCCGATGCCATGATCCTGTACAACCTGATGAAGGCGCTGTACGACAACGGCGTGTCCTTCATCATGACCTCGAACTACGAGCCGTCCACCCTGTACCCGGACGGCCTGCACCGCGACCGCATCCTGCCCACCATCGCCCTGCTGAAGGAGAAGATGGACGTGCTGAACGTCGACGCCGGCGTCGACTACCGCGGCCGCGCGCTGGAGCAGGTGGATGCCTATTACACGCCGCTCAACGCCAACACCGACCACCAGTTGCGCGAAGCCTTCGCCCGCATCGCCGAAACGGCCGACGAAGATCCGCGCATCCACGTCGAAGGCCGCGAGCTGAAGGCCCTGCGCCGCGCCGGCACCATCATCTGGTTCGATTTCGCCACCCTGTGCGGCGGCCCGCGTTCGCAGAATGACTACCTGGAAATCGCCAGCCGCTTCCATACCGTGATATTGTCCGGTATTCCGATGATGTCGGCCGGACAATCGTCCGAAGCACGCCGCTTCACCTGGCTGATCGACGTATTCTATGACCAGAAGGTCAAGCTGATCATGTCGGCCGAGGTGGAGCCGGAAGAGCTGTACACGTCCGGTGTGTTGTCCAACGAATTCCACCGTACCGTGTCGCGCATCGTCGAGATGCAATCGCGCGAGTATATGGAAAAGGAACAGCGCGGCGCCGCCGAAAAGCTGTCCTGACAAGGAGAAAAATTTGAAGAACTGGATCTGGCTGGCCATGCTGCTGCCAAGCGCCGTACTGGCGCAGGACATTGGCCGCCCGGCTACCACCGGCGCCCCGCGCATCCCTGAAACTCACTCGGTCGAGCAAGCCGACGCGCGCCTGGCGCAGGTGAAGAAGGATCGCGACGTGGTTGAGGCGGAATTCGCCGCCCGTGAACAGCTTTGCTACGAAAAGTTCTTCGTCAACTCCTGCATCGACAAGGCCAAGGAGCAGCGCCGCCTGCGCCTGGCCGAACTGCGTGCCGTGGAAGTGGAAGCGAATTACTTCAAGCGCCGCAATGCAGTGGAAGTGCGCGACCGCGAACTGGAAGACCGGGCGCAGAAGGATGCAGCGGAAGCGGCTTATAACGCCGCCCATCCGAAGCCGGCGAAGCAAGATCCCGCGCTGAAGCCGGCGCCGAAACCGGCTGCCGAGTCGGTGCAGCAGCGCCAGGCAGAGCATGACGCCCGCGAGCGCGCCCGCGCCGCCCAGGAAGCCGCCGCCGCGCCGGAACGCGCGAAGAAAGCCGCGCAATTCGAACGCAAGAAAGCCGAGTCGGAAAAGCGCCAGGCGCAAGTGAAGGCCAAGCTGGCCGAGAAGGAAGAGAAGAAGCGCCGCGCCGCGGAAGCGCAGAAGGCCGAGGCTGCGAAAGCCGAAGCTGCAGCCAAGGCCGAAGCCGCGAAAAAGCCTTAAACGGCTTTACGCAGCTTCTGCACGGTGTAATTGACTGGTTCCTTCGGCGGGGCGACCAGCTTGATGATCGCCATCGAGCAGTTGTCGCCTTTGCCCTGCGCCCGTTCGCGCGCCTTGTTGATCAGAAGTTCGGCCGCCTCGCGCGGCGATTTCTTGGCGATCGCGCTCGCCAGTTCCACATCCGCGAAATAAGACCACAGGCCGTCCGAACAAAGCAGGAAGGCATTGCCGGGCTTGAGGTCTTCCTGCACGCCAAAGGTGACGAAGGGCTCACGGTGCTTGTTCCCCAGCGCGTTGCTGAGCAGTTTGGCCTGGCGGTGCTTGCGCGCTGCTTCCTCCGGCAAGCTTTCCTTCTCCATCAGGTGGGTGACATATTCGGCATCGCTGCTGCGGGCCAGGCATTCCTTGTTGTCAAAACGATACAGGCGGGAGTCGCCGACGATGGCCCAGACCGCCTGGCGTTCCGGCGTCAGCACCAGCAGCACCATGCTCGATTGCGGTTCGCTGGCGCCGGTACGCGGGTCCATCACCAGGATCTGGTGCACGTCGTGCGCGATTTCGCGCAGCAATTCTTCCAGCCGCGGCAAGTGGACGGCCTCCGACGCCCGGTATTCGTCAAACAATTGTTTGGCCGTATGCAGCACCTGTTCAGCGCCTGTGGCGCCGCCGCTGATGCCATCGGCCAGCACGGCCAGCACATAGCCGGGCGCTTTCTGCGCGGTAAACAACGCGACACGGTCATTTTGTTGGGGCCGGCTACCGATATGTTGGGCGGTTCCAGCCTCGATCTTGTACGTGCTCATAGGGACTTGACAGCTTCTTTCCAATGACTACCTGAGTTAAACTATGCACCTGTATGCAGTTTTGTTGCAAGTATAGCCTGTTGTCCCAACGAAACTGTAAGCAAACGTTAATCGAAATCGTGCAGACTTTCCATTTATGATCAACAAAGAAGAAATCCAGCGCCGCATCGTTGAACTCGATGTCGAGCACCGCGACCTGGATGCAGTCATTGAAATGTTGACCCTGGATGGTCACCACGATCAACTTCAATTGCGCCGCCTCAAGAAGCGTAAGTTGCAATTGAAAGACTATATCACCCTGCTGAAAATGCAATTGGTGCCCGACGTACCGGCCTGAGCAGGGCCACTCATTCTTCGACTAACTTGACAGATCCACAACAGCCGACCGCCGCTCCCGGCGCGCCGAACGATCCGGTTTTTCCTCCGGGGGCGCACGACGCCGATATTGAGCGCCTGTTTGGACCCGGCGGCCCCCTGGGCCCGGCGGTGGGCGGTTTTCGCCCGCGCAAATCGCAGACCGAGATGGCCAAGGCGATTGCCGATGCCATCGCCAAGCAGCAGACCCTGATCGCTGAAGCCGGTACCGGCACCGGCAAGACTTTTGCCTACCTGGTGCCTGCCTTGCTGTGGGGCGGCAAAACCATCGTCTCCACCGGCACCAAAAACCTGCAGGACCAGTTGTTCCTGCGCGATATCCCGACCATCCGCGCAGCGCTGCAGGCGCCGGTTTCGGTCGCGCTGCTGAAAGGGCGTTCCAACTACCTGTGCCACTACCACCTGGAGCGCACGCTGCAGAACGGCCGCATGACTTCGCGCGAAGACGTCGGCTACCTGCGCGAGATTTCGCGCTTCCTGAAAATGACCAGTACCGGCGACAAGGCCGAACTGGCGCGCGTGCCGGAAAATGCCCTGGTGTGGAACCTGGTGACGTCAACCCGCGAAAATTGCATGGGGCAGGAGTGCCAGTACTACCAGGACTGCTTCGTGATGAAGGCGCGCCGCGAGGCGCAGCAGGCCGACGTGGTGGTGGTCAACCATCACCTGTTCTTTGCCGACGTGGCGCTGAAGGATACCGGCGTGGCCGAACTGCTGCCCTCCGCGAACACCGTGATCTTCGACGAGGCGCACCAATTGCCCGATACCGCCACGTTGTTCTTCGGCGACAGCGTTTCCACCTCGCAGATCCTGGAACTGTGCCGCGACGTGCTGGCCGAGGGCCTGGCCCATGCGCGCGACGGCGCCGAATGGGCCAAGGTCGTAACGCCCGTGGAAAAGGCAACGCGCGACCTGCGCCTGACCTTCTCGCAGGACATCGTGCGCATGTCGCTGCCGCAGATCGCGCCGTCCAGCGACTTCTTCCCGGCGCTGCAGACCCTGAAGGATGAACTGGTCGACATGGTGGCCGTGCTGGAAAAAAATGCCGAGCGCGCCGAGACCATCGAGCAATGCCGCGTGCGCGGCAACGAACTGTCGGCCAAGCTGGAGGCCTGGAAATTCGACCCGAAGGCCAAGGTAGCTGCCGGCGAAGAAGCCGTGTTCTGGCTCGAGGCCTTCCAAAGCTCGCTGCAACTGCACAAGACTCCGCTGTCGATCGCACCGATTTTCAACGGCCAGCGCGAAGGAGTGCCGCGCAGCTGGATCTTCACTTCCGCCACGCTGGCAGTGAAAAACGACTTCACGCACTTCGCCCAGCAACTGGGCCTGGAAAACGAAGTCGCGCGCAACTGGCCAAGCCCGTTCAATTATGAGGAACAGGGCATCTTGTACGTGCCGCAAGGCCTGCCGGACCCCAATTCGATGGGCTACACCGACGCCGTGCTGGATGCGGCGCTGCCGATCATCGAAGCGGCCGGCGGCCGCACCTTCCTGCTGTGCACCACGCTGCGCGCCGTCAAGCGCGCGGCCGACCGCCTGCGCGACGAATTCGACAAGCGCGGCCTGAAGTTCCCTTTGTTCGTGCAGGGCGACCGTGGACGTACCGAGCTGCTGGACCAGTTCCGCAAGGCCGGCAACGGCGTGCTGATCGGCTCCCAGAGCTTCTGGGAAGGCGTGGACGTGCGCGGCGAAGCGCTGTCGCTGGTGATCATCGACAAGCTGCCATTCGCGCCGCCGGACGATCCAGTGCTGGCTGCCCGTATCGAGGTGATGGAGCGCCAGGGCCTGAATGGCTTCATGGGCCATACCTTGCCGGAAGCGATCATCAACCTGAAGCAGGGCGCCGGCCGCCTGATTCGCGACGAAGGCGACCGCGGGGTGCTGATGCTGTGCGACCCGCGCGTGATCTCCAAGCCCTACGGCCGCCGCATCTGGCAAAGCCTGCCGCCGTTCAAGCGTACGCGCGAAGCGGCGGATGTCATAGAATTCTTCAAAGGCCATTAACCACCGGGAGACGCAATGAAGCTGACACGCGCGATGTTGGACGAAGCAGCAGGCCAGGGCCTGCTGGATGAAGGCCAGGCGGGGCGCTTGTGGCAGTTCCTGGTGGAGCGCGAACAGCACACGCCCGGCTTCAAGCCGGCGCACATCCTGTACTACCTGGGCGGCCTGATCGCCATCGGCGCCATGTCGCTGTTCATGACGCTGGGCTGGGAGTCGTTCGGCGGCACCGGCCTGCTGTTCATATCCATTTGCTATATGGTGGCCGCGCTCGGTGCGGTCGAGTGGCTGCGCGCGCGCGGCATGATGGTGCCGGCTGGCGTACTGGCCGCCTTTGCGGTGGTGCTGGTGCCGTTGGCGGTTTACGGCCTGCAGCATATGCTTGGCCTGTGGGCGGACGGCGGCGCCGGCAGTTCATACCGCAACTACCACTACTACATCGACTGGCGCTGGATCCTGATGGAGCTGGCCACGCTGGCTGCCGGCGCCGTCGTGCTGTGGCGCTACCGCATGCCTTTCACCGTAATGCCCTTGGCCGTCACGCTCTGGTACATGAGCATGGACGTCACCGAAATGCTGCTTGGCCATTACAGCCTGTTTTCCCACGAAGGCAAGGTTATTTCGGCAGTATTTGGCGTTGCCATGACGCTGCTCGCGCTGTGGGTCGACCTGCGCAACCGCAGCAGCAAGGATTTTGCGTTCTGGCTCTACATCTGGGGCGTGCTGACGTTCTGGGGCGCCTTGTCGTCGATGGATTCCGGCAGCGAATTCGGCAAGCTGGTGTACTGCCTGATCAACGTGCTGATGATCGGCATCGGCGCAGCATTGTCGCGCCGTGTGTTCGCGGTATTTGGCGGCTTTGGCATTGCAGGCTACCTGGGCCACTTGTCGTACACCGTTTTCCGCGACAGCCTGCTGTTCCCGGTCGCCCTGACTGCCATCGGCATCGCCATCATCGCCGCCGGCGTATTCTGGCAAAGGCGCGAAGCGGCGATCGGCGCCAGCCTTCGCCAATGGCTGCCGGACCCCGTGCGCCTGCTGGTCGAACGCCGCGCCGCATGAAGCTGCGCATCATGCTTGCATTCCTGATGCCTAGCCGCGAAGCGCGGCTAGTGCAGTTCTGCCGGCGCCTGGCCGGTCAGCAGCCAGTCTCCAATCGCCCGATAGACTTGCGCGCGCTGGCCTTGCAGGCCGTGCGCACTTTCGCGGCTGCAGTCGCGCCGTGTGCCGGCGTAGACCGGCGGGAACGCATCGCTGTCCACCACGATCAACGGGAAGAAGCGCGCCTTGGGATAGCTGTCGCGGAAAGGCAGGCAGGCGTCGCGCCGGTGATGCACGCCGAGCACAGGGCGTTTCAGGTGCGGCACTTCGGCCCAGGCATCGGCGCTGCCATTGATTAGCACCACCGCATCCACGGCCGGCAAGCGGTTCGCGAGATAGGCGGCAGAGAAGGCGCCGTCGCTGCTTCCCATCAGGACAATATGCGCTTGCGGGTGGCGCTTGCGCATGAAATCGATGACAGCGGCGACGTCCTGCCGGTGCGCGGGGCCCTGGCGGCTGCCGATATCCAGTACTTCATGGTCGCTGGCGGTGTCCAGCGCCACCATGGCGCCCACCTGTTCCGCCATCTGGCGCTGTGCGCCGAACAAGGTGTCCGGATCGGACGGCAGGCTGCCCGGCCATACGCCTTGCAAGCCGCGCTGGCCTGAACCGCCAGCCAGGTAAAGCACCACATGGCTGGCGGCGCGTTCGCCTGTCATCTCCAGTACCCGCACTGCGGCGCCCGGCCGCGTCGGGATATCCAGCAACACTTCGCCGGCCTGCACGGTGCCGTGCAGCGCCATAGCCAGCATAGCCAGCGTGCGAATCTTCATTTGCGATACCTCCCGCGCCGAGTGACTTTCACGCATCGCGATTCGATTGGCGTGTTGTGCAAAATTGTATATTCTCCGACAACGTTTTGTGCAAAAGTTGAGGTGAGACCATGAAGTGCAAGTTGATCCTGGGAGCGCTGGCGATTGCGATGGCGCCCGCCGCGCATAGCCAATGCTGTGGTTTTGGCATGAGCTACGACAACGTCGTGGTCTGGCCGCAGCCGGACTTGCGCATTCCGGTGCCATCGTCGAACAACGCGAAGAAGGCGCCGCCCATCCTGCCGAAATCGAGCCCCGCGGTGAAGGCCAATGCGCACAAGCTTGCCCAGCACTTCCCGCCTGAAAAGCGCGCTGAAATGGAAAAGATCTATGTGCAAAGCATGGACGTCTACCTCCAGGTCGAGAAGAAAATGGGGTGGACACCGCGCGATATGGCGGGCGGCCTGGCTGCTTTCCTGGTAGGGAATTACATGGTGCTGAAGAACACCGAAGTCTCGGATGAGGACTTCAATGCCGTCGCGCGGCAGATTCGCGCGCAGAACAAGCTCCAGAACATCAATGACCGCAACGAAGCGGACAAGGTGCGCGACGTGTTCGAACAGAGCGCCATGATCGGCGCCTTCATGGCGCTGGCCTATAAGTCGCACCAGCAGCAACCGCAGCCGCCCGCGGTGTACGAAAACATGCGCAACGCCGCCCGCGAAAACCTGCAGCTGGTGTTGAAGGGCGATCCCGCCAACCTGTTCATCGACAAAAACGGCATGAGGTTCCAATGACGATCTTTATCAAGAAGCTGTGTAACGCTTTCATCACGGACGCCGTGGTCAATCGCCGCATTGGCGGGATGGCGGCGCGCAATGTGGAAACGATCGGCGCCGCTATCGGCGGATTGTGGGTGGGCGGTACTGTCACTGTGTCGGCCGACGCGCTGGATTGGGTGCCCAACATCATGAACACGGCGGTGCACGACGACTTGCTGCCGGTGCATATCCCGCTGCGTGAAGTGCGTGCGGTGAGGCGCGAATTCGGCATCCTGACCGGCATCGTGGTGGTTGAACTGGACGATGGGGGCGAGTTCCGCTTCCGTTGCTTCAATGCGCGCAATGTGGCGGAGAACATGTCCGACCTGCTGCCTAGCCAGGTAATGAGCGCATGAGCCGCCTGCTGCCGCGGCTGACGCTGTGCCTCGCGCTGCTCGCGGCGCAGGCGGTCCAGGCGCAGGGCTTTGTGGGCCTGGGGCTCGATTATCCGATGACGACGGCGCCGTTGATCAACTTCGCCAACATGGCGGTGATGAACAACAATTCGATGAACACCGGCCGGCATTCTCGCGGTGAGCCGGCGCGGCTGAAGGCGCCCCAGGCGGTGCAGCGCAATGCACAGGAATTGGCCAGGATTTTCCCGGCGTCGAGCCAGGCTGCGATGACGCAGGCATTCCAGCAAAGCATGGATGTATACCAGCAGGTTGCCGCCAAAATGGGATGGCAGCGCGAGGACCTGGATGGCGCGATGGCAGCCTTCATCGTCGGCAACTACATGGTCTTCGCCAATCGCGAAGTGCAGGACGGGGAATTTGCCGCAGTGGCTGAGCAGCTTCGCCAGGGCGGCGGCACGCGCCGGCTGGCTGATACGCAAAGCGCCGAGGCGATCCGCAACCTGTACGAGAAAAGCGCTATGGTGGGCGCCTTCATGGCGCTGGCCTATAAATCGCAGCAGCAAAAGGCGCAGCCGGAGCACGTGGCTGCCAACCTGCGCAACAGCGCGCGCGAGAACCTGAAGCTGGTCCTGGGGACCGACCCCGAACGACTGCAAATCGGCGAGCGAGGTGTTATGCTTGTCAAATGACTATCCTTGACGGCTCATGCCACTGCGGCGCAATCACGATCGAGGTCCCGGCCGCACCGGCCTACCTGATCGACTGCAACTGCTCGATCTGCCGCCGCACGCGCGCGCTGTGGGCCTTCTATCCGGAGGAGGCGGTGCGCATCGTGGGCGATCCTGCGCATGCCGAGGATTACGTCTGGGGCGACAAGTCCCTGCGCACGGTACGCTGCCGCTCCTGCGGCTGTGTCACCCACTGGAAGTCGCTAAAGCCTGATGAGGATGGCCGCATGGGCGTCAACATGGCCAACTTCGCCCCCGAAGTTGTGGCGACGCTCGAAGTGCGCAAGTTTGACGGCGCCGATACCTGGACCTACCTATGATCGCCGACCTGCCGGCAGGCGCTCTGCTGCAGCGCTACCGTGATCAGGGCGCCTATACCGATTGCTTTGCGATCGACGTGCCGGGCCAGGTAGCGCATGCCGCCTATGTGGAAGCGTTCTATACCACCGCTGTATTCAAGCTGGAGCGCCTTTTGCTCGCGCTGTTCGTCGCGCGGCCATCGCGCGATGCGGAGGCGCGTGAACTGGCCTGCGGCCAGCGCCAGCAGTTCGCCGCCTGGTCGGTGGAGGGGCGGGCGCCAGGCCAGTTGCTGATGTGCGATTACGCCGGCAGCACGCGTTCCTGGCTGATGGCCGTGCCCACCGGGCAGGGCACGCGGCTGTATTTCGGCTCCGCAGTCGTCCGCTCGCGCCAGGGCGGCATTTTCCGCGCGCTGCTTGGCTTCCACAAGCAGTACTCGCGCATCCTGCTGCGTGCAGCCGCTTCCCGCGTGCTCAGGGCCTGAATATCGATGGACTCCCTGATTACCGCATCGGCGCGTTCCCTTGCCAGCGGTGATGTGCTGGGCGCCCTGAAGCATGTGGCTTTACGCGACGACCCGCCGGCTTTGGCCCTGCGCGGCATCGCCATGGCGCGGCTGGGCGATTTTCCGAAGGCACGCGAACTGCTGCGGCGTGCCGCGCGCGGCTTCGGTGCGCACGAAGAACTGGCGCGCGCCCGCTGCGTCGTCGCAGAAGCGGAAGTGGCAATGGCCATGCGCGATTTCGCGGCCGCGCCGCGTGCCCTGGCGGCCGCGCTGGCGGTGCTGGAAGCGCATGGCGACTACGGCAATGCACTGCAGGCGCGCCTGATCGCCGCCCGAAAACTGCTGCTCCTGGGGCGACTGGAGGCTGCTGCGGCAGAATTGTCCCGCCTCGATATCCGGGCGCTGACGCCGGCGCTGGCGGCCGTGGCGCAACTGGCTGCGGCGGAACTGGCAATGCGTTCGCTACGCCCGGCGCCTGCACGGGCCGCGCTCGCCCAGGCGCAGGCGGCGGCCGCACGCTCGGGCGTGCCGGAACTGCTGGCAGAGGTGATGGAAGCCAACGCCGCGCTGCAACGCCCCGCTGCACGCCTGCATGGCGGCGGCGCGATGTCGCTCGACGAAGTGGCGGCATTGCTGGCCTCCGGCAAGCTGGTACTGGATGCGTGCCGGCGCGGGCTGGCCAGCGGGACGGCGTGGCGTCCGCTGGCGCGCAGGCCGGTGCTGTTTTCGTTGGCCCGCACGCTGGCCGAGGCTTGGCCGGGCGATGCCGGACGCGACCTGCTGATTGAACGGGCTTTCAACACCCGCCGCCCCGACGATACCCACCGGGCCCGGTTGCGGGTCGAGATTGGCCGCCTGCGCACGCTGGTCAAAGGCCTGGCCGGCATCGAAGCCACGCCGCTTGGCTTTGCGATCCGCCCCGTGGATGGCGGCGCGCTGGCGGTGCTGGAGCCGCCCATCGATGGCGAACAGGCTTCGCTGCTGGCGCTTTTGTCCGATGGCGCGGCCTGGTCGACTTCCGCATTGGCGCTGGCGCTCGACGCCAGCCAGCGCACCGTCCAGCGTGCCCTGGCAGAGCTGGAAGCGGATGGCCAGGTGCGCTCAATCGGCAATGCCCGCACCCGGCGCTGGCTGTCGCCGCCGCTGGCCGGATTCACGACAATCTTGTTACTCCCTGCTGCACTGCCATTGGAATAAAGTTCACTTGCGGCGCCATTCGAGGCGCGCCTCATAAGGAGCAAAGCAATGACCCGAAATTCAAGCAAAGTGCGCAAGGCTGAAATCCTGCGCGAATACGGCCCGTTCGATGGTGTCAGCAAAGTCGGCGGCGTCACTTACGACGGCCATCTGGTGTGGGCGGCGACCGGCGCCCGCCTGATCGGCTTTGACCCCGAGAGCGGCAAGCAGGCTCGCTCGCTGGACCTGGCTGCCGATGCCGGCACGGCATTCGACGGCAAGTTCCTTTACCAGATTGCGGCAGAGCGCATCAACAAGATCGACCCGGCCAGCGGCACGGTGCTGTCGTCGATCCCCGCGCCCGGCAAGGGCGGCGATTCCGGCCTGGCATGGGCGGAAGGCAGCCTGTGGGTAGGGCAGTACCGCGACCGCAAGATCCACCAGGTCAACCCGGAAACCGGGGCCGTGCTGCGCACCATCGAATCGAACCGCTTCGTTACCGGCGTGACGTGGGTGGACGGTGAGCTGTGGCATGGCACCTGGGAGGGCGACCAGAGCGATATCCGCCACGTCGACCCGCAAAGCGGCGCGGTGCTCGAAACGTTGGAAATGCCGCCAGGGGTCTTCGTCAGCGGCCTGGAGTCGGACGGCGCCGGCTTGTTCTATGCCGGTGGCGAGAACAGCGGCAAGGTGCGTGCAGTGCGCCGCCCACGGGGAGCATGATCATGAACGCCATCGTCAATCAGGAGCAATGGGTCGCGCAGCGCAAGGCATTGCTGGTGCGCGAAAAGGAACTGATGCGCCAGCAGGACCAACTGGCCAGCGCACGCCGCGCGCTGCCGTGGGTGCGCGTCGACAAGCAGTACGTGTTCGATACGGCGCAGGGCAAGCGCTCGCTGTCCGACCTGTTCGAAGGACACAGCCAGCTCGTTGTGCAGCACTTCATGTTCGCGCCGGGGCAGGAGCGCGGCTGCGCCCATTGTTCCTACATGGCCGACCATACCGACGGTGCGCTGGCGCACCTGGCGCAGCGCGACGTGAGCCTGGTGGTGGTGTCGCGCGCACCGCTGGCCAGCCTGGAACGCATGCGCAAGGAAATGGGATGGCAGTTCAAATGGGTGTCGTCGGGCGAAAGCGATTTCAATTACGACTTCCACGTCAGTTTCGCACCGGAAGAAATGGCCGAAGGCGAGGTTTATTACAATTACACCGGCCAGCCTTTCCCGCACGAAGATGCCCCCGGCGTCAGCGTGTTCTACAAAGACGATGCGGGCGTGGTCTATCACACCTATTCGACATACGGGCGCGGCGTGGAAGTCATGATGCATACCTATCGCTTCCTCGATATCACGCCGCTGGGCAGGCATGAGGAAGGCTTGCCGTACACGATGGCGTGGGTCAGGCACCACGACCGCTACGCGCACCCGGCCGCGTCGTGCTGCGCTTCAAAAGCCTGATGCGGGGACGCCATATCCGGCTTCCGGCCCTGGCGGGCCGTGACGGCCATCGCCTGCGGCCATGCAGCGTCGATGGCGCTAGTGGCGGCAGCGGTGGCATTCAGGCTGCCGCTGGATCGACCGGTGCTGCAGTGGGGCGCTGGCATGCTGCTGCTCGTTGCACTGGCATGCCGCATGCGCAAAGGCCATGCAATTGCGGGGCAGGCAGGGATGGCGCTGTGGAGCTTCATTACGTCGCTTGCGCACGGCGCCGGCTTCGTTATGATGCCGGCGCTGATGACGATCTGCGGTACCGGCGCCACCGGCCCGCTGTTGCAGATGCTGGCCGCGATGGGAGTTCATCTGGCGGCAATGCTTGCGGCAAACGGCGCGGTGATCTACCTTGCCGCGCGCCTGGTGCAGTGGCTTAAGGCTTGACGATCACCTTGCCGGTCACCTTGCGGGCGGCCATCGCTTCCAGCGCGCGCGGCGTATCGGCCAGCGCGTAGCGCGCCGAGATGTGCGGGCGGATCTTGCCCTCAGCCAGCCAGCCCAGAAGCTGCATCATGCCGGCCAGGTTGGCTTTCGGCTCGCGCTTGACGAACTCGCCCCAGAACACGCCCATCAGCGAAGCGCCCTTGAGCAGCGTGAGGTTCAGGGGCAGTTTCGGGATTTCGCCGTTGGCAAAGCCCACCACCAGGTAGCGGCCGCGCCAGCCGATCGAGCGGAAGGCCGGCTCGGCGTATTCGCCGCCAACCGGGTCGTAGATCACGTCGGGGCCCTTGCCGTCGGTAGCTTCCTTGATCGCCTCGCGCAGGTCGCTATTGCTGTAGTTGATCACGACGTCGGCGCCATGCTCCTTGCAGACCGCCAGTTTTTCCGCGCTGGAGGCTGCGGCAATCACGCGCGCACCGAGCGCCTTGCCGATCTCGATCGCTGCCAGCCCGACGCCGCCGGCGGCGCCCAGCACCAGCATGGTCTCGCCGGCTTTCAACTGGGCGCGGTCCACTACGGCGTGGTGCGATGTGCCGTAAGTCAGGGTGATCGCGGCTGCGGTGTCGAAGTCCATCCCGGGCGGCATCGGCATCAGCGAGGCGACTGGCACCAGCAACTGTTCTGCAAAGCCGCCATGTGCGGAGAAGGCAATCGCCTTGTCGCCCGGCTTGAAACCCTGTACGCCTTCACCGACCGACAGCACCACGCCAGAGACCTCGTTCCCCGGCGTGAAGGGCAAGGAGGGCTTGTACTGGTACTTGCCCTGGATGATCAGCACATCGGGAAAGTTGACGGCCGCCGCTTTCACCTGCAGCACCACCTGGCCCGGGCCGGGCTGCGGGTCGGGTACTTCTTCCAGCACCAGCGTGTCGGGCAAGCCCCATTCCTTGCAAACGATAGCCTTCATATGGTCTCCACTATTATCGAACGATCGTGCGATTATGCCCGAGAACACTTTGCGCCGGCACAAAGTTTAACGCGCGGGAGGGGAATACATTGGGCTGGCAGGGGAGGCGATTGCCATGAGTATCCGGTACGGCTGCTTTTTCAGTTACGCGCATGGCCAGCACGCATATATGAGCCACTTCAAGGACGACCTGGTCGACGCCCTGAAGTGCTATCTTGAGCCCCATTTCGACAACGAGACCGAACTCTTTGTCGATAGCGAGCAACTGGGTGGTGGCGACGATATCGACCGTCGCCTGGCATTGGCCATGTGCCAGAGCGCGACGATGATCGTGATCTACACGCCGAAGTACGAAGCCCACCCATATACCCGGCGCGAGTTCGCCGCCATGCAGATGATCGAGGCCGAGCGCAGCGGCTGGTACGAGCTGCCCAGCCACCTGATCATCCCCGTCATCATGACGCGCCATCCCCTGAACCTGCCACGCCAGATCAGCGAGCCTGGCATGTATGTCGATTTTTCGCGCTACACGCTGGCAACCGGGGACTTGAAAACCAACCCCGATTTCCTGCCCGATATCCGGCGCATCGTGGACCGCATCACGATGCACTACCACTGCCTGAAGGCGAGCATCCCGCCCGACCACGATTGCAGGCAGTTCGTGCTGCCGCCCGTGCCGCCGGAATGGCGCCCGCCGGCGCCGCCGCACTTCCCACGTTAGAAACACCACTGAAAGAGCGCCATGGAACACCTACGCCTGCACCTGCCGCAGCTGCCCGCAGCCGGCGAAGTCACCACTTTCTATTCTTATAAAGGCGGCGTGGGCCGCACCATGGCGCTGGCCAACCTTGGGCATATCCTGGCATGCCGCCGTGCGGCGCCGGTACTGCTGGTCGACTGGGACCTGGAAGCGCCAGGCCTGCATTATTACTTTCCCGGCGCGGCGCAGGCACCGGGCGTGCTGGACCTGTTCGAGGAATGCCGCGACCAGCTCCAGGAGCGCGCCGGCCGCTATGCCAGCGACCAGGCGCTGGCCGAGGCGGTGCTCGATGCGGTGCGCTGGGAGCAATACCTGGTAAGGGCTTGCGATGACCGGCCACTCTGGCTGCTGCGCGCTGGGCGGTGCGATGGCGGCCATGCGGAACGCGCGGCGATGCTGGACTGGCAAGGCCTGTTCGACGCTTGCCCCGCGCTGTTCCGCACCTTTGCGTCGCGCCTGGCGCGCCATTTCGGCCATGTGCTGGTCGATGCGCGCAGCGGGCGTGCCGACTGCGCCGCCATTTGCACCACCTTGCTGCCAACGCGGCTGGTGCTGGTCTTTGCGCCGAACCGGCAGAACCTGGATGGCCTGCAGGACCTGGTGGCACGCGCTACCGGCTACCGCAGCTGCCATGAAGACGAACAGCGCCAGTTGCTGGTCTATCCTCTGCCATCGCGCATTGACACTTCGGACGAGGCGCAACGCGAGTTGTGGCGGCGCGGCGAAGACGGGGAGGGCGGCTACCAGCCGCTGTTTGAAGGCATGCTGGGCGAAGCCTACGGCTTGCCCTGGCTGTCGCTGGAAGACTATTTCAACGCGGTGCAACTGCCGCAATGCGCCAGCCTGGCCAGCGGGGAACCGTTGCCGGCACTGGCCTTGCAGCAAGGTTATTATGCATTTATGCAATGGTTTGGCCAGGGCTTGTGTCCTTGGCAACGCCTGCCGTCGGCGGGCGCCGCCACCTTGAATAACCACCACAGCCTGCCCCTCGAGCAGGACCGCACCGGGTACTGGCCGATACCCGCCGCGATGTAAATTTGTCGCCGCCGGCGCGCTGCGCCAGTCGTTGCTTCAGGTAAAATTCCCTGTATGAGAATCCTTATCAGTAACGACGACGGCTACCTGGCGCCTGGCATCAATGCGCTGGCGGAAGCCCTGCAGCCAATTGCCGATATCGTGGTTGTGGCGCCGGACAGCAACCGCTCCGGCGCCTCCAATTCCCTGACGCTGGACCGTCCCTTGTCGGTACACCAGGCGGCCAATGGTTTCTTTTTTGTCAATGGAACGCCGACCGACTGCGTCCACGTGGCCCTGACTGGCCTGCTCGATCATGTGCCGGACCTGGTGGTGTCGGGCATTAACAACGGGCCCAATATGGGCGACGACACCCTGTATTCGGGCACGGTGGCCGCCGCCACCGAGGGCTACCTGTTCGGCGTGCCGGCCATGGCTTTCTCGCAAGGCTCCTACGGCTGGGCCAATGTCGATGCCGCCGCCCGCGTGGCGCGCGACCTGGTGCAGCGCTACCTGGAACTGCTGGACCGGCCTTACCTGCTGAACGTGAACATTCCCAACCTGCCGTACGAGCAGCTTGGCCCGCTGACGCCGACCCGCCTCGGCCGTCGCCACCAGGCCGAACCCGTGGTCAAGGCGCTCGATCCGCGCGGCCGCGAAATCTACTGGATTGGCCCGCCCGGCGCCTGCAAGGATGCCGGCGAGGGCACCGACTTCCATGCCGTCGCCAATGGCCGCGTGTCGCTGACGCCTTTGCAGATCGACCTGACCCATCGCCAGCAACTCGATTCCCTGGCAAAGGCTATCGCATGAGCGACAAGACCCGCACTTTCCCGCTGCCCCTGTCATCCGTTACCGACAAGAGCCCGGCGAAAAAGCCGGTCTACAACAGCGTGGCCACGCCACAAACCGCAACCCAGAACGCCGCCCGCACGGCCGCAGCCAGCCCCGGCGGCTGGCGCCCGCCGCAGCCGGTGGCATCGCCTTCGCGTGCCCATTCCTACGCCCAGGAACGCGCCCAGGTGCAGCTTGCGCCACTGGCGGCACCGCGCCAGCATGCGCTGGTATCGGACGGCGTGCGGCGCGCCATGGTGCAGCGGGTGGCAAAGCAGGGCGTCAGCGACCCGGTGGTGCTGGGCGCGCTCGACACCGTGCCGCGTCATATGTTCATGGACGAAGGGCTGGCGCCGCAGGCCTATATCGATGCTTCGCTGCCGATCGGCCACCATCAGACCATTTCCCAGCCTTATATCGTGGCGCGCATGATCGAGGTGATGCGCGCTGGGCAGGACCTGCACCGCGTGCTGGAAATCGGCACCGGCTGCGGCTACCAGGCGGCAGTGCTGGCGTGCGTGGCGAAAGAGGTGTATTCGATCGAGCGCATCAAGCCCCTGCACGAACTGGCGAAGGCCAATTTGCGGCCGATGCGGGTGCCAAACCTGCGTTTGCACTACGGAGATGGTATGCTAGGCTTGCCGCAGGCGGCGCCTTTCGATGGCATCATCCTTGCCGCCGCGGGCCTGGAAGTGCCGCAGGCCTTGCTGGATCAACTGAATATCGGCGGCCGCCTGGTCGCCCCGGTCGGGGCTCGCACCCAGCATCTCGAACTGGTAACCCGTGTCAGCAAGAACGAATGGGTGCGCCAGACGCTGGAAGACTGCCATTTTGTGCCGCTGCGCCCTGGCACCGTTTAACACACAGATCAATAGAATGACGAAGAACTATTCCCTTTTCCTGATGGCGGCCTCGCTGGCCGTGCTGACCGCATGTACGACCGTGCCGACCCAGGCGCCGGTCGAGGACCGCTCGGCTCCCCAACCCACGACTCCGGCGAAAACGGTAGTGGAGGAGCCGAAAGACAAGGAAGGCTACTACACCGTCCACAAGGGCGACACCCTGATCCGCATCGCTTTTGACCGCGGCCTGAACTATCGCGACCTGGCGGCCTGGAACAACCTGGCCAATCCGGACGACATCAAGGTCGACCAGGTACTGCGCCTGACGCAGCCGGAAGGCGTGCAGGTCGCCGCCGTGCCGACCCCGCCGGCGATCGAGAAAACCCCGCCGCCGCCGCGCAAGTCGACGCCGAAGGGGGAAAAGCGCCCGTATTCGGATTCCGCCGTGGCCGATTTGCAGAAATCCGACGAACGTGCCGACAAGCCTGCCCTGGTGGCCAGCCTGGCCCCGGCCCCGGCGCCGGCCGTGCCGCCGGCAGCGGCAGTCAGCGCCGAAGACCGCGACCTGTCGTGGACCTGGCCTTCCGATGGCCGCGTGGTGGCCCAGTTCGACGAGGGCAAGAACAAAGGCATCGACATCGCCGGACGCGCCGGGCAACAAGTGTTGGCTGCCGAACGAGGAAAAGTGATGTATGCCGGTAGCGGCATCCGCGGATATGGTAATCTCGTCATTGTGAAGCACAGTAACAGCCTGTTGTCGGCCTATGCCCATAACCGCTCCATCCTGGTCAAGGAGGGGCAGGAAGTGCGCAGGGGGCAGGCAATTGCTGAAATGGGGGACTCCGATACCGACACGGTCAAGCTGCACTTTGAGATAAGGCAGCAGGGCAAGCCGGTGGATCCATCGAAATTCCTGCCTAACCGCTAGATAAGCACCCATGACACGCTCGCCGAATGACCAACTGGAAGACGACTCGATTCCTGAGGAATTCCCGGACGAGCCGATCGATGAAGTAGCCATCGATTCCATGGAACCGGACGGCGAGGTTGCGGTTGAAGGCGCCAGCGCCGTCCTCGAAACTGTCGACGAACTGAAAAAGGTGCTGGCGGCGGAGCTCTCCACCGACACTACCCAGCACTACCTGAACCAGATTGGCACCCGTCCCTTGCTGACGGCGCAGCAGGAAGTGCATTTCGCGACCCTGGCCAAGCAGGGCGATTTTTCCGCCCGCCAGACCATGATCGAGCACAACCTGCGGCTGGTGGTGTCGATCGCCAAGCACTACATCAACCGCGGCGTGGTCCTGCTCGATATGATCGAGGAGGGCAATATCGGCCTGATGCGCGCCATCGACAAGTTCGAGCCGGAGCGCGGCTTCCGCTTCTCTACCTATGCCACCTGGTGGATCCGCCAGAGCATCGAGCGCGCCATCATGAACCAGGCGCGCACGGTGCGCCTGCCGGTGCACATGGTGCGTGAACTGAACCAGATCCTGCGCGGGAAGTACCACCTGGAGGCGCAGCACCACAACGGCAAGGATGCCACGGCCGAGGATATCGCCGACCTGGTGGGGCGGCCGGTGGAAGAGGTGCAGGATATCCTGGCCCTGTCCGAGCACGCTACCTCGCTCGATGCACCGCTGGATAACGATCCCCAGTCGTCGCTGATGGACATGCTGCCGGGCGATTCCGAGGATTCGCCGGACGCACGCGCCGAGCACCACGAGATGACGGTGCTGGTGCGCGACTGGCTGACCAAGCTGCCGGACAAGCAGCGTATCGTCATCATGCGGCGGTTCGGGCTGGATAACGACGATCCGGCCACGTTGGAAACCCTGGCCGAGGAAATGGGCGTGACGCGCGAGCGGGTGCGCCAGATCCAGCAGGAAGCGCTGGTCAAGCTGAAGCGGGCCATGGCGGCGCGCGGCGTGGTTCGCGATTCGCTTCTCTGAAACCGGAAGTGCGGTGTCAGACCCCGCGGGTCTGACACCGGGTTACCGGTTTTTGCTATCATAGCGGGCTTTGGGCGCGCAACGCGCCGGCTGCAACCTTAATCGCTATGCAAGACACAATCGTCGAAATCAAATCCCTGGACATGGATGCCCGTGGCGTTGGCCACATCGAGAACGAAGACGGCTCGCCGGGCAAGGTCGTCTTCATCGAAGGCGCGCTGCCGGGCGAGAAAGTCAGCTTCGAGCTGCTGCGCAAGAAGAAGAACTGGGAGCAGGGCCGCATGACCGCGCTGCACAAGGAATCGTCGATGCGCGTCAAGCCGAAGTGCGAGCACTTCGAGATTTGCGGCGGCTGCTCCATGCAGCACCTGGAAGCTTCGGCCCAGGTGGCGATCAAGCAGCGCGTGCTGGAAGACAACCTGTGGCACCTGTCCAAGGTCAAGTCCGACACCATGATGCGCCCGATGTACGGCCCAACCTGGGGCTACCGCTACCGCGCGCGCCTGTCCTCGCGCTATGTGGCCAAGAAGGGCACGGTGCTGGTCGGCTTCCACGAGAAAAAGTCGGTATTCGTGGCCGACATCCAGAGCTGCCAGATCCTGCCGAAGCACGTGTCGGACATGATGATGCCGCTGCGCGCCCTGATCCACTCGCTGACCATCTTCGACAAGGTGCCGCAGATCGAACTGGCCGTGGGCGAAGACAATACCGTGCTGGTGATGCGCAATATGGTGCCGCTGGGCGAGGGTGACGAAGACAAGCTGAAGGCCTTCGCCGACGAATACAAGATCCAGTGGTGGCTGCAGCCTAAAGGCCCGGACACTGCTTACCCGTTCTACCCGGCTGGCAAGGAACTGTATTACACGCTGCCGGAATTCGGCATCAAGATGCCGTTCAAGCCGACCGATTTCACCCAGGTGAACCACCACATCAACCGCGTGCTGGTGCACAAGGCGCTGCGCCTGCTGGACGTGCAAAAGGACGAGCGCGTGGCCGACCTGTTCTGCGGCCTGGGCAACTTCACGCTGCCGCTGGCGACCCAGGCGCGCGAAGTCGTGGGTATTGAAGGTTCGACCGCGCTGACCGAGCGCGCGCTGTCGAACGCCAAGGTGAACGGCGTTGACGGCCACACCACTTTCCAGTGCCGTAACCTGTTCGAGATCACCAAGGATGACCTGATCGCCCTCGGCAAGTTCGACCGCATGCTGATCGACCCGCCGCGCGACGGCGCCATGGCCTTGTCGCTGGCGCTGGCTGAACTGAAGGAAAGCAACCCGGACATGCTGCCAAAGCGTATCGTCTACGTCTCCTGCTCGCCATCGACCCTGGCGCGCGATGCCGGCGTGCTGGTGCACCGTGCCGGCTACCGCATGTCGCAGGCGGGCGTGATGAACATGTTCCCGCACACCTCCCACGTGGAATCGATGGCGGTCTTCGACCTCGTGTAAGGTTCAGGCCAGGCGGGACAGGATGGTCGCCATGCCGCTTGCCAGGCCGACCATCCCGAGCAGGATGGCGACCAGGAGTCCGATGATCCAGCGCTGCCCTTGCTCCAGTGCGACAATGCGCGCGGTCAGCCGCTGCTCCAGTTCCGCCAGGCGCGCATCCACATAGGCACGCATGCGCGTTTCCGACTCGGCGACAGCACTGGCGATCTCAGCCCGCAGCTCTATCGCGAACTTGTCGAGGCGTTCATTCAGAAGCTTGATTTCGCAGGCAAGGTCAGGCACTCTCTGCTCCAGTTTGCGAATACGTTCTTCGTGATCGGGGGAATCCGCTTCCATGATAGGCTCCCACGGGTGGCAGTGCGATAAGTGTTTGCCAATCGTGTAGCGTACGGATTGAGGTGGCGCAAAAGTGTGCGCCAAACGAAAAAAAAGCCGGCGGATGCCGGCTTTTTCATTGGGCAGCTTGTCGCTTATTCGCGGTCGCCAGCCAGGCCCAGCAGGTTCAGCAGGCTGGTGAAGATGTTGTACACGTCCAGGTACAGGGCCAGGGTGGCAGACACGTAGTTGGTCTCGCCGCCGTTGACGATGCGCTGCACGTCGAACAGGATGTACGCCGAGAACACGGCAATCACCAGCACCGAGATCACGATCGACAGCGCGCTCATGCCCAGGAAGATGTTGGCAATCGACGCCAGCAGCAGCACGATCACGCCGGCGAACAGCCACTTGCCCATCATCGAGAAGTCGCGCTTGGTCACGGTGGCGTAGCTGGCCAGCGCGGCGAAGATGGACGCCGTGCCGCCGAACGCTGTCATGATCAGGGTTGGGCCGTTGGCATAACCCAGGGTGCGGCTGAGCAGCGGCGTCAGCATCAGGCCCATGAAGAAGGTGAAGCCCAGCAGCAGGGCAACGCCCACGCCGGTGTCCTTGTTCTTCTCAATAGCCCAGAAGAAGCCGAATGCGACCGCCATGAACAGGATCGCGCCCATGAAGCCGCGCGGGAATGGCATGCCGAATGTCACGCCGACCACAGCGCCCAGGACGGTTGGGATCATCGACAGTGCCAGCAACCAATAGGTGTTGCGCAGCACGCGGTTGCGGATCAGTGCGTTGTCGGTGGCGACGGCGCTACCGAAATGATGTACGTTTTGCATATTTAAATGCCTCCTTTACCAAAAAGCATAGCATGCCGCTGACCGAATGGGGACTTTCTGGCTTAGGAAATACTTAAAAACGCTTAAGGGAAGCCCTTATAAGCCGCCCGGGAGTGTTTCCTTGGGCATAGAGGGTGAACTATGTTAAAATCTAGGGTTGATCGAGAATCTAATTTCTTCTTTTAAACCTTTCTTTTTATTGGAGTTTTTCATAATGGCAATCGAACGCACCCTGTCGATCATCAAACCTGACGCAGTAGCAAAGAACGTGATCGGCCAGATCTACAGCCGTTTCGAAGGCGCAGGCCTGAAAGTGATCGCTGCCCGCATGACCCAGCTGTCCCGCGCTGAAGCCGAAGGCTTCTACGCCGTGCACCGCGAGCGTCCTTTCTTCAAGGACCTGGTTGACTTCATGGTTTCCGGTCCTGTGATGATCCAGGTTCTGGAAGGCGAAGGCGCAATCCTGAAGAACCGCGACCTGATGGGCGCTACCGATCCGAAGAAGGCAGAAAAAGGCACCATCCGTGCTGATTTCGCTGACTCCATCGACGCCAACGCTGTTCACGGCTCCGACGCCGCTGAAACCGCTGCCGTTGAAATCGCGTACTTCTTCCCAGCACTGAACGTCTACTCCCGTTAATTTTTAGCGGTTGTAATGTAGTACAGTAGTATTGCGCCTTGCCCCGGGTCTTCGGTCCGGGGCAAAGCCGTTTTTGAAATTGAGTAAAAAAGCATGGAAACATCCCTCACCAACCTGCTGGATTTTGATCCGGAGCAACTAGTCGCCTACTGCGCGGAGCTGGGGGAGAAGCCTTTCCGTGCCAAACAGCTGCAGCGCTGGATCCACCAGTTCGGCGCAGCCGACTTTGACAGCATGACCGACCTCGCCAAGTCCTTGCGCGAGAAGCTGAAGACGCGCGCCCATATCGTGGCGCCGGCCGTCATCAGCGACCATACTTCCGCCGACGGCACCCGCAAATGGCTGGTGGACGTGGGCAATGGCAATGCCGTGGAAACCGTGTTCATCCCGGAAGAAAACCGCGGCACGCTGTGCATCTCGACCCAGGCCGGTTGCGCCGTGAATTGCCGTTTCTGCTCGACCGGCAAGCAGGGCTTCAACCGCAACCTGACCGTGGGCGAAATCATCGGCCAGCTGTGGATGGCTGAATTCGCACTGCGCAAAACCAAAGGCATCGAGCCCGGCCCGAAAGGCGAGCGCCAGATCACCAACGTGGTGATGATGGGCATGGGCGAGCCGCTCTTGAATTACGGACCCACCGCCACCGCGCTCAAGCTGATGCTGGACGATAACGCCTACGGCCTGTCGCGCCGACGCGTGACCCTGTCCACCTCGGGCGTGGTGCCGATGATCGACAAGCTGTCGCAGGACGTGCCGGTGGCGCTGGCAGTATCGCTGCACGCCTCCAACGACAAGCTGCGCGACGAGCTGGTCCCGCTGAACAAGAAGTACCCGCTGAAGGAACTGCTGGCGGCGTGCAAGCGCTACCTGGAGTTCGCCCCGCGCGACTTCATCACATTCGAGTACTGCATGCTCGATAACTACAACGACTCGGACGAACACGCGCGCGAACTGATCGCGCTGGTGAACGACCCGGTGGTTGGCGTCAACTGCAAGTTCAACCTTATTCCTTTCAACCCCTTCCCGGAATCGGGCCTGCTGCGCTCCAAGAACCCGCGCATCAAGGCTTTCGCTGAAATTCTGATGAATGCGGGCATCGTAACCACCATCCGTAAGACCCGCGGCGATGATATCGACGCAGCTTGCGGCCAGTTGGCGGGCGAAGTGAAAGACCGCACCCGCGTGGCTGAACGGATGGAAAAGATGACCGAATACCAGAAGAAGTATGGCGCCGATTTCGGCAAGATTGTGGAGATTCGTTCCTGATGACCGATTTCGCTCAGCGCCGCTTCAAGTGCCTGGCCGCGGTCGTGCTGGCCGGCGTATTAGCGGGCTGCGCGACTTCGGGGCACAACCCCAGTGGCAAAGAAGATCTGAAGACCCTTTCCGACCAGACTTCCGCGCAGAAGCGCGCCGAGATCCGCCTGCAGCTTGCGATCGGCTACTTCGAGCAGGGCAATTACCCGATTGCGCTCGATGAGGTGAAAAAAGCGATCGCCGCCGATCCGCAAAACGCCAATGGCTACAGCCTGCGCGCCATCATCTACATGCGCATGGGTGAAAAGGACCTGGCGAACGACAACTTCATGCAGGCCCTGAAGCTGGCGCCGAACGATCCGGACCTGAACAATAATTACGGCTCCTTCCTGTGCCAGAACGACCGCATCAAGGAATCGTTCAAGCACTTCGATACGGCGCTTGCCAGCCGCAATTACCGCTCGCCGGCCGGCGCCATGAACAATGCCGGCAACTGCGCGCTGAAGATGAAAGACATCGACCTGGCGGAAAAATATCTGCTGGATGCACTGAAACTCGCGCCGGAAGTGCCGGAAACGAATATCGGCCTGGCCAAGGTGTACTATGCGCGGCGCGACTATCCGCGCGCCAGCTTCTTTATCACGCAATTGCACAAGGTAGCGAAGCTGGATGCGCTGCCGGCCGACGTGCTGTGGCTGGCGGTCAAGGTGCAGCACAAGATGGGCGACCAGGGCCTGGAGCAGGGCTTTGCGACCCAATTGCGGCGTCACCATGCCCAGTCGCCGGAGTACGCAGCGTATCAACGTGGGGCGTTTGATGAGTGAGAACGGGGAACCAATGGATTCTGAGCAGGATAAGCCGGCCAGCCAGCAGCATGCTTCCACGCCCGGAGCAGCACTGGCAGCGGCACGCGAGGCCATGGGCCTGTCGGTCGAGCAGGTGGCCGACCAGTTGAAGCTGGCGCCGCGCCAGGTGGTGGCGATCGAGCAGGGGGATTTCGATGCCTTGCCGAACCGTGCGGTGACGCGCGGTTTCATCCGCGCCTATGCGAAGGCAATGCGGCTCGATCCGGCGCCGCTGGTGGCAATGGTGGAAGTGGAGGGGGCCGCAGGACATGCCGATGCGACCGTGCGCCCGACCAGGGTGACGGCTTCGTTCCAGGAGTCGCGCTTCCCTTCGCTGAACGAACGCAATAGCGGCAAGCCGCTGGGCGCGATTGTGGCCGGCGTTGGCGTGCTGGCCTTGCTTGGCCTGGCCGCAGCCTGGCAGATGGGCATCCTGTCGCCGCTGACGCTGGCGACCCGCGGCGGCCTGACGTCGCCGGCGGCGCCGGCCGAAGCGCCAGTGCCGGTGGTGGTGACCCAGCCGGGCGCGCAGCCCGTGGACGCGCCGATGCAGACTCAGAACGTACCGCTGATTTCGGTACCGCCGCAACCAGGCAGCAATACAGCGCCGGATGCGGTGGCTGGCGTTGGCGTCCCAGGCGCCGCCGGCGGCGTGCCCGCGCAGGCAGGCGGCGTTGTACCTGGCACTGTGCCGGCAGCGGCTCCCGGCATGACCACCACGACCGGCGGCGTAGCTGCGCCGGCAACCGCACCTGGCGCTGCGGCAGGCAACGCAGCCGGTGCGCCTGCTGCAGGGGGAGCGCCCGTCAACCGCGCAGCGCCGACTGTAGGCGGCGCGCCAGCAGTTGGCACCGCACCCGCTTCGCCGGGCCTGATTCCTGTCAAGCCGCCGGCGGCCGCTCCATCTCCGGCGCCAGCACCTGCACAGGGCGCCGCGCCGGTTGCGACCGCGCCGGCCGTACCTGCGGCCGTCGCCGGTGCAGCTCCGGCGGTTGGCGCCGCGGGCGGCAAGCTGGTGCTGACAGTGAAGGAAGATTCGTGGGTCGAGATTCGCCGTGCCGGCCAGCCGAACGTGACCCGCGGCACCGTGAAGGCAGGCAGTACCCAGACCTTCAACGTGCGCGCGGATGACGTGCTGATCGTCGGTAAGCCAAGTGCCGTCAGCGCCAACCTGGCGGGCGGCAAGCTGGAACTGACGCAAGGTCCGGGCAAGTCGTACGCCCTCGTGAACATCAAGTAATAAGAGTAGCCAAGCATGTCTTCTTCGAACAACCCGATCCCATCCGGACCACTGGCACGCCGTGCCAGCCGCCGCGTGCTGGTGCAGCATGGCGAGCGCAAGATCTGGGTCGGTGGCGACGCGCCGGTGGTGGTGCAGTCGATGACCAATACCGACACCGCCGATGCAGTGGCGACGGCGATCCAGATCAAGGAACTGGCGCGCGCCGGTTCCGAACTGGTGCGCCTGACGGTTGACCGCCCGGAGTCGGCGGCCGCCGTGCCATATATCCGCGACCAGCTGGACAAGATGGGCATCGACGTGCCGCTGGTGGGCGACTTCCACTACAACGGCCACACCCTGCTGACCGAGTACCCGGATTGCGCCGCCGCGCTGTCGAAGTACCGCATCAACCCGGGCAATGTGGGCAAGGGCGCCAAGCGCGATACGCAGTTCGCGCAAATGATCGAAGTGGCGGCCAAGTACGACAAGCCGGTGCGCATCGGCGTCAACTGGGGCTCGCTGGACCAGGCGCTGCTGGCGCGCATCATGGATGAAAACGCGGCACGCGAAAATCCATGGACCGCGCAAGCCGTGATGTATGAAGCGCTGATTACCTCGGCGATTGAAAACGCGGTGCGCGCTGAAGAACTGGGCCTGGCCCGCGACAAGATCATCCTGTCGTGCAAGGTGTCCGGCGTGCAGGACCTGATTGCGGTCTATCGTGAACTGGGCAAGCGCTGCGACTACCCGCTGCACCTGGGCTTGACCGAAGCGGGCATGGGCAGCAAGGGCATCGTGGCTTCGACCGCTGCGCTGTCGGTGCTGCTGCAGGAAGGCATCGGCGACACCATCCGCATTTCGCTGACCCCGGAACCGGGCGGCGACCGCACCAAGGAAGTGGTGGTGGGCCAGGAAATCCTGCAGACGATGGGCCTGCGCAAATTCACCCCGATGGTGATTGCCTGCCCGGGCTGCGGCCGCACCACGTCCACCGTGTTCCAGGAACTGGCGGACGATATCCAGAGCTACCTGCGCGAGCAGATGCCGGAATGGAAAAAGACCTTCCCGGGCGTGGAGGCGATGAACGTGGCCGTGATGGGCTGCATCGTCAACGGCCCGGGCGAATCGAAGCATGCGAACATCGGCATCAGCCTGCCGGGCACTGGCGAATCGCCGGCCGCTCCGGTCTTCGTCGACGGCCAGAAAGTAGCGACCCTGCGCGGCGACAATATCGTCGAAGAATTCCAGGCCATCGTGCTCGACTACGTACAGAAAAACTATAGCAAAGCAGCTTAAAGAACATGTCCAACAAAGCAGACAAAATCGCAGCCATCAAGGGGATGAACGATCTCCTGCCGGCTGACGCCCACCTGTGGGAAATCTTCGAGAACACCGCGCAGTCCGTGGTGCAGAGCTACGGCTTCCAGCAGATCCGCACCCCGATCGTGGAAGAGACGCGCCTGTTCTCGCGCGCCATCGGCGCCGTGACTGATATCGTCGAGAAGGAAATGTATTCCTTCGAAGACTCCATGAACGGCGACAAGCTGACCCTGCGCCCGGAAGGCACCGCAGGCGTGGTGCGCGCCGTGCTGGAACATAACCTGGTGTACGAAGGCCCGAAACGCCTGTGGTACAAGGGTCCGATGTTCCGCCACGAGAAGCCGCAGCGCGGCCGCTATCGCCAGTTCCACCAGTTCGGCGCGGAAGCCGTGGGCTTCACCGGCCCTGACGTAGATGCCGAAATGATCGTGATGTGCCGCCGCCTGTGGGATGACCTGGGCCTGGAAAACATCCGCCTCGAAATCAACTCCATCGGCGACGCCGAGGAGCGCGCACGCCACCGCGTCGACCTGATCGCCTACCTGGAGCAGCACGAAGAGCACCTGGATGCCGACGCCAAGCGCCGCCTGCACAGCAACCCGCTGCGCATCCTGGACACCAAGAACCCGGCCCTGCAAGGCATCGTCAACAGCGCACCGAAGCTGCTGGACTACCTGGGTGAGGAATCGCTGGCCCACTTCGAAGGCGTGAAGAAGATCCTGGACGCCAATGCGATCCAGTACACCGTCAACACCCGCCTGGTACGTGGCATCGACTACTACAACCGCACCGTGTTCGAATGGGTCACCGACGAACTGGGCGCGCAGGGCACCGTCTGCGCCGGCGGCCGTTATGACCCGCTGATCGAAATGTTCGGCGGCAAGCCAACCCCGGCGGTCGGCTTTGCGATGGGCATCGAACGCCTGATCGAACTGATGAAAGGCGCCGGCGACACCGCCGCGCCGCGCCAGTGCGACGTCTACCTGGTGCACCAGGGCGACGCGGCGCGCATGCAAGCCTTCATCATCGGCGAGCGCCTGCGCGACGCCGGCCTGGACGTGATCCTGCATTGCTGCGGCCTGAATGGCGCCGGCAGCTTCAAGTCGCAGATGAAAAAAGCCGATGGCTCCGGCGCAACCTTCGCCGTCATCATCGGCGAAGACGAAGTGGCCAACAACACTGCCGTCGTCAAGGCAATGCGCGCTGAAGAAGGCGAGGGCCAGCAACAGACCGTCGCGTTTGAAGGCGTTGTCGATTACGTCGTGGACCAGATCACATGCGGAGACGATTGTGACCACGACCATCACCACCACCATTAATCTTTCAAAGAAACAGGCAGACTGAAACATGGCATACGATCTCGAAGAACAAGAACAGCTTGCTACCCTCAAAGCGTGGTGGGCAAAGTACGGCAACCTGACCACCTGGGTGGTGATCGCGGGCCTGGCCGCCTATTCGGGCTGGAACGGCTGGAACTACTACCAGCGCAACCAGGCAGCGCAAGCCTCCGTGCTGTTCGATGAGCTGCAAACCGCCGTCAACGCCAAGGACAATGCCAAGGTGGCGCGCGTAGCCGGCGACATCGAGTCCAAGTTCGGCCGCACGGCATACGCCTCGCTGGGCGCGCTGAGCGCCGCCAAGTCGTTCTTCGACGCCAATGACCTGAAGTCCGCCAAGGCCCAGCTGGAGTGGGTGGTTGCGAACGGCAACGACGAGCACAAGAACATTGCTTCGATCCGCCTGGCCGGCGTGCTGCTGGACGAGAAAGCCTACGACGCTGCGCTGAAGGCGCTGGCCGTGGCTGCGCTGCCGCAGTTCAAGTCCTCGGTGGAAGACCGCAAGGGCGACATCCTGGCGGCACAGAACAAGCTGGAAGAAGCCCGTACCGCCTACAAGGCCGCGCTGGAAGCCGCCGACAAGACCAATCCTGGCCGCCAGCTGATCCAGCTCAAGCTCGAATCCATCGGCGGCAGCGTGCCGGAAGTGAAGGCGTAAATACATGCGCGCGACTCGTACCATAATTGCACTGGGCGTCCTGGTGCTGGTTGCCGGCTGCGGCAGCCTGAATCCGTTCAAGAAAGAAGACAAGTTCGCACCGGCCAAGCTGGAAGAGCTGAAGGGCGGCGTGCCGGCCCGCATGGTCTGGAAGCACAGCACCGGCAAGGCAGGCACCAATGTCTTCACGCCGGCACTGGCCGACAACAGCGTGTTCGTGGCCGATGCCGACGGCGTGATCGAACGCCTGGATGCCGCCACCGGCAAGGTGCAATGGCGCAGCAAGGCCGGCACCGACCTGACTGCCGGCGTCGGCGTCAGCCCGGACGGCAAGCTGCTGGCCGTGGGCGCAGTCAAGGGCCAGCTGATGGCCTTCGACGGCAGCGGCAAGGCGTTGTGGAAGATCCAGGCTTCGAGCGAGATCCTGTCCGCTCCTGCTGTCGGCAACGACGTCGTGATCGTGCGCACCGTGGACAACAAGGTTACCGCTTATGACGCGGCGGACGGCAAGAAGCGCTGGTTCATCCAGCGCGTGACCCCGCCGCTGACCCTGCGCAATATGCCGGGCCTGGTCATCGCCAACACCAACGTGTACGCCGCGCAGCCTGCGGGCCGCATCCTGGCGCTGGCGCTGTCGAACGGCGTGCCGCGCTTTGAAGTGCCGCTGTCCGAGCCGCGCGGCGCGACCGAACTGGAACGCGTGTCCGACATCAGCGGCACTCCGACCGTGTTCGAGAACGACCTGTGCGCGGTGAGCTACCAGGGCAAGGTAGGCTGCCTGGACCTGAACACCGGCGCCGCCCGCTGGACCAAGCCGGCATCGTCTGACGTTGGCGTGGGCGTGGACCAGCGCTTCGTGTTTGTCTCGGACGAGAAGGGCGCCGTGCAAGCCTTTGCCCGCGAAGGCGGCGCATCGGCGTGGAAGAACGAGAAGCTGGCTTACCGCCGCTTGTCGGCTCCGGTTTCCTATGGCCGCTTCGTGGCCGTGGGCGACCTCGAAGGTTATGTGCACTTCCTGTCGCGGGAAGACGGCACGATGTTAGGTCGGATCAGCACCGACGGCAGCGCCATCAAGTCGGCGCCGCTGTTGTCCGGTCCGAATGTGATTTTCCAAACCCAGAATGGGACTGTGGCCGCTATCGCGGTCGAATAAAAATAATATGAAGCCGGTAATTGCACTTGTTGGTCGCCCGAACGTCGGGAAATCGACCTTATTCAATCGACTGACCCGCTCGCGCGATGCGCTGGTGGCGGACCTCCCTGGCCTGACGCGCGATCGTCACTACGGCGAGGGCCGCGTGGGCAATCGCCCATTCCTGGTCATCGATACCGGCGGTTTCGAGCCGGTCGCCAAGGAAGGCATCATGTTCCAGATGGCCCTGCAGACCAAGCAGGCCGTGGCGGAAGCCGACGTGGTGGTGTTCCTGGTCGATGGCCGCCAGGGCATGACCCCGCACGACAAGACGATTACCGATTTCCTGCGCAAATCCGGCCGTCCGGTGCTGCTCGTGGTGAACAAGGCCGAAGGCATGCGCTATACCGCTGCCGTATCGGACTTCTACGAGCTGGGCCTGGGCGATCCGTATGCGATTTCCGGCGCCCATGGCGACGGCGTGCACGACCTGGTAGCCGAAGCGCTGGACAAGGCATTTGCCTCGCGTCCGGCCGACGAGGAAGAGTTGCTGCCGCAGGAACGCGGCGTGAAGATCGCCCTGGTGGGCCGCCCTAACGTGGGCAAGTCGACCCTGATCAACACCCTGGTGGGCGAAGAGCGCGTGATCGCCTTCGACATGCCGGGCACCACCCGCGACTCGATCGAGATCCCGTTTGAGCGCGACGGCAAGCAGTACACCCTGATCGACACGGCCGGTATCCGCCGCCGCGGCAAGGTGTTCGAGGCGATCGAGAAGTTCTCGGTGGTGAAGACGCTGCAGTCGATCTCGGAAGCCAATGTGGTGATCCTGATGCTCGACGCGCAGCAGGATATCTCCGAGCAGGACGCCCACATTGCGGGCTTCATCCTGGAATCGGGCCGCGCCCTGGTGGTGGCGGTCAACAAGTGGGACGGCCTGCAGTCGGACGACCGCGACCAGGTGAAGATGGACATGGACCGCAAGCTGGACTTCCTGTCGTTCGCCAACACCCACTTCATTTCGGCGCTGCGCGGCACCGGCATCGGCCCGCTGATGAAATCCGTGAACGGCGCGTATGCCGCCGCCACGGCCGACCTGCCGACGCCGAAGCTGACACGCGCCTTGCAGGAAGCGATCGAGAAGCAGGAACCGAAGCGCAAGGCCGGCGTGCGCCCGAAAATGCGCTACGCGCACCAGGGCGGCCAGAACCCGCCGATCATCGTCATCCACGGAAATTCGCTGGATGCCGTGTCCGAGCCGTATAAACGCTATCTGGAGAAACATTTCCGCGATAGTTTCAAGCTGGTCGGCACGCCGCTGCGCATCGAATTGCGCAACGGCAAGAACCCTTTCGACAAGCGCGAAGGCAAATAAACCTGGAAAAAGGGGACGTAACCATTTAAAAAAGGGTTACGTCCCCTTTTTCGGGGGCGTGAATAAGCTAAGCTTAAGCTTTATCACGCTGCAAGATTTAAAAAAACAAGGTACAGTGTCTTTGGAGCAGCATCCCCAGCACTTGAAATATAGGCACAGCGTCTCCAATTCGTACACAACAACATAAAACGGAGCTGTTATGAGCAATAAAGGGCAATTGTTACAAGACCCATTCCTGAACGCGCTGCGCAAAGAGCACGTTCCAGTCTCGATCTACCTGGTCAACGGCATCAAGCTGCAAGGCCATATCGAGTCTTTCGACCAATACGTGGTCCTGCTGCGTAACACCGTAACCCAGATGGTTTACAAGCACGCCATTTCCACCGTGGTGCCTGCCCGCGCCGTCAACCTGAACATGGATAACTCCTCCGAGGCAGCGGAGTAAGCCACTTCGTATGCGTGCAGCTTTAGTCGGGGTAGATTTCGGTCAGGGCGACTTTGCTGCCAGTATCGAGGAGTTGATGCTGCTGGCCCGTTCCGCGGGCGCAGAGCCGGTCACCACCATCACCGGTAAGCGGTCGTCGCCGGATGCCGCGTATTTCGTCGGCAGCGGCAAGGCCGACGAAATCGGTCATGCAGTGCAGGACCACAAGCTCGAAATCGTCATCTTCAATCATGCGCTGTCCCCAGCCCAGCAGCGCAACCTGGAAAAACGCCTCCAAGTCAGGGTGCTCGACCGCACCAGCCTGATCCTCGATATCTTTGCCCAGCGTGCGCAAAGCCACGAGGGCAAGGTGCAGGTCGAACTGGCCCAGTTGCAGCACCTGGCCACGCGCCTGGTACGCGGCTGGACTCACCTTGAACGCCAGAAGGGCGGTATCGGCCTGCGCGGTCCCGGTGAAACCCAGCTCGAAACCGACCGCCGGCTGCTCGGCGAGCGCGTCAAGATGCTGCGCGCCAAACTGGCCAAGCTGCGCAAGCAGCACGAGACCCAGCGCCGCGCGCGCGGCCGCAGCCATACTTTCTCCGTGTCCCTGGTCGGCTACACCAATGCCGGCAAGTCGACCCTGTTCAATACGCTGACCAAGGCCGGCGTCTATGTGGCGGACCAGTTGTTCGCAACGCTGGACACCACCTCGCGCCGCGTCTACATGGGCGAGGAAATCGGCAACGTGGTGTTGTCGGACACGGTCGGCTTCGTGCGCGAATTGCCGCACCAGCTGGTGGCCGCTTTCCGCGCCACCCTGGAAGAAACGATTCACGCCGACCTGCTGCTGCACGTGGTGGATGGCGCATCGCCGAGCCGCATGGAGCAGATCGAGCAGGTCAACCTGGTGCTGCGCGAAATCGGCGCCGACCATATCCCGCAGATCCTGGTGTGGAACAAGATCGATGCGGCGGGCCTGGAGCCGGCGGTAGAACGTAATGAGTATGATAAGATTTCCCGCGTATTCATCAGTGCACGCACGGGCGAAGGCCTGAACCTGCTGCGCGATGCAATCTGTGAGGCAGCACGGGATGAGCAGGAGGCGCTCGCCAACCCCAAAGAAGAGGTGGCGCCGGACAGTATTCTCACCTTTACCCAAGTAGGATCTCACTAAAAGAAAAATATGCCTTTTTCCTCTCTCAAGAAAAGACTCGGCAACTATATTGCCCAGGAAGGCAAAAAGCCCGGCGAAGGACCGCCGGACCTCGATCAGCTCTGGCGCGACTTTAACCAGCGCCTGAATGGCCTGTTTGGCGGCGGCAAAAACCGCGGCAGCAACTCGGGCGGCGGCGGCAATGGCGGCGGCGACATGAAGGGCGCCGGCTTTACCTTTGGCGCGGTCGCTTCGGTGGCAGCGCTGGTGTGGCTCGCTTCCGGCGCGTTCATCGTGCAGGAAGGCCAGACCGGCGTAGTCACCACGTTCGGCAAATTCAGCCACACCACGCCTGCCGGTTTCAACTGGCGCTGGCCATACCCGTTCCAGGGCAATGAAATCGTCAACGTGTCGCAGGTGCGCACGGTGGAGGTGGGCTACCGCGGCAGCGCGAAGTCGAAGATGGCTTCCGAGGCGCTGATGCTGACCGAAGACGAAAACATCATCGACATCCAGTTCGCCGTGCAGTACAAGCTGAGCGATCCGGTGAAGTGGCTGTACGCCAACCGCGACGCGGAAGACACCGTGCGCCAGGTGGCGGAAACGGCGATCCGCGAAATCGTTGGCCGCAGCAAGATGGACTTCGTGCTGTATGAAGGCCGCGAGAAGGTCGCCACCGATACCCAGCAACTGATGCAGGCCATCCTGGACCGTTACAACTCGGGCGCGCAAGTGACCAATGTGACGATGCAGGGCGTGCAGCCGCCAGAGCAGGTACAGGCAGCGTTCGACGACGCCGTGAAAGCGGGCCAGGACCGCGAGCGCCAGAAGAATGAAGGCCAGGCTTACGCCAACGACATCGTGCCGAAAGCGCGCGGTGCAGCATTCCGCCTGATCCAGGAAGCCGAGGCGTATCGCGCCATGACGGTGCAGAACGCAACCGGTAATGCCGACCGCTTCAAGTCCGTGCTGGCCGAGTACCAGAAGGCGCCGGCCGTGACCCGCGACCGCATGTACCTGGACACCATGCAGCAGATCTTCTCCAACACCAGCAAGGTGATGGTCGATTCCAAGGCTGGCAGCAACCTGCTGTACCTGCCGCTGGACAAGCTGATCGCCCAGGTGGCTGCCACCGAGGGACGCGCCGCCAGCGTGACCCCGCCGCCGCCAGCGGCCGTGCTGTTGCCGCCGGAGCCGACTACCGACCCGAACCGCCGTGATGGCCGTTCGCGTGAATCGTCCCGTGACCGGGAGGGCCGTTAATGAATCGCTTTGCAACTATCCTGATTACGGGCTTTATCGCCCTGATGCTGCTGTCGTCCACCGTGTTCGTGGTGGACCAGCGCAAGTACGCCATCGTGTTCGCGCTGGGTGAGGTGAAGCAGGTGATTTCCGAGCCAGGCCTGCATTTCAAGCTGCCGCCGCCGTTCCAGAACGTCGTGTACCTGGACAAGCGGATCCAGACCCTGGATCCGAAAGAGGCTGACCGCTTCATCACCGCCGAAAAGATGAACATCCTGGTGGATGCCTTCGTCAAATGGAAGGTGACCGACCCGCGCCTGTATTTCGTCTCCTTTGGCGGCGACGAGGGCAGGGCAGGCGACCGCATGCAGCAGATCGTGAAAGCGGCGCTGAATGACGAAATCACCAAGCGCACCGTGCGCGAAGTGATTTCCGGCCAGCGCGGCAAGGTGATGGAGTCGATCCGCAGCAAGGTGGTGGACGAGGCCAAGCAGATCGGCGTGGAGATCGTCGACGTGCGCTTGAAGCGTGTTGATTATGTTGAGCAGATCAACAACTCGGTATACGAGCGCATGAAAGCCGAGCGCCTGCGCGTGGCCAACGAAGCCCGTTCCACCGGTTCGGCGGAATCGGAGCAGGTTCGCGCCGATGCCGACAAGCAGCGCACCGTGATCCTGGCCGAGGCTTACCGCGAAGCGGAAAAGATCAAGGGCGAGGGCGATGCCAAGGCATCCCAGATCTATGCCGAAGCGTTTGGCCGCAATCCGGAGTTCTACAAGTTCTACCGTTCGCTGGAAGCATACCGTGCTTCCTTCAAGACCAAGGCTGACGTGATGCTGGTCGATCCGCAGTCCGACTTCTTCAAATACTTCAAGAGCGCCGGCTCCGGGAAGTAAGCGCCGGCGGGGTCAAAAAGGGGACGTAACACATTTATCGCGTGCGATAAATGTGTTACGTCCCCTTTTTGACCCCGCCATTTTTTTACCTGCACCGCAACAATTTCGCGTAAAATACGCGGTTTGGTCATCCGGTTTTCCGGGTGGCGTAGTTGCGCCTGCATTGTTTTTAATTCAATAGCACCAACCATGCCGAATTGGCTTTTGCCTGAATATATTGCCGACGTCTTGCCTTCCGAAGCACGCAAGATCGAGGAGTTGCGCCGCCTGATGCTGGATAACTTCCGGCTGTACGGCTACGAGCTCGTGATGCCGCCGATGCTGGAGTACGTCGAGTCCCTGCTGACGGGCGCCGGCGCGGATACCGACCTGCGCACGTTCAAACTGGTGGACCAGATCTCCGGCCGCATGCTGGGCCTGCGCGCCGACATGACGACGCAAGTGGCGCGCATCGACGCCCACCTGCTGAACCGCGCTACCGTGACCCGCCTGTGCTACGCCGGCTCCGTGCTGCATACCCGCCCATCCGGCCTGCATGCGACGCGCGAACCGTTCCAGATCGGCGCCGAGATTTACGGCCACGCCGGGCTGGAAGCGGACGCCGAAATCCAGGAACTGGCGCTCGGTTCCCTGGCCCTGGCCGGCTTCAGCGACGTGCGCCTGGACCTGACCCATGTCGGCGTGCTGCACGCGATCCTGGCGCAGGATGCGGCCGCGAAAAAGGATTACGAAGCCATCGTCGCGCTGTTGCGCGGCAAGGACGTGCCGGGCCTGCAGCAGCAGACCGCCGGCTACAACGAGGTGACCCGTGCCGCACTGCTGGCATTGCCGAACCTGTACGGCGACGTCGAGGTGCTGAAGCGTGCGCGCGAAGTGCTGCCTGCACTGCCGGGCATCACCCATGCGCTGGCCGAACTGGCTGCCCTGGCGGCATCGGCCATCGGCCGCGCCGAAGTGGCGATCGACCTGGCCGACCTGCGTGGCTACCAGTACGAGAGCGGCGCCATGTTTGCCCTGTACGTGCCGGGCCTGCCGAACGCGGTGGCGCGCGGCGGCCGCTACGACCACGTGGGCGAAGCATTCGGCCGCGCGCGTCCGGCCACCGGCTTCTCGCTGGACCTGCGCGAACTGGCACGCCTGCTGCCGACCGCGGAGCGCAAGCATTCGATCCGCGCGCCATGGGGCAATGCACCGGAATTGAAAGAAAAAATCGCCGAGCTGCGCAAGTCCGGCGAAGTTGTGATCCAGTCCCTGCCGGGTCACAACGATGAACAGGACGAGTTCGAGTGCGATCGCGCGCTGGTGCTCGACGAAAGTGGTAGTAACTGGATTCTCAAAAACTTAGGTTAATTGTGATGTCAAACAAAACTGCAAAGAACGTTGTTGTTATCGGCACCCAGTGGGGCGATGAAGGCAAAGGCAAGATCGTCGACTGGCTGACTGAACACGCCCAGGGCGTGGTGCGCTTCCAGGGCGGCCACAACGCGGGCCACACCCTCGTGATCGGCGGCGTCAAGACCGCCCTGCAGCTCATCCCTTCGGGCATCATGCGCCCAGGCGTGGCCTGCTACATCGGCAACGGCGTTGTGCTGTCCGTGCCTGACGTGCTGCGCGAAATCGACAAGCTGGAAGCCGCCGGCGTGGAAGTGGCTTCGCGCCTGAAGATCTCGGAAGCTTGCCCGGTCATCCTGCCTTACCACACCGCGCTGGACGCGGCCCGTGAAGCCGCCCGCGGCGCCGCCAAGATCGGCACCACCGGCAAGGGCATCGGCCCGGCATACGAAGACAAAGTCGCGCGCCGCGCCATCCGCGTGGCCGACCTGCTGAACGCAGAGCGCTTTGCAGAGAAGCTGAAAGAGAACCTGGACTACCACAACTACGTCCTGGAAAACTACCTCAAGGCGCCGAAGATCGATTACCAGAAGACCCTGGACGACGCGCTGGCCTACGTGCCGCGCCTGCGCCCGATGGTGACCGACGTGTCGTCCGCCCTGTACGCAACCCACAAGGCCGGCGGCTCGCTGCTGTTCGAAGGCGCGCAAGGCTCGCTGCTGGACGTTGACCACGGCACCTATCCGTTCGTCACCTCGTCGAACTGCGTGGCAGGCAATGCTGCTGCCGGCGCCGGCGTCGGTCCTGGCATGCTGCACTACATCCTGGGCATCACCAAAGCCTACACCACCCGCGTTGGTTCCGGCCCGTTCCCATCCGAACTGCCGACCGATGCAGGCGTTGGCCACCACCTGTCCTCCGTGGGCCACGAGTTCGGCACCGTGACCGGCCGTGCCCGTCGTTGCGGCTGGTTCGATGCAGCGCTGCTGCGCCGCTCCGTTCAGATCAACGGCGTGTCGGGCATGTGCCTGACCAAGCTGGACGTGCTGGACGGCCTGGAAACCCTGAAGATCTGCACCGGCTACACCATCAACGGCAAGCAGGTCGACATCTTCCCGGTCGGCGCCGAAGATGCAGCGCTGTGCCAGCCGATCTACGAAGAAATGCCAGGCTGGAAAGAAAGCACTGTCGGCGCCAAGTCGATGGACGCGCTGCCTGCCGCGGCACGCGCTTACATCAAGCGCATTGAAGAAGTGGTCGGCGTGCCGATCGATATGGTTTCCACCGGTCCTGACCGCGAAGAGACCATCGTCCTGCGCCACCCGTTCGAGTAATCAAGAAAGAATAAGAGCATGACCACTCCTGTATCCGACCAAAAACACCTGTGGGTTAGCTGGGACGAGTACCACCGCCTGATCGAGCGCCTGGCGCTGAAGGTCCATGAATCGGGCTGGAAGTTCGACATGGTGCTGTGCCTGGCGCGCGGCGGCGTGCGTCCTGGCGACGTGTTTTCGCGCATCTTCGACGTGCCGCTGGCGATCCTGTCGACCAGTTCCTACCGTGAAGAAGCGGGCACCGTGCGCGGCGACCTGGATATCGCCAAGTACATGACCATGACCAAGGGCCCGTTGTCCGGCAAAATCCTGCTGGTCGACGACCTGGCAGATTCCGGCGTGACCCTGACCAAGGTGATGAAGCACCTGAAGGACAACTTTGAAGGCGTGACCGAAGTGCGTTCGGCCGTGATCTGGACCAAGGGCTGCTCCGCCTTCAAGCCTGACTACCAGATGGAAGAACTGCCGCACAATCCGTGGATCCACCAGCCGTTCGAAGACTACGACGGCCTGCGTCCGCACCAGCTGGCGGCATGGATCAAGAAGGGCGAAACCGGCGCGTAATATCAGCCGGCTTCAAATGAAGCGGAAGGGCGAAAGTCCTTCCGCTTTTTTTTATCAGCGTACTTCCAGCAACTCGACGTCAAAGATCAGGTTCGAGTTCGGTGGGATCGGGCCAATGCCGTTGCTGCCATAGCCCAGGGCTGCCGGCACGATCAGGGTGCGCTTGCCGCCAACTTTCATTCCCTGGACACCCTGGTCCCAGCCCGGGATCACTTGTCCCGCGCCGAGCGGGAAGTTGAACGGGCTGCGTCCGATGGACGAGTCGAATTGCGCGCCATGCTGCTGCGGCGAGTTCGGTTCATAAATCCAGCCGGTGTAGTTGACGGCGACGTTGGAGCCGGCCACAGCTTCCTTGCCGGTGCCGACAACGGTATCGATTTTTTGGAAGGGAATGGCTGCGGCTTCGGCTTGAACCGGCGGCTTGCTGCGGTCGCAAGCGGACAATGCCAGGGTAAGGCTTGCACCGATAAGGCAGGTGGAAAACAGTCGCTTCATCATTATTTCTTTCGAATTAAACGGGAAAGAAGCGAGTGTACTGAATCCACCACAAAGTGCGAAAAAAATAGCAACAAGTGGCAATTCGATATATTTCTATTGGGAAATGACTATACAATTATTGGCATCATTTTGCATGTTGCCGGGATTTTGATGTTTCCTTCGATGCTGTTGTCTTTGATGCTGGCGGTTTCGCCCCCGGAGCCGGGCGGCGGCCAGGCCGCCAAGCCGGCCGTGCTGCAGAAGCACTGGGCCGAGCGCAAATTCGACGCCATTGAACGGGGCTTGCGCGAATTCTGCACGGCCGACCCGGCCGGCTTTGAAGCGCAGTTCGACAGCTATTTCCGCACCACCCAAACCTGGGAGTCCGACCGCAACGCGCTGGAGCAGTGGCGCCAGCAGGCGCCCGATGCGCTGGCGCAGGCGCTGGTGGAGGCTATCTACTGGCGCGCCTATGCTTCGCAGCTGCGGCTGGGGGCTGTCGGCCACCTGCCGAAAGAAGCCATGGAGTTTTACCAGGAGCAGCTGGGGCGCGGCGTCGCGCGCCTGCAGCACGTGAAGGCGCAAGCGAATTCCTGCCCCTTGTGGCACAGCCTGAATATCAGCCTGCAGCTGGAAGGAGCCGGCTCACGCCGCAGCGCCGCCAGCGCCTACCTCGATGCGGTGCAGGCCTTCCCGAACGACCTTCAGATCCACTTCGCCATGTCGCGTGCGTACAGCCCGCGCGCCGGGGGCAGTGCGGTGCAATTCGACCAGTTTGCACGGCGCGCCATGTTCTTCACCAAGGCGGCGGAAGGTAGCGCCATGTATGCGCGCCTGTACTGGCGTGAAGATGGCAATGGCAGCGATGCGATCCAGTTCCGCGAGCAGCACAGCCTGCCCGAATGGCGCATGGTAAAAGCAGGCTTCGAGGATTTGCTGCAGCGCCATCCGCAAGACCTGCGTGGCCGTAACAAGTTCGCTTCTTTCGCCTGCCGCGCCAATGACCGCGAGACTTACCTCAAGCTGCGCCAGGAACTTGGCGAGCGCATCATGCCCGAGCTGTGGCCCGACGTAGCCAGCGTCGAGATTTGCGACCGCAAGCTGGGCAAGGGCGGTTCAACCGCCACTTCGCCGACACAAGCCGGTGGTGTAAACTCGCATTCATGACCCAAGACTTCTTCCAGACCTTTATCCTGCTGATGCTGGTGACCGACCCGTTCGGCAACGTTCCCATTTTTGCGTCCGCATTGGCGACGGTGCCGCCCAAGCGCCGACCGAAAATCGTGGTGCGCGAATGCCTGATCGCCTTTGTCGTACTACTGGTGTTCATGTTCTTCGGCAGCCACTTCCTCAAGGCCCTGAGCCTGTCGGAAGCATCGCTGCGCATTGCCGGCAGCGTGATCCTGCTGCTGATCGCAATCCGCATGGTGTTCCCGCACCCGGACGGTGTGCTGGGCAAGCAGGAGGGCGGCGAGCCGTTCATCGTGCCGCTGGCGATTCCCGCGCTGGCCGGACCTTCCGCTTTGGCGACCGTGCTGCTGTTCTCGCGCGAGAGCACCGGCGAAGTGCTGACGCACGTGGCGGCGCTGGCGGCGGTGGTGGTGGTGTGGCTGGTTGTGTTCCTTGGTGCGGAGCGCCTGCAAAAGGTCCTCGGCACGCAGGTGATGACCGCCTTCGAGCGCTTGATGGGCTTGATCCTGGCGGCGATGTCGATCGAGATGTTGCTTGGCGGCGTGCGCGAATTCGTCAAGACGCTGTAATGGCGGGCAACTTCAACTATTTCAGGATTGAGACGGCTGCCGACGCTGGATTGTTCGGTGAGGACTTGGCAGTGGACTTCAATTCCGCCATCGCGATGCCTGCCAGTCTCGATCTTGAATGGTCCAACGTGGTAGAAACTGGATACGAAGCCGTCCATGGCGATTGGCGGAAGGTGGCCAGGCAGTGGATGTTCAAAGAAGCTGCATCCAGCCTGGGGCTGGCCTTTCCGCTGCAAAGCAGGGAGGACTTGCTGCAAGCCTTCCGCACGATGGAATGCTGGCCGGAATATAAGGCCCTGGCCGACCGGGCGGCCGGCAACCTCGCCGAGCATGGCTTCGCGACGCGGGAAGCATGGCAGTTGAAGCATTGGGGAACCGAGGGCAATGCCGAAGGCAGCACGGTAGAAACGCCGGAAGGCGGCATGACCGCCTGGTTCATCGCAAATAAATGCCCCACGCCAGTGTTGAAGGCATGGTCCAGGCGGGCCGCGGGGGTCGACTTGCTCGTCACTTACGCCGATGATCAACTGCGCGGCGGAAAACGCTTGATTGTTCGCGATGGACGTATTGGAGAGCAGGCAAGCCTGAAATCCGACGAGCGCAAAGTGCTGGTGGAAGCCTTCGCCTGCAAGTGCGTCAAGACTCGGTGAACCAGACTTTGTCTGCGCCCCAGAGCTTGCAAAGGCCCTGATGGGGCGGCAGCGCCAGTTGTTGCAAAAGGTCCTGCGGCGAGGTGGCAAAAGCATCCGCGTCGGGATCGTGGTCGGTGTAGACCACCTTGCCCTGCAATTTGCCACGCTTCATCAGCACGAAAGAACTGCCAGTGCCTTCGGCATCGACGAATACCATTCCTCCCGAGTGCTGGGGGCGTTCGCCGTTTGCGTCCTCCTCATCGTCAGCTGACGCCTGCATATAGGCAGTTTGCGCAGCGATCGCATTGAGCGGGAAGAAGCGAACCGGCGGTAGGAAATACCCATCGATCCCGCATTGGAACAAGACGCAGCCATCGGCAACTTCATACAGCTCCTCCAGTTGCGGCGCGTCGACGCCAAGCTGGCTAAGCTCGAGGATCGCCGCATTGCGCCCAAGCGCAGGCTGAAATTGATGATGCACCTCCGCCGAAAAGGCCTTGCCGTCGATCTCCACATGGATGGTGGAGGGGAGCTGGTGAATTGCCTGCAGCAGCGATTTGATCGAATCCATTGTTTGCGACATCTCCTTTGGGGGAATTATGGCTCATCTGCTAATCTGGCGCTTCGATAGAGTGGTCGCGAATTAGAGGAGTGTCGAAATCTCGCCGGATGACTATGACCAGATAGTTGCGGAGCTTCAGAGGGTTAAGAAAGGTGCGCATCCTATCGAAGCGCCGGAAGGCGTTGAAAGTTATGGCGACTGGGCTCGATGGATCTTGATTCAACGAGCCGGCCCAAGAGGCGAGGAGTTATCCCGCTTGTATCTGCGTCGGGACATGCTGGAGCGTCAGCGCCTTGAGTTGGAGAACTCGGACAGGCACGAGGAGGCCGAGGTAATCCTGATCGAACTGATTAAACTGGACGGCGAAACGAGCGATTTGTTATTCCAGATTGCAACCGCCCGAAGTCTGCTAAGCTAGCGCGTCGCCCGTGCGGGCTTGCCATGGATGCAGATGCAAATGATCGTGATGGAGCGCTTGCTCGAGTTCCGCGATTACCTCGGCCTCAATACGCAAACACTTGAAGCACAGAGGCTTGCTGGCGAGGTGCAAGTTCTATGGGCGCGCATGCCCACGGCGAACATGCGCATAGCAATGCTGCTGGCGCCAGTGGGGATGGCCTGGGGCATGCAATACCGCCTGGGTGAACGGGCCGAGGAAGCTACCGATGCGTTGCTCGGCGACGGTCAATTGGCGCAGACATTGAGGGCCAGCATTGAAGCACTGGGCTACCTGCCTGAGCGCCTTCCCAGGTCTCTCCTTCAATGCGAAGTTTTTTGGGGCCGCGAAGAAGGAATGGAGCTCGCGCTGGGCGCCGGGGCGGAAGACTTTCCGCACGCTTCATTCCGCGCGATTCTGGTGCCGGGCGATGAGATTGAGTTTTCTTCCTTCCTCGACCGGTTGCGTGCTTATATCGCCCAGCTTGGGAAGTTCTTCCTGCTGCCAATTCCGCCTGGCGTTGATTTTCAGCGTTGGCAATACGAAGAGGATGTTCGCCTCACGGAGCTGTTGTCGAGCCGCCCTGGCGGCTTGAAGCGGGGACAGAGCACGCAGGGCTGGCAGGACGCCATCAGCTTGGCGGTCCAGTCGCTTGAGGCGAGCGAAGCGGAAACGTGGCTTACGCCAGCCTTCCTCGAGTACGAGCAGGTCAAGACAAACTACCCGATTCCCAAGAATGTCACGCCGACCGGGCGTGCCTCGGCTTTCCTGGCATTGCTGAAGTTTATGCCTATCGGTGAGCAGCTGGAGCACAGGAAGGCCGTCACCATGCTGAAGCTCCAGTTGATCAGGAAATGGCTTTGGCCGCTAGGGCTGCGTCAATTGAATAATGGCCAGAAGGCGAGCAGCTTCAGGACAACGATGCTGGCAGGCGGCGAACCGTGCGAAGAAGCCGAAGCATTGGTTGCCGAGATTCTTACGGAGGGGCGCCGGCGCTATCCGGTCCTGTTCGAATAGATGGAAAAGTCGACCTACCTTGAAAACCTGCGTGCAGGTTATTTGGAGACCGGCGCCATGTTTGCGCAGTTCGCGGAACCCGGAGCCGGCGGCGAGGAACGCTTGCGTGCGCAGGTAGGGTATCTGGCCGAGTTGTCCGAGGCGATGCAGGGAGCCGACATCATTCGCTTATACGGATTGGAAGTGACAGGCGAGCGGCCTTTGCCGCACGACGCGGCGCGATTCCTCACGCAATCAGGCGGTGCATACGATCTCGAGTTTTCTTCTTCGCCGCGCTTGTTCGAGTTCCTCGCGGACCGTGGCCGCGTGCTCGTGCAGTTGGCTGGCCATCAGCAAATCATGCCGGCATATGCTGACTTGCTATGCTTCTTTTCGCACAGGGACAGCATCCCTTTCACTTGGTACACGCGAGATGCCCGCCTGCTGTATTACACCAAGCCG
>Ga0209256_1000493_pt1 | contig 58089 bp, 57 predicted proteins | sample AraplaCol_mCL_r2_2_FD_184270 | JGI IMG/M metagenome (GOLD analysis project Ga0209256, IMG submission 184270) | Arabidopsis root microbial communities from North Carolina, USA - plate scrape MF_Col_mCL_r2 (SPAdes) (version 3) | ecosystem: Host-associated > Plants > Roots > Endosphere | place...
AGCTTGCGCAGGTTGCTGGTCGTGACGGACGGTGCGAAGCCGTAGATGATCCGGCCGTTGGTGCCGCTGGAGCAGCCCACGCCCAGGCCGGTCTGGCTGGTGGTGAGTTGCAGCGGGCGTCCGTTGGCGCCGAAGCACACGGCCGTCGGACCGGAGACGCTGAAGGTCTCGGCGTTGTCCAGCATCACGCCGCATTGCGTGACGGTGGCCGTGCCGCCAGCGACCAACGGGAGGATCTTCACGACCCAGCGCGCGCCGGCCGCGTCCGCGGCGGCGTTGGCGGAGCAACTGGTGTCCGAGGTGCGATAGAAGACGACCTGCCGGAAACTGCGCACCGCTTCGGACTGAGCCAGCTTGAGCGACGCCTGCAGCGCCACGGCGCTGCTGCGCATCTGGGCGTTCGCGGTCCAGGTGCGCAGGCCGGGAACGGCCAGCGCCGTGCCCAGCGCGATGATGGCGACGACGATCAGCAGTTCGATCAGCGTCACGCCGCGGGAACGGGTCAGCATGTGTCGCCCTTGCGCGTGATCCACTTCGACGTGCAGGTCCAGCCCGTGCCTGGGCCCACGGTGGACTTGGAGTCCGCCTGGTTCACGGTGTAGGTGAAACCGGCGGTGTTGCCGGAACCGACGGCCTGCAGGGTGTAGCCGGTGGCGCTCACGCCGGTGCAGCTGATGGTGAAGGTGCCCACCGTCTGCGAACTGGCGCAGGGGCTGGTGGAGACGCCGGCCACCGTCTGATAGGTGCGGAAGTCCTGGAAATAGCGCTCCATGTTGGCGCGCGTGAGGGTCAACGCGCTGATCGCGTCGGTCAACTGACCTCTGATCACGTAATTGCGATAGGTCGGCAGCGCGATCGCCGCCAGGATCCCGATGATGGCCACGACCACCATCAATTCGATCAGCGTGAAGCCTCGCAGCGCGAGGTGGCGGCCCAGCCGCGAACGGTTCCCGGAAATCCCAGACATGTTGTGCTCCTTGTTGCGCAAATTATCGGTAGCCGCACACGGAAGGCGAGTCCGCTCGTCGTGCCTCGCGTCCCGCCCGTCTCGCGGCGGTTCCCGTTCGTGACCTTCATCACGGATGAGAGGTTCGATTACAAACTCCGCCGTCAATCCCCCTTTGCCGGGCTGTCGCGTATCGCCACCCCGCCCCAGAGGACCTCCGGCATCAATTCGGGCTTTACCCTATGATCCCGGCTCCCGGACGCCTGCCGCCCGGCTTCGTCCCGGATCCAAGCGCTAGGAAATGGCATTCACTGATCCCAATTCATCCAATAACGTCCGTCCGCTGATTGAAGTGAAGGATGTGACCGTCGGCTATGGCGATCGGGTCATCCTGAAGAATGTCAACGTGACGTTGCCGCGCGGCAAGGTGATGGCCCTGATCGGGTCGTCCGGCGGCGGCAAGACGACGCTGCTGCGGCTGCTGACCCGGCAGCTGCGGCCCCAGTCGGGGCAGGTGCTGTTCGACGGGCAGGACCTGGCGCCCATGGACCAGACCCAGCTCTACGCCCAGCGGCGCCGGATGGGCATGCTGTTCCAGTTCGGCGCGCTGTTCACCGACCTGAGCGTGTTCGAGAACGTCGCCTTCCCGCTGCGCGAGCACACCCGGCTGTCCGAGCCGATGATCCGCGACCTGGTCCTGATGAAGCTCAACGCCGTCGGCCTGCGCGGCGCCCGCGACCTGATGCCCAACGAGGTCTCCGGCGGCATGGCGCGCCGCGTCGCGCTGGCGCGCGCGATCGCGCTGGACCCGGACCTGGTGCTCTATGACGAGCCTTTCGCCGGCCTCGATCCGATCTCGCTGGGCGTCACCGCGCGCCTGATCCGCGACCTCAACGACGCGCTGGGCCTGACCAGCGTGATCGTGTCGCACGACATCCATGAGACCTTCGGCATCGCCGACCACGTGGTGATGGTGGCCAATGGCGGTGTCGTCGCCCAGGGCACGCCGGACGAACTGCGCCACAGCACCGATCCGCTGGTGCATCAGTTCGTCAATGCTGAATCCGACGGCCCGGTGCGCTTCCACCAGCCCGCCAAGCCGGTGCGCGAGGACTTCGGCCTGCCTGAGGAGGCGTCCGCATGATCGGTCTGGCCACCTCGATCGGGCGCGGCCTGCGCGTGAAGCTCGGCGACTGGGGCTGGTCGGCCCGTCTGCTGGGCGCGCTGCTGCTGCACCTGGGCGCCTGCCTGCGCCGCTTCGCGCTGGTGCGCGAGCAGATCTATTTCCTGGGCAACCGCTCGCTGTCCATCATCGGCGTGTCGGGCCTGTTCGTCGGCTTCGTGCTGGCGCTGCAGGGCTACTACACGCTGCAGCGCTACGGCTCGGCCGAGGCGGTCGGCCTGCTGGTCGCGCTGAGTCTGGTGCGGGAACTGGGCCCGGTGGTGGCGGCGCTGCTGTTCGCCGGCCGCGCCGGCACCTCGCTGACCGCAGAGATCGGCCTGATGAAGGCCGGCGAGCAGCTCAGCGCCATGGAGATGATGGCGGTCGACCCGGTGCAGCGCGTGCTCGCGCCGCGCTTCTGGGCCGGCTTCATCGCGATGCCGCTGCTGGCGGCGGTGTTCTCGGCGGTGGGCATCCTGGGCGGCTGGCTGGTGGCGGTGCCGCTGATCGGCATCGACGCGGGCTCGTTCTGGTCGCAGATGCAAGGCGGCGTGGACGTGTTCAAGGACGTCGGCAACGGCTTCGTCAAGAGCGTCGTGTTCGGCATCACCGTCAGCTTCGTGGCGCTGCTGCAGGGCTACGCCTGCAAGCCCACGCCCGAGGGCGTGTCGCAGGCGACCACCCGCACCGTGGTGCTGTCCTCGCTCGCGGTGCTGGGCCTGGACTTCATCCTGACCGCCATGATGTTTTCGATCTGACGCGCGGCGCCGATCGATGACATGACAACTGAAATCAAGAGAACCCTCGGAGTTGCCTGATGCAATCCTCTCGTTATGACGCGCTGGTCGGCTTCTTCGTCCTGCTGGGCGGCGCGGCGCTGCTGTTCCTGGCGCTGAAGGCCGGCAACCTGCTGACGCTGAACTTCCAGGACACGTACACCGTCACGGCCAAGTTCGACAACATCGGCGGCCTGAAGCCGGGCGCCGCGGTCAAGAGCGCGGGCGTCGTGGTCGGCCGGGTGGGCGCGATCTCGTTCGACGACAAGAGCTTCCAGGCCCGCGTCATCCTGAAGATGAACGAAGGCGTGGCCTTCCCCAAGGACAGCTCGGCCAAGATCCTCACGTCCGGCCTGCTGGGCGAGCAGTACATCGGCCTGGAGCCGGGCGCGGCGGAAAAGAATCTCGCCACGGGCGACATCATCACGCAGACCCAGTCGGCGGTGGTGCTGGAGAACCTGATCGGCCAGTTCCTCTATAACAAGGCAGCCGACGCCTCCGCGGCGCCGGCCTCGGGAGAAAAACAATGACCACCACCACGACGGCCGGGGCACGGGTCCCGTCCGATCTCGCCGCCGCGTTGCTGAGCGCGGCCCTGCTGGGCGCTTCGCTGCCCGCGCTGGCGCAAGCCGGACAGGCGCTCGAACAGGACCTGGTCCGCGTCGATGCCGCGGTCTCTGCCGTGGAGACCGCGACGGTCCGCGCGGCTGGAGAGGGCGCCGAACTCCGCGAAGCCCGCGAATCCGCCGATGGCGAACAGGCTGCCGCCGCCGAGGACCAGGCGTCGCCGCCCGCTTCCGCCGCGTCCGCGGCCGAGCCCGCCGCCGCAGGCCAGGCCGGAGCGGCCGCCGCTGCCGCCGACGAGACGCCCGCGCCCGGACCGCGGGTGCGCAACCGTCTGGACCCGTGGGAGAACTGGAACCGCAAGGTCTTCAACTTCAACGAGAAGCTGGACGAGCACGTGCTGCGCCCCGTCGCCACGGCCTACTCGGACCTGGTGCCGCAGCCGGCGCGCCAGGCGGTGGACAACTTCTTCGGCAACTTCTCCGATGCCTGGTCGGCGATCAACCTGTTCCTGCAGGGCCGCTTCAAGAACGGCGCGACGCAGACGATGCGGGTGGCCGTCAACTCGGTGTTCGGCATCGCCGGCCTGATCGACATCGCCACGCCGGCCGGCCTGGAGAAGACCTCCGAGGACCTGGGCCGCACGCTCGGCTACTGGGGCGTCAAGACCGGACCCTACATCGTGTGGCCGCTGCTGGGTCCGTCGTCGCTGCGCGATTCGGTGACGCTGCCGGTCAACGTCTACTACTCGCCGGCCTATCTCTTCGACGATGGCGAATACAAGTTCGCGATCACCGCGCTGCAGGTGATCAATACGCGGGCCAACCTGCTGCGCGTGACCGACATGCTGGATGGGATCGCGCTGGACAAGTACACCTTCGTGCGCGATGCCTACCTGCAGCGCCGCAACGTCAAGACGCACAAGGAACAGGAAGAAGAGGATGACTACGAGGTCATCTCGCCCGACGAGAAACCCGTCAATCCGCAGAGCGACCGCTGACGGCGGCTACAACCGGTAACGCCCCTCGGGACGTCCGGTGAACCGGCACCGGACTTGCCGCGTTGCGGATGGGTCCGTGTCATGAAGAGAGAGAAAGGACAACCATGAATGCCACCAAACGACTGCTGCTGAAGGCGGTCCTGTCGATCGCGGCACTGAGCCCGCTGGCCACCTTCGCCGCCGACGGCTCCGCGCCCGACCAACTGATCCGTCAGCTGTCGATCGAGACGCTGGACGCCGTCAAGAGCGACAAGGCGATCCAGGGCGGTGACGTCAACAAGATCATGCAGCTCGTCGATACCAAGGTGATGCCGCATGTGGACTTCCAGCGCATCACCGCGACGGCGGTGGGCCGCTTCTGGCGCCAGGCCACGCCGGAGCAGAAGCAGCGTCTGCAGGACGAGTTCAAGACGCTGCTGGTGCGCACCTACGCGGGCGCGCTGACGCAGGTCCGCGACCAGACCATCGCGATGAAGCCGATGCGCGCGGCGCCGGAAGACACGGAAGTCATCGTGCGCACGGAGATCCGCGGCAAGGGCGATCCGATCCAGCTGGACTACCGCCTGGAGAAGACCGACGCTGGCTGGAAGATCTACGACGTGAACGTGCTGGGCATCTGGCTGGCTGATCAATACAAGAACAGCTTTGCGCAGGAGATCAACGCCAAGGGCATCGATGGCCTGATCAAGTCGCTGGCCGAGCGCAATGCGCGTCCGGCAACGGCCGCCTCGGCGCCGAAGAAGGGCTGATGCGATGCTGAAGCTGCCGCAGCGGCTGCGCCTGGACAACGTGCCCGAGGAATGGGCACGGCTCGAGAGCGCGCTGCGCGCCGAGCTGGCGCAGGTCGGCAATGCGGCCGGCCGCAGCGTGAGCCTGGATGCGAGCGGGCTGAACGACTTCGACTCGGCGGCGCTGAGCCTGCTGCTGAGTGCGCTGCGGCTGTGCGGCCAGGACGGCTGGCAGCTGACGCTGCTTCAGGCGCCGCGCGCGCTGCGGGAACTGGCGCGGGTCTATGCGCTGGAACATCTGTTCTGGCCGGACGCGCAAGTCCCCGCCGAAGCCGCCTGAGCGCGCTCGCGCGTGCGCTGAAAAGCCGCCTTCGGGCGGCTTTTCCCTTTCCGGATGAGGTCGCCGCTTCAGCGCACAGCGCGCTGGAGCACGCGGCGCGACAAGCCCGCAGCCAAGGCGGCGACACCGATCAGCAGCAGCGCGTTCGGTTCCGGCACATTGCCGCCGCCACCGGCCCCACCGCCACCGCCTCCTCCCCCGCAACCGGCCGTGCTGGCGACGCAGCCGGCGAATTCAATCGAATTGCCCGTGGTGCCGACGCCCTGGAACTTGATCGAGTAGGGGCTGATGAAGCTGATCCCGCTCGTCATGAAGTTGTGGGTCGCGTCGGTGGTCAGCGTCAGGTTGAACGACGATGTCGCGTTCATGCCGATGCCGCCGTTGATCGATCCGCCCGCGCAGTTGTTCCCCGTCATCACGCACAGGTCGATGTTCTGGAAGGACGGGAAGCTGGTGTCGAGTTCCGCGCCCCAGGCGGCGGTGTTGGTGCTGGCGCCGTTGAGCGTGGGCGACACCGCGGTGATGCCGAAGGCCATCAGCACGTTCTGGCCGGGGCCGAAGGACGTGTTGTTGACGATGGCGGCGAAGGTGGCGCTGGTGGCGGTCCAGTTGGTCAGTGTCAACTTGACCGACGCCTGCAGCGTCGCCCCGTCCTGGGAGCCGGAGAACAACAGCGTCGCCGTATCGGTCGGGGCGCTGAACATCACCGCGGCGGCTTGCGCCTGACTGCAGAGGGCGAGCGCGGCAGCGGCTGCGACCCAACGAATCCTGATTGGCTTCATGATTCACCCCTTTCCGAGCGATTCACGTGGCTGCTTGTTCTCCCTGTGCCGGGGGTTACGCATAACTCGGGCCAGTTCAGCAAGTGCTTGATTTGCCGTCACATCTGATAAAGCCGGTAATTCATCTGTAAAAAATGGCGACAACGTCCGGCATGCTGATTGCCGGGCGCGTTGCCGGTGGTCATGGGGGCCAGCAGACCCTCGACGGAATCCCGGCGCGCGGGCGCCTCTATGATCCCGGCCGCCATGAAAGACCTGTCCAAGCGCCTTGCCGTGCTGCTGCTGACCTTGCTGGCGGCCTCGGCGCTGATCTTCGGCGCGCTGGAATGGCTGCCTGGCAACGCGGCTCAATTGATCATGGGCCCCGAGGCGCCGCCCGAGGCCGTCGCCACGCTGGCGCGCCAACTGGGGCTCGATCAACCAGCTTGGCATCGCTACCTGGCGTGGCTGGCCGGCCTGATGCGCGGCGACATGGGTCTGTCCTACGCCTACGGCGCGCCGGTGGCCGACCTGATCCTGGAGCGCCTGGCGCTGACCTTGCCGCTGGCGCTGCTGGCGATGGCGCTCACCGTCGTGGTGGCCTTGACCGCCGGTTGGTGGGCCGCGAGCCAGCACGGCCGCGCGGGCGATCACCTCGTCATGGGCGCGACGCAGCTTGGGCTGGCCGTGCCGAGTTTCTGGCTCGGGATGCTGCTGGTGCTGGTCTTCGCGGTGAAGCTGCAATGGGTCGACGCGGGCGGCTTCCCGGGCTGGCGCGAAGACGTCGGCGGCGGCCTGTGGCCCGGGCTGCGCGCGCTGCTGCTGCCGGCGATCGCGCTGGCGCTGGTGCAGGCGGCGATCCTGGCGCGGATCGCGCGCTCGGCGATGCTCGACATCGCCCGCGAGGACTTCATGCGCAGCGCCCGCGCCAAGGGCCTGTCGCGCCGCGCCGCGCTCTGGCGCCACGGACTGCGCCACGCCGCGATCCCGCTGCTGACGCTGGGCGGGCTTCAGTTCGCCAACCTGCTGGCCGGGACCATCGTCATTGAAAACGTCTTCACGCTCCCTGGGCTGGGCCGGTTGATGGCGCAGGCGATCGCCAACCGCGATCTGATCGTCGTGCGCAACGGGGTGATGGGATTGGCGGCACTGGTACTGGTGCTCAACTTCACGATCGACCTGCTGCATGGCTGGATCGATCCCCGTCTGCGCGCGAGGGCCGAACCATGAGGCGCGCCGCCTTCGTCGCGGGCGCCGTGCTGACGGCGTTGCTGCTGCTCTCGGCGCTGCTGTCGCTGGCCTGGACGCCCTGGCCGCCCGAGCAGATCGACATGGCTCGCCGCCTCGCGCCGCCGAGCCTGGCGCATTGGTTGGGCTGCGACCAGTTGGGCCGGGACGTCTTCAGCCGCCTGATGGCGGGCGCGCGCAGCGCCTGGCTGGTGGGCGTGGTTGCCGTGGGCATCGGGCTGATCGCCGGGACCGCGCTGGGCCTGCTCGCCGCCGCGCGGCGCGGCTGGGTCGAAGCGCTGGTGCTGCGCGGCGCCGATCTCGGCTACGCCTTTCCCGCGCTGCTGCTGGCCATCCTGCTTGCGGCGGCGCTCGGTCCCGGCATGAGCGTCGCGATGGCGGCGATCGGCCTGCATGCGGTGCCGTCGTTCGCCCGGTTGGTCAATGGCAGCGCCAAGAGCTGGTGGGCCCGCGATTTCGTGCTCGCCGCGCGGGTGGCGGGCCAAGGCCGGCTGTCGATCACGCTGAGGCATGTGCTGCCGCAGCTGCTGCCCTTGCTGGTGGTGCAGGGCACGACCAGCTTCGCGCTGGCCATCCTGGCCGAAGCCGGGCTGTCCTACCTCGGCCTCGGGACCCAGCCGCCGCAGGCGAGCTGGGGCCGCCTGCTGGCCGAGGCGCAGACGCTGATGTTCGAGGCGCCCCAGCTCGCCCTCGCGCCGGGTGTCGCGATCACGCTGGCGGTGCTGGGGCTGAACCTGCTCGGCGACGGCCTGCGCGACCGGCTCGATCCGAAGGAGCAAGCCCGATGAGCGCGCCGCTGCTCGAGCTCCGTGATCTGCATGTGCGTCTGACCGCGCCCGGCGGCGCAAGGCTGCATGCGCTGCGCGGCCTGGATCTGACGCTGGCCCGGGGCGAGAGCCTCGCGCTGATCGGCGAATCCGGCAGCGGCAAGACGCTCACCGCGCTGGCCGTGATGGGGCTGCTGCCCGAGGGGGCGGAGGTCTCCGGCCGCGTCGCGCTCGAGGAACGCGACCTGCTCGCCCTGGACGACGATGCCTGGTGCGCCGTGCGTGGCCGCCGTGTCGCGATGGTGTTCCAGGAGCCGCTCACCGCCTTGAATCCGCTGCAGCGCGTGCTGGCCCAGGTGATGGAGCCGATCCGCATCCACCGGCTCGCGCCCGATCGCGACAGCGCCCGCCAGCGCGCGATGGCGCTGCTCGCGCGGGTGGGCCTGGACGAGCGCCAGGCGCGCGCCTATCCGCATCAGCTCTCCGGCGGCCAGCGCCAGCGCGCGCTGATCGCGATGGCGCTGGCCGGCGAGCCCGATCTGCTGATCGCCGACGAGCCGACCACGGCGCTGGATGCGCGGCTGCGCGTGCAGGTGCTGGACCTGCTGCGCGAGCTGGTGGCGGAGCGCGGCATGGCGCTGCTGCTGATCTCGCATGACCTGGCGCTGACCGCGCGGCGCGTCGATCGGCTGTTGATCCTGTACGGTGGCCGTGCCATGGAGGAGGGCCGCGCCGCCGAGCTGCTCCAGCACCCGCGCCATCCGTACACGCAGGCGCTGTGGGCGGCGCGTCCCCGGCTCGGCGCCGGACGCGACCAGCCGCTGCATCCGCTCAAGGGCAACGTGCCGTCGCTGAAGCAGCTTGGCGCGGGTTGCCCCTTCGCGCCGCGATGCCCGCTCGCCACCGCGCGCTGCGCCGCCGAGCCGCCCCCGTTCCACCGCCAGCTCGCCTGCTGGGAGGTGTCGCCATGAGCGCCGCCCCGCTGCTGCAGGTGCAGGGGCTGGGCCAGCACTACGGCGGCCGCAGCGTGCTGCGCGACATCTCGTTCACGCTGCCGGCGGGCGAATCGCTCGGCGTCATCGGCGAATCGGGCGCCGGCAAGAGCACGCTGGCGCGGCTCCTCATGGCGCTGGAGCGGCCGCATCGCGGCAGCGTGCGGTGGTCCGGCGAAGACGTCCACGCCATGCCCGCGCGCGCGCGCCGCGCGCTGCGTCCGCAGGTGCAGATGGTGTTCCAGGATCCGTACGGCTCGCTCGATCCGCGCTGGCGCGTCGGGCGCAGCGTCATCGAGCCGCTGGCCGCGCTGCCGATGACCGGCGCCGAGCGCCAGACGCGTCTGGCCGAGGTGCTGGCCGCGGTCGGCCTCGAGGCCGATGCCGCGCTGCGCTTTCCGCATCAGTTCTCAGGCGGGCAGCGGCAGCGGCTTGCGATCGCTCGGGCGCTGTCGACGCGGCCGCGGCTGATCGTTGCCGACGAGCCGCTGTCGGCGCTGGACGTCTCGGTGCAGGCGCAGATCCTGGCGCTGCTGCGCGAGCTGCAGCGGCGCGAGGGCATCAGTCTGGTCGTCGTCAGCCACGACCTGCCGGCCATCGAGGTGCTGTGCGACCACGCGCTGGTGCTGCGCGGCGGCGAGGCCGTCGAACAGGGGCCGGCCGCGCGGGTGCTGGGCGAACCGCATCATCCCTACACGCAGGACCTGCTGGCCGCTTTGGCATGATCGGCGCCCATGGACAAGACCCTGGACCGACGCCGCTTCCACCTGCTCTCGCTCGGCGCCGCCGGCGCGACGCTGGGCACCGCGCTGCCCGTCTTCGCGCAGGGCAACGCGGCGCGGCCGCTGGTGCTCGGCATGACGCTGGAGCCGCCCGGCCTGGACCCGACCGCGGGCGCCGCTGCCGCGATCGGCGAGATCGTGCTCTACAACGTGATGGAGCCGCTGACCAAGGTGGCCGAGGACGGCAGCGCGCAGCCGCTGCTGGCGCTGCGCTGGACCGTGTCGGCGGACCAGAAGACCTGGACCTTCGCGCTGCGGCCGAACGTGCGCTTCCACAACGGCGAGCCCTTCGACGCCAAGGCGGTGAAGTTCAGCTTCGAGCGCGCCGCCGCGCCGGACAGCCTGAACAAGGATCGCCGCGTGTTCGAGAACATCGCCGCGATCGCCACGCCCGATCCGCTGAGCGTCGTGCTCACCCTGAAGCATCCGGAGCCTGAGCTGCCGGCGCTGCTGGCGCAGTCGACCGCCGTGATCGTGGAGCCGCGCAGCGCCGCCGGCAACGCGCAGACGCCGGTGGGCACGGGGCCTTACCGCGTCGCGCAGTGGCAGCGCGGCGCGAGCCTCTCGCTCGCGGCCTGGCCGGCCTTCCGCGACGCCGCGTCGATCAGGATCGCGCGCGTGCAGTTCCGCTTCATCAGCGAGCCGGCGGCGCAGGTCGCGGCACTGCTGGCGGGCGATGTCGACGTCTTCCCGCGTGTGGCCGCGGCCCGCGCGCTCGCGCAGTTCAAGGCGCAGCCCCGGCGCTTCCAGGTGATCACCGCGTCCTCGCGCGCGAAGACCATCCTGGCGATCAACCACCAGCGCGCGCCGCTGGGCGACGCGCGCGTGCGCCGCGCCATCGCGATGGCGATCGACCGCAAGGCCGTCATCCAGGCCAGCGCCGATGGCTACGGCGTGCCGATCGGCAGCTTTGTCACGCCGGACACGCCGGGCTACGTCGACTGCACCGCGATCAATGCCCACAACCCGGCGGCGGCCAAGGCGTTGCTGGCCGAGGCCAAGGCCACCGGGCTGACGCTGTCGCTGAAGCTGCCGCCGGTGCCTTATGCGCGCCAGGGTGGCGAGCTGATCGCGGCGCAGCTGGCGGCGGTCGGCATCACCGCGCGCATCGAGCAGATCGAGTGGGCGCAGTGGCTCTCCAGCGTCTACGGCAGCAAGGCGTATGACCTGACGGTGATCTCGCATGTCGAGCCGCACGACTTCGGCAACCTGGCGCGGCCCGATTACTACTGGGGCTATCGCAGCCCGGCCTTCAGCGCGCTGTATGCGCGGCTGCAGGCCGCGGCCGATCCGGCCGAGCGCGCGAAGCTGTTCGGCCAGGCGCAGCGCCTGGTCGCGCAGGACGCGGTCGCCGCCTTCCTGTACCAGCCGCAATGGATCACGATCGCGCGCGCGGGCCTGCAAGGGCTGTGGACGAAGACGCCGCTGTTCGCCAATGACCTCTCGGTGATGCGCTGGGCCTGAAGCCCGTCCATGCCCCCTGATGCGGGGACGGCGCGCGGTCCGCTGTGGCGCGGCGCCGACGCGCTCGGCGGCTTGTCGGGCGTCACCCACCGGCCATCAAGTCAGAGGGCTTTTCCTCTACAGTGCGCCGCCTCGCCGGTGTACCGTGCCCGGTTCGGAGGAGTCGGAGAGAGCCGCATGCCGTTTGATTTGCCTGAGACCCTGCAGCCATTCCTGCTGCCGCTGCTGATCGTCGTCCCGCTGGCCATCGTGATCATCATCATCACCGTGCGCCGCGGCGATTACCGCGACGTCGGCGCGCCGCCGCCGGCTCCGCGTCCGCTGCCTCCCGGCCCTGCCGCCCGCGGCGCCGCGCCGGCGCCCGCCGCGCCCGCGCCGCGCCCTGGCGAACGCCTGCCGCTGCTGGTGGTCGACGATTCGGCCGTGGTGCGCGCCAAGCTGCTCAAGCTGTTCAGCGAGGCCGGCCATGAAGTGGTCGCCGCGCGCGACGGCGTCGAGGCCATGGAGCTGCTGGGCCAGACCCGCTTCGGCGTGCTGATCACCGACCTCGAGATGCCCAACATGGATGGCTTCGAGCTGATCAAGGCGGTGCAGGGCGCGATGGAGACCGAGGACCTGCCCATCATCGCCATCAGCGGCCACGAGGAACTGCACGCGCGGCTGCACCAGATCCAGGGGCTGTACGGCATGTTCCACAAGCCGTGGAACGACCGGGAGCTGATCAAGCGCGTCGAGGCGCTGGCCCAGTTGAGACAGCCGGTCCGCACATGAGCCTGGGCCGCTGGCTGAAGCGCGGCGCGATCACGATCGCCGTGCTTGTCGCGATCGGCGCCGCGGGCGCCGCCTGGCATGTCCATCAGAAGCTGCCGCGCCGCGATGGCGAACTGCAGCTCTCGGGGCTGAGCGCGCCGGTCACGGTCCGCTACGACGAATGGGGCGTGCCGCACATCGACGCACGCAATGAGGACGACCTCTACCGCGCGCTCGGCTATCTGCATGCGCAGGACCGGCTGTTCCAGATGGAGATGCTGCGCCGGCTCGCGCGCGGCGAACTGGCCGAGGTGCTGGGTCCCAAGCTGGTCGAGACCGACCGCCTGTTCCGCACGCTGGGCATCCGGCATCGGGCCGACGAACTGGCCGAGGCCACGGCCGCCATCACCGCGCAGCCGGGCGCGGTGCGCGCGCTCTACGCCTACCTGGACGGCGTCAACCAGTACCAGGCGACCCGCCCGGCGCCGCTGGAGTTCGAGATCCTGGGCATCCCGAAGCGGCCCTTCACGGCCGCCGACACCTACAGCATCGCCGGCTACCTGGCCTACAGCTTCGCGGCGGCCTTCCGCACCGAGCCGGCGCTGACCGCGATCCGCGACCAGCTCGGTCCGGAGTACCTGCGCATCTTCGATCTGGACTGGCATCCGAACGGAGCGATCGAACAGCAGGCGCTGAACACCTCGCGGGAACGCTCCGGCGAGGTCGCGCCGATGCTGGCACGGCTCGCGGCCGCCGGTGACCGCGCGGCGGCGCTCGCCGGCCTGCCGCAGTTCGAGGGCAGCAACGCGTGGGTGGTCGCGGGCAGCCGCACCGTCAGCGGCAAGCCGCTGCTGGCCGGCGATCCGCACATCTCGTACTCGGCGCCGGCGGTGTGGTGGGAAGCCCATCTGCGCACGCCGCAGTTCGAGCTCTACGGCCATCACCTCGCGCTCAATCCGATGGCCCTGCTCGGGCACAACCGGCGCTTCGGCTGGAGCCTGACCATGTTCCAGAACGACGACGTCGATCTGGTGGCCGAGAAGATCAACCCGGCCAATCCGAACCAGGTCTGGTTCAAGGGCCAGTGGGTGGCGATGACGTCGCGCCAGGAGACGCTCAAGGTCAAGGGGCAGCCGGACCAGGTGCTGACGCTGCGGCGCTCGCCGCATGGGCCGATCATCAACGACGCGATCCCGGGCGATCGCGGCGAGCGCCCGGTGGCGATGTGGTGGGCCTTCCTGGAGACCGAGAACCCGGTGATGGACGGCTTCTACCGGCTGGGCCGCGCCGACACGCTGGCGCGGGCGCGCGAGGCGTCGAGCCTGATCCACGCGCCGGGCCTGAACATCGTGTGGGCCAACGCCAGCGGCGACATCGCCTGGTGGGCCGCGGCGAAGCTGCCGATCCGGCCCGAGGGCGTGAATCCGGCCTTCGTGCTGGACGGGTCGACGGACGAGGCGGACAAGCTCGGCTTCCTGCCGTTCTCCGCCAATCCGCACGAGGAGAACCCGGCGCGCGGCTACATCGTCTCGGCCAATTTCCAGCCGGCCTCGGACACGCCGGTGCCGGGCTACTACAACCTGGCGGAGCGCGGCCGGCGCCTGGACGGTCTGCTGAATCAAGGCAAGCGCTGGGACATCCACAACAGCCAGGCGCTGCAGCTGGACGTGCAGACCGATTACGGTCCGCGCGTGCTGCGGCCGCTGATTCCGCTGCTGCGCGGCTCGGCCTCGCTGGAGGAGCAGCCGCTCGTCGAGGCGCTGGTGCGCTGGAACGGCGCGTACAAGGCCGATGGCGTGGCGCCGGTGCTGTTCCAGCAATTCAGCGCGGAGCTGCTGCGCGCGGCGATGAAGGACGAACTCGGCGACGCGCAGTTCGAGAACCTGCGCCGTACGCGGGCGCTGGACCACGCGCTGCCGCGGCTGACGGCCGACGCCGATTCGCCGTGGTGGGACGACCGCTCGACGCCGCAGCGCGAGACGCAGACGGACATCGTGCGCCGTGCCTGGAAGGCGGCGATCGCGCATCTGCAGGCCACGTTCGGGCCGGACAGCGCGGCGTGGCGCTGGGATGTCGCGCACACGCTCACGCATGAGCATCCGCTGGGCAAGCAGAAGCCGCTGGACAAGCTCTTCAACGTCGGCCCCTTCCCGGTGCCGGGCGGGCACGAGGTGCCCAACAACTTCGCGCAGCGCAATGGCAGCGGGCCATGGCCGGTGGTCTACGGGCCGTCGACGCGGCGGTTGATCGATTTCGCGCGGCCGCAGGAGGCGCTGGGCGTCAATCCGGTCGGGCAGAGCGGGGTCTGGCCCGACGCCCACTACGGCGACCAGGCCGCGTTGCTCGCCAAGGGCCTGTACCGCCGCGAATGGCTGGACGAGTCCGATGTGCAGGCGCACTCGCGCGGGATGCTGGTCTTGAAACCATGAACGCTGAACGACTTCGCCGCCCCGCGCGGGCGCTCGCAGGGATCTTCACGCTCGCCGCGGCGTGCGTCGCAACGATGGCCGTGGCCGTCGAACTGCCGCAGCCGGCGCAGCTCACGCGGCAACTGGGCGCGAAGGGGAAGGCCGCCGAGGTCACGGTCACCGTGCTGGAGCCGCATCTGATGCGCGACGGCCGCATGCCCGAGGTGCGCTATGTCGGCGTGCCGGCGGACGCCGCGCTGGCGGCGGTGCTCGGCAAGGGCTGGAACGCGCCGGGGCAGGAGCTGGAGTTCCGCGCGCTCGACGGCTTCGTGTCGCGCATTCCGGTCGAGCGCTTCGCCCAGCATCGCGCGTGGCTGGTCCATGCGCGCGCCGACGGTCAGCCCTTCCAGGTGGACAACCACCTCCAGGGCGAGCGGCAGGTGCCGCTCGGGCCGTTCTATCTGGTGTGGGACAACCGCGCCTCGAAGGCGCTGCAGGCGGAAGGCGGCGCGCTGTGGCCGTATCAGGTGGCGTCGGTGAGCGTGGGACCGTCGTCGACACGCGCGCTGCTGCCCGGCGACATGGCCGCGCGCTACGCCGGCGCGGCCGACCTGGCCCGGGTGCACTGCCTGAGCTGCCACCGCATCCGCGGCTATGGCGGCGACAAGATGCCGCTGGATCTCGAGGTCGTCGTCAAGGGCTACGACGCGGCGGCGTGGAAGCGCTGGCTGCTCGAACCGTCGGCGGTCAGGCCCGGCACCACGATGCCGGCGCTGGCCGAGGCGATGCCGCCCGCCGAACGCGCCGAGATCGCGCAGCGGCTCTACGACTACCTGCGCGCGCTGCCGCCGCGCTGAAGGCCAGGCCCCGGTTCAGAACCAGGGCTTGGGGAGCTGCTCGGTCTCGATGGCGCGCAGCAGCGCGGGGCGCTCGGCCATGCGTGCCAGGAACGCCGCGAGCGCCGGCCGGCTGCGCGCGGGATCGCTGAAGTTGCGCGTCCAGCGGCACAGCATGAAGGCGAATGGATCCAGCACCGAGAAGCGCTCGCCGAGCAGGAAGGGGCCGCCGTGGCGCTCGAACTCGGCGGCCAGCAGGTCCAGCTGCGCGGCGGCGCGGACCTGGGCCTGCTGCTTGACCTCGGCGCTGCCGGCGGTGTTGCCGGGGGCGACGAAGCGGTCGGGGTAGTAGTAGCTGATGATGGTGGGCTGCAGCGTGTTGGTCAGCCACATCAGCCACTTGTAGGCCTGCGCGCGTTCGGCGCTGCCGAGCGCGGGCATCAGGCCCGCGTCGGGATGCGTGTCGGCCAGGTGCAGCAGGATGGCGGCGGTCTCGAACAGCACCAGCTCGCCCTGGCGCGTGTCGCGCAGCGCTGGCAGCAGGCCGTTGGGATTGATCTTCAGGAACTCGGGGGACTTGTGCTCGTCCTTGTCGCGGTCGACGAGGCGCAGCTGGAACGGCACGCCCAGCTCGTGCAGGACGACGTGGGGCGCGAAGCTGGCGTTGCTGGGGTAGTAGAAGAGCTCGATCATGGCGGCGGTGGACGCGGCGGATGCGCGTGTTGATCGGGTGAAAGTGAGGTGGAGGAATCGTTCAGCCGGAGCGCGCGGAGCGTTGCCGCGGGCTGGCGGGCCGCATCATCGCCGATCCGGATGCCGCGTCCGGCGGTCACGTTTCGCGAGGGGACCGGGTCGCTTGCCGACGCGCGGAGGCTGGGGAAGCAATGGTTCTTTACCCCGGCGAAACCCCCTTTCGTAGACGTGGCCGGGCGGGGGAGCGTTGAATCGTTCATCTGGACTACCTGGACGCCGCGCGCGCGGCGCACCGATCATGAGCAAGCTCCGTTGGTTGATTCCCCTCGCGCTGGCCCTCACCGCGGGCGTGGCGTCGGCGCAGCATCACGGCGGGGCGCGGGTCGACATCGGCCTGCGCTTCGACAGCCGCTATCACCACGACCACTACTACCCGGCGCCGGGCTATGTCGCGCGCGGCCTGCCGGGCGGGGCGGTGTTCGTGGGCGGCCGCTACTGGTACCACGGCGGTGTCTGGTACCGGCCCTGGGGGCCCAGCTTCCAGGTGATCGCGCCGCCGATCGGCGTGGTGGTGCCGGTGCTGCCGAGCGCTTTCGTGACGCTGCGCATCGGCGGCTATCCGTATTACTACGCCAACGGCGCGTACTACACGGTGGCGTCGCCAGGGCCGGGCTACGTGGTGGTCGCGCCGCCGCCGGGCGCCGAAGTCGCGACGCCGGCGCCGGTCGCGCCGCCGCGGCCGGATCCCATCATCTATCCGCGCAACGGCCAGTCGGCCGCGCAGACCGAGGCGGACCGCCAGGAATGCAACCGCTGGGCGACCACCCAGCCCTCCGCGATGAACGACGCCGGCATCTTCAACCGCGCGGTGGAGGCTTGCATGGATGGGCGCGGGTACAGCATGAGGTGACGAAGTCGTCCCTGATGCGTATGCCACGGAACCGCCGCCGAGATGCGAAAGCAGGGCTGCCTGAGGGACTTCGCGCAACGCATCACACCGCGCACCCCGCCTCGCCGTGATCCGCGGACTGCGCGCTGCTGCTGAGCGTCACGCCATACCGCTCGGCGGTCATGTGGGCGAGGATGGCCAGCGCGATCTCGGGCGGCGTGCGCGCGCCGATGTGCAGACCCACCGGCCCGTGCAGCCGATCCAGCTGCGCCTGCGTGAGATCGAAGTGCTCCTTGAGCCGGGCGCGGCGCTTGGCCTGGTTCACCCGCGAGCCGATCGCGCCGACATAGAACGCCGGACTCTTCAGCGCTTCCATCAGCGCCAGGTCATCGAGCTTGGGATCATGCGTCAGCGCGACGATCGCCGTGTGTCCGTCGGGCTTGAGCCGCAGCACCACGTCGTCCGGCATGTCGCGCGTCAGCGGCGCGGCGATCAGGGTCCAGGGATAGTCGTCGCGCGGATCGCAGACCTGCACCTGGTAGTCGAGCGCCAGCGCCATCTGCGCCAGGTACTGGCTCAACTGCCCCGCGCCGATGATCAGCAGCCGCCACTGCGGTCCGTGATGCGTCACCAGCCGCGTCTCGCTCAGGACCAGCCGATCCGCGCCGTCGCGCGAATGCGCCGCCGGCGGCTCCTCGAGCGTCACCGCGCCGGTCGCCAGCTCCAAAGTGCGCAGCACCCGTTCGCCGCGCGCGAGCCGCTCCAGCAGCGGCTCGATCGCCGAATGCGGCCCCACCGGCTCCAGCATCAGCTCCAGCGTGCCGCCGCAGGGCAAGCCGAAGCGCTGCGCCGCCTCGGCGCCGACGCCGTAACGGATCAGCTCCGGCGCCTTCAGCGTCAAGGCGCCTTCGCGGATCTTGGCAACCAGGTCGTCCTCGATGCATCCGCCCGAGACCGAGCCGGCGATCAATCCGTCCCCGCGCACCGCGACGATCGATCCCACCGGCCGCGGCGCCGAGCCCCAGGTCCGCGTGATCGTGCCCAGCACCACGCGCTGGTCGGCGGCGAGCCATTGCTGCACCTGGCGCAGCACCTGCAGGTCCATGTTGTCCATCCGCGCACCATAGCGAAATTCGCCGGCGCGCGCCGCGCGCCGCGTCAGAGGCCGACAATCGCCGCCATGCCCACGCTCGCCCTCAACGACGACCTGGTCCTTCCCGTGCCGCAGGCGCTGGCCTGGCAGGCGCTGCACGACCTGACCCTGCTCGCCGCCAGCCTGCCGGAAGGCGCCGGGTCGCTGCGCGCCGGCGAGGCGCCGCGGTCCTTCGACCTGCGCTTTCCCGGCTTCGAGGGCCGCGTGCTGCTGCTCGATCTCGACGCGCCCAGCCGCTTGCGGTTGCGCTTCGACGGCAGCGGCCCGCGCACCGGCGGCGCCACCGGCCAGGCGCAGCTTCGGCTTGAATCGCTGGGCGAAGACCGGACGCTGCTCCACGTCGCGCTCGTGCTTCAGGCGGAGCGCGAGACGCCATCGAAGGTCGCGGGGCTGATGGCGCTGCGGGAACGGCTCGCCGGCTTCGCTGCTGCCGTCGAGTTGCGCCATCCCAGCGCCCGCCCCAAGCCCGTCAAGCCGCCGCCCAAACCTTGGCCTCAGCGGCTCCTCGACTGGTATCTGGGCTGGTTCGCGGGGATGTTCAACGGCACGCTGTTTCCGCCGCCGAAACCGCGTCCGCCCCGTCCTCGGGTGAAGCGCTGATCCTTGTCCCGGCTCTGACGCGGGCGTCACGCGTTCATCACGAATTCTGTTCGTTGATGTAACTCGTTGATTTTCTTATAGAATCCGGCGCATTCAACGGCCACCCTGGGGTGGCCGCTTCGTTTTCGCCGATTCCCGATGGCCTCTCGCCTTTTCCCGCTGGACGCGCTGCGCGCCGTCGCCGCGCAATTGATCGTGCTGCATCACCTCTCGGTCTATGGACCGATCGCCGAGGCGATGCACGCGCTGTTCCCCTCGCTCACCGGCTGGCTGTACGACTACGGCCGCATGGCGGTGCAGGTCTTCCTGGTGCTGGGCGGTTACCTCAGCGCCCGGGCGCTGTCGGCGCAGGAGCCGCAGCTCCACCGCTCGGCGCCGGCACTGCTGGCGCAGCGCTATTGGCGGCTGGTGCCGCCGTTCATGGCGGCGGTCGGGCTGACGCTGCTCGCGTCGTGGCTGGTCGAGCCGCTGCTGCCGGAGCTGGTGCCGGCGGACATCCATCTGACCCAGATCCTGGCCCACGCGCTGCTGCTGCACGACCTGATGTCGGTCGAATCGCTGACCGTCGGCGCCTGGTACGTGGCCATCGACTTCCAGCTGTTCGCGCTGCTCGTGCTCGTGATGTGGGGCCTGCGCTGCCTGCCGCTCAGGCGCACGGCGCGCCGCTGGCTGGCGCCGGCGGTGGTCGGCGCGCTCTGCGCAGCGTCGCTGCTCAAGTTCAATCGCATGGCGGCCCTGGATGCCTACGCGATCTATTTCTTCGGCGCCTACGGCCTGGGCGTGCTGCTGTGCTGGTGCCAGGGCTGGACGCCGGCCGCGCGCCGCGCCGGCCTGCTCGCGCTGGGCGGGCTGATGGCCGCGGCGCTCGCGCTGCAGTTCCGCGAGCGTCTTGTCGTCGCCGCGCTGACCGCGGCCGTCATCGCCGGGTGGCGCCGGGGCGCGCTGCCGGGTTGGTTCCAGCGCCATGGCCAGGCGCCGGTGCAGACGCTGGCGCGCCATGCCTACGCGCTGTTCCTCGTCCATTTCCCGGTCTGCCTGCTGGTCAACGCGCTCTACGAGCACCGCGCCGAGAGCCCCGCGCCGATGCTGGATGCGCTCGCGCCGCTGGCGCTGCTCACCGCCTGGGGGCTGAGCAACGCTGCGGCGGTGCCCTTCCATCGCTGGATCGAGGCGCCGCTGCTGCGCTGGCGGCCGAGCGCCGCGGCGCTGCCGGCGCGCGTCGCGGTGCGCTGAACGGGCGGCCGCTCAGGCCCAGTTCTCGCGCGCGTTCTCGCGCCGCTGCAGGTCGGCGAGCGTCTTGCCTGGCTCGTCGCGGAAGCGCTCTTCCATCACCTCCAGTTGCTGCACCCGGTCGACGCGGAAGCTGCGGAAGTCCTCGCGCAACTCGCACCAGGCGGAGAAGGTCCACACCGGGCCCCAGAAGAAGCAGGCCAGCGGACGCACGACGCGCGAGCTCGTCTGATCGCTCAGGTCCAGGTAATGGAGCCGCAGCTTGGTGCGGGACTCAGTGGCCTGGCGCAGTTGGGTGAGGCGTTCGCGCGTGGCGCCGTCCAGCCCGCGCTGCGGCGCGTAGACGGTGAGGCTTTCCGCCGCCGCGCGCGCCGTGCTCGGGAGCACCGCGAAGATCTTGCCGAGCGCCTCCTCGGCGCGCTGGCCGAGCACCGCGTCCAGCTGTGGCTGGGCCAGGCGCACCGCGGCGACCAGCGACTGCGCTTCCTCGGCGCTGAACATCAGCGGCGGCAACTCGAAGCCCACCCGCATGCGGTAGCCCACGCCGGCCTCGCCGTCGATCGGCACGCCCTGCTGCTGCAGGGCCGCGACGTCGCGATAGACGGTGCGGATGGAGACCTCCAGCCGCTGCGAGAGGAACTCGGCGGTCGTGAGGCGGCGTCCTCGGATGAGCTGGACGATCTGGAACAGGCGGTCGGCGCGGCGCATCGCGCGATTGTCGGCGATGGAACTGACCTATACGGGTCGTCATCCCCGCTAGGATGTGCTGCATGGATGACCCTCATGCCGCGCTTCCCCATGTCGTGATCGTCGGTTGTGGTTTCGGAGGCCTGGAGGCGACGAAAGTCCTCGACGGCGCCCCGGTCCGCATCACCCTGATCGACCGCAGCAACCACCACCTGTTCCAGCCGCTGCTGTATCAGGTCGCCACGGCGGGCCTGTCCGCGCCGTCGATCGCGTCGCCGATCCGGCACATGCGGCGCCATCAGCGCAACCTCACCGTGCTGATGGCGGAGGTCGAGGCCATCGACAAGACGGCGCGCGACGTCGTCCTCGCCGACGGCCAGCGCCTGCGCTACGACCACCTGATCCTCGCCGCCGGCGCGACGCACAGCTACTTCGGCAACGACCACTGGCAGGCCCACGCGCCGGGCCTCAAGACGCTGGCCGACGCCTTCCAACTGCGCGCCCGCCTGCTGAGCGCCTTTGAACGCGCCGAGACGCTGCCCGACGCGGACAGCCGGGCGCCGTGGCTGAATTTCGTCGTCATCGGCGGCGGTCCGACCGGCGTCGAGATGGCGGGTACGCTGGCCGAGATCGCCCGTCACACGCTGCGCGACGAGTTCCGCCGCATCGATCCCAGCCGCGCGCAGGTGCTGCTGGTGGAAGGCTCGGATCGCGTGCTGTCGGCGTTCAAGCCCGAGCAGTCGGCGCTGGCCAAGGCGCAGCTGGAGCGGATCGGCGTGCAGGTGCGCACCGGCTGCCGCGTCGTCGGCATCGACGAGGAGGGCGTGGACCTGCAGACCGCCGAAGGCGCCAGGGAGCGCATCGCGTCCCGGACCAAGGTGTGGGCAGCCGGCGTGGCGGCCTCGCCGCTGGCGCGCACGCTGGACGTGCCGCTGGACCGCGCCGGGCGGGTGGCCGTCGACGAGCACATGAACCTCCCGGGCCATCCCGAGATCTACGTCGTCGGCGACATGGCCGCGGCGACCAGCCTCGAAAAGGACGGCAGCCGCAAGCCGGTGCCCGGCGTCAGCCCCGGTGCCAAGCAGGCCGGCCGCCACGCGGCGCGCCAGATCCTGGCGCGGATGCGCGGACGCTCGGAGGCGCCGTTCCGCTATCGCGACTACGGCAACCTCGCGACGATCGGCCGCAAGGCGGCGGTCGCCGACCTGGGACGGATCCAGTTCAGCGGCTTCTCCGCCTGGCTGTTCTGGCTGTTCGTGCACGTCTATTTCCTGATCGGATTCCGCAACCGGGTCCGCGTCTTCGCCGATTGGGCCTGGGCGTACTTCACCTTCCAGCGCCATGCGCGGATCGTGGTGGAGCCGCGCCAGGGCGCGCGCGACGAGGCCTGAGCCGACGGCGGCCGCGCGTCAGATCGGCGTGCAGATCTCCACCAGCGTGCCGTCGGGGCAGCGCACGTAGGCCACCACCTGGCCCCAGGGCTTGGTGGTCGGCGGGGTCAGACCTTGCGCGCCGGCTGCCAGCGCCTGCGCGTAGGCGGCGGGCACGTCCGGCGTCGACAGGCCGACCTCGATGCCCAGCGGCGCGCCCTCGTCGGCGCGGCGGTAGTCCTGCCCCAGGTTGCCCCGCGCGATGTCGTGCCGCGCGAAGGACAGCGTGGTGGCGCCGGTCTCCAGTTCGCCATAGGCGCCGGACTCGTGCAGGAAGCGGCGCTGGAGACCGAAGGCGCGCTCGAAGAAGTCGAGCGACGCGGCCACGTCCTCGACGTAGACGATGGTGTAGGCGAATTTCATGGCGGGCTCCTCCAAAGGCAAGACGATGAAGGCCGGATGGCCTGTCCCATGCGCGCGGGGCATGCCCCCCTTGCGGGGGCGCAGCGCCCGCTCACGCTGTCGCGCCGATGATGCGGACCGTCTGCTGACAGCGGAATGGCAGCTAGGATGCCGCCCATGCCTGTCCCGATCCTTGAGCCACAACGGCTTCCGAACGGCCTGCTCTGGCTGGCGCGACCCGTCGCGGGCGCGCAGGCCGCGGTACGCGTCGTCTACCGCTGCGGCGGACGCGATGACCCGACCGGGCGCAGCGGGCTGTCGCACCTGGTGTTGCGGCTCATCGCTGGCGCCAGCCGCTACCTGGAGCCGGGCCAGTTCCAGCGCTTGATCGCCTCGGCCGGCGGCCGCTCGCGGCTCGAGGTCGACGAAGATTTCTCCGCGCTGCAGACCGTCGTGCCGGCCCATCAGCTCGAACGCCTGCTCTGGGCCGAGGCCGAGCGGATGAGCAATCCGCGCATCGATCCGGACACGCTCGCCAGCGCGCGGCTGCAGCTGCGCCAGGCGGTGCAGGAACCGCAGCTCAATCCCTACGCGCGGCTGGATCTGGCCGTGCAGCGGCAGGGCTACCTGACGCATCCGTACCAGCGCGGCGCTCTGGGCGATCCGGACCAGTTGAAGGAGGTCGACGTCGAGACCGTGCGCGCGTTCCACGCCGCGCGCTTCGGCTGCGACCGGGCGCTGCTGGTCGTGACCGGCGCGTTCGACGAGGCCACGCTGTCGCGCTGGGTGATGCACTACTTCGGCTCGATCCGGGCGCCGATGCCGGGGCAGGGGGCGGCGTCCGCCGCGGCTTCATCCGCCTCATCCCCCTCATTCGCCTTGCCTGCTTCGGATGCCGGCTCGAGTCCGCCCACGCCGGGCTCGGCGCCCCTGCCGGCACCCGCCTCCGCGGCCAGTCCGCCGCGGGCCTCGATGCCGCCGGCCTCCGGCGCCGACGCGCGCGACTTCCGCGAGGCGCGCCGGCCGCAGAACCAGACCCTGAAGCTGTCGCTCGCGCGGGCGCCGCTGCCAGCCGCGGCGCTGGTCTGGCAGATGCCGCGTGCCGACGATCCGTCCACGCCGATGTGGCAGATGGCGCGCGCGCTGCTGGGACTCGGGCGCTCCGGACGCCTGACCGACACGCTGGTCGATGAAAAGGCGCTCGCGCACCAGCTCAGCCTGCGCCTGGAGCAGCACCGCGACGCCGGCCTGATGGTGGTGCAGGCGCTCGCCGCGCACGGGCAGACCGCCGCGCCGCTGGCGCAGGCGCTGCAGCAGGAGGTGCTTCGTCTGGCCGATGAACCGGTGACCGATGAAGAGCTCGACAAGGCCAAGGCCATGCTCAAGCGGGAAACGCTGTCGGTGGAATGGACCGCCGACCGGCTCGCCCGCGCGCTCGGCACGGCTTGGGCGGTGCGGGGCGATGCCGGTGCGCCGGCGCGGGACATGGCGGTGTGGGTCAAGCTCAGCGGCGCCGAGCTGCAGCAGTTCTGGCGCAAGCAGGTGGTGCAGGCGCCGGTGCTGACCTTGCTGGCGGACATCGGGGCTGCCGCGGGAGTGGCTGCATGACGCTCGATCTGAATCGCCGCGGCTGGATGGTCGGGGCCGCGCTGGCGTCGGGGGCGGCGGCATGGCCGGCGCTGGCGCAGGACGGATTCGACCGGCCGCCCGAAGCGCCGCCGGCGCCTGTGCCGCCACCGCTCACGATCGAGCAGGCCAGGCTGCCGAACGGTCTTCGCATCGTGGTGCTGCCGCGTCCAGGGGCGCCGCGCACGGCGATCCGCTTGATCGGCGAGGGTGGCTGGCTTCGCGATCCCGCCGGCAAGGAAGGTCTCGCGGAGGTGGCGCTGTCGATGCTCGCGCAGGGCGCGAAGCGCGATGGCGAGGAAATGGAGTCGGCCGACATCGCCTACGCGGCCGATCTGCTCGGTCTGCCGCTGCGGCTGGAGCTGACGCCGTCGACGGCGGAGATCGCGCTGGAGGCCCTGCCGGACCAGTGCGATGACGCGGTGAATCTGATGGCCGACCTGACGCAACGGCCGCAACTGGCCTTCGAGGCCCTGGAGCACATCCGCAGCCGCGCAGCCGATGCGCTGGTGCTGCGGCGCGCCGATGCGCTGCTGCTGGCGCCGTGGGCGGCGCGGCGGCAGTTCTGGGGCCGTGCGCAGCCGGTGCAGACCTCGGCGAGCCTGAAGCGGCTGCGGCGCGAGGACGTGCTCGCCTTCCATCGCCAGTACTGGAGACCGGAGCGCGCGGTGCTGGTCTTCGCGGGCGATCTGACGCTGCAGGCCGCGAGGGGTCTGGCCGAGGACTTCATGGGCGATTGGCGCGTCCCGAAAGCGGCGCCGGCCGGTCCGACGCCGGCGTTGGCGCTCGCGACGGCGACACCCGCCGCGACGGCGGCGCAGTTCGTGTCGCTGCCGCAGGGGCAGGGCTGCCGGCTGATCGTGCAGACGCCGGTGCCGCGCGGCACGCCGCCCGCGCTGCGCGAATTGGCGCGCACGCTCATGCATCAGCGGCTGGCCGCGAAGCTGCCCTGGCCGTGGGAGAGCGAAATGGAGTCGCTCGGCGGCGGTTTGTGTTGGCGCATGAGCGTCACGCTGCCGGCGCCGGCGGTGCCGGAGCAATTGGCCCTGCTGAAGGAGCAACTGCCGCTGCTGTCGGCGGAGGCGGTGACGCCTGAGGATCTCGCGATGGCGCAGGCGTTGGCCCTTGGCGACTGGCAGGCGCAGCTGGCGGAGGCCCCGGACGAGGGCCTGGCCGCTGCGATCGCCGCGGGCGGGCTGGACGATTTCCTGCAATGGCCGCAGCGGACGAAGGCGGTCAGCGCGCCGGTGTTGCAGCTGTTGATGTCGGCGAGCTGGCGCGAGAACCGCACGCATCTGCTGCTGCTGGGCGATGCAGGCGCCCCTGCGCCGGCCCAGCGCGCATGGCCGGGACTGACGCTGGCTACAATGCGCGCCGTCATTGGGGAGTAGCCGCTGCACCCCGCCCGTCGGACGACGGGCCGATTCAGCAGACCCGCGTCAACAGACTTGAGCTCCGGCTCATGGCGCGAGGTAGCCAGGAACCCTCGGGTTCCCAGCCTGGCGAGACCTTTGACCATGCCCCCGGTGTTGCGGCCGGCGGCGGCATGGTCAATGGTTCGTCCCGGCCGCTGAGTGATTCATGGAAGCCTTCCTCATCTCCACCGGCCTCGTGGCGCTCGCCGAGATCGGCGACAAGACCCAATTGCTGGCCTTCATCCTGGCGGCGCGATTCCGCAAGCCGGGCCCGATCATCCTGGGCATCCTGATCGCGACGCTGGTCAATCACGCCTGCGCCGGCGCGGTCGGCAGCTGGATCACGACCCAGGTGTCGCCGCACACGCTGCGCTGGGTGCTGGGTGTGGGCTTCATCGCGATGGCGGTGTGGACGCTGATTCCCGACAAGATCGAGGAAGAGGAGACCGGCGGCAAATTCCGCATGGGCGTGCTGGGCACGACGATCGTGGCGTTCTTCCTGGCGGAGATGGGCGACAAGACCCAGATCGCCACGGTGGCGCTGGCGGCGCGCTTCAACGACCTGTGGGCGGTGGTGGCCGGGACGACTTTCGGGATGATGGTGGCCAACGTGCCGGCGGTGTTGGTGGGGGACAAGCTCGCGCACCAGCTGCCGGTGCGGGTTGTTCACGCCGTCGCGGCGGCGATCTTCGCGGTCCTCGGGACGCTCACGCTTCTGGGTGCAGGTGAGTCGTTGGGGCTCTGACCTACCAGCGTCATGCCGGCGGAGCTTGCCGCGCCGCGGTGATGGCGCGCCCCTCTGGATGGGGCACTCCGAATGGGGAAGCGCTCAGCGCGCCGAGGCCTGCCTCACCGCGCGCTCCCATTGCGCCATCAACTCCTGGGCGCGCTCGCGCGACATGGTCGGGCGGAACACGCGTTCCGCCTGCCAGTTGCGGCCGATGTCCTCGAGGTTGCCGTACACGCCGGCCGTGAGCCCCGCCAGATAGGCCGCGCCCAGCGCCGTCGTCTCGATCACCTTCGGCCGCACGACCGGAATGCCGAGCAGGTCCGCCTGGAACTGCATCAGCAGGTCGTTCACGCAGGCGCCGCCATCGACACGCAGCTCGCTGACCGGCGCGCCGCCCGCGCCGACCGCGTCACGGCTCATCGCCTGCAGCAGCGCGGCGCTCTGGAACGCGATGCTCTCCAGCGCCGCGCGCGCGATGTGCGCCACCGTCGATCCACGCGTCAGTCCCACGATCGCACCGCGCGCCTCCGCGTCCCAGTACGGCGCGCCCAGGCCGGTGAAGGCCGGCACGAACATCACGCCGCCCGCATCCGGCACGCTCTCCGCGAGGCCCTGCACTTCGCCGCTGGCCTTGATCGCGTTGAGCCCGTCGCGCAGCCATTGCACCACCGCGCCGCCGATGAAGACGCTGCCCTCGAGCGCATAACGCGGCGTCGCGTCGATCTGCGCCGCGCTCGTCGTGATCAGCCCATTGGCGCTGGTCTGGAAGCGTCCGCCGGTGTGCATCAGCATGAAGCAGCCGGTGCCATAGGTGTTCTTCGCCATGCCCGCCTCGAAGCAGGCCTGCCCGAACAGCGCGCTCTGCTGGTCGCCGCCGATGCCGCCGATCATCAGCGCGGCGCCGAGATGCTCCGGCGCGACGCGGCCGAAGTCGTGCGCCGAGGGCTTCACCGCCGGCAGCATCGACGCGGGAATCCGCAGCAGCGCGAGCAGGTCCTCGTCCCAGCGGTTCTCGCGCACGTTGAACAGCATCGTCCGCGACGCGTTGCTGACGTCGGTGACGTGGACCTCGCCATTCGTGAGCTTCCAGATCAGCCAGCTGTCGATCGTGCCGAAGGCCAGCTCACCGCGCTCGGCCTGTTCGCGCGCGCCGGCGACGTGATCGAGGATCCACTGCAGCTTCGTGCCCGAGAAGTACGCGTCGACCACCAGCCCCGTCTTGGCCTGGATCGCCGCGCCGTGGCCCTGCTCGCGCAGCGCCGCGCACTGCGGCTCGGCGCGCCGGTCCTGCCACACGATCGCGTGGTGGATCGGGCGGCCGGTCTTGCGGTTCCACACCAGCGTCGTCTCGCGCTGGTTGGTGATGCCGAGCGCCTTCAGGTCGGACGCCTTCAGCGACGCCTTGGCCAGCACCTCGCGCGCGACCGCGAGCTGCGTGTCCCAGATCTCGTCCGCGTCGTGCTCGACCCAGCCGGGCTGCGGGTAGATCTGGCGGAACTCCCGCTGCGCCATCGCGACGATGCGCCCCTGCGCGTCGAAGACGATCGCGCGCGAACTCGAAGTGCCCTGGTCCAGGGCCAGCAGGTAGGTCATGTCAGTCTCGCTCTTGTCTTGTGAGGTCCGGTGCGGCGAGGGCTACGGCGCCACCACCAGTTCCACGCCGGCATCGGCCATCAGCGCGGGGAAGGGCGCTGGTGGCGCCTCGTCGGTGAACAGCGCGTCGATCTGCGGCAGCCGCGCGACCTCCGCCATCGCGGGCCGGTTGAACTTGGTCGCGTCCGCCGCGACCCAGACCTCGCGCGAGTGCTCGACGATGGTCCGCGCCACCATCACCTCACGGTAGTCGAAATCGCGCAGGCTGCCGTCGGACTCGATGCCCGAGATTCCGATCAGCCCGATGTCCACCTTGAACTGGCGGATGAAGTCGACCGCCGCCTCGCCGACGATGCCGCGGTCGCGGTGCCGCACCGAGCCGCCCACCATCACCAGCTCGCAGTCGGGGTTGTCGCTCAGGATCATCGCGACGTTGAGGTTGTTGGTGATCACGCGCAGGCCCTGGTGACGCAGCAGCGCGTGCGCCACCGCCTCGGTGGTCGTGCCCAGGTTCAGGATCAGCGAACAGCCCGCCGGAATGCGCGCCGCGATCGCCCGCGCGATGCGCGCCTTGCCATCGGCCTGCATCGCCTGGCGCTGGCGGTAGGCGATGTTCTCGGTCGTCGACGAGGGCACGCGCACGCCGCCGTGGAAGCGCTGCACCAGGCCGGCCTCGGCCAGGCGCTGCACGTCGCGCCGCACCGTCTGCAGCGTCACGCCGAAGCGCTCGGCCAGCGCCTCCACGCTCACCGAGCCGCGCGCGCGCACCTCCTGCAGCAGATCGTTCTGACGAGGGTTGGGATTCATGGCGCGCAGGCTAAAGGAACCAAAACGAACAAATGATCGGGTTTACCCTGGCATGAAACGCGCTTATTCGCGCTAAAAAGAAAAAAGAAGAACAGAATTGCGAACTTCCCGTTCGCGTCCAGGAGATCGCCGTGTCCTTGAATCCCCCGCCCGACCAGGCCGCGCCCGGCGACTGCGACGTGCTCGTCGTGGGCGGCGGCATCAACGGCGCCGGCATCGCGCGCGACCTGGCCGGCCGGGGCTGGAAGGTCGTGCTGGCGGAGGCCTCGGACTTCGCCGCGCACACCTCGTCCTCGTCGACCAAGTTGATCCACGGCGGGCTGCGTTATCTCGAGTACTACGAGTTTTCGCTGGTGCGCAAGGCGCTGCAGGAGCGCGAGGTGCTGCTGCGCAGCGCGCCGCACATCATGTGGCCGCTGCGCTTCGTGATGCCGCATGACGCGGCGATGCGGCCGGCCTGGATGATCCGCATCGGGCTGTTCCTGTACGACCACCTGGCGCGCCGCGAGGTGCTGCCCGGCTCGACCGGCATCGACCTGCGCGGCTCCCCCTACGGCGAGCCGCTCAAGCCCGTCTACACGAAGGGCTTCGTCTACTCCGACGGCTGGGTCGATGACGCGCGCCTGGTGCTGCTGAACGCGCTCGACGCGCGCGAGCATGGCGCGGTGCTGCATACCCGCACGGCAGTCACCGGCGCGCAACGCCACGCGGACCACTGGACCGCGACGCTGCGCTGCGCCGATGGCGAGCGCACGCTGAAGGCGCGCGCGCTGGTGAACGCGGCCGGCCCCTGGGCCGAAGGCTTCCTGCGCGAAGTCGCCCATCCGGCGCGCGGCGAGGCGCTGGCCACCAAGAGCCTGCGGCTCGTCAAGGGCAGCCACATCATCGTGCGCAAGCGCTTCCAGCACGACCACGCCTACATCTTCCAGAACCCGGACAAGCGGATCATCTTCGCCATCCCCTACGAGGACGAATTCACGCTGATCGGCACCACCGACGTGGAACTGCCGGCCGACGCGCTGGCCGGCTTCGGCAAGGCCCGCATCGACGAGGGCGAGATCGCCTATCTCTGCGAGCAGGCCAGCCGCTACTTCCGCGAGCCGGTGGCCGCGTCCGACGTGGTCTGGACCTACGCCGGCGTGCGCCCGCTGCTGGACGACGCCTCTGGCGATCCTTCGGCCGTGACGCGCGACTACCTGCTCGAGACCCATGCCGAAGGCGGCGCGCCGCTGCTGAGCGTGTGGGGCGGCAAGATCACGACCTTCCGCAAGCTGGCCGAGGACGCCGCCGACCTGGTCGGCGCGCTGCTCGGCGACCGCCGCCGCGCCTGGACCGAGCACGCTCACCTGCCGGGCGGCGACCTGCGCGACTGGATCGGGGCGCCACAGCGGCCCGACACCGACTTTCAGCGCCTGCTGTCCGCGATCGGCCAGCGCCATCCGTGGCTGCCGCCGTCGCTGGCGCGGCGCCTGGCGCGGGCCTACGGCGCGCGCGTCGGGCGGGTGCTCGGCGGCGCGGAGCGGCTGGAGGACCTAGGCCCGGAGATTGCCCCCGGCCTGCACCAGGCCGAACTCGACTACCTGGTCCGCGAGGAATGGGCCCGCGCGGCCGACGACGTGCTGTGGCGCCGCTCGAAACTGGGACTGCATTACACCGAGGCGCAGCGGATGGCGGTGGTCCAGTGGTTCGCCGAGCGCGAGCACCTCTGGGTCCGTCCGGCCGCGGTCGCATGACCTGACCCTCCGATCCACGAAGAACGATGCGAAGAGAGACAACGATGGAGCCGAGCTCATGGAACTGAGCCTGCGCGGCGTGAGCCACAAGGTCGGCGCGCAGCAGCACCTGTACCCGATGGACCTGCGGCTGGCGCCGAACGCGGTCACCGTGCTGCTGGGCGCGACGCAGGCCGGCAAGACGACGCTGATGCGCCTGATGGCGGGCCTGGACCGGCCCAGCGAGGGCACCATCACGGTCGATGGCACCGACGTCACCGGCTGGCCGGTGCGCAAGCGCGACGTGGCGATGGTCTACCAGCAGTTCATCAACTATCCGTCGATGACGGTGCGCGACAACATCGCCTCGCCGCTTCGATTGCGCCCCTCGACCGCGGGTACGCGGCCGGCCCCCCGAGGGGGCATGGCCGTCCTTGGGGGCGGCCCGGCGGACGGCCAGTTATTGCACCCTTCGCGCGGCCAGCTCGACCGCGACGCGATCCGCCGCCGCGTGGACGAACTCGCCACCAAGCTGCACATCGAGATGCACCTGGACAAGCTGCCCGCGCAGCTCTCCGGCGGCCAGCAGCAGCGCGTCGCGCTGGCGCGGGCGCTGGCCAAGCAGGCGCCGCTGATGCTGCTGGACGAGCCGCTGGTGAACCTGGACTACAAGCTGCGCGAGGAATTGCGCGAAGAACTGGGCCAGCTCTTCGCCACCGGCGAGTCGACGGTGGTCTACGCGACCACCGAGCCGGCCGAGGCGCTGCAGCTCGGCGGCTACACCGCGGTGATGGACGCCGGCGAGCTGCTGCAGTACGGCCCCACCGCCGAAGTCTTCCACCGTCCCGCGTCGCTGCGCGTGGCGCGGGCCTTCAGCGATCCGCCGATGAACCTGGTCATCGCGCAGGGCCTGGGCGACCGGCTGCAGCTGCGGCCGGGCGTCGAGCTGGCGCTGCCGGGGCAGGGCGGCGTCACCGTCGGCGTGCGCGCCAACGCGCTGCGCGTCACCGGGCAGCCCGGCGACCTCGCGATCAAGGGCGAGGTCGAACTGGCCGAGATCTCCGGCTCCGACACCTTCGTCCACGCGCGCACCGAGATCGGCGAGCTCGTCGCCCAATTGACCGGCGTGCATGACTTCGAACTCGGCGCGCCATTGACGCTGTATCTCAACGCGGCCCATGTCCACGTCTTCGACGCGGCCGGGCTGCTCACGCGGGCGCCCGAGCGCCAGGGAGCCCGCTGATGGCCCGCATCGACCTGGACCTCGCCCACGCCTATCGGCCCGATCCCAAGGAGGATGCCGACTACGCGCTGCTGCCGCTCAAGATGAGCTTCGAGGACGGCGGCGCCTATGCGCTGCTGGGCCCGTCGGGCTGCGGCAAGACGACCATGCTGAACATCGTGTCGGGGCTGCTCAGGCCCTCGCACGGCACCGTGCGCTTCGACGGCCGCGACGTGACCGCGCTGACGCCGCAGCAGCGCAACATCGCGCAGGTGTTCCAGTTCCCCGTCATCTACGACACGATGACGGTGGCCGAGAACCTCGCCTTTCCGCTGCGCAACCGCGGCGTGCCGGCGGACCGCATCAAGGCGCGCGTCGGCCGCATCGCCGAGATGCTGGAGCTCAACGGCCAGTTGAACCAGCGCGCCGCCGGCCTGTCCGCCGACGCCAAGCAGAAGATCTCGCTCGGCCGCGGTCTGGTGCGGGAGGACGTGTCGGCGGTGCTCTTCGACGAGCCGCTGACCGTCATCGATCCGCATCTGAAGTGGCAGCTGCGGCGCAAGCTCAAGCAGATCCACCAGGAGCTCAAGCTGACGCTGGTCTACGTCACCCACGACCAAGTCGAGGCGCTGACCTTCGCCGATCGCATCGTCGTCATGACGCGCGGCCGCGCGGTGCAGGTCGGCACGGCGGGCGAGCTCTTCGAGCGCCCGAGTCATCGCTTCGTCGGCCACTTCATCGGCTCGCCCGGCATGAACTTCCTGCCGGCGGCGCTGGAGGAGGGCGGCGGCCTGAGCGTGGCCGGACAGCCGGTGGCGGGCGCGGTCGACGCGGTCACTGGCGCGGCGCTGTCGCGCGCCGAGCCCTTCGCGCTGGGCATCCGGCCCGAGTATGTCGAGCTCGAAGAAATCGGTGACGGCAGCGCCCACGCGCGGCCCGGCACGATCACCGGCACCGTGGCCCAGGTGCAGGACATCGGCACCTACTGGCTGGTCACGGCGCAGGCCGGCCCGCACACGCTCAAGGCGCGGCTGAGCGCGCATGCGCGGCCGCCGGCGCCGGGCGCGTCCATCGCGCTGCGCGTGCTCAATCCCCACACCTGCTTCTACGGCGCGGACGAGCAACTGATCGCCGCCGCGACGGTGGCCGCCGCCCAGGAGGGCCTCGCATGAAACCGATCAATCAGAGGGCCTGGTTCCTCGTCCTGCCCGTGTTCCTGTGCGTGGCCTTCTCGGCCATCCTGCCGCTGATGACGGTGGTGAACTACTCGGTGCAGGACATCATCTCGCCGGAGCGGCGGGTCTTCGTCGGCACCGAGTGGTTCGCCGCGGTGCTGCGCGACGAGGAGCTGCACGGCGCGCTGCTGCGCCAGCTGGGCTTCTCGCTGGCGGTGCTGCTGGTGGAGATCCCGCTGGGCATCTGCCTGGCGCTGTCCATGCCCGCGCAGGGCTGGCGCGCGTCGGCGGTGCTGGTGGTGGTGGCGCTGTCCTTGCTGATCCCGTGGAACGTCGTGGGCACGATCTGGCAGATCTACGGCCGCGCCGACATCGGACTGCTGGGCGCGGCGCTGCAGGCGCTGGGCGTGGACTACAACTACACCGGCGACGCCACCGACGCCTGGGTCACGGTGCTGGTCATGGACGTGTGGCACTGGACGCCGCTGGTGGCGCTGCTGTGCTTCGCCGGACTGCGCTCCATCCCCGATGCCTACTACCAGGCCGCGCGCATCGACGGCGCCAGCAAGTTCGCGGTGTTCCGCTACATCCAGCTGCCCAAGATGCGGGGCGTGCTGATGATCGCGGTGCTGCTGCGCTTCATGGACAGCTTCATGATCTACACCGAGCCCTTCGTGCTCACCGGCGGCGGTCCCGGCAACGCCACGACCTTCCTCAGCCAGTACCTGACGCAGAAGGCGGTCGGCCAGTTCGACCTGGGCCCGGCGGCGGCGTTCTCGCTGATCTACTTCCTGATCATCCTGCTGCTGTGCTTCATCCTCTACAACTGGATGCAGTCGGTCGGGACCCAAGACAAGAGCGAGGTGGCCCATGGATGAGCGCCGTTTCCGCAAGCGGTCGATCTTCCTGATCGCGTACCTGCTGTTCGCGCTGCTGCCCATCTACTGGATGGTCAACATGAGCTTCCGAAGCAACGAGGAGATCCTGTCCAGCTTCAGCCTGTGGCCGCAGCATTTCACGCTGGCCAGCTACAAGACCATCTTCACCGACCCGTCCTGGTACGACGGCTACATCAACAGCCTGATCTACGTCGCGATCAACACGGTGATCTCGATCGGCGTGGCGCTGCCGGCGGCGTACGCCTTCAGCCGCTACTCGTTCCTGGGCGACAAGCATGTGTTCTTCTGGCTGCTGACCAACCGCATGACGCCGCCGGCGGTGTTCCTGCTGCCCTTCTTCCAGCTCTACACGACGCTGGGCCTGATGGACACGCACATCGCGGTGGCGCTGGCGCACCTGCTGTTCAACGTGCCGCTGGCGGTGTGGATCCTGGAAGGCTTCATGAGCGGCATCCCGCGCGAGATCGACGAGACCGCCTACATCGATGGCTACGGCTTTCCGCGCTTCTTCCTGACGGTGTTCCTGCCGCTGATCAAGGCGGGCGTGGGCGTGGCGGCGTTCTTCTGCTTCATGTTCTCGTGGGTGGAGCTGCTGCTGGCGCGCACGCTGACCAGCGTCAACGCCAAGCCCATCGTCGCGACGATGACGCGCACGGTGAGCGCCTCCGGCATGGATTGGGCGACGCTGGCGGCCGCGGGCACGCTGACCATCGTGCCCGGCGCCATCGTGATCTGGTTCGTGCGGCATTACATCGCGAAGGGTTTCGCGATGGGCCGGGTGTAAGGGAGGTCCGCGATGTTCGATTGGATGGTGTGGACCACGCCGGTGGCGATCTTCTTCAGCGGCATCGTGCTGATGCTGATCGGCATGACGGTCTGGGAGATCAAGTCTCCGACGACGCTGCGCAAGGGCTGGCTGCCGATGCGCACGACGCGCGGCGACCGGCTCTTCATCGGGCTGCTGACGGCCGCGTACATCAACCTGGCCTTCGTCGGGCTGGGCGAGAAGATGGCGCAGTGGTTCAAGCTCGAGAGCGAGCCCAGCGTCTGGATCAGCTTCGCCGTGTCGATGCTGGTGCTGGGACTGATCCTGCGCAAGGGCTGACCCCGGCGCGAGAGGATCGTTGAAGGTTCAAGGAATTCGGCTCCCATTTCCCCCGGAGCCGCGATTCGTCCTCAAGCAGGGGGAGATGCGACAGACAGAGGAGACAAGCGTGAACAAGAGCAAGTATTCCGCGCTGGCCGTGGCGGCGCTGCTGGCGCTCGGCGCGCATGGCGCGTGGGCCGGCGAGGCGGAGGCGAAGAAGTGGGTGGACGGCGAGTTCCAGCCCTCGACCCTGTCCAAGGACAAGCAACTGGCCGAGATGAAGTGGTTCATCGAGGCGGCCAAGAAGCTGCAGGCCAAGGGCGTGAAGGAGATCTCGGTCGTGTCCGAGACGCTGACCACGCACGAGTACGAGAGCAAGGTGCTGGCCAAGGCCTTCGAGGAGATCACCGGCATCAAGGTCAAGCACGACATCATCCAGGAGGGTGACGTCGTCGAGAAGCTGCAGACCTCGATGCAGTCGGGCAAGAGCATCTATGACGGCTGGATCTCCGACTCCGACCTGATCGGCACGCACTTCCGCTACGGCAAGATCATGAACCTCACCGACTACATGGCCGGTGCGGGCAAGGAGTGGACCAATCCGGGCCTCGATCTGAAGGACTTCATCGGCACCAGCTTCACGACGGCGCCGGACGGCAAGCTGTACCAGTTGCCGGACCAGCAGTTCGCCAACCTGTACTGGTTCCGGGCCGACCTGTTCGCGCGCAAGGATCTGCAGGACAAGTTCAAGGCCAAGTACGGCTATGAGCTGGGCGTGCCGCTGAACTGGAGCGCCTACGAGGACATCGCCGAGTTCTTCTCCAATGACGTGAAGACCATCGACGGCAAGCCGATCTACGGTCACATGGACTACGGCAAGAAGGATCCGTCGCTGGGCTGGCGCTTCACCGATGCGTGGCTGTCGATGGCGGGCGCGGCCGACAAGGGCATCCCGAACGGCATGCCGGTGGACGAGTGGGGCATCCGCGTGGCCGACGACAAGTGCACGCCGGTGGGCGCGTCGATGGCGCGGGGCGGGGCGACGAACTCGCCGGCGGCGGTCTTCGCGCTGACGAAGTACGTCGACTGGATGAAGAAGTACGCGCCGAAGGAAGCCACGGGCATGACCTTCGGCGAGGCCGGTCCGGTGCCGGCGCAGGGGCAGATCGCGCAGCAGATCTTCTGGTACACGGCCTTCACGGCGGACATGGTCAAGCCGGGCCTGCCGGTGGTGAACGCGGACGGCACGCCGAAGTGGCGCATGGCGCCGGGGCCCAATGGTCCGTACTGGAAGGCCGGCATGCAGAACGGCTACCAGGACGTGGGCAGCTGGACCTTCTTCGCCAACAGCGACCCGAACCGCACGGCGGCGGCGTGGCTGTACGCGCAGTTCGTGACGGCCAAGACGGTGAGCCTGAAGAAGAGCATCCAGGGCCTGACCTTCATCCGCGACAGCGACATCCGCAGCGACTACTTCACGAAGAACGCGAACAAGTACGGCGGCCTGATCGAGTTCTACCGCTCGCCGGCGCGGGTGGCGTGGACGCCCACGGGCACGAACGTGCCGGACTATCCGAAGCTGGCGCAGCTGTGGTGGAAGAACGTGGCGCAGGCGGTGACGGGCGAGAAGACGCCGCAGGCCGCGATGGACACGCTGGCGGACGAGATGGACGCGGTGATGGCGCGGCTGGAGCGCGCGGGCATGGCCAAGTGCGCGCCGAAGCTGAACAAGAAGGAGGACCCGAAGAAGTGGCTCTCCGACAAGGGCGCGCCGTGGGCCAAGCTGGCCAACGAGAAGCCCAAGGGCGAGACCATCGCGTACGACAAGCTGCTGAACGCGTGGAAGGAAGGGAAGGTGCGCTGAGCGCCTGAACGATTCCTGGATAGGAACCGCTTCCCTTTGGTGCGCCGCCGTGGCTGGTCCCGGCGGCGCATTGTCTTTTGGGGCCGCCCCGAGGGGGTAGCATTTGCTCCCCGTTTGTCGACAGGCGTCGAGCGGGCTTCACCAAGGTCCAAGATGACGAACCCCTTATTCCTGACCCGTGTCGTGCTACGCAACTACAAGAGCATCGGGCTCTGCGATGTGCGCCTGCGTCCGCTGACGTATCTGGTCGGCGCGAACGGATCGGGAAAGAGCAATTTCCTGGATGCACTTCATCTGGTGCGAGATGCATTGGGCGGATCGTTGGACAACGCTTTGAATGAGCGGGGAGGCTTGGCGGAGGTGCGGCGCAGGTCCACGGGCCATCCGATGACCTTCGGGGTAAGACTCGAGTTCATCCTGCCGTCCGGTCAGGAAGGGCATTACGCCTTCAGCGTAAGTTCTCAAGCTGCGGGCAGCTATGTGGTGCACGCCGAGGAGTGCTCCCTCGGGAGAAAAGGGGCGGGCCCCTCGTATCGCATCGAAAGGGGCGTCGTCAAATCCACGAGCGAAGCGACCTTTCCTGCCGTGACGCCGGATCGCCTGGCCTTGGTGGCGCTCTCGGGCGTGGCGGCATTCCGGCCGACCTACGATGCACTGACCTCCATGGGTTTCTACAACTTGAACCCGAAGGTCATGCGTGAACTGCAGAAGCCTCAGGAAGGAAAGCTTCTGAAGCCAGTCGGCGAGAACATCGCGAGCGTCATCGGCCATCTCGAGCGCGTTTCACCAGAAGGCCTGGCGCGAATCAGGGAGTATCTGCAAACAGTGGTGCCGATGGTGCATGGCATTCATCGCAAGCAGATCGGCCATATGGAGACGCTCGAATTCAGCCAGGAAACAAAGGGCTCGGAACACCCCTGGCGTTTCATGGCGCAGAACATGTCTGACGGCACGCTGCGAGCGTTGGGCGTGCTGACGGCGCTTTATCAAGGGAATCGGGACTACGCGCCCACCCTGGTGGGGATCGAGGAACCTGAGACCGCGCTTCATCCCGCGGCCAGTGCCGCGTTGCGTGAGGCGCTTGGGCGTGCGTCGGAAAGCACGCAGATCATTGTCACGAGTCACAGCCCCGATCTCCTGGACGACCAGAGCATCGGCGCGGACGCTCTGTTGGCCGTGGCTTCCGAGGGCGGGGAGACGCACATCGCGCCGATCGACGAAGGCGCTCGCACCGCACTGCGCGAACGACTCTTCTCCGCAGGTGAATTGCTGAGGATGAATCAGTTGGTTCCGGACCCCGTGGAGGTGCGGCGGCAAAGTCTCTCCCAGGGAGAGCTATTTGGAGACCCCCATTCATGAAGGCAGTCTGTGCCATTGTCGAAGGAGATGGCGAGGTTGCCGCGATGCCTGTCGTGTTGCGCCGGCTGCATCAACGATTCGGGCCCGTCGACCACGTGAATGTCCTCGCGCCGATTCGGGTTCACAAGGATCGCTTCCTCAATCGGCAGGAAGAGTTTCGGCGGCATCTGTTGCTCGCCGCCGCAAAGAGTGGCGATGAAGGATGGATCCTGATCGTTCTGGATGCGGACGACGCTTGTCCAATGGCCCTCGCGGCTGATATCCGCAAGCGAGCGAGGGAGGTGCTCCCTTTTCGGGAAGTTGCGGTGGTCATTCCGAATCGAGAATTCGAAGCCTGGTTCATCGCCGCCGCCGAATCGCTGGACGGTGTCCGCGGGTTCGCCTGGGATGCGAAGGATCGGATCGACGCGGAGACACCGCGGAACGCCAAAGGCTGGATGAAAGAGCGGATGGTCTCCCGCAGCTACGGCGAGACGACGGATCAACCCGCCTTCTCGGCTCGCTTCGACCTGGATCAGGACGCGAAGAACAGCAGGTCTTTTCGAAAGATGTGCAGCGAGTGGAAGAAGAACTTCCAGCTGGCCGAGGCGACTTGAAGGCGGCCTGTCGAGCCGCGGCTTAAGACGTGCGTAAGGCCCGGGCGTTCGGAGCTGCCACCATCAGGGCATGTTCAAGTCGCTGATGGACCTCTTCGAGACGCTGGCGCCGGACGACGCGTTCGGCCGGCGCGTGGGTGCGCCGTCGCTGCCGCTGTCGGCGGCGGTGCTGCTCGTCGAGGTGATGCGCGCCGACGCCAATTTCTCCGAGCTCGAACGCGGCGCCGTGAGGCGTGCGCTGACGGCGCTGTTCGCGCTGGCCGACGACGAGGCCGACGCGCTCACCGCGCAGGCTGAGCGCACCGCGCGCACGGCCTCGGATCTCTTCGCCTTCACCTCGCCGATCGACGAGCGCTGGGACATGCCCGCCAAGCTGCGGCTGGTGGAGCTGATGTGGGGCGTGGCCTACGCCGACGGCCAGCTCGGCGACATCGAGCGCCACACGATGTGGCGCATCGCCGATCTGCTGCACATCCCGCAGGGCGCGTATGTCCATGCGCGGATGCGCGCGAAGGCGGCCGCCGGGCTCGGCGAGGACGACTGAACGCCAGGCCAGGGCCCCGGACGGCCCGGCCCGAATTCAGCGCGGGTTCTGGAACACCACCCGCTCGGCGAGCTCGCGCGGCGCGACGGCGGCGCGCTGGATATGGTCCAGCACCTGGACCGCCCGCTCGCAGCTGACCGGCGCGGCACCGCTGTTGCCTCCGGTCCAGAGCTTGGAGAACGCCCCGGCCGCGGTCGAGCCGACGCTGCGGCTCAACACCTCCAGTTCGAGCGGCGTCGGCATGGCGGCGCGCGTGCGCTGGGGCGGCGGATCGTCCGCGGACTCGATCAGCCAGCGGGCCTCCCAGGCGAGCGCCTCATCCGGCAGCAGCCGGCGCGGCACCGGCGAGCCGGACAGCCACGCCTGGCAGGTGTCCGCGCCGAGCGCCTGCGCCGCGGTCAGCTGGGCGCGCAGCACCTGCAGGTAGCTGCGGCGCAGCGCGGGTGAGCCATTGAGCAGCAGCTCGCGCACATGCGGCGCGAGCACGTCCTGTGCCGCGATCTGCGCGGCGGCGGAGGCGTGTTCGGACCCGGCCAGCGCCACATGCGCGTCGCGCATGCGGCCGGCGGCTTCGTCGATGAGGCCGGGGAAGCGCTGGTCGAGCTTGAACCACGCGTCGCTGGCGCGCAGCGCGTTGACGTAGTCGCTGAGCGGCGCATGCTGGCCGGCACCGTCGCCCTCGGGCAGCGCGACGTCCAGCGTCTTGGGCGGCGGCAGGATCAGCGAGTGGCGCACCAGGTCGGCGGCCGCCGGGTACCACATGCTGCGCGAAGAGGTCTCGAGCGTCTTGCGGATGAAGTCCTCGGGGAGCTCCATGCGGCGATAGGTGCGGGCAAGCTCCTGGTTGGCGATCTCGTCGAAGGCCGGATTGAAGGAGCCGCTGCTGGCGCGATGGAAGCCGAGCTGCGCGCCGGGCATCATCTGGCGCCGGTTGCCGGCGAGGAAGACCAGCGTGCAGGCGCTCTCGCAGTTGCCGATGGCGCGGGTACCGAGGGTGCGCTGGCGGATCAGCGCGACCATGCGTTCGGCCTCGGTGACGCGGCCGCCGGGCGAGGCGACCTCGAGCAGCTTCACGCCGGGCGAGGTCTCGAGCAGCGCGCCGAGCCGGCCGGCGTCGCCGGCGCCGATCGGGCCATTGAGCTGCATCGTGCGGCCGTCGGTGCTGACGCTCAGGCGCACGTTGCCGATGGGGTCGATGCCGCGGGCGAGTTTCCAGAGCTCGGGCAGTTCGCCGAAGACGCCGAAAGCCAGCGAGAACGCGATCTGCAAGAACGAGCCGAACAGCGACAAGCGCGCCAGGCCGGACATCAGCAGGGAGCCGCCGGCGTCGACGTAGCCGCGCACCGCGCGCCAGGTGCCGACGGCGCTCCAAATCTCGACGACGATCAGCAGCGGCCAGGTGATCAGCAGCGCGATCGCGACGCCCTGCAGGCCGTCGCTCTTGGTCGACAGCCAGGCGACGAGGCCCTGCACGCCGCCGGCGAGCGGCCAGGTGAGCAGGACGTGGTTGATCCAGAAGCTCTGCGCCAGGCTCTGTTCGCCGCGCCAGTGGCTGCCGATGTAGCCGAGCAGCAGGCCTTCTCCGTCGGCGGGGGCGTCGCGGCTGCGCAGGACTTCGGTGCGGGAGAGGCGGTCATGCCAGGTGCGGCCCTCGGCGTCGACGCGGGCCCAGAGGAAGCCGGCGAACAGCGGGATCGCGGAGATCAGATAACCGAACCAGCGCAGGGCGGCCTGGGCGGGGGAGGGGCGCTGGCCGCTGCGGGCATCGACGACCTTGAGGCCGGCGACGAGCTTGCCGGGCGTGGCGCCCTGCCAGCTCCAGAACACGACGCAGACGACGAGCGGCAGCAGCCACTGGATCGCGAGCGTGGCGGGCCGCAGGTCGTTCCATTTGGCGACCGGGTCGCCGTAGACGGCCCACATCAACAAGGTGCTCGCGGCGATCATCAGCACGCCGTCGATCACCATGGCCAATGCGCGGGGCGCCAGGCCGACGGATTGATTCGACATCCTCTTCACTCCCTCCAGGGCGGCGAGTGTAAAGAGCGGATGCCGGATGCAGCTTGTCAGAACGGTGGCGGCGATGGGGGCTGTATTGAATCCGTCACAGGCGACGGGGGTGGCGTCCCCCTTTGGGAGGAGATCGCCCGGGCGATCGGCGCTTTGGGCCGCCGAGCATGGTGAGGGCGGAGGCGCAGCGCACGATCAGGATTTGCCTGAAACGTCGGAGTTTCAGCAGATGGTCATCTCCCGTGACGATGAGATGCGCATCTCCGCCGGCTGCCGCAGCGAGGACCGCATCGTCGGCTGGATCCTCCCGCACGGTCGGCGGCACGTCAGCGGGAGCGACCATCCTCACCATCCCGATGTACTGCTCTATCAAATCGTCTGCGACGCGGGAAGTCGAGGTCAACTTCTTCACGAACTTCCGGCGAGTCACAACATTGCGGAACTCGGCCAGCAGCGCGGCGCTGCTCAGCAGGTCGACGTTGACATCGCCATGAAGAGCAAGGTCGAGAAGGCGCGCAGTCGCGCCTTGCCACGCCAGGCCGGACACCATGACGTTGGTGTCAAGGACGATCCGAACGGCGCTTTTCTGCCCGGACTGCATCGATCTCTGCCTGGAGTTCTTCCAAGGACATCGCGTCGCTGGCGGGAGCGCGATTGCGCTCGAGCAGCGCGATGAGAGCTCCGGTCCGGAGCTGTTTGGAGAACAGTGCTTCGACGCACTGCGGCGTGAAGAGACCGGCGCGAGCGGCTTCTCGCGCGAGCTTGTCCGGCAGTTGAATCTCAACGGAGGTCATGGAGCTGCTTCCTTTCTCTCGACGTCGCACCCATGGACATCGGGATCGAGCATCGTCTCCAGGACCGGGGCGCGATTCAATGACTCGACTTGCGTCGTGACCGACTCGAAGCTGTGTATTTGTCGGAGGCGCGCGACAGGGCGCGCTGGGCGTTTCAGTCGTCCCAGAAGAAGCGGCGGCTCGGATAGACCGCGCTCTGCGAGGTGCGCAGCACCACCCCATCCTTGAAGTGCACGTTGAAGCGCAGCAGGTAGCCGTTCATGTCGGGCTCGATGTTCCAGTCCCAGACGTCCTCGCCGCTGAGCTTGAAGAACACGCGGGTGCGCTCGCGGCCGAGCACGCGCAGCACCTGCTCGGGCGTCATGCCGGGCTCGATGCGGGCGCGGCTCGCGGCGGAGAGGCCGTCGACGCTGCTCACGAAGCGGTCCTGCGCGTCCAGCCGCACCATGTAGCAGGTGCGGCCGAAGGGCTGGGTCGCGTACTCGAGGGTGTGGCCGCCGTCCGCTTCGGGCCAGACGCGCGACGGCGCGCCGTAGTACTGCTGGACTTCCGCGCTGGTGGTGACGCCGGGTCTGAGGCGCTCGTCGCGCACGGGCGTCGCGCAGCCGCTCAGCGTCACGATCGCCGCGGCGATCGCCGCCATACCCACGGTTCTCCAGATCGTCCACTCGCGCATTGCGTCGCTCCAGCCAGTCGGAGCGGCCATTGTGCGGCGATCGAGGCGGCGCACAATCCGCGTCCATGTCGAATCCGCACTGCCGTCAGGCTTTCCTTGTCAGCGCGTTGCTGGCCGTCTTCGCGGGCGCCGCGCCGGCGAGGGCGCAATCTTCAATGCCGGGTGCGTCGGCGGCGGTCTCATCCGCGTCCGCGCCGGTGCCGGGCCAGCCTTGCGTGATGCTGTTCGGGCAGGGCCGGAACTTCGATCCCGCTCAGCCGGCGGCCAACCGCCAATGGGACGAGGCCAACAGCGCCTTCAATCTCGCGGCGCGCGAGCCGCTGGTGGCCGCGGGCCTGCCGGTGGTGAACGTGATGCTGCCGGTCGCCGCGACGGACGTGCCGGCGAACCTGCAGGGCCTGCTCGCGGAGGTGCGGCGGCTGGGCTGCACGCGGGTGCTGGAGACGGCGGTCTTTGCGGACGCGGCGCAGGGACTGTTGATCGCGCGGCTGCGCGTCTATCCGGTGCTCGGGGTGCTGGGGCCGCAGGCGCCGGGCAGCGAGCCGAGGATCGGCGCGGTGGCCTACACGCAGCAGAAGGAATTCGCGCTCGACGCGCGCGTGATGGAGCGGGTGAACCCGTCCCGGCTGGGACGGGCGATGGCGGAGGAGGCGCTGGGCGCACTCGTCCGTCAATGATTCTTCGCCAGCCCGGCCAGTCGCCCAAGGCAATGGAAAAGGGCCGCGGATGCGGCCCCATTTGAGCGATCTTTGTGAGTTCGTGATCAGGCAAAGGTGCCGATCAGCAGTCCATCGTCGGGGGACCGTCGTTTTGCACTTGCGGATCGGAGCTGGGGTACAGGTTCTCCACCAGACCGGGGTTCGAGAACAGCAACACCACGCCCTTCGTGACGGTTGTCGTAGGCATCGTGAAGCTGACGACATTCTCGTCATCCGCAGGCGCGAAATTGCTGCTGTTCATGCTCGCGGTCGAGCCGAGCGTCTTGAAGGTGGCGCCTATCAGGACCAGATCGGTCGTGACGGTCGGCGCGAAAGTGCAGGTGCCGGCATTGATCGGGATATGAATCTCGGAGCCCGGGATCTTGTGGCTCTCTGCACCATCGGCGTTGGTGTAGTACGTGCAATCAGCGAAGTTGCCGTCAGAGCTGACGCTGGCGGCGACGTAGACGGAATACGGCATGGTGTTCTCTCCTTGAGCAGTGAATTGGAATGATCAGGAAGGGTCATCCATCGACCGATCGCGCAGGAGCCAGCGTTCAGCACGCTTCACTTCTTCGTGATCTCCTCTTCCCAAGCAGGATTGAGCCTCAACCCACGCACGGGTAATCCATTGATGAACGCCGATTGCAGTGGGTATCTTCATGGCGGCGTCATCGACCTCTCGACACCAGCGGTCGATATTGGTCTCCACCTTCAGAGCGGGGTTCTCCCTGATCAATGAGATCAGCAGGCGCCGGGTTTCGACGTAATTCGAGATTGACCGCATGTCGAGGCCGGAAAGGGTGGGCGCCTCCGACGCCGCTTCATCCTCCAGGACGCGTAGCGCCGCAAGATGATTGCCCCTCTCCGACAACGCCCTGGCATTGAACCAAGACCAACGGACCCAGGTATCGATCCACTTTGCACTGCTCACGGACTTGTTCCTGGACAGTTCATCGATCCTGGCCTTCAGCTTGGCAAGCGTATCCATTCGAAGATCTGGAGCAATGCGGGCCCAGCCCACGTCGAGCGCGGAGAGCTCACTGGTGATCAGATTGATCGTCCACTGCGTATTGGTGGGATCTCGCTCGTGCAGCGCCTGCATCATGCTCATCGAGCGTTGGGCCTCGCTCTCTGCGTCGGCTTGTCTGCCCACTCTCCTCAGCGCTTCGGCTTTCCAACGACGCATGAAGGCTTCACGATAGGTCCACACGGCATTTGCCGTGGAATCGCCTCGCACGGTGGCGATGATCTGGGCTCCCTCCGCGTACATGGCCTCTGCCGCCTTGAACTGTCCTGCATAGAAATATGCGGAACCGAGCCAACTGAAGCTGTCGGCCAATTCGGTCCGCAGCGATGGATTCGGCTTGTCGGTACGGTCGATGACGCGTCTTTTCAATTCGATCGATTGCTTGAAGTATTGCTTCGCACCAGACAGATCGGATTGTTCCAGGCGGGCTGTGCCTAGACTGTTGTAGGCATAAGAAAGTTCCGCCAACGCTTCGAGATTGGCGGGCTCGGCATCCAGCCAAGCCTGTTCGGCATCTCGATAGGACAGCCAAGATGCGGTGGCCTTGTCCAGATCACGCGCGTAGTAATGAACATGGCCCTCCCAGAACGCAGCGGCCCCTTGTGCCTTTCGCCATTCCGCGGTCATTTCCGCTTTGGGCGGCGGACCGCCCAGAAGTCTGCGGGCAACTTCCAACGGCTCCAGGGCTTCCTTCAGATTCCGTTTGGTGACTCGCACCTCGCCGATGACTGTCAATGCCTTTGCTCGTTGGAGGCGTTCCTCCGGCGATGCTTGCTCATCCTGAGCCAGATACGACAACGCCTTGCTGCCGACGCTGTCCAGCAACTCCAGGCGCCCGACGGGGCGCAGCTTGTCGGCGAACTCCCCCAGCATGAAGCTCAGCAGATCGTCCGCCCGCTGCCTTCGCTCCTGCGCCTGATGCTCCGCCCGTTCCGCCCGCCGCGCCTGCAGCACGCTCACGCCGGTCAGCCCCACCAGCGCCAGCACGGCCGCGCTGCTCGCCGCCACGCTCCACCGGTGCCGGCGCACGAACCTGCGCAGCACGTAGAACCGCGTGTCCGGCCGCGCCGTGATCGGCTCATGCGCCAGCCAGTGCCGCAGATCCACCGCCATCGACTCCGCGTTGGCATAGCGCTCCGAGGGCTTCTTCTTCAGCGCCTTCGCGACGATCGTGTCCAGATCCCCGCGCAGCAGCTTCGCCTGCCGCGCGATCGCCGGATCGAGTTGATCGCCCGCCACGTCCGACAGCCGCTTGGGCACCAGCTCCACCACCGCGCGCAGCCGGTCCAGGTGGGTCTGCGTGTCGTCCGCCGTCGGATGCCGGCCGCCCAGCATCTGGTACAGCAGCACGCCCAGCGCGTACACATCCGTCGCCGTCGTCACATCCGCCTGCTGCACCTGCTCCGGTGCCGCGTACTGCGGCGTGAACGCGCTGCCCGCGCGCTGCGTCAGCTCCGTCGCCGCGCCCGACTGCGTCGCGTCGTCCAGCAGCTTGGCGATGCCGAAATCCAGCAGCTTCACCTGCCCGTCGTGCGTGACCAGGATGTTGCTCGGCTTCAGGTCCCGATGCAGGATCAGCCGCTGATGCGCGTGCGCCACCGCCGACAGCACGTCCAGGAACAGCTCGATCCGCGACTCGACGTCCAGCCCGTTGATCTGGCAGTACCGGTCGATCGGCAGCCCGTCGACGTACTCCAGCACCAGATACGGCTGATGCCCGTGATGCACGCCCGCATCCAGCAGGCGCGCGATGTTCGGATGCGACAGCCGCGCCAGGATCTGCCCTTCGCGCTCGAAGCGGCCGCTGTCGCCCTTGCCGAACAGCCCCGACTTCAGGAACTTGACCGCCACCTGACCCTCGAAGCGGCCATCCGCGCGGCTCGCCAGCCAGACCGCGCCCATCCCGCCCTGGCCGAGCTCGCGCTCCAGCACGTAAGGCCCGAGCGACTCGCCCGCGAAGTCCAGCGGCGGCAGTGCCGGCGGCGTCGGGCCCTGCAGCGCCTCCGCGGCGGGCTGCTCGAGGAATCCGTCCTCGCCCAGCGCCGCGTCGCGCGCCAGCAGCGCCTCCAGATGCTCGGCCATGGCGACGTCGCCCGCGCGGATCTCCGCGAGGCGGCGGCTCCGCTCGTGTTCCTCCAGATCCAGCAGCTCGTCGAGCAGCGGACTCAGCGCGATCCAGCGCTGTTTGTCGAGTGCGTCCATCGGGGGGCGTCTTGTGCGTTGGAAACGAGCCCCGGCTCCCCCAGCAGGGTCAGGCCTTGAGGCTCATCGAAAGCAGGATTCTCGCCTTCTGCCAGTCGCGTTGCACGGTCCGTTCGGTGACCCCGAGCGCTTCCGCGATTTCCTGCTCCAGCAGGCCGCCGAAATAGCGCATCTCCACCACCTGCGCCAGCCGCGCATCCACCGTCGCCAGCTCCTCCAGCGCCTCGTGCACCCGCAGCACCTGGTCATCGGACTGCGGCGTGCCCTCGACCACGGCCGTGTTCAGCGTCAGGTCCGGCTGGTCGCCGCCGCGGCGCTCGGCCTGACGCGCCCGCACCAGATCGATCACGACATGGCGCATGGTCCGCGCCGCATAGGCCAGGAAATGGCGCCGGTCCGGGAAGTTCTGGCCCTGCGTGCCGGCCAGCCTCAGCCAGGCCTCGTGCACCAGGGCGGTGGTGTCCAGCAGCGTCATCTCCCCGGCCTGGCGGATCCGCTGCCGCGCCAGGCGCTGAAGGTCGCCGTACAGCTGCGCCACCACCTGGTCGGCAGCCGCCCGGTCGCCTTGGCCCGCGTCGTGCAGCAGTTGGGTGATGTCCTTCATGGAGCGGCACTCTAGCGGCCCTGTGCGACCCCGCTATATGAACCTGTGTGAGCCATGACGTGAACAGGTGGGTGTCGATGTCATTCCAAGGGTTTTCACCTAGAAGATTTTTGCTGGCCGATTGTCGGGAGCGAGGTTGGCAATCCGTTTTGAATAAGTGAGGACACGGCTGGTCAGTGTGGCAAGGGAGGCCGGCAAGGATCGGGCTGCTATCAGCAGGCCGTGTTCTCACCCATCAACCGCACCCGCGCAGGGCCGGCAACGGCAGGCGAGCGTGCTTCGTCCATCCGCCTGGAGTCTGCGTGCATGAACCTGTCGCCCGTCACCGCCGCGCCCGCCGCCGGGGAAGAGGGCCAGGCGTCATGCGCCAAGCCGGCGCGCACGACGCCGGCGCTGTGGGTGCCGCGGGTGGACTCGCTGGCCGAGTTCGGTCTGATGATTTCGCGCCAGCTGACGCAGTGCCGCCGCTACGGCGGCCACCTCTCGGTGCTGTGGCTGGAGGCCGAACCCGCGAACGGTCCTGTCGCCGCGGTCGCGGCTGACGAGTCCTTGCCGGGCGATGCCGGCGCGCAGGCCGATGACGCCGCCGCCGAGGTCCGTGAAGAAGCGGACCAGGCCCGCGCCGCGCTGGTGACGGCGGTAGGCCGCCGCCTGCGCAGCCGCGTGCGCGGCACCGACCTCGTGCTGCAGGTGGGCGAATCGAGTTTCGCCGTGCTGCTGCTGGATGCCGGACTGTCCGAGGCCCATCTGGTGCATCACCGCCTGTCGGTGGCGCTCAATGGCCCGTATGGCGTGGACGCGCACACGATGCATGTGCGCCTGCGCATGGGCAGCGCGACCTTCCCCGAAGGCGGCGTGCGCGGCTCCGACCTGGCCGAGAGCGCGCGCCAGGACCTGCATCGCCGCATGGTCTGACGGCCCGCACCGGGCCTGGCGGGATCAGAAGTCCTGGCCGTAGATGATGAATCCCTTGTGCTCCGCGACGCGGTCATACAGCGCGCGGCCGGCGGCGTTGGTCACGTGCGTCTGCCAGTAGAGGCGGTGGCCGCCACGCGCCTTCACCGCATCGGTGACCGCCGCGATCAGCGCGCGGCCGACCCCGCGGCCGCGCACGTCATCGGCGGTGAACAGGTCCTGCAGGTAGCAGGTGTCCTCGATCCGCGTCGTGCTGCGGTGGAACAGGAAATGCGTCAGGCCGACGAGCCGGCCGTCCAGCTCGGCGACGAAGGCATGCACCGGCTCGCGCTCATCGAAGAAGCGCGCCCAGGTCGACGCGGTGACGGTCTCGGGCAGGGCGGTCTCGCCAATGCGGCCGTAGAAGGCGTTGTAGCCGTCCCAGAGCGGACGCCAGGCGGCGAGGTCGGACGGGGCGATCGGGCGGACGCGGATGGGACTGTTCATCGGGTACTCATGAGGATCTACGGGGCCGGCAGGATCACCACCGTGCCGACAATGCGGTCCCTCGGTCCAGGCGCTCGAGCACGGTCTCTCGCACCCGCCCGGGGGCGTCGCGGAGTATCCCGGGCCATCGCGCCCGTGCCTGAAGTACTGTGTCGCGCGCATGGCGCAGCAGGCGTCCACGCAGCGCGGCAGGCAATGCGGCCTGGCGCAGCATGGTCTCCAGCGCGTGTTCGTCGATGAGCCGCATCGTGTTGTCGGCCGCCCGGTTGTGGCTCGGATACAGCGGGTCCCTGGCGTTGAACAGCGCGGCAACGCTGACCGGGTCATACACCGGCGCGAGCCGGGGACGACGCCCGTCGGGATAGACGAAACCCCAGTTTTTCAGGTGTGCATCGCAGTTGCCCATCAGGATGAAGGCCACGAAACGGGCGACGAAGTCTTCCAGGTCCCGCGTGCGGCGTCAGAGCTTATTGATCCACGGCTTGGCCGTGTGGTCCCACCAGTTCTTCCAACCGGCCTTGATGCGCTTCCATCCTTTCTTCTGTTCCGGCGGCGCCGGCAACGTCGAGGCGTTGCCGCCGGTCTCGCCTGCCGTACCGGTGCCGTCCGGCGTGGCCGGCGGGCGCGGTGCGGCCGGGATCACGATGTCGGTCGGGGACAGCGGCACCGGCACTGGCTTGGCCTCGCTGGGATCCGCGTCGCGCAGGTTGCAGGTCCTGGCCGGCTGCTGGCCGGGCACGCGCACATTGCCCCAGGCGGCGAAGGTGCGTCCGGGCTGGCTTGGCAGCGGAGCGGCGATCAGGCATCGCGTCGGATCGCGGCTGTCGAATCTGTTGAAGGAGAAGCTCAGGTCCTTGATGGTCGTGTGGGTCTCGTCGTCGCCCGTGACCGGCTGGCGCGTGTCCATCGCGGCGCCTACCGCCATGTTGCCGCTGACGTCGCTGCGCTTGAGCGGCCGCGTGCCGTCTGGATCCGGCGTCAGCAGCAGGTCCACGAGCTGCAGGGTGTTCCCGCTGATGAGGGTGTCCTGCGGCGCCTGGACGGTGAATGGCAGCGCCGAGCCCGCATCGCCTCGCACGGAGAGCTTGTTGCGTTCGAACTTCATCCGGTTGACATTGACCAGCGCCGCCGTCTGGCGCTGTGCGCCGGGCACGGCGTCCACCGTGATGACGTTCTTGCTGACCGTGGTGGCGCCGGTCCCGCGGATGTCGAGTGCGGCCGTGAAGTGGCCGAGCGGCTCCGTCGCCAGCGGGATGGCCGCATCGCGGGTGACCAGCACCGCCATCTCCTTCGCCCACGCCGGGGTACCGCCCGCCCTGCCGTCGCGCGCGCCCAGCAGATTGCCGCGCACCCTCGCGCCTTCGCCGCCGTGTCCGGACGCCACCAGGCCCACGCGGATGCCGGCGCCAGGGTGGCCGGGCTCGCGCCAAAGGACGTTGCCCTCGACCCGGTCCGCGCCGTTCACGCTGATCTGCGGCTCCGGCGAAGCCGTCTGCCGGAAACCGTTGTTGCGGATGACGCTGCCGCTGCGATGGAAGAAGTGAATAGCGATGTTGTCGAAGACCAGGCTGTCGATCAGCAGCTTGTTTGCACTGTGGAAGGTCTGGGTGACGAATGTCGTGCGATCCGACGGATTGACGAAATGCGTGATCCCGAAGCGGCTTCCCACCAGCACGTTGCCGGTGCGCAGCGGCAGATTCCCGCCGACGACATAGCGGCCCTGAGGGAAGTACAGACCGGTCTCTTGCGACACCAACTGGTCGAGCGCCGCACGGATGCGGTCCCCCTGATCGATCGGCGAATTGACGAGGACGCCGTGATCGAGCGCGCAGACCATCCGGTAGGGGGCCTCGATGGGGGGCATCGGCTCGTTGCCGCACAGGGACCCGGGCAGCGGCAGCACGGGGGACATGGCGGTTGCGCCCAACGGCATCAGCAGCGCGGCGGCAAGGGGGGTCAGAAGATGCGAACGGTTCGGCATGAAGCCCTCCGGGGATGTGGCCAGGCCACGGGAGGGGAATGAGTGGGAGGGGCGCGGTGTTCGTGCGAAGGCTCGCGGCGATGGCGCGGCCCTGGCATGCGCCAGCCGGGCATAGACTCGCGCCCATGCCCACGGCGTTCGAGCATCCCGAGGATCAGGCCCAGTACCGCCGCCCTGCGCATCGCGCGGGCGTCGAGCTCTATCACGCCCACATCCTGCGCCACAGCTTCGAGCCGCACACGCACGAGGCCTACGGCCTGGGCGCGATCACCGACGGCGTCGGCCGCTTCCGCTGGCGCGGCGGCGAGCACCTGGCCCCGCGCGCGACGCTGATGCTGATGAACCCCGAGGACATCCACACCGGCGAGGCCGCCACCGCCCAGGCCTGGAGCTACCGCATGGTCTACCTCGACGAGGCGTTGCTCGCCGAGCTCTACGGCGGGCCGGCCTGGCGCTTTGACGCGGCCGTCGCGCATGACGCGGCGTCGGCCACGCGCGCGGCGGCGTTGATCGCGGCGCTGTGGCGCGCGCAGGAGCCGCTGGCCTTCGACAGTGCACTGCTGGAGCTGGTCCAGGGCCTGAGCCGCCACGCGCATCGCGCGCCGGTGCGCCCCGACGGCGGCGCGCCGCGCTTCGCGTCCGTCATCGAGCACATGCGGGCCCACCTTGGCGAGTCGCTGGACACCGCCCGCCTGGCCGCCGTCGCGGGCTTGAGCCCCTTCCACTTCCTGCGCAGCTTCAAGGCGCAGCATCACGCGACGCCGCAGCAGGCGCTGATGGCGCTGCGCCTGAACGAGGCCAAGCGCCAGCTCGCCGCGGGACAGGCGCCGGCAATGGTCGCGGCCGCCGTGGGACTCACCGATCAGGCGCACCTGACGCGCGCGTTCGCGCGCCGCTATGGCGTCACGCCCGCGCGCTACCAGCAGCAACTGGGTACAAGACGCCGGGCCTGACGCGGCGCGACACTGCGCCATGTTGTCCGGATTCCTGTTCGCGCTCGCCGCCGGCCTGATGTGGGGCCTGGTGTTCGTCACGCCGCTGCTGCTGCCCGATTACCCGCCCGCCATGCTGATGGCCGGCCGCTACCTGGCCTTCGGCCTGCTGGCGCTGCCGCTGGCGCTGATCGACCGCCGCGAACTGCGGCGCCTGTCGCGCGCCGACTGGCTCGACGCGGTCAAGCTCAGCGCCATCGGCAACTTCCTCTACTACCTGACACTGGCCGCCGCCATCCAGCGCGCCGGCGGCCCGCTGCCGACGATGATCATCGGCACGCTGCCCGTCGTGATCGCGATCTGTTCCAACCACCGCAACGCGGCGCGCGACGGCCACTACCGCTGGCGCGACCTGGCTCCCGCGCTGCTGCTCATCGCGGCCGGCATCGGCTGCGTGAATCAGGTCGAACAGGCGGCGCTCGCGCCACAGGCGATGGGCCGCTATCTGCAGGGCGCCGGCCTGGCGCTGATCGCGCTGGCCTGCTGGACCTGGTATCCGATCCGCAACGCCGACTGGCTGCGCGACCACGCCGGCCGCAGCCCGCGCGCCTGGGCCACCGCTCAGGGCTTGGTGACGCTGCCGATGGCGGCGCTCGCGTTCGCGGTCCTGGCCGTCGCCGACCGAACCGGATGGCCGCTGCTGCCCGCTGGCTTCGACTTCCCGGCGGGGCCTCGCCCGTGGCCCTTCATCGGGCTGATGGCGGCCGTCGGTCTGTTCGCGTCCTGGCTGGGCACGCTGTGCTGGAACGAGGCCAGCCAGCGCCTGCCCACCGCGCTGGTCGGCCAACTGATCGTGTTCGAGACGCTGGCCGCGCTGGCCTACGCGCAACTGCATCGCGGCGAGTGGCCGCCGCTGCTCGGCGCCGCGGGCGTGGCGCTGCTGATCGGCGGCGTCTGCTGGGCGCTGCGCCTCAAGCCGGTGCCGCCAGCGCGGGAACGGCAACTGCCCGCGTCGTCGGCATGAATTTTTTTCCTGACGATCCCCTCCGCCGCGCGCTGCTCCGGCGCGCTTCCTCCTGGTCGGCGCTCTGCGCCGCGTCGGCGGCCACCGTCTGGCTGCCGGCCCTGGCGCAACAGCCGCCCGACAGCGGCGTCCAGCAAGGCCAGTGGCGCGATCAATCGCGACTGCGCGACATCCCCTGGCGGCTGCGCCTGCCCGAAGGCGACCGGCCCGTCCCGCTGGTGGTCTTCTCGCACGGGCTGGGCGGGAGCCTGGACGGCGGGACCGAATGGGCGCGCGCCTGGGCCGAGGCCGGCGTCGCGACCCTGCATCTGCAGCATCCGGGCAGCGATCGCGCGATCTGGCGCGGCGGACTGCCGGCGGTGAAGGCGGCCGCCAGCGCCGAGCAACTGATCGAGCGCGGCCACGACGTGCAGTTCGCGGTCGAGCAACTCCTCAAGTTGCAGAAGGAACGCCAGGGACCCTGGGCGCGCGTGCGGCCGGACGCGCTCGGCATGTCGGGCCACTCCTTCGGCGCGCAGACGGCACTGGCGACGGCCGGCCGCGATTTCCAGCTGCGCAGCGCGCCCGACCTGACGGTGTCCGCCTTCAAGGCCTTCGCGGCCTTCAGCCCCTCGGCGGGGCATTTTCCCGGCAGCATCAAGAGCATCACGCGTCCGATGCTGTGCCTGACGGGCAGCCTCGATGGCAATCCGCTCGGCCAGGAGCGCGACGGCCGCTACCGCCGCGCGGTCTACGACGCGCTGCCTGCCGGCGCGAAGGCGCAACTGTGGCTCGAGGGCGCCGGTCACATGAGCTTTGGCGGCGGCGAGCGGGGCGCGGGATTCGGCCAGCGTCTGCTGGGCCGCGAGCGCGAGCGCGCGCCCGAGAAGCTCGCCGCGCATCACGAGGCGCTCATCAAGTCGATCACGACGGACTGGTGGCGCTGGCGGCTGCTCGACGACGAGGGCGCCAGCGCCCGGCTCAAATCGCCCAAGGGCCTGAACGCCGACGACGAGTGGCTCCAGGGCTGATCGCGCCGATCACGCCGATCGCGCCTAGGCGGCGAGCTCGTCGCTGCCGGGATTCATCAGCAGCGTCCGCGCCAGCGCGCCGATGCGGCGCAGCGCCTGCGGATGCTCCGGACCCCATCGCCCGCCCACGCCCAGCCGCACGCAATGCCGGAAGCGCGGGCTCGCCGAAAACATCAGGCCCGGCGCGATCACGATCTGCTCGGCCAGGCAGGCCTCGTAGAGCTGCGCCGCATCGAGCGACTCCGGCAGCTCCAGCCACAGGATGAAGCCGCCGGCCGGATCCGACACCCGCGTGCCCTTGGGGAAGCTTTCCGCGATCAGCCGCCGCGCCTGGTCGACCCGCGCCGCGATGGTCGCGCGCATCTGGCGCAGCGCCGCGCCGCCGCCGGCCTGCGTCAGCAGATCCGCCAGCGCCAGCTCCAGCACGCCCGACTGCGCGCCCGACTGCACCGCCTTGGTCTGGCGCAAGACCCGGCCCCAGCGGCCCGCCTCCACCCAGCCCATGCGCAGGCCCGGCGCGATCGTCTTCGAGAACGAGCCGCAGATCATCACGTGTCCGGTCGTGTCGAAGGACTTCACCGCGCGGCGCTTGTCCTCCTGCTCGGCCAGGTCGTTGTAGAGCACGTCCTCGATCAGCGCGACGTCGTGGCGCGCCAGCATCGCGGCCAGGCGCCGGCGCTCGGCCACCGGCAGGCTGGCGCCAAGCGGATTCGACAGCGTCGGCACCGTCAGCACCGCCTTGACCTGCTGCGTCTCGAAGGCCAGTTGCAGCGCGTCCAGCGACATGCCGTGGCGCGGATGCGTGGGGATCTCCAGCGCGCGCAGATGCAGGCTCTGCAGGATCTCGAGGAAGCCGTAATAGGTCGGCGATTCCAGCGCCACCACGTCGCCAGGCTTGCACACGACGCGCAGGCACAGGCTGATGGCCTCGATGCAGCTGTTGGTGATGACCACTTCGTCCGGATCCAGCACGCAGCCCAGGCCTAGCGCGTGGCGTGCGACCGCGCGGCGCGCCTCTTCCATGCCGGGACCGATCGGATAGGTGCACAGCAGCTCGCGATGCCGCATCACCGCCCGCGCCATCGCGCGGCGCACGCGGTCCTGGTCGAACAGCTCCGGCCCCGGACAGGCCGCCCCGAAGGAGACGAACGCCGGGTCCTGCGACAGCGCCATCACCTGCGCGCCGAGGTGGTCCAGCTCCACCATGCGGGAGGCCGCATCGGGCCGCGAGACCTTGGGCTCGGGCAGCCGCGGCGGGCGCGCGGCGACGAAGTAGCCGGAGCGCGGACGCGCCTCGATCAGCCGGGCGTCCTCGAGCCAGCGGTAGGCCTGCACCGCCGTCGACAGCGAGACGCCATGCTGGCCGGCGAGCTCGCGCACCGAGGGCAGCCGCTCGCCGCGCTTCAGGGTGCCGGCGCGGATCGACCGGGCCATCCGGTCGGCGAGTTGCATGTACAGCGGTAACAGCGGCGCGTCCATGCGCTGATTCTGTGTGTGGTCGCCCGCCGCCAACCAGTACAGATGAGCGGCAAGCCGGCCAGCACAGGCGATCCGCGTGCGTCTGCTGTACGCGCCGCCTTGGCCGGCGGCTGTGGATGGAGCGCCATACAGCCGCTTTCTATCGTGGGGACATGCAACCGCTGCGCCTCCTCCCCCCACCGTTCCGGCTTCGGCTTTCGTCCGCGCCGGCCTTTGTTCCTCCCGCGCCGGAGCCGGACGCCGTCGTGCTGCCGACCGACGGACGCCCGCTCTCGCTGCGCGTGCGGCGCCCCGTGCGGCTGCGGGTGTTCGGCGGCCGCGCCTGGATCACCCGCGACGGGCACCCGGACGATCACTGGCTGCTTCCCGGTCAGACGCTGGATCTGCCCGCATCGCCGCGATGGGGCGGGTGGCGCCTCGTCGTCAGTGGCGAGGGCGCGTCACTCGTCACCCTGAAGGCGGAATCGCTCGGTTGAGATCGCCGCTCGTGGGTGGTTTGCCGCTATAACTCGCGCCTCAAAGTGGTCGGGTGACCCCCATAAGGGGTGAGCCGACAGAACAGATGACCGGGGACAAGTTCCCCACGAGGGAGTAGCGATGAATCGATCCGCGATGGTGCGGGTGACGCGTCTGGCCGTGGCCAGCGCCGTCGCCGCGATGGTGCTGACCGCCTGCGGGGGCGGCGGCGGTTCGGCGGGGGCGCCGGTGGTGGGCACCAATGGTGCCGGCAGCAGCGGCGGCAGCACGGGCGGTAGCAGCGGGAACAGCGGCGGAAGCACTGGCGGCAACGCGTCGATCCAGCCCAGCTCGAGCTACGCGCAGCAGTGCGCGCCGGGCAATCCCGAAGCGACGGCCAATCTCCGCGGCGGATCGCTGACGGCGGAGAAGAACTGGATCCGCGCCTACTTCGACGAGGTCTATCTCTGGCGCGAAGATGTGCCCACGCTCGATGCCTCGGCCGCGGCGTACAGCGGCAGCGATGTCGCCGTCGCGCTGAACAACTACTTCAGCGACCTGAAGTCGCAGCAGACCACGGCCAGCGGCAAGCGCAAGGACCAATTCAGCTTCATGCTCAGTACGCGCGAGTGGAACGCGCTGTCGCAGGGCGGCGTCGAACTGGGCTATGGGATCGACTGGCGCATGGCGTCGCCGACACCCCCGCGCGGCCTGCGCGTGCAGTTCGTCGAGCCCGGCAGCGCGGCCGACCGCGCCGGCGTGCGCCGCGGCGACACGCTGGTGTCCGTCGACGGCGCTGCCGCCGATGCCAGCGACGCGGCCGGCGTGGATACGCTCAATGCGGGCCTGTTCCCGGAGACGGCGGGATCCACGCACCGCTTCGTGCTGAGCGCGACCGGCGGCGCGACGCGCAGCATCTCGCTGACGGCCGGCGACGTCACCAAGACGCCGGTGCCGATCTCGCAGGTGCTGACCGGCGCCGATGGCGCGAAGGTGGGCTACATGGTCTTCAACGACCACATCCTGCCGGCCGAGGCGCAGCTGATCACCGCGGTGCAGGGCTTGCGCGCCAGCAACGTCAGCGACCTGATCGTCGACCTGCGCTACAACGGCGGCGGCTACCTGTTCATCGCCAGCGAACTGGCCTACATGATCGCGGGCAGCGGGCCGACCTCGGGCAAGACCTTCGAGCAACTGCGCTACAACAGCCGCCGCGCGGCCGAGACCAACAGCCAGGATGCCAAGACGCCGTTCTACGACACCTCGTCGACCAAGCAGCCGCTGCCGGCGCTGAACCTCAAGCGCGTGTTCGTGCTGGCGCAGTCGGGCACCTGCTCGGCCAGCGAGGCGCTGATCAACGGCCTGCGCGGCGTGGACGTCGAGGTCATCCTGATCGGCGGCACCACCTGCGGCAAGCCCTATGGCTTCACCGCCAAGGACAACTGCGGCTACAGCTACTTCCCGATCGAGTTCGTCGGCACCAACAACAAGGGCTTCGGCGACTACGCCGACGGCTTCGTGCCCGCCGGCGCCGGTGCGACCGGCATCAAGGGCTGCGCGGTGGCGGACGACCTCGAGCACGCGCTGGGCGACTCGGGCGAAGGCATGCTGGCCGCGGCGATGCAGTACCGCGCGAGCGGCATCTGCCCGGTGGCGCGAGGATCAGAGAGCGCAGGCATGGCGCGCGCGACCGCCGCGCGGGCGGTCGGGGCCGATGCCGTGGCGCTCAGGCCCAGAACGCTCGAGGCGCGCAGCAACCGCATCCTCGGCGGCCGCAACTGACCAGCGGGCGCCGTGGCCTCGGGGCTGCGGCGCGCCGGCGCCCTGCGCGCCATGACGCGCCATGACGCGCTATTGCGCGTAGCGCTTGGTGCGCAGGTTGCGCTTGATCTCCTGCAGCATTGGCCGCAGGTTCTCGCCCAGCCGCAGCGCGACGCCGGTGGTCAGCACGTCCACCACGATCAGGTGCAGCAGCCGCGACACCATCGGGCTGTAGCGGTCGTAGTCCTCGGGGTGGTCGACGGCCAGCAGCACCTGGCCGGGGAGCTGCCCCATCTGCGCCAGCGGCGAGCCGCTGGCGGTGATGATGATGGTCGTCGCGCCCTTCTTGCGGGCGATCTCGGCGGCGTCCATCAGGTCGCGGCTGCGGCCCGAGTTGGAGATGACCACCGCGCAGTCGCCGCTGTCCAGCATGGTCGCGCTCATCAGCTGGACGTGGCCGTCGCTGCACGCGAAGGTGTTCACGCCCAGGCGGAAGAACTTGTGCTGCGCGTCCTGCGCCACGATGCCGGAGTTGCCGACGCCGTAGAACTCGATGCGGCGGTGCTGGCGCGCGGCCTCGGACAGCGCCGTGATGGCGCGCTCGAACGCATGGCTGGCGGCGTCGTTGCGGTAGTGCAGCAGCGCCGCCACCGCGTTGTCCACCACCTTGACGATCAGGTCGCCGGGCTTGTCGTCCTCGTCGACGGCGCGGTGCACGAAGGGCACGCCCTCGTTGACGCTGCCAGCCAGCTTCAGCTTGAAGTCGGCCAGCCCGTCGTAGCCCACGCTGCGGCAGAAGCGCACGACGGTGGGCTTGCTCACGTGCGAGCGGTCGGCGAGCTCGCTGACCGGCA
>Ga0209256_1000494_pt1 | contig 57987 bp, 52 predicted proteins | sample AraplaCol_mCL_r2_2_FD_184270 | JGI IMG/M metagenome (GOLD analysis project Ga0209256, IMG submission 184270) | Arabidopsis root microbial communities from North Carolina, USA - plate scrape MF_Col_mCL_r2 (SPAdes) (version 3) | ecosystem: Host-associated > Plants > Roots > Endosphere | place...
CGGCTGCCCGCTGTCCAACGCCGCCATCGAGCTGCACGAGGCCGACCACCCGGCCCAGAAGGTGTCGGTGGCCTACAAGCAGCAGCTCCACGCCCGCCTGGTCGACCTGTGCCGGCGGGCCGGGGCGCCGGACGACGACCTGGCCGACGGCCTGATGCTGCTGATGGAGGGCTCCTACACCGCCCGGGTGACCCTGGGCCCCAGCGGTCCGGTGAAGGTCGTGGCGCGCGCGGGCCGGGCGCTGATCAAGGCGCACCTGGACAAGGATTGCTGAGGCGCGCCACCTTCCCCCGCTTCACGGGGGAGGATTGACGCGCCGCGCGGACACCCATCCCCCGATAGGTCCGCGCGGCGCGCGCCGGCGCCGCCCAAAGGGGAGGAAAGGGACGTCGCCGCCAAAAATCTATCAAATCGGTAGAAATTGAGTCTCGGCAGATTTTCTGGCCCTGCCGACAGATCATCGAACGATCCGAGAAACTAAAAACGGGTCCAGGAGTTCTGGCTCGCATCAGTTGCGTTCGGGTCATACCCATGTCGTCAAGTTGTGAAATTGCGAGCCTATAAGATGTGTCGATGTCATCCCCTCGTAGGGCGAATGCCGGTCTGACCTCGATGTTTCGGGGGCGGATCGCCAGCCCGAACAAGCCGCTCGTTCGCGCCCCCTAGGCCCTTGGCCGGCGCACCCAAAAGTCTGATTTGCGTAAGGAGCTCGTCATGGCTCTGCTGATTTCCGTCGCCCCGGCCGAGCAAGGCTGGTCCGTGCGCTCCGAGGCCCTGGAGGCCGAACTCACCTTCGAACGCGGCGGTCGCGCCGAAGCCGCCGCCCGAGATCTGGCCAACCGCCTGGCCGAGCGTGGCCACGCCGCCGAGGTGCGGGTGTTCCTGCGCGACGGCGCGGAAGCTGGACGCTTCCTGCACCCGGCGCGGGCCTGGGCGAGCTAGGGGGCCGCGGCTTGGCGCACCCTCCGTCACGATGCTTCGCATCGCGCCACCTCCCCCGTTTCACGGGTGAGGAGAAGATCGGCGTCACTCTCTCCTCCCCCGCATAGCGGGGGAGGTGGCATGGCGCGGATACGCGACATGACGGAGGGGGCGTTCAGCCGCACCCTCAAAGCCAGCCGTTCTTCTTGAACCGCCAGTACAGGTAGCCCACCACGGCGGCGACGCCGGCCATCACCGCCGGATAGCCGAAGGTCCATTTCAGCTCGGGCATGTGCTCGAAGTTCATGCCGTAGATGCCGGCCACGGCCGTGGGCACGGCCAGGATGGCGGCCCAGGCGGCCAGCTTGCGGGTGATCTCGCTCTGGCGCTGCTGTTCCAGCAGGGACGCGGCTTCGAACACAGAGGTGATCACCTCGCGCAGGGCGTCGACCATGCCCTCGACCTTCTGGGTGTGGTCCAACACGTCGCGGAAGTAGGGGCGGACGTCGTCGTCCAGGCACGGCGTGTCCAGGTGCTCCAGCCGTCCGCACACCTCGGCCATGGGCGAGAGGACGCGCTTGAAACGGATCAGGTCGCGGCGAAGATGGAAGAGGCGCTTGACCTCGGCGTGGCTGAGGAACGCCTCGAGCGTCCGACGCTCGATGTCCAGCACCTCGTCCTCCAGCGCCTGGATGATCGGCAGGTAGCCGTCGACCACGAAGTCCAGCACGGCGTGCAACACGTAGTCCGAGCCCTTGGACAGGAGAGAAGGCGAGGCTTCCAACTGTGCGCGCAGCTCGGTGTGGGCCCGGGCGGAGCCGTGGCGGACAGTGATCAGGTGGCCCTCGCCGACGAAGATCGCCGTTTCGCCATAGGCGATCTGTTCGCCGGCCAGCTGTGCGGTGCGCGCCACCACGAACAGTTCGCGGCCGTAGACTTCGACCTTGGGCCGCTGGTGGGCGTTCAGCGCGTCCTCGATCGCAAGCGGATGCAGCTTGAAGCGCTTCTTGAGCAGGTCCATCTCGGCCGCGGTGGGCTCGTAGAGGCCGATCCAGACGAATTCGCCGGGCTTCGTGACCAGGGCCCCGTCGTTGTCGAGGCGCACCTCGCGCGCCCTGACGCCGTCCTTGTAGATGTAGGCCGCGACGACGGTCATTCCGGTTCTGAATCCCTTGCCTGGTCCCGGAAAATGGGACCGCGAAGATTTCTTTGAGCCAACGCTTCGGCTTTCGCCAGGTTCATGTTTAGCCTCTCGCCAACACCGCGAACGCCCTTCATTGTGGTTGCGGTAACATCGTTGATCGTCCGCAGGGGCGACGCCGAAAAGTGATGGGGGATGCGAATGGGAAGCGACGCCGCTAAGCCGGTGAAGGGCGCCAAGGACGGTCGCGCCGTCGGACGCAAGGACGGCTTGGTCATCGGGGCCGCGTCGGTCGGCACCGTGTTCGAGTGGTACGATTTCTATCTGTACGGCTCGCTGGCCACCTACATCACCAAGCACTTCTTCTCGGGCGTCAACGAAACGACGGGCTATATCTTCGCCCTGCTGGCCTTCGCCGCCGGCTTCGCGGTGCGGCCGTTCGGGGCGCTGGTGTTCGGTCGCCTGGGCGACCTTTGGGGCCGCAAGAACACCTTCCTCGTGACCATGCTGCTGATGGGCCTGTCGACCTTCGTCGTCGGCCTGCTGCCCAGCTACGCCACCATCGGCATCGCCGCGCCCATCGCCCTGGTGATCATGCGCCTTGTTCAGGGCCTGGCCCTGGGCGGCGAGTACGGCGGCGCGGCCACCTATGTGGCCGAGCATGCTCCGCCAGGAAAGCGCGGCTTCTACACCAGTTTCATCCAGGTGACGGCCACCTTCGGCCTGTTCCTGAGCCTGGTGGTGATCCTGCTGACCCGTCAGGCGACCGGCGCGGACGCCTTCGAGGCCTTCGGCTGGCGCATTCCGTTCCTGATCTCGGTGCTGCTGCTGGGCGTGTCGCTGTGGATCCGCCTGCAGCTGTCGGAAAGCCCCTCGTTCCAGAAGATGGTCGACGAGGGCAAGGGCAGCAAGAAGCCCCTGGCCGACTCGTTCGCCAAGTGGGGCAACCTGAAGATCGTGCTGCTGGCCCTGGTGGGCCTGACCGCCGGCCAGGCGGTAGTCTGGTACACCGGCCAGTTCTACGCCCTGTTCTTCCTGGAGAAGATGCTCAAGGTCGACGGCGGCACGACCAACCTGCTGGTGGCGATCGCCCTGCTGATCGGCACGCCGTTCTTCGTGTTCTTCGGCTGGCTGTCGGACAAGATCGGCCGCAAGCCGATCATCATGCTGGGCTGCATACTGGCGGCCCTGACCTACTTCCCGCTGTTCAAGACCCTGACCACGGCCGCCAATCCGCAGTTGGCTCACGCCGTGGCGAGCGCGCCGGTGACGGTGGTGGCCGATCCAGCCGACTGCTCGTTCCAGTTCGATCCCGTGGGCAAGACGGTGTTCAACCGCTCGTGCGACCTGGCCAAGTCGTACTTGGCCAAGGCCGGCGTGACCTATTCCAACCAGGCCGCTCCGGCGGGTTCGGTGGCCCAGGTGAAGATCGGCGAAACGACCATCGCTTCGTTCCCGGGCCAGACCCTCGACAAGGCCGCCTTCACCGAGCGCAAGACGGCCTGGGAGAAGGAGCTGGGCGCGGCCCTGAAGACCGCCGGCTATCCGGCCAAGGCCGACCCGGCCCTGATCGACAAGCCGCTGGTGATTGGGGTGCTGACGATCCTGGTGATCTACGTGACCATGGTCTACGGCCCGATCGCCGCCATGCTGGTCGAGCTGTTCCCGACCAACATCCGCTACACCTCGATGAGCCTGCCCTACCACATCGGCAACGGCTGGTTCGGGGGCTTCCTGCCGACCACGGCCTTCGCCATGGTGGCCGCCACGGGCAACATCTATTACGGCCTCTGGTACCCGATCGTGGTGGCCGCGGTGACCGCCGTGGTGGGCGTCCTGTTCCTGAAGGAAACCAAGGACGTCGACATCGAGGCTTAGCCTTCGGATTTCGACGTCCCCCACCGTTGTCATCCCGGAAAGCGCGCAGCGCTTGTCCGGGACCCAGGTGAACCGCGCCGCATCTGCCCAGTCCCCTGGGGCCCGGACAGCCTCTGCGAGGCTTCCGGGATGACAACGATCGAGTTGCTCAGTTCCCCGACAGCAAACCGTCAATCCTCGCGCCCTGGGCGTTTTCGCGTCGGGCGTCGAGATAGGCCGTCACCCGTTCCAGCATCTGGTCGGCCTGGTTCAAGCCCGCCCAGGGCCCAGTCGATCTCGCAGACCGTGCGGTGGTCGCCGTGCAGCCGTTCGCGCGATGCGTTCAGGGCCTTGGTGGCCACCGCGTGCAGCGCCGTCATGTCGCGGCAAGCCTCGGCGGCCACCCAGCCGACCGCCGCCATCCGCCGGGCGCGTTGCAGGGCCGCTTCGGCGTCACGTTGGCGAATCTCGGCCTCGCGAAGCACGGCCTGGGCGCGAATCAACTGGCGCGCGCCGCTCTCGGCGATCTGCCGCCTTTGCCGCCTTTCCCCATCGCGGGCGGCCTTCATGTCGCGCAATGCTTGCGCCCACTCGCTCTGCTCTCGCGGGTTGCTCGGAGTCTCCGCGAGATTCCGTTTCCCGAAGATCGGCGTTTCCTTCCAATTTTGGCGAGCCATAGAGTCCTCCGCGACCCCGTTTCGCCTTCATGTTTCTTCCGAATCTCTCAGTCTGCTATGCGGCAAGTGCCAATCACGCACCTGTTCCTTCGGATTTTGTGTATTAATGAATAACGTTAAATTAACTATACATTGAACTTGGTTATCAAGCTGAGCCTTGGGAAAAATTGTAATTTTGTCTGTTGTTTCGATGCTTTCTAGTGGTTTCACCTTACTTACAACAAAGATGACCCGTGCCATCGTTGAAGGGTGAATCGGGCGGAACGACACCCGCGATTGCTCCAAGAGCATGACGCCAGCGTCATGGATCGCAGAGTCCCCGCCAGGAGAGGTCCGATGGACAATGAAGGCTGGAGGGAAAGTCATTCCCAATCTTGGTCGGCCGCCGGATGGCGTCCGACCCATACGAACCTGTCGAACGCTGATCTGGTCGATGAGGGGCTGATCACCGGTGGGCTGGACGAGCAGCGCTCGTTCGGCGCGCGCGCGACGCCGGTCACCCTGGGCCAGGTGGTCCTGCGCGAAACCCGCGGCCCGCACGAGGTCTGGGCGCATTTCGCCGGCCGCGACCTGGCGATCACCCAGCTGACGCCCGAGCCGTGCCGGGGGCATCTGCTGCGGGCGACCCTGGGCGACATGGGCTTCGACGCCGGGGCCTTCGACGGCGACCTGCGCGTGCGCGGGGTGATGTCGCGCAAGGCCTTCAGCCTGGTTTCGGTGCTGGAGCGCGGGGGCGTGCTCAATCAGTGGGGCCATCGGGTGGAGGAGGGCGACATCGTCGCCATACCGCCGGGCGGCGAGCTGGATGGGCGCTTCCAGGGCCACGTCGCCTACGCCGTCGTCACCGCGCCGTGGGGCCTGGTGATGCAGCGGGCCGAGGCCTTCGAATGGCTGGCCGATCCCTGCTTCTGGACCGAACCGGCCGTCTATTCGCCGCCGCCCGAGGCCCGGGCTGCCTGCAAGCGTGTGCTGCAGGGCTGCGCCGGCATGCTGCGCGCCATGGGCGGCGGCGTGCCCAGTGGCGCTGTAGCCTTCCTGCGCAACGAGCTGCTGGACGGCCTGCTGACGGCCCTGGCCGAGGTCAAGGTCGATGGCGCTCGCCGCCAGGGGCCGCTGAACGCCGCCCGCATCGTGCGGGGCGCGGAGGACTTCCTGGAGAGCGGCGGTGTCCGCCAGGCCGTGCAGATCGAGGACATTTGCCTGGCCCTGAACATCTCGCGCCGCACCCTGTACCGGGCCTTCCACGACCTGCTCGACATCAGCCCCAAGGCCTATCTGCGGCTGAAGAACATGTCGGCGGCCCGCGCCCGTTTGCTGGAAGCGGGCGATCGGCCGACCACCGTCACCCAGGTGGCGCTGGACCAGGGCTTCTGGGAGCTGGGCCGGTTCTCGGGCGCCTACCGCGCGATGTTCGGGGAATCGCCGTCCGAGACCCTTCGCGGCGCCCAGGGCGGACGGCCTTAAGCGTTGACAGCGACGTCCGACGCCGCTCACGTTTGACGCGAGCGCGTCGGGCGCTTCCATGTAGGCGGCGTTCATGGTTTCGCGTTCGATCCGGGTCTTGCGCCCCATCGTCGACGGCCCGGTTCGCGCCCCGACCGACTAGCCCGCCGCGCATGCGCAGCCGCCCGACCGCCTTGGTCCTGTACAACTGGCGCGGCCAGTGGCCGATGCGGCGTTGGGAGCACCAGCGGATCTTCGCCTGGAAGGCCCATTTCCCCGGGCGGGTCGTGTTCCTGAACATCGGCTTTCCCTTCAACCCGGCCTGGGTGGCCCAGCTGGATCCAGAGCTGATCCTGATCGACGCCACGGCCTTGACCGCGCGCTATACGAAGGTGGGCCTGGGCGGTCTTCGGCGGGCCATGGACGCCGCGCCCGCGCGGTCGCGGCGGGTGGCCGCGCCGCTGGACGAATTCCTCGGTCTGCAGAGCCTGCGGGACATCCTGGTCGAGGCCCGGATCGACCTGCTGCTGACCGCTCTGGACCCGCCCCTGTGGGACACGGTCTATCCTGTCGCGCAGAGGCCCTTCGCCCTGCGGCGCTTCCTCACGAGCTATGTCGACGACGGCCTGATGCGCCGGGCGTCCAGCGACCTGGAGCGGCGGGCGATCGCCGTCAGCTACCGGGCGTGGGAGGCGCCGGCCTGGCTGGGCGAGATGGGCGTGCTCAAGCGCGAGGTGGGCGTGCGGGCGGCGGCCTGGGCTTCGGCCCGCGGCCATCGCGCCGACGTGGCGGTGGAGGGCGAACGCAGGCTGGCCGGCGAGGCCTGGATGCGCCTGCTGGGCGCGAGCCGTGCGGTCGTCGGCGTGGAGGGCGGCTCGTCCCTGATCGATCCGATGGGCGAGACGCCGAGCGCCCTGCCGGCGGGCGGTGAGATCCGGGCGATATCGCCGCGTCACCTGGAGGCGGCGGCCACCCGCAGCTTCCAGGTGCTGGTGGAGGGCGACTACAGCGGCGTGCTCGAGGCCGGCGTGCACTACCAACCGGTGCGCCGCGACCTGTCCGACATCGAGGCGGCCCTCGATCTCAGCCGGGACACACAGCGCGCCCAGGCGATGGTCGATCGTGCCCGCGCCGAGATCGTGGCCTCGGGCCGCTACAGCTGGAGCACGGTGGTGCGCGAGATCACCGACCAGGTGCTGGCGTGAGGCGGGGGCTGCCGCTGTTCCTGCGCCTGCGCGACTGGGCCGCCTGGGCGGTGATCATCGCGGAGTCGCGGCTGCTCAAGGCGCCTGGCCTGCGCCGCCGGCTCGGCGTCGTCGCGCGCCTGCCGATCCTGCGACGCTGGATCGGCGTCGACTAGGCGGTTCGCGCCGTCAGCGCCTGACCAGGCGCGCCAGGCCTTCAAGCCCAAGCCGGCGGACAGCGCCGCGCGCTAGTCGCCAGATGGGGCCGGGCTGGCGTATCGCGTGCGGGTTGTCGACCTGGAAGAACGGAAAGGCCTTGTTGAGCTTGGCGTCGGCGCGGTCGGTTCCGACGGAGCGCGGTCGTCCGGCGGCGGTCTCGGTGATCCGCTGGTCAAACACCTCGATCATCGCGTCATAGCCGTAGGCGGGATTGAGGGCGATCTCGGCATAGGCGTTGGTGATGATCTCGGCCACCCGCTCCGGATCGCGCAACACGGCCGCCACCTGCGCCATGTTGCCGTGGTCCTTGTCCAGCGGGACATAGTGCCGCCAAGGCTCCAGCACGCCCGAATAGCGTCCGGCATAGGCGATGATCAGGGTGCGCAGGGCGATCGCCTCGAAGATTCGGGGCGAGATCTGGGCGATGTCGATCTGGTCCTCGCGCCCGGCGAAGAAACGGTCGCGCAGCATCTCGTACGAGGGCTTGCGGGTCAGGCCGGGGATGAGGTGCGGACGTTCGACCAGGGCGGCGAAGCTTTCGCTGCGGGCGGCCACGCCGCCGTCGAAGTCAAAGACGCTGGCGCCGCTCTCGACGGCCAGCACCGCCTGGCAGTCGCGCATGAAGTTCACCCAGTCGCGGCCGTAGAGCCGGCTTTGCTCCGACCAGGCGATGTCGGTTGAGATGCCGTAACGACGGGCGTCGCGCTTGAACAGCTTCCCGATGCGGATCTTCTCGCGGCCCAGCTCGCCGTGCCAGGCCGGATAGGTCCGGCCGCGATAGCCGACCATGGTCTTGCGGGCCGCCAGGGGAATGGGCGGATAGTGGGTCAGCTGGCTGGGCACGTAGCCGGTCAGGACCTGCTGGGTCCGCAGGCCGTTCACCCGGCCGTAGATCTGCGCGGCCTCGGCCGGGCCCAGGCACGTGAAGACCAGGTCGACGCCGCAGGCCTCCAGTGCGTCGAGCGTGGCGTTCACGAAGCGGTATTCATCCTGGATGAACACCGCCTTCGCGCCGCGGAACGCGGCCAGGGCCCGGCGCGACCGCGGACCCACGAACGCCTCGATCGCGAGGAACAGTGAGTAGTGGATCACGACCGCGTCAAAGGCTTCCAGCTTCACGCCGTCGAAGATCTCGCCCACGCGCGACAGCACCCGGACCTCGTGCCGGGAATAGCGGGCGAAGGCGTTGATGTGGTCGCAGACCGTGGCGGCGTTGCGCGGGTCGTAGTTGCAGGCCAGCAGGATGCGCAGCGGGCGCGTGCCGGTCTTGGGAGCGTCGGCCTGGGGCGCGACGTCGGGCGCCTGCGCGGTCGAAGCCACGTCGTGGGCCGGCAGGGGCGGGCGCGGCCGTGGGCTCGGGCGGTCGGGGGTGTCCTTCACGGCCGGCCTCCCGCCATGGACCGGGGCGCTGCGTTATGGGCCAGGAAGCCAGCGATCACGGCCACGATCCGCTCGGCGGCGTCGCCCGCGCCGTAGTCTTCGATCTCGTGCCGGGGCCGATAGTCGCTCACGGTCCACAGCCGGTTCCACCCCGCGTCCACCGTCTCGCTCCATTCGGTGCCGTCGCGCAGCGTGACACAGGGCTTGCGATGAAAATAGGCCTCCTTCTGCAGCCCGCCGGAGTCGGTGAGCACCTGGGCGCAGTCGGCCAGCAGTCGCTGCATGTCGATCGGGCCCAGGGGCTCGATCACCGTCAGGCCCGCCAGGTCGACGCCGAACCTGGACGCCGCCTCGCACGTGCGCGGATGCAGGGGCAGGACCACCGGGCGCTCGGCGGCTTGCCGGCGCAGATAGGCCACGGCGGCGGCCAGGGCAGGGGCGCTGTCTGTGGCCGCCGCCCGGTGCAGGGTGGCGACGGCGTAGCCGCCCGGCGTCAGGCCCAGGCGCGTGACGACGCCGTCGTCCCGTTCCGGCAGGGCGGCCATGGCCAGGACGGCGTCCTGCATCACGTCGCCGACGTGTTGCACGCCCTCGACGATCCCCTCGCGGGCCAGATGGCCGACGGCGGCGCGGGTGGGAGCGAAGAGCAGGCGGCTCAGGTGGTCGACGACCACGCGGTTTGTCTCCTCCGGCATCGAGCGGTCGAAGACCCGCAGGCCCGCCTCAACATGGGCCACCGGCACATCGGCCTTGGCGGCGGCCAGGGCGGCGGCCAGGGTCGAATTAGTGTCGCCGTAGACGATCACCAGGTCAGGGGCGTGTCGGGCGATGACGCCGTCCAGGGCCGCCAGCATCCGTCCGGTCATCTCGCCGTGCGAGCCGCCGTGGATCCCCAGGTTCTCGGCGGGTTCGGGCAGGCCGAGCTCGCGGAAGAAGCGGTCCGACATCGCCGCATCGTGGTGCTGGCCGGTATGGATCAACACCTCGGACAAGCCGGGCGTGCTGGCGATGGCGCGGCTGACCGGCATGGCCTTGACGAACTGCGGCCGGGCGCCGACGACGGTCAGCAGGCGAGCCGTCACGCCGGCTGCTCCGCGTAGGCCTCGGCGAGACGAGCGCGCACCCGCGCCACCACGCGGTCCAGGCCCTCGTCCAGCGACACCTTCGGCGTCACGCCCAGCAGGTCGCGCATGCGGGCGAGACTGGGTTGCTTGGCGGCGGTCATCCGGGCCGGCAGGTCGTTCAGGGTGATCAGCGACGGCGAGGCGTTCAGGCGGGCGCGCAGGCCCTCTGCCAGATCCTCGATCGGCGCCACATCCGGGTGGCCGATATTGATCACCGCGTGCTCCTCAACGTGGGCGGCGGCCTCGATGGCGCGCACGGCGTCGGAGATGTGCAGCCAGCCCCGGGCGCTGCCGCGATGGACCTCGATGGGGCGACCGCGCGCAAGGTCGTGGGCGAAACGGATCATGGCCGAGCGGTGGTCGCCGAAGTCCTCGTTCTCGTCATAGATCATGAAGGGCCGCAGGGTGACCGCGCGCAGGCCGTGCTGGGCCACCTCGTAGTCGACCAGCTGCTCGCCCAGCAGCTTGGTCAGGCCATAGCGGTTGTTGGGCCGAGGCGTGGTCACGGCCTCGTCCATCGGCCCGACGGTGGGGCCGTAGACCTCGGAGGTGGAGAAATAGACCAGCCTGGCGTCGGCGGCCTGGGCCAGCAGCACCACATTGTTCAGCCCCCCCAGGTTGGTGCTGACCGCCAGACTGGAGGCCTGCTCGCAGGTCACCCGGCTGACCACGGCGGCCAGGGCGAAGATCACGTCTGGCTTCCAGCGCAGGGTGGGCATCAGGTCGGCGGGCTGGTTGATGTCGACCTGCAGGTAGTCCTTGCGCCAGCCGGGCTTGATGTCGGCGCACAGCACCTCCCAGCCCTGAGCGCGCAGGTGCGCCGCCAGCGGCTTGCCGATATTGCCTTCCGATCCGATGACCAGGGCCCGCTTCATCCGACGCTCGCTGACTGCTCTTCATCGGGGTCTTGGCCGAAGCCCGACAGGTTGATCACCCGCCGCAGACCGTCTGGCCGCTCGGCGTAGCGGTCGCCGGTGCGCGGGCAGACCAGGTCAGGGCCCAGCACCTCGCCGGCGTGGCTGACCCAGCCGATGCGGCGGGCGGGCACGCCGGCCATCAGCGCCAGGGGCGGAACGTCGTGGGTGACCACGGCGCCGGCGGCGATCAGGCACCAGGCGCCCAGGGTGTTGCCGCAGACGATCGTGGCGTTGGCTCCGATGGTCGCGCCGCGGCCCACGCGGGTGGGCCTGAACTCGGCCTTGCGGTCGATCTCGGCCCGGGGCGTCGTGACGTTGGTGAACACGCAGCTGGGGCCGCAGAACACGCCGTCCTCCAGCGTCACGCCGGCGTAGAGGCTGACATTGTTCTGGATCTTGCAGCGGTCGCCGACGACCACGCCGGGGCCGATGGCCACGTTCTGGCCGATCACGCAGTCGGCGCCGACCCAGGCGCCCGCCGCCACGTGGCTGGACCGCCAGATCCGCGTGCCGGCGCCCAGCGACGCCCCCGCTTCGACCTCGGCCGACGGGTGGACCCACGCCGGCGCGCGGTCCGAAATGTCGACGGCGCTCATCTCACGCCTTCACAATCTTCCTGGCGAGGGCGGCGTCGACCCCGGCCAGGGCGTTGCGGGTATCGACCACCAGGGGCGTCTCGCGGACCAGCCGATCATAGTCGAACGCATCGTGATCCGTGACGATGATGGCGCAGTCGAAGTCGGCCAAGGCGTCGCGGTCGATGTCGACTGAATGCATCACGGTGTCCCCGACCAGCAGCTCCGGCGCCAGGGGATCGTGATAGCTGACGCGCGCGCCCCGGCTGCGCAGGATCTCGATGATGTCGCGGGCCGGCGTTTCGCGGGTGTCGTCGATGTTGCGCTTGTAGGCCACGCCCACGATCAGGACGTGGGCTCCGATCGGCGAGACGCCCCGGTCGGTCAGCGCCTCCAGGGCCTTGTCCACCACGCGCCGCGGCATGGCCTCGGCGATCTCGCCCGCCAGCTCGACCATCCTCAGCGTCGCGCCCTCGGCCTTGGCTCGCCAGGCCAGGTAGAAGGGGTCGACGGGAATGCAGTGGCCGCCGACGCCCGGGCCGGGGAAGAAGGGCATGTATCCGAACGGCTTGGTCTGGGCGGCCTGGATGACCTCCCAGATGTCGATGCCCAGCGCGTCGAAGCTGACCTTCAGCTCGTTGACCAGGGCGATGTTGACGAACCGGAAGACGTTCTCGGTCAGCTTGACCGCCTCGGCGGTGCGCATGTCGCTGACCGGCACCGTGGCGGTGATGGCGTCGTACAGCGCGCAGGCCGCGCGGCGTTCGGCCTCGCTGTCGGCGCCCACGATCTTGGGGGTCGAGGCGGTGGTGAAGGCGGGGTTGCCGGGGTCCTCGCGCTCGGGCGAATAGGCCAGGGCGAAGTCGTGGCCGGCCCGCAGGCCAGAGCGTTCCAGGATTGGCTTCAGCACCTCGACCGTGGCGCCTGGGAAGGTCGTGGATTCCAGCACGACCAGTTGGCCGGGACGCAGCACGGTGGCCAGGGTCTCGGCGGCCTCGACCACATGGCTCAGGTCGGGTGCGTTGTGCGACGTGACGGGCGTGGGCACGCAGATCAGTACGGCGTCGGCGCGGGACAGGACGTCCGGCGCGCCCGTCACGGCGAAGCCGCGTTTGAGCATGGTCGCCACGCGCGCATCGGCGAAGTGGCTGAGATAGGAGGCGCCGCTAGCCAGGGTCGCCAGGCGGGACTCGTCCAGGTCGAAGCCGATGACGCGAAAGCCCGCCGCGCAGAAGGCGTCCGACAGGGGCAGTCCGACATAGCCCATTCCCACAACGCCGATAACGGCTTCGCGCTGTTGGATTTTCCGGATCAGGTTTTGAAAGTTCGGGGCCAGACGGTTGCCGTCTGGCAATGAAGGGTTCGGAACGTGGACGTTCATTGGCTCCTCGAACCACGTGCGTCTATGTTCGAGGTCAATGCGCCCAGCCACATGGCCAGATGGTACGCGTTACGTGGCTGTCGGAAAAGTGGTTTTGTCTTGGATATATTTGCCGCTCGGAGTTAGATATTTTCTCTATTATTCTAATTCTTCGAAAATTGTACTTCGGCCGGAAAAGTCTTCGAACAACGTTACGCGAGTTTTCGCAAGATCAGCCGGCCCAGTCGATAGCTTCACGGTAGAGCGAGCTGTCGTTTTAATTGAGTCTGAACCTGCTCCAGCACGCGCTGTACGCGAACGCCTTCTTCGATACCCGTAACGGGCGCGTCTCTGGTCTGGCGGCATTGGATGAAATGGCGGATCTCCCTGGTCAGCGGGGCTTCGATCGGAAGATCGATGAAGCGCGGTTCGCCGCCCGAGGCGACGGGGCCCGCGTCGGTCAGGGTGACCGCTTGGTCGCGGCGCATCAGCTTTTCCGGCCAGGGGCGGACGTCGTCGAACACCAGGGCGCCTGTCTCGCCGACCACCACCAGCTTCTGTTCCTTGAAGGGACTGAGCCAACTGGCGGCGATGTGGGCGTGCAGTTCGTTGGAGAAGCCGAGATCGCATTGGACCTCGTCGGCCACGCCGGCTGTGACGAAGGCCCTGCCCGCGGCCTCCACCGCGACCGGCGCGGCGTCGGCCAGGGCCAGGATCATCGAGACGTCGTGCGACGACAGGCTGAGGAAGGCGTTCTCGTGGGTTCGCACCCGGCCCAGGCTGAGCCGCGAGGCCGTGATGTAGCGCAGGGCGCCGATCTCGCCCCGGGCCACGATCGCCGCCAGGGTTTCGAACGCCGGGTGATAGCGCAGCAGGTGTCCGACCATGAACACCCGGTCCGAACCCGCGACTCGGGCGGCCAAGGCCTCGGCCTCGGCCAGATCGGAGGCCAGGGGCTTTTCGACGAAGACGTCCTTGCCGTGATCCAGCGCCTGCCGGCACAGGGCGGCGTGCTGGGGAGCCGGGGCGGCGATGATCATCGCGTCCAGGCTGGCGTCGTCCAGGGCCTGGGCGAGGGAAGGGGCGGGCACGTCCCAGGCCGCGGCCTCGCGCGCCGCGGCCGCCGGATCGGTGTCGATCACCGCGCCCAGGACGTTCAGTTCGGCGCAGGTCCGGATCAGGTTGCGACCCCATGCGCCGCACCCCACGACGGCGATCCGGGTCATGCCGGCTCCTTCGGCGGGGATGACCAGCGCAGCGTCAGATGGGTGTCGTTCGCGGCCGTCATGACAAAGCCCAGGCGATGATACAGGCGCTGGGCGCCGGGATTGTCACGGGCCACCTGCAGGGTCAGCGGCGTTCCGGCCTGGACGGCCTCGTCCATCAGCGTGCGCAGGATCGCCTCGCCGATGCCCTGGCCGCGTCGCTCCGGAACCAGGGCGATGTCGATCAGGTGCACGCTCCGCTCGTCGCGGTTGGTCGCCAGGCGTCCGACCGGATCCCCATCGACCGTGATGATCTCCAGCCGCGCCTGGGGGAAGCTTGATCGGTAGCCCTGGGTCTGGGCCAGGAACTGCTGCTCCATGATCCTGGACAGCATGTCGGCCGCCAGGGGCAGTTGGTCCCAGGCCGCCCCGCGGGAGGTGCGAAACAGCGCCAGGCGGAAAGGGGCGTCGGCTTCGACCTCGGGGCGGAGTCCAAAGATGGCGGGCCGCGCGGCGCCTGCATCTCCTGGACGCGACGCGGCAGGCTCTTCCCGTTCAGGTGGCGAGGTCGTCATAATAGCCATGCTTCGATTCTGACCGGAGAGATTCCATGGCCGCTGATTTCGTCGTCCTGACCGCTGACACCTTCGTCCCGCACCAGGGCGCGTCGTTCAAGGTCGAGGGCGGCCGGCATGTCCTGTCGCTGAGCGAGATCGAGCGGCTCGAGGCCGAGCCGGGGCATGGAAACCCGGACTTCCAGCCGTTCGTCCTGCTTTTCAGCGGTCCCCCCGGCGATGTGCTCGCCGAGGGAATGCATACGCTCCAGGCCGAGGGCGGCGGCGCCTACGACCTTTACCTGATCCCCATCCACACGCCCGAGCCCGGGCGGCAGAACTACCAGGCCCTGTTCAACTGACGCCATGCCGCCAGGTCCGGAAGTCTAGTTCCGCGAGGGATAGATTCCCGCCAGGGCGATGCAGATATTCAGGGTCAGGAACGGCTGACGGTTCTCGTGCGGCTGGCTGCCGCCCGCGTTGCCCAGGGCCTGGGGCGCCATGGGCGCGGTGGGCGTCAGCACGGTGCTGTACATGTTGAACGCCGGGGCCGTGCCCTCGTTGCTGGTGCTGCCGGTCTGTCCGAAGCTGTTGTTGGCCGCCGGGGCGCTGCCGTTGGTCGATCCGGTCGCCGTTGCATCCACCATCAGGAAGTGGGTGTGCTGCGGGATTTCGCTCTGTATCAGGGTGTGAGCGTACTCGCCCGTTATCGCCCCTTGCGGAAAGGTCGAGCTCACGCCCCCGGGGGCCATGGTCCGCAGGTCGGGCAGGGCGAAGGTGTTCACGCCGTTGCCGCCGTAGGTGGTGCCCAAGAGCGAGAACAGCGCCTGGTTCTGCTGGATCGACAGGATCTGGCCGTTGCACGGCGCCCAGAACTTCGGCGCGAAGTTGAAGGACATGATCCGGATTTCGCCCAGGTACTGCTGAGTCATCAGACGTGCTCCTCGTATTCGTCGCGATCGGGGATCAGTTACGGGCGGGGAAGGCGCCGCGCAGGGCGATGCAGTAATTCAGGAACAGGGTCGGCATCATGTTGTTGTGCGGCTGGCCGCCGCCGGTCGCCACCAGAGTCTGGGGCGGCAACTGGGTCGCCGGCGGGGTGACCGTGCTGTAGAACCTGCCCTGGGTGTTCTTTGAGATGTTGCCCTTGAAGGCCCTGGCCGGCTGGTTGCCAGCCGAGGTCGAGACGGTGCCGGTCGCCGACGTCGCCATCGGCGAGTGGCTGTGGGCGGCCATTTCGCTGATGAGCAGCGTCACGTTCTGCGAGCCGCCGGTCTGGCCCAAGTCATAGACTTCCAGGCCCGGGCCCGGCTGGTTGCGTCCCACGTGCAGCGGGATGTTTCCCATCAGGTTGGGCAGGGCGAAGTTGCTGGTGCCATTGCCGCCGTAGGTGGTGCCCAGCAGCGAGAACAGCGCCGTGTTCTGGGAGATCGGCAGGATCTGGCCGGCGCACTGGGCCCAGCCGGCCGGGGCGTAGGGAAAGCTGAAGATGCGGATTTCCGCGAGATATTGATCACTCATATCCTTGAGTCTCCAAAAGATCTTCTGGCGGAAAAATCAGTTCTGCGACGGGAAGATGCCTGCGGTCGCGAGAATGAAATTGATGCCCAGGTAGGGTTGCATGTTGTCGTGCGGCTGGTTGCCGCCGGCCGGCGTCGTCGACGCCGGGGTCAGGGCGATCTGCTCGTTGGCGGCGTTGTACGGGGCGTAGCCATAGATGTCGGCCCCGGCCGGTCCTTGGTTCGAGATCATCGTCGCGGTGGTCGGGATCGATACGGCGCCCGCGGTCGAGACCGCGAGGAATGGATGGGTATGGCCCGGCAACTGGGAGGAGGTCAGGGTGACCGTCTCGACGCCGGCTTTCTGGCCCAGGACGTAGGTCTGCCCGTTCTTGGTTCCCATATGGGTCGGCGCCCGGCCGCGCAGGTCGGGCACGTTGAAGACGGTGATCCCGTCTCCGCCGTAGGTGGTGCCCATGAGCTGGTAAAGCGCGTCATTCTCGGCGATCGACAACTGCTGCCCGTCGCACATCACCCATCCCACCGGAGCGAAATTGCCCCCGAACATGCGGATTTCACCAAGATAAGGCTCGGTCATGGCTGTTTCCCTGGCTCCCAAACAGTCTCAAAAGCGCACGTTGGAGGCGCGCGACCAGGTAAGCTAAACCTTGAGTCGCGATCGTGTCTTGGCCTAGATTATGAATAGGCGCCCCTGCCTCGTGAATTGTCCCCGTCGTATCCCACTATCCTGAGCTGCACAATAGATACGCGAACCATGTTCGCCGATCAGCGTATGGCCGCTTGTGCGGGGTGGAACTCCCCGTTAAGGTTGCGTTCAAGCTTTGACTAGAGCGAAGAGGGAGCCGGCCGGGATTTCGCGAGATTTATCGTAACCGCGCGCGTGGACTCCCGCCTTCGCATTGTGGCTCGGAATCGCGTCCCCCGTCCGCTCCTTGACTGAATTCACGCGGGGCGCGTGCCTCGAGGTCGTGCTGCGTGCGCCGGCTGGCGCGCGCGTTCGGCTGATCCAAAGGGGCTGATCATGCCGTTTTCCGGCCAACTGTGGTACCTCACCGAAGGTGGCGACGCCGACACGCGCCTGTCCTGGGTCAACGACGACAGCACCGCCAGCACCACGCTCCTAAGCAATGGCGTCGCCGGCACGGGCGACGACAAGTTCATCAGTTCGCTAACGTCCGGCCTGGCCGTCGACACCGCGGCGGGCTTCTACTTCGCCATTCTCAGCAACAGCGTCGACGACACCGCCTTCCTGGTGCGGGGTTCGATCAACAGCTCAGCGGCGCCCGTGACGGTGGTCGACTTCCCCGACAACGTCGTCGTTGAAGGGATCGAGATCGATACGATCAACCACAAGATCTATACCGGGTATCAAGACGGCACCGGCGCGAGCGCCGCCAACACCGGCATTCGCGTCTACAGCTACGATCCGGCCACGGGCGCCATCACCGACAACGGCTTCCTGACCACGGCGGCCACCGACAACCGGGCCAACGAAGGCGGCTTTCCCATCCTCGCGGCCCGGGATTTCGCGATCGACTACACGATCGTCGCCGGTGGGCGGATGTACTACACCGAGACGGTCGGCGGCTTCGCGACCGGCCTTTTCCGCCTTGATCTCTCCAACCCGAATGTCGCGACCGCGCTGGTCTCCGACGCGCAGTTCGCCAACGACTACTCCCAAGGCGCTTTCGTCGACGTCGAGGTCGATGAGACCACCGACCTGGTCTATTTCACGACCCATTCGACCAATCCGTATCCCGTCGGCACCTATGACGCCAACGACAACGCCCTTTGGTACATCAGCGGCAGCGCCACCAACGGAACAGCCGTCAAGGTGACCCTCAACGGTCTGCCGGGCGGTCACCACTTCTACGCCGGCAACATGGCGTTCGATCAGTCGACCCGGCAGATCTACATCGAGAGCGAAGAGGCCGAGAACGCGGGCAGCGACACCGACGACGTCATCTACGTCTTCCAACTGGACGGCCCGGGCACTTCGGCCACGCTGATCCGCACGATCGACGTCAACACTAACACGGTCGGCGCCACCGTCGAGGGCATGACCTTCGTCGACGTGGCGGCGCTCAGCGTCACCGGCAACGCCTCCGCCGCGGCGGAGCAAGGCTCGACCCTCACCCTGCTGACCGGTTCGCCGACGATCGTCGATACCGACGGCGGCGGCTACCTGATCGGCGCGACGGTGCAGATCACCGGCGGCACGTTCAGTTCGAACGAGAACAGCACGGCCGACGACCACCTCGGCTACGGCGCGGGCAAGCAGATCAGCGGCACGATCGCCGGCACCAGCATCACGATCAGCTGGAACGCGGCCAGCGAGACCCTGACGCTCAGCGGCTACGACACCTTCGCCCACTACCAGACCGCCCTGGCCGGACTCGTCTATTGGGCCACGGGCGATAACCCGACCAACTACGGCGCCAACGCCACGCGGACGATCACCTGGACGATCAACGACGGGACGCCCGGCGTGGTGGCCGGGGCCGTCGTCAACAAAGGCACGACCACGCTCAACATCAGCGCGGCCAACGACGCGCCGGTCAACGGCACGGTCTCCAGCGCGACGGGCAACGAGAACGCCGACATCGCCATCACCGGGCTGCAGATCAGCGACGTCGACGCCAATCCCGCCTCGGCGACGATGACCGTCGTCCTGAGCGTGACCAAGGGCATACTGACCCTGCGGACAAACGTCGCCAGCGGCCTGACCGCCGGCAACCTCACCGGCAACGGCACCGGCTCGGTGACCGTCACCGGCACGGCCAACGCGATCAACACCACCCTGGCGGCCGTCAACGGCCTGCTGTTCCACGGCAACACCAATGTCAGTGGAACCGACACCCTGACCGTGGTCACCAGCGACGGCGGCAGCACCGGCACGGGCGGGACGCTGTCCGACACCGACGGCTACACGATCACCATCATCGGCGTTAACGACGCGCCCCTCGTGATCAATGGCGCGACGGAAAGCCTGGCGGCCACCAACGAGGACCTCAGCCCCACCAGCCTGACCAACACGATCTCCTCGCTGTTCGGCGGCCACTTCAGCGACCCGGACGCCGACACATTCGCCGGCGTGGCCGTCACGGCCAACGGCTCCGGCGCCGCGGGCCAGTGGCAGTACTGGACGGGCGCGACCTGGGTCAATATCGGCGCGGTATCGGACGCTTCGGCGTTCCGGCTCACAGCCTCCACGGCGATCCGTTTCGCGCCCGTCACCGACTTCAACGGCCCGGCGCCGACCCTGACCGTCCGGCTGATCGACGGCTCCGGCGGCGGGTTCGCCAACGGCGGCGGCTTCAACGCCAGTTCAAACGGCGGCGCGACGGCCGTCAGCAGCGGGACGGTGGTGCTCAGCCACACCGTCACCGCCGTGAACGATGCTCCGACTATCTTGGGGGGCTCGACCGTCAGCCTGGCCTCGGTCGCCGAGGATTCCACTCCGGGCGCGGGCGAGACGATTTCCTCGCTGTTCGCCAGCAGCTTCAGCGACGCCAAGGATGCGGTGTCCGGCGGCTCGTCGGCCAACACCTTCGTCGGCGTCGCCGTGAGGGGGAACCAGTCGAGCGCGGCCCAGGGCGTCTATCAATACTTCGACGGCTCGACATGGCAGGACCTGCCCGCCGTTTCCTCCAGCAACGCCTTCGTCCTGACCCCCAGCACCCTGGTGCGGTTCGTACCGGCCGCCGACTACAGCGGCGCGGTCCCGACCCTGCTGGTCTCGATGATCGATGACTCGGCGGGCGCGGTCACCCTCGGCCAGGTCCTGGACCTGACCACGCTCGGCGGCACGACGCCCTACAGCAGCGGCATGCAGTTGGGCGTCACCGTCACGCCCACCAACGACGCGCCGATCGCCAGCGGCTCGGCGACGCTGAACACGATCGACGAGGGTCTCACCAACTATGTCGGCGTGACCGTCAACGCGCTGTTCGGAGGCAACTTCAGCGATCCCGACGGCGACGGCCTAGGCGGCGTTGCCGTCACGGGCGACGCCGCCTCTTCCGAGGGCGCCTGGCAATATTCGTCCAATGGCGGCGCCAGCTGGACCACGATCACTTCGCCCAGCCTGAGTTCGGCGCTTCTGCTGGCCGGCACGGCCCGTTTGCGGTTCGTCCCCGCGGGCGACTTCAATGGCTCGGCGCCGGCCCTGACTGTCCACCTGATCGACAATTCAGGGGGCGCGATCACCTCGGGAACGGTGGTCGACCTCACCACCAATGGCGGCCAGACGCACTACAGCAGCGGCGCGGTGGTCCTGAACACCACGATCAACCCCGTCAACGACGCCCCCGTCGTGCCCGCCACGGCGAGCACGGTGAACACCACCGAGCAGACGGACGAGGCCTTGCTGGCCGGCGTGACGGTGTCCGACGTCGACCTTGACGCCCGAAATGGGGGAGCCGGCGATTACGCCGGGGCGGTCTTCACCGTCCAGCGCGCGGCGCCGAACGCCGACGACATCTTCTCGCTGGACCTGACAGGATCGTTCAGTCTCGACCTGGGCGCCGGCGAACTGACGTTCGGCGGGCTGGCCTTCGCCACGATCGACCTGACGGGCAATGTGGTGACCATCACCTTCACCAGCGCCGCCACCCCGGCGACGACGGCGCTGGTCAACGAGGTGATCCAGCACATTCTTTATCGGAACGGCAGCGATGCGCCGCCCACCTCGGTGACGCTGAACTACAGCCTGAACGACGGCGGCGGCCAGGGAACCGGCGGGGCGCTGTCGAGCGGCGGCTCGGTGACGGTCAACATCACCGGCGCCAACGACTCCCACGCCGGCGCCGCCAGCATCACGGGCACGGTGACCGAAGGCCAGGTGCTGACGGCGGTCTCGACCATCACCGATCCGGACGGCATGGGCGCGCTGCACTACCAGTGGCAGCGCAGCGTCGACGGCGGCGCGAACTACACCAACATCGGAACCGACCAGGCGACCTACACCCTGGTCGACGCCGATGTCGGGAACATCGGCGGCGACGGCGGCCAGGTGCGGGTGATCATCAGCTACACCGACGCCTACGGCACGGTGGAGTCCGAGACCAGCGCCGCGACGGCCAAGGTCACACCGATCAATGACGCCCCGACGGGCGGCGTGTCGATCACCGGCACGCGGACCGAAAACCAGGTCCTGACGGCCGATCTGTCGGCCCTGGCCGACGCCGACGGCCTGGGCGGCGCCACGTTCCACTATGACTGGCAGCGCGACACCGGGTCGGGCTATGTCAGCATCGGCGCGGCCGACCAGGCGACCTACACCCTGGGCGACGCCGACGTCGCTGCGACGATCCGGGTGGTGGTCACCTATACCGACGGACAGGGCTTCCCCAACAGCGTCACCAGCTCGGTTACGGCGAGCATCGCCGGGGTCAACGACCCGCACACCGGCGGCGCGTCTATCAGCGGCACGGAGACCGAGAACCAGGTCCTGACGGCCGTCTCGACCCTGGCCGATGTCGACGGGCTGGGAACGCTTCACTACGACTGGCAGCGCGACATCGGCGGCGGGACCTGGGTCAGCACAGGCGCGCCCGACCAGGCGACCTACACCCTGGGCGACGCGGACGTCGGCAGGCTGGTCCGCGTCATCATAAGCTACACCGACGCCCAGGGCTTCGCGGAATCGGCGACCAGCGCGGCCACCGGCGTGATCGCCAACGTCAACGACGCCCCGACCGGCGGGGTGTCGATCACCGGCGCGGCGGCCGAGAACCAAGTCCTGACGGCGGTCACCTCGTCGCTGGTCGACAATGATGGGCTGGGGACGCTGCACTACGACTGGCAGCGCGACAATGGGTCGGGCTACGTCAGCATCGGCGCGGCCGACCAGGCGACCTACACCCTGACCGACGCCGACGTCGGCAAGCCGGTTCGCGTGGTGGTCACCTATACCGACGGCAACGGCACGCTCGAGACAGTCAACAGCGGCGGCACGAGCGTTGTCTCGGCGGTCAACGACCCGCACACCGGCGGCGCGTCGATCACCGGCGCGACGACCGAGGATCAGGTCCTGACAGCGGTCTCGACCCTGGCCGACGTCGATGGCCTGGGCACGTTGCACTATCAGTGGCAGCGCAACACCGGGTCGGGCTTCACCAACATCAGCGGCGCGGCAGACCAGGCGACCTACACCCTGGTCGACGCCGATGTCGCCGCCACGATCCGCGTCATCATCAGCTATACCGACGGCCAGGGCTTCTCGGAGTCGGCGACCAGCGCCGCGACGGCGACGATCGCCGCGGTCAATGATACGCCGACCGGCGGGGTGTCGATCACGGGCGCGACGTCCGAGAACGAGGTCCTGACGGCGGTCTCGACCCTGGCCGACGCCGACGGGCTGGGGACGCTGCACTACCAGTGGCAGCGCGACACCGGTTCCGGCTTCGTCAATGTCGGGAGCGACCAGGCGACCTACACCCTGGACAACACCGACGTGGGCGCGACCATCCAGGTGGTGGTCACCTATGTCGACGGCCAGGGCTTCTCGGAGTCGAGCACCAGCGCCGTCACGCCGACGATCACCGCCTACAACAATCCTCCCAGCGGCGGGGTGTCCATCACCGGCACGACGACCGAGGACCAGGTCCTGACGGCCGACACCGCCTCCCTGGCGGATCCCGACGGCCTGGGCACGCTGCACTATCAGTGGCAGCGCGACACCGGTTCGGGCTTCGCCAACATCAGCGGCGCGGCCGATCAGGCGACCTACATCCTGGGCGACGCCGATGTCGGCGCGGTCGTGCGCGTGGTCGTCAGCTATACCGACGGCCAGGGCTTCGCCAACAGCGTCAACAGCGCGTCCTCGGCGACCATCGCCGGGGTCAACGACGCTCCGAGCGGCGGCGTGTCCATCACCGGCACGACGACCGAGAACCAGACCCTCACCGCCGTCTCGACTCTCGCCGACGCGGACGGCCTGGGCACGCTGCACTACCAGTGGCAGCGCGACACCGGATCAGGCTTCGCGACCATCGGCGCGGCCGACCAGGCGACCTACACGCTGGGCGACGCCGATGTCGGCGCGTCGATCCGGGTGATCGTCACCTATGTCGACGGCCAAGGCTTCTCCGAGCAGGAGACCAGCGGCTCGACGGCCACGATCGCCGGGGTCAACGACGCTCCGACGGGCGGGGTATCGATCACCGGCACGACGACCGAGAATCAGGTCCTGAGCGCGGTCTCGACCCTGGCCGACGTCGACGGCCTGGGGACGTTGCACTACCAGTGGCAACGCAATACCGGGTCGGGCTTCACCAACATCAGCGGCGCGGCAGACCAGGCGACTTACACGCTGGGCGACGCCGACGTCGGCGCGGTCGTGCGCGTGGTGGTCAGCTACACGGACGGTCAAGGCTTCAGTAACAGCGTCAACAGTTCGTCCTCCGCGACCATCACGGGCGTCAACGATCCGCACACGGGCGGGGTGTCGATCACTGGTTCGGCGACCGAGGACGGGGTCCTGACGGCCAATACCTCGAGCCTGGCCGACGCCGACGGCCTGGGTACGCTGCACTACCAGTGGCAGCGCGACACGGGGTCGGGCTTCGTCGGCGTCGGGCTCGACCAGGCGACCTACACCCTGGGCGACGCCGACGTCGGCGCGACCATCCGCGTGGTGGTGAGCTATGTCGACCAGCAAGGCTTCTCGGAATCGGCCACCAGCGCCGCGACCGCCGCGGTGGCGAACGTCAACGACGCGCCCGTCGCCGTCGACGACGCCAACGCCGTCACCCAGCGCCAGACGGTCACCGGCACGGTCCGTCCCAACGACAGCGACATCGACAACCTGGTCACGGCGCTGACGGTGGCCAGCGCCGCGCCCAACGCCACCCACGTGAACCAGGCCGTCGTGCCCGGAGGCACGACGGTCAACGGCGCCTATGGCAAGCTGACGATCAATCCGGACGGGACCTATAGCTACGTCGCCGACGGCGAGGGCCTGGCCCTGGGGCAGGTCGGGATCGACCGGTTCGACTACACGATCAGCGATCCGTCGGGCGCGACGTCGACGGCCCAACTGGCGATCTCCGTCACGGGCACGATCATCGGCAACGCCAACGCCAACATCCTGATCGGCGACGGTACGGCCAATATCCTGGCGGGCCTGGGCGCCGCCGACACCCTGACGGGCGCCGGTGGAGCCGACGTCTTCAGCTACGGGGCCCTCAGCGACAGCACGATCGCGGCCTTCGACACCATCACCGACTTCACCAACGGCGTGGATACGCTGGACCTGACGGCGGTGATCACCGGGTCGACCAAGCTGACCCTGAACACCGACGGAACCAACAAGACCGTGCTGATCGACCAGAACGGCGATGGCGCGGCGGAAGCTCAGATCCGTCTACTGGGCTTGGGGCTGCAGGTCAGCGACATCGTCACCGGCGTGACCGATTTCGCGTTCACGCTGAACGGTTCGGCCGGCGTCGACGTCCTGACGGGCGGCTCGGGCGACGACGTCATCAACGGTTCGGGCGGGGCCGACACCATCCGCGGCAAGGGCGGCGGTGACGAACTGACCGGCGGGGCCGGGGCCGATACCTTCGTCTATGACGACGGCGACTCGCCCATGGCCGATTGGGACGTGATCACCGACTTCCAGACCGGCCAGGACAAGCTGGACCTGCGGGCGGCCGACGACGGGATCGTCATCCTGGCCCGCTACGGCGCCAGCACGTTCGTCTATTTCGGCGCGCCCGGTAACGCCAGCGTCGTCCAGGTCTTCGGCGACATCCACACCTCGGACCTGCTGGTCAGCAACGGCGTCAAGTTCACGATGTTCGGGGACGACGGCAGCCAGAGCGGCGGCGCCACCAGCGACAGCCTGTCAGGCGGCGCCGGGGACGACGTCCTGGTAGGCGGCACGACCGACTCCGTCCTCGAGGGGGGCGACGGGGCCGACATCCTGTACGGCGGCGACGCCAAGGACACCTTCAAGTACACCTCGGCCACCAACTCGAACTTCACCGCCTACGACAGCGTCATCGGCTTCACGCCCGACGAGGACAAGATCGACGTCTCGGCCATCGACGGCGGCAAGATCACCATCGCGCGCTTCGCCGGAACGACCTTCATCTATACGGCCCCGGACGCCGGCGGGAACTTCCAGACCGTCATCACCGTCTCGGGCACCACGCTGAAGGCCAGCGACGTGATCGGCAGCGGCGGGGCGACACAGGCGTTCGTCATGGTCGGCGACAGCGGCGCCGCCAACATCGCCGACACCCTGGTCGGGGCCGGCGGCAACGACATCCTCTACGGCCTGGACGGCAACGACACCCTGATCGGCGGCGGCGGGGCCGACTTCATGCTGGGCGGGGCGGGGGCGGACACCTTCGTCTACAACGCGCCGACGGATAGCGGGCTATACAGCCAGGACCTGATCTTCGACTTCAGCCAGGTCGAGGGCGACAAGCTGAACCTGAGCGGCATCGACGCCAATTCCGCGACGGGCGCCAACGACGCCTTCTCAGTGGTCACCAGCTTCTCCAGTGTGGCAGGCCAGCTGATCATCGCCGCGCCGGACGCCTCGGGCTACTACCATGTCTCTGGCGACGTGAACGGCGACGGCGTGGCCGACTTCATGATCGCCCTGAAGGTCACCGGCACGCTGACCTCGGCCGACATTCTGCTTTAGCGAGATCGCCCGGATCAATCTTGAGTATTGATCCGGGCGATACGCAACCTAAGATGACGTTCGACCCGGGGGCGAATCTAACCCGGTTGCGCCGGCCGCCCCTCGACGGGCGTTCGCCGGATCAAGTCGGAGGACGCCGTGACCCGCACCGTCAGCGCCAGCGCCCAGGCGCCGCGCGATCCCGCGCTCAAGAACCTGGACAGGATGGCGCTGCGGGCGATCGCCCAGGCGGCGGTCGACGTCGAGCTGTTCACCATCCCGCTCTACATGACCAGCCTCTATTCGATCCAGGGCATGCACGCGATCACCGGGCAGGGGAACGACTTCTACCAGGGCCGGCTGTGGCCGGGCTCGAAGACCTCGTCCAATCCGGTGACCGCCAACGAGCAGGCGTTCAACCTGGTGTTCTCGGTGTTCATCCAGGAGATGCTGCACCTGCAGATGGCCGCCAACATGGCCACGGTGCTGGGCGTCAGCCCCAACTTCACCGACACCGCCCTGCAGGACGACCGCCACGGCTGGACCTGCTATGGCCCGACCAACAGCGTGATCCCCAACATCATCGACCTGAAGGACACCAACCACCACGAGGACGTGCCGGTGAACGTCGGGCCGCTGGACGACACCCAGCTTCGGCTGTTCGTCGCCATCGAGCAGCCCGAGGCCGACGCCCGCGCCAACATCAAGTACGGTAAGGAGAAGGACTACTTCCCCCAGGCGCCGTTCGCCGACTGGAAGCCGGGCGATCCGCTGCCGCGCTTCGGCACCATCGGCTGGATGTACCAGTGCTACTACGACTATCTGAGCCTGGAATACACGGACGGCTCCACCCTGTGGGACGCGATGTTCACGCCCACGGCCGTGCAGAACGACCTGTTCAACAGCTTCTCGTCGCCCGGCCATCCGATGCGCGAGTTCATGGGCTTCGAGACCACGATCGCCACCACCGACAAGTCCATCGCCTTCGAGCAGATGGTCTCGATGATGGACGCCATCACCGACCAGGGCGAGGGCAGCGAGATCGTGCGCCGACCCAAACTGCTGCAGGCGGTGAAACCGAAGTACCAGCCCTCGAACACCGCCCTGCGCGCCGACTATCCCAGCTATGACGACGCCGGCAACCAGATCCCCTCGGCCGACGCCGTGGCGCGCTCCGACAACGACCCGCTGGACCACTACGAGCGGTTCCAGAAGGTTCGGGACCTGCTGCCCCAGGTCGTCACCTGGCCGATGTGGCTGGAGGCCAACAAGAGCTGGACGGCGGCGCAGCTGCAGGGCCCTGACTACGATCCGACCAATCCGCTCAAGCTGCCGACGCCCGAAGAACTGGCCGCCGCGCTCAACGCCCTGAACGAGCCCGCCGCCCGGGCCGACAGCCACAAGCTGCTCAGCCAGGCGGTGATCGGCGCCATCGCCGGCGTGACCACCGTGCTCAACGACTACTGGAACCCGCCGTCCACCGGGCCTGTCCTGTTCCCGTTCCCGTCGATGGCCGGTTCGGGCGACCGGATGTCGACCACCTGGGCGGTGCTGGGCCTGACGCCTGACCTCTCGATCGGTCTGGACCCGGCCACGGCCGGCAAGCTCTACCACTCATGCCAGGCCCTGGACCTGGACGGCGCGGGGGACAACAGCTGCGCCGCCGTTGAGATCTTCCACACCTGCCGGGGCTCCAACAACTGCCACGCCCAGGGCGGCTGCGGCTTTGTCCAGCCCGTCAGCGGCGGCGGCAATTGCGGCTCGGCGGTGGTGGCGCGGGGCGGAGCGGGCGCCCCGGTCGGAGGCGGCTGCGGCCTGCCGCCCCAGAAGCTGTACTCCGCGCCCAGCGACAACCGCTGCAGCGGCTTCGGCGGCTGCGCGGTCCCGATCTCGGCCTCGCAGGTGTTTCCCGCCACCGGCCAGATGCAGCTGTACGATTTCGTCGAGGACACCTCGGGCAAGGACGGGTGGATGTCCGTGCCGTTCGGCGACCCGATGCTGTACGAGCGCGGCGAGAAGGTTCACGACGTGGCCTATCGCGCCTACCAGGCGGTGATGCAGCACCGGGGCAAGACGGTTCCGGCCGATCCTCCGGACCCGGACAATCTGCGCCTGGTCTTCCCGCCGTCCACGTGATGGCCGGCGCGCGCACATCGCTTCCCCGCCTGGGCCTGCCGCATCTGGGCGACGGGGTGGGGCTGCGCGAGCCGCATTTCCCGCACCTGATGTCGACGCCCCCGGCGCAGTGGGGCGTCGACTGGTTCGAGGTGATCAGCGAGAACTTCCTCGATCACGCCGGCTACGCGGCCCACGTGCTGGAGACGGTGGCGGCCCATCGGCCGGTGGTGATGCACGGCGTGTCGCTGTCGATCGGCGGCGCCGACCCGCTGGACAAGGCCTATCTCGACAAGCTGGCGGCCCTGGCCGAGCGCATCGGGCCGGCGTGGATCTCGGACCACCTGTGCTGGACCGGCGTGGCGGGCATCAACACCCACGACCTCCTGCCCATGCCCCTGACGCAGGCGGCCCTGGCCCACGTGGTCGATCGCATCAAGGCCGTGCAGGACCGGCTGGGCCGGCCGCTGATCCTGGAGAACCCCAGCAGCTACCTGGAATTCCGCGCCTCCCAGATGCCCGAATGGGAGTTCCTGGCCCTCATGGCCGAGGCGGCCGACTGTGGCCTGCTGCTCGACGTCAACAACGTCCATGTCAGCGCGTTCAACCACGGCTTCGACGCCGCGACCTATATCGACGCCATCCCCGCCGAGCGGATCGTCCAGGTGCACCTGGCCGGCCCCAGCGACTTCGGCACGCACCTGATGGATACTCACGACGCCCCGGTGCTGGACGCGGTCTGGCCGCTGTACGCCCAGGTCCAGGCCGCGACCGGCGGGGTTTCGACCTTGCTGGAATGGGACGCCGACATCCCCGCCTGGGACGACCTGCTGGCCGAGCTGGCCAAGGCGGAGGCGGTGCGAAACGGCTGGCTGCCGGACAGCCAACGTACCCTCGCCCTCGCCCATGGTTGAGCCCGACCTCGCCGACCTCCAGCGCTGGATGCAGGACGCGATCCTGGGGCGTACGGCAGCGCCGGGCTTGGATGCGATCGTCGTGAACGAGCCTCGTGGCGGCAACAGCCTCACCGCGGCCCAGCGCCTGACCCTCTACGCCCGCGGCTATCGCGCCCGGCTGATGGCGTGCATGGCCGCCGAGTTTCCGTGCCTGCGGGCCCTGGCCGGGGAGCAGGTGTTTCAGCTGTTCGCCGCCGGCTACATCGCCGCGCGTCCCTCGACCGACGCCAGCCTGTATGGCCTGGGAGCCGGCTTCGCCCGCTACCTGGAAGACACGCGGCCTGCCGGCGATGACGGTCCCGATGCGCTGTCGGCCCTCCCGGCCGATCTGGCCCGACTGGACCGGGCGCGGGCCGAGGTCCAGCGCGCGGCGGGGGTGGAGCGCCTGGCGGGACCAGCGCCGTCGGCCGACCTGATGCTGAGGCCCGGCGTCCGGCTGAGGCGGCCCGACAGCGTCCGGCTGCTGACCCTGGGCTTCGATCCCGGCCCCGTCCTGGCCGCCGTGGACCAGGGCGGCCCCATCGATCCGCCGCCACCATCCCCGACTCCGGTCGCCGTGGCCCGCAGCCGCTGGCGCGTGACCGTGCACGCCCTGCCGACCTGGCGATACGCCTGGCTTGAGGCTCTGGGCGAGGACGGCGCCGACATCCACGCCGCCGCCGAGGCGGCGCGGGTCAGCGGCCGTGAGACCGGGGCGGTGATCGCCGACCTGGCGCTCTGGCTGCCGGTGGCGGCGGCGCAGGGGCTGGTGACGGGGTAGAGGTGGAGGTCGGCTCTCGACCTGTTGCGGACGTTCAAAAGGTCCGCTGTCGGGCGCCCCAATCGATTTGGAGGTATGGGGTAACCCGGCCGCCGCCCTAGGGCGGCGGGGCCTGGCGTCACCGGGTCGCCAGAACGTCGTAGTGCGTGCCTGATCGCACCTTCTTAAAGTTCGAAAACCCTTGCGCCCTGAGAGCGCCTTCTATGTCCGCCGGGTTAACCCAGCTCTCGTCGACCTCGTAGAACACCGCCTGGATATCCGCGACAAACGACGACGCCATCAACTGCTCGATCACCAGAGCCTCGTGCCCCTCTGTATCCACCTTCACAATGATCGGCAGGGCTTCGATGATGTGTTCGGAAATGGCGTCGCCCGTTCGCACCTCGATCTGCTGGTACGAACTGCCGTCGGACTTGTGGTGGATCGACGCCGCCCCGCTGTGCGCAGCACTTACTGATATCTGGAGCATCTCGTTTGACGAGGAGATGCCGAAGTTGCAGGCAATGACGCGAGTTGCGCGATTGAGCCTAATGTTGTCCTGTAAAAGCTGGAACGTAGACACGACAGGTTCAAATGCGACCGCGCGAACACAGTATCTGTTCTTCGCTGCGACCAAGGCATAGAGCCCTTGATTGGCTCCAATGTCTAGAAACACGAACTCGCTTCGCTGACTTAGAAGAAGATCGGACAGGAAGCGCCCATAGGATCCACGCACACAGTAATTGAATGTGGTGTCACCCCAATTTGCCCGCATCCAGATTCCGTACTCCGAGCGGACAGCTTTAAGTTTAAGCGCTCTGCTTATAGCTAGGTTAATTGGCCTGCGGATGTGCATTACAGCCAACTTGCCGGCGCCGACGAGGCCATGCCTCTTGATTGCCCGGAATGGCCTCATTGTGCTTCCCCCACGACGCGCGAGTGTACCCTTTTGGTTGATCGGTACAATCCCACCACATAGAGGAGTGGCTCTGTTCGGGATGGCCGGGTTTGGCTGGGCCTAGCCACCTCTTCCGGACCTAGCGGGCGGACGCATTGGAGCCAGGCGCCCAAGGTCTGCTATCAGCGTCGGCGCCAATATCCGCGGCCGACCCCGGATGTAAGGACGGCTCCGCGTCCTTCGAGGCTCGGCTAGGCCTCGCACTTCAGAATGAAGAATTCAGCAGAAACGCTCCTCATCCTGAGGCGCCCGCGCAGCGGGCCTCGAAGGCCCCACAGAGGTCGCCTAACCACCTTTGCGGTCATGCCCGGCATCTCCTTAAAGTGACCTAGGAGCCTCGATGCTGAGCGAATGGCGAATAGACCTCAGCAAAATCAACGCCCTAGACTTTTTCGGCCAAACTTATCCCCCGCCTTCCGGCCTGCCGTATCCTGATGTCACCTGAAGGCATGGGGAGGGCGCACGTACGGCGACCGATGCGGCCTTTGGGGGTGGTCGAGCGGGAAGCGTTCGTCGGTGGCCTTGAGTGGCGACTTCGCGACGGCCCTGGGCAGGTTCCCCCTCTGGTGGGGCGAAGCCCAGGCGGCGAGGGATCGGCGGACGCGGCAGGCACGGGCTGAAATCGCCCGTGCGGTCCGGGACGCGCCAACGTCCCGCCCGTCGGGGGCCTCCATCGGAGCGGGTTAAAAATCCGCGATCCGAAGGCTTCCGGAAAATGATCACGCGAAGCGCCTGAACTTCGTCGAAACGGTACCCCAACTGCAAATCATCCGGGCGAGGCCCGGGCGCTTCGCACCCTTCCCACCAAGCTCACCGCCTTTGGCGTGGGATCACACCTGCGTGCCCCCACCTGACCGCTTCGCGGTCTGTCGCGGCGAGGGGCGGATGACCCCCTAGTCGAACACGACCGTCTTGGCCCCCGCGATCAGGACGCGATGCTCGACGTGCCAGGTGACCGCCCGGGCCAGCACGGTGCATTCGACGTCGCGGCCCAGGGTCACCAGGTCGTCGGGGGTGTGGCTGTGGTCCACGCGGTGGACGCCCTGTTCGATGATCGGACCTTCATCGAGGTCGGTCGTGACGTAGTGCGCCGTGGCCCCGATGATCTTCACGCCGCGCTCGTAGGCCTGGTGATAGGGCTTGGCGCCCTTGAAGCTGGGCAGGAACGAGTGGTGGATGTTGATGCACTTGCCCGACAGCCGCGTGCACAGGGCCGGCGACAGGATCTGCATGTAGCGGGCGAGAACGACCAGGTCGACGTCCAGGTCGTCGACCAGCTTGAGGAAGGCGTCCTCCTGCTGGGCTTTGTTGGTCTTGTCGACCGGCAGATGGAAGTAGGGCAGTCCGCTCCATTCGGTGAACGAGCGCATGTCCTCGTGGTTGGAGACCACGCCGACGATCTCGACGGGCAGCAGGCCGGCGCGCCAGCGGTGCAGCAGGTCGAACAGGCAGTGGCCGAACTTCGAGACCGCGATCAGCACCTTGGGCTTGGCGCCGGCGTCGTGCAGGGCCCAGGTCATGCCGAAGCGCTTGGCGATCAGCTCGAAGCCCTTCCGCAGGTCCTCGATCCCCGGCATGTCGCCGTCGGGGCGGAACACGGTGCGCATGTAGAACTGGTCGGCCAGGCCGTCGTTGAAGTGGCTGCTCTCGACGATCGAGGCGTCGTTGTCGGCCAGAAAGCCGGACACGGCCGCCACCACGCCCTTACGGTCGGGGCACTGCAGGATCAGGATGTAGCGGTCGGCGGTCTGAGCGGTCATGGCGGGCGTCGTAATCGACCTTGGCCGCACGGCCAAGCCGCATTGTTCTCACAGGGCTTTCACGAAAAGCGGGGCTGCGGACGAAAACGGGCCGCGATCACCGACATGATCGCGGCCCGTGCTTCCGGCCGGTCGAAGGGGATAAGCCCGGCCGGAAGTCGACTTGGAGCCCTAGAACTTCACCGCCAGCGAGACGCTGTAGTTGCGGTCGGGCTGGGTGTAGGCGTCCTTGACGACCGAGTTGTCGGCCAGGCCGCGTACGTCGCTCCACCAGGCGTAGGTCTGGCCGGTGAGGTTGAACACGCCGCCGCGCAGGGTGACGTTGCCGGTGATGTTCCAATAGGCGGTCAGGTCGAGCACCGTGAACGCCTTGGGCATCCAGCAATAGTCCGAGCCGGTGAGCGTGCGGGGCGGCGTGCCCGTGGTGATCGAGCAGCTGACGCCCGAGCGGCCGGCCGACTCCTTGGCCGAGTGCACGGCGTTCAGGGCGCCGCCGAAGCGTCCGGCCGGATCGCGGTAGGACAGGCCGGCGACCAGCTTGACGGGGTCGATCGTGACCAGCGGGGCCTTCCTGCCGTTGTTCTCCGAATTGCCCCGGGCGTAGGAGGCCGCGCCCTGCAGGGTCAAGCCGTGGCCGAGCTCTGTGACGAACCGGGCCTCGGCGCCGCTGATCTCGGCCTTGGACTGGTTGATGTACTGGTAGACCGCCGGGTCGGTGGGGGTGAACGAGCCGCGCACCTGCACCTGCTCGATGAAGCCGTCGTACTGGCCGGTGAAGCCGGTGACGCTGGCGTTCCAGGTCGGGCGGTTCAGGCGGAAGCCCAGTTCGAAGGTCTCGCTGGTTTCCGGCTTCAGGTCGGGGTTGGACACCGACATGTAGTTCGAAACGGGGTTCGAGAAGCCGTTGTTGACCTGCGACGGCGAGGGGGCCTTGAAGCCGGCGGCGGCGTTGGCGAACACGGTCACGAGGTCGGTCGCCTTCCACACCACGCCCAGCTTGGGCGAGACGTGGCTTTCGCTCTGGCTAGCCGGCACGTTGGCGGTGAACAGGGCGTCCTTCTTGGGCTCCAGCTTGTAGTAGTCGAAGCGCACGGCCGGATAGAAGGTCACCGGACCCAGGGCGAACTCGTCCTGCGCATAGACGCCGGCCAGGGTGTAGTCGGTGGTCGGGAAGGCGCGGGTGGGGAAGGTCTCGCCGGCCGGCGGCGCCGTGCCGTCGCGCACGCCCTCCTGGCGGGTGATCGAGGCGTCGCCGCCCCAGACGAAGTGGTTGGCCACGCCGCCGATCGTGGCGTCGCTGTGCAGCTCCAGCGCCGCGCCCCAGACTTCGTTGTCGAAGGTGGCGTCGCGGGTGCGGTCGGCGGCGGTGTAGCGGTCTTCCGCCGAGAACTGCCGGGTGGTGCTGTTCTGGTAGTACAGCGTGGTCTGGGCCGACTGGATCAGGCCCTGGCCGCCGTTGAAGCGGTGGTCGAGGCTGACGCGGTCGCGCTTCATCTTGTCGAAGGCGGTCAGACCGACGACGCTGGTCGAGGCCAGCGGCGGCTTGGCGATGGCGCTCAGCACGTTCCAGTCGATGTCGCTGTCCAGGTGGTCGTAGGTCAGGCGGAAGCGGTTCTGGTCGTTCAGGGTGTAGACCACCCGCGCCAGGACGGCGTTGGACTGATTGTCCTCGGGGTTGGCCGTGGTGCGGTCGGTGTTGGCGGAGTCGTTGGTCCCGGCCGTCTTCTGGCCCTCGCCGTCGCGGCGAGTATAGGCGATCAGGCCTTCCCAGTTTCCGCTCCGGCCGGCGGCGGTCAGGGTCTCGGTCCAGCTCTCATCGGCCGAGGCGTAGCCGACCTTGGCGCCGCCCGCGAAGGCCTTGCCGTCCTTCAGATAGTCGGACGGGTCCTTGGTGAAGTAGTTCACCGAACCGGCCAGGCCATCGCTGCCGTAGAGCGCCGAGGCCGGGCCGCGCACGATCTCGACTGACTTCAAGGTGTCGAGGTCCACATAGTCGCCCCGACCCATGTTCTGGGCCCCGAAGGCGTAGCCGTCCGGCACGCGCACGCCATCCACCATGACTAGGACGCGGTTGCCCTCCAGGCCGCGGATATTGAAGCCGGAATTGCCGTCGCGGCCGGTCGAGGCGCCGGCGGCGGTGAACCGGGCGGGGGCGCGGCGCACCGACACGCCGGGCTCGAAGCGGACCAGGTCCTTGATGTCCTTGACCAGGGCGTCGTCGATCTCTTGGTCGGAGATCACGCTGGCGGTCACCGGCGCGTCCTGCAGCTTCTTCTCCGAGCGGGTGGCGGTGACGGTCACCTTGTCCAGCTCCACCGCGTCCACAGCCGCCGCGTCGGCGGCGAAGGTCCCATGGGCGCAGAGCAGAGCGGTGGCGGAAGCCGCCGCGAAACACACAAGCTTGGAGCGAGACATCGAAGACCCCCGGGTCTGTTGTTTAGATGCGAACCGTTCGCATCTCGTTGGCGTCGAGCTACGGCCATCCCGCGCCTTGGTCAAGCTAAATGAGATTGATTCTTAGAATCACTAGCATTAGGGCTTTCGGCAACGCTTTCTCGAATCCGGAGATCAGGCCCATGCGCCGTTCGCTATCCTTCGCCGCCTTCGCGATCGGCGCGGCTTTCGCCAGCATCGCCCAGGCTCACTCGCCCTATCTGCTGCCCACCACCTTCGACGTCAGCGACCGAAAGCTGGTGACGGTGCAGGGCTCGTTCACCGAGAGCTTCTTCACGCCCGAGGTGGTGATGAAGTCGGACGCCTGGGCGGTGATCGGACCGGACGGGGCGCGCAAGGCCCTGACCGCCACCAACCTGCGCGAACTGGCCCTGGTCGAGGTGGCCACCGAGGCGCCCGGCACCTATCGCATCACCAGCGGCCAGCGCACGGGCCGCACCGCCAAGGCCGTGCTGGTCAAGGGCGAGTGGGAGTTCCTCGAGGATCCCAGCAAGGCTCCCGCCGGGGCCACGCCTGTCGACATGCAGAGCCTGACGCTGGCCGATGTCTACGTGACCCGCGGCGCGCCGACTAAGGCCGCGCTGGCGCCGACCGGCAAGGGCCTGGAGTTCGTGGCCGTCACCCATCCCAGCGAGATCACGACCGGCCAGGACGCCAAGTTCGTGGTGCTGTTCGACGGTAAGCCCGTGAGGGGCCAGGCCATCACCCTGCACGGCGCCGACGACCGCTACGCCGAGACCAAGGCCGCGCCGATCACCGTCACCAGCGACGACCAGGGCCGCTTCACGATCAAGCCCGCATATTCGGGCGCCTACCAGCTCCAGGCCCGCTACCGCGTGGCCCCGACGGCCGCCGATCCGGTCGGCCACTCCTACACCTACACCCTGACCTTCGAATCCCTGCGCTGAGAAAGAACAGCCCGATGAACACCAAGATCGCTCTCCTGGCCGCCGCCGCGCTCTGTGTCGCCGCCCCGGCCTTCGCCGCCTCGCACGCCCGCGACACCTTCATCAAGGAGCAGGACGGCAACCGCGATGGCTCGGTCAGCAAGGAAGAGTTCAAGGCCGGCCGCGAGAAGCAGTTCGCCGTCATCGACGCGGACCAGAACGGCGTGCTGTCGCACGACGAGTATGTCGGCGAGTTCAAGGCCCGCCTGGCCAAGCGCCTGGCCGCCTCGACCGAGACCGCCGAGAAGAAGGAAGAGGAGCGCGTTCGCCAGGAGCGCCAGGCCGAGGTCCGCTTCGGCGTGCTCGACAGCGACAAGAGCGGCGGCATCACTCTGGCCGAGTTCGAGTATTCCGGCTGGCGGATGTTCGTGACCCACGACACCAACAAGGACGGCGCGGTCTCGGCGGCCGACCCGGTGGCGGAAGACACGAACTGATCTCACCTATTGCTGTCATCCCGGGCGGAGCGAAGCGTAGACTCGGGACCGACGCCTTGCTCAGCGCTTCGGTCCGATCCGGGATCGGCGCTGCGCGCTTGTCCGGGATGACAGGAATGTGCAACTCATCAGTTGCCTTTCCGCGCCTGCGGGGTCATGAATAAGCAATCAGGAGGTTGCCTATCATGACCGATCGCATCGAGAAGACCATCGACCTGAACGCGCCCGTCGAGCGCGTCTGGCGGGCCGTCAGCGACCACAAGGAGTTCGGGACCTGGTTCAGGGTGAACCTGGAGGCGCCGTTCGTCGTCGGCCAGGAGGCCCGGGGCAAGATCACCCATCCCGGCTACGAGCACGTGACCTGGAAAGCCATGGTCGCCGCCATCGAGCCGCCCAAACGCCTAGCTTTCACCTGGCATCCCTACGGCGTCGACCCGAACATCGACTACGACAAGGAAGAGCCCACCCTGGTGGAGTTCCTGCTGGAGCCGAACGGCGAGGGCACGCGGCTGACGGTCGTCGAGTCCGGCTTCGACAAGGTGCCGGAATATCGCCGCGAGGAAGCCTTCCGGATGAACGACGGGGGCTGGGCGCAGCAGGTCCAGAACATCAAGGCCCATGTTGAATCCTAGCCCCGCGGCGATGGACCCCGCGCCGATCTTCGCGGCGCTAGGCGACCGCACCCGCCTGGCCCTGCTGGGCAAGCTGGCCGACGGCCAGGCGCGGTCGATCTCGGCCCTGTCGCTCGACACGGCCCTGACCCGTCAGGCGATCACCAAGCACCTGCACGTGCTGCAGGACGCGGGTCTGGTGGCCAGTCTACGCGTCGGCCGCGAAAGCCGCTTCGCCGCCCGGCGCGAGACGCTCGACGAGGCGCGGGCGTATCTGGATCGTGTCTCGGCCCAATGGGACGACACGCTGGGAAGGCTGAAGGCGTTCGTGGAGGGGTAGAGCTGGGAACACGCCCAAGGGCATGTCCCCAGCCGTCAGACCCTCACCGGCGGCTCCGCATAGGACGCCGACGCCGTGATCACCTCATCCGGTACGGCCAGCATCTGCAGATAGGTCTTCTTCGGATAGGCCATGTGCGGCTTGGTTTCGTCGTAAGGCGGCTGGGGCGCGGGGCTGGGACCGGCGTAGGCGGCGGGAGCCTTGAAGCGGGCGGCTTCGTCCTCGCTGATCCCGGCCTTGGCCAGCACGGCGGGGTCGATCCAGCGGACTGGGTCGATGGCTTCGGAGGAACAGGCGACTTCCAGCGTCATCTGGTCGGGACCAGCGAAGTAGATCGAGCGGCACATGCCGTGGTCGATAGGGCCGATCACATTGACGCCTTGGCCGCGGATGCGGTCGCGCATCGCCAGCAGTTCCTCGTCCGTGTCGGCGCGGAAGGCCAGGTGCTGCAACGTGCCCGGCGCGCTGGGCAGGGCGCCGTTGCCGGCATGGGTGACGCCCAGCTGCACGGGGATCTTGTCGACGTCCGGTAGCTGCACGATCGAGAAGTAGCTGTGGTCGTTCATCCGCAGGAAGGCGTGCAGCCCGCCCGGCACCCCGTGCATGTCGAACAAGGCCACCAAGGGGCAGCCCATTACCTCGCTGAAGAAGGCGATGTGCTTCTTGATGTCGCCGGCCATGAAGGCCAGGTGGTGGATGCCCGTCGGATGCTGAGCCATGGCGTGTTTCCTTGACTTCCCCGGGGACAGTCTCCGTCCCTTGATGTCCGGATAACGATGTTACGTTGCGGGAGGCAAGATGGCCAAGGATCCGGTCCGTGTGGTGCGCGAGCCGTATGGCTATACCTATGCCGAACACGCCCGCCTGAAGGAGACGTATGGCGGGCCGACGGGCCAAGTGTTCGTCGAGTGCATGCGCATCCGGCCGGAGGAGGGCGACGCCGACACCGTGATCCTGTTCAGCCACCCTATCGGCGGCGGCTCGTTCCTGCCGCTGGTCACGGCGTTGGCGAAGGCGGGCCGGCACGTCGTCTATTGCAATACCCGCTACCGGGGCAACGACACCGCCCTGATCCTGGAAAAGTGCGTGCTGGACCTGGGCGCGTGCGTCGCCGACCTGAAGACCCGGTTCGGCTACAGGAAGGTGGTGCTGGGCGGCTGGTCGGGCGGCGGGTCGCTGTCGCTGTTCTACCAGGACCAGGCCACGCGGCCGACGATCACCGAAACGCCGGCCGGCGACCCGGTCGACCTGGTGGGCGCGGGCCTTCAACCGGCCGATGGGGTGATGCTGCTGGCCGCCCATGTGAGCCGTTCGGTGACCCTGACCGAGTGGCTGGACCCCTCGATCCTGGACGAGGACCGGCCGTTCAACCGCGATCCGGCCCTGGATATCTACGCCCCCGACTGCCCGAACCGGGCGCCCTACGAAGCCGCCTTCGTGACCGTGTTCCGCCACGCCCAGCTGGCGCGCAACCGCCGCATCACCGCCCGGGTCCGCGAGACCCTGGCGGCGCTGAAGGCCCGCGACCGGGACATGGAGCGGCCGTTCGTGGTGTACGGCACCATGAGCGACGTGCGCTGGACCGACCCGGCTCAGGACCCGTCAGATCGCCGGCCCTACACCTGTTACCTGGGCGATCCGCGCATCGCCAACGACGGGCCGGTGGGGTTGGCGCGGTTCACGACCCTGCGCTCGTGGCTGTCGCAATGGAGCTATGACGAGAGCCGGGCCAACGGCGTGCTCAACGCCGCCAATGTGTCGTGTCCGGCCCTGGTGATCAGCAACACCGCCGACCTGGCCTGCACGCCCAGCCACGCCAAGCGGCTGTTCGACGCCCTGGCCAGCGCCGACAAGGCCTATGTCGATATCAAGGACGCCGACCACTACTACATCGAGCGGCCGGACCTGCTGCCCCAGGCCGTGGCGGCCGTGGTGGCGTGGCTGGACGAGCGGGGGTTCTAGTCCTGGACCGCCAGCACGCGGACGCCGCGCGCCCGGCCTTCGGGATCGGTCCAGTGGAAGGCCTCGCCGGCGGTCAGGCCGATCAGGGCCGCGCCCACGGGGCTGAGCACCGAGATGCGGGCATCGTCGATGCTGGCGTCGCGCGGCAGGCTGACGCGGACGTCGCGCGTCTGCTCGCTGGACAGGTCCAGGAACTCGACCCGCGAGCCGATCCGCACGAACGGACGCGGCGCCTCGCCGGGCTCGACGATCACGGCGCGGGCCATCTCGTCGGCCAGCACGCGGCCGCCGGGAGCGCGGTCGGCCATGGCGTCGGCCAGGTTGGACAGCACCTCGAAGTCGGCCTCGGTGACGTAGACGGCGGGCAAGGCCCCAGTGGATTGGGCATGGGTGGATTGGGTTTGGGTATTCAACATAGTCATAGTGCTTTCAGGATGTGATCCGAGCCCTGGCCGGCGCTACTGAGCGCGAGACCTGCTGTGGCTCGGCGAGTGCGCGCCGCCTGAGCGGGCGCTGGATGAAGACCGGAAGCTTCGGGGAATGAAGCCGCGTGCCTGGTCAGGTTCTTGCGTGGCCTAGAGCGACGCTGGCCGTGTTACGGCCGAACTGAGACGGGCATGGCGGGGGGAACTTTCCTGCTCATTCCGGGCCTTGGCGCTTGGCGCGGCCTGGAAGTCGGAAGCCTGTGGTCAGGCGTTTCGGCGCGATCTCGTCGCGTCCGACGATCGAAAGATGGGGGCGATGTCCGCCAATGTCAAATGGAGGGGACTGCGGTGGCGGTGAGAGAGGGATTCGAACCCTCGATAGAGTTTCCCCTATACACGCGTTCCAGGCGTGCGCCTTCAACCACTCGGCCACCTCACCATGCGCACCATATGCGGAAGGCGGTTGAGACCCCCGACGCAGGAAGGGGCGCAATATACTCAGGACGATTGACGTAGCAAGCGGGCATACGAGGTGAAACGAGATCGCGAACGTCTTAGTATCGGCCGTTCTGTTTTGATCCCGGGATCCCACCATGGTCGCCGCCACCAAAATCCTCGACATGCCCACCGTGGACACCGCCCTGCCAGGGCGTGCCCAGGCGATCCCGACGGCCAAGACCCACTTCGTCAACGGCCATCCGCTGAAGGGACCCTATCCCGACGGGATGGAGATCGCGGTGCTGGCCATGGGCTGCTTCTGGGGCGTGGAGCGGATGTTCTGGAAGGTTCCGGGCGTCTACGTGACCGCCGCCGGCTACGCGGCCGGGATCACGCCGAACCCGACCTACGAGGAGGTCTGCACGGGCCGCACGGGCCATACCGAGGTGGTGCAGATCGTGTTCGACCCGCGCGTGGTCACCTACGAGGCCCTGCTCAAGACCTTTTGGGAGAACCATGACCCGACCCAGGGCATGCGCCAGGGAGGCGACATCGGCACCCAGTATCGCTCGGGCATCTATGTGACCTCCGACGCCCAGGCCGCCGCCGCGGTGGCTTCGAAGGAAGCCTACCAGCAGGCGCTGGACGCTCGGGGCCTGGGGACGATCACCACCGAGATCGGCGCGGCTGGGCCGTTCTTCTTCGCCGAGGACTATCACCAGCAGTACCTGGCCAAGAACCCCGAGGGCTATTGTGGCATTGGCGGCACCGGCGTGGTTTGCCCGATCGGGATCGGAGTGGAGGCGTGACACCCGAGGCCTTTGATCGCGCCGCCCTGGCCCTGCCAGGCGCGACCATGACCGTCCAGTGGGGCGCGGACCAGGTCTACAAGGTGGGCGGCAAGATGTTCGCCGTGCTGGGCGAGGGCGGATTTTCGTTCAAGGCCTCGGACGTGGCGTTCGAAGTGCTGACCGAGACTGGCCCCGGCGTTCCGGCGCCCTACATGGCCCGGGCCAAGTGGGTTCGGTTCTACGACCTAGCCGCCGCCGACGACGCCGAGGTGACGGACTGGCTGAAGACGGCCCATAGCCTGATCGCCGCCAAGCTTACCAAGAAGGTCCGGGCCGAGCTCGGGCTCTAGGCGCGATCGGTCTTCTTCTCGGCCAGGTGCGGCCCCGTGACCACCGGCTGGCGTTCGAGGATTTGGCGCACCCGGCGCACGGCGGCGGAGGCCGGGCTGCGGCGCTGGCGCCAGAGCAGTAGCGTCATGGCTCCGCCCGTGGCGATCGCGAAGGCCAGCGGACCCAGCAGCCAGGCAGCCGCGGCCAGGGCGAAATAGTAGCCGCGCACCCCGGCGTTGAAGGCTGACAGGGCGGGGTTGAGGATCGCGCCCGCCGCCTCGGCGTATTCGTCCAGCACTGCGCGCGGGGCCCACATCGGCGTCGCGCCGATGGCGGCCAGGCAATAGTTCATCTGGCGGATCGACCAGATGAAGTCGAGCAGGCCGCGCGCGAGGGCGATCAGCACCACGCCCAGCTTGATCTGGAACACCAGGGCCGAGGCCGGCGCCAGGACGGCGATGTCTTCGATCGTCTTCAGCGCGCTGTCGCCGCCGAACAGCAGCCCGGCCGCGGCGGCGATCAGGATCAGGTTCGACGAGGCGAAGAACGAGGCCGAGTTGATCGCGTGGCCCAGCAGCTGGCCGTCCAGCAAGGCGATCTCGCGCACCGCCATCTCGGCCATCCACCGGCGGCGGATCACCGTCATGTCCGTGTTGATGACGTTCTTGGCATGGCCCAGGCGCTTGAGCATGGGTTCGTAGAACAGCCAGCAGAATAGGAAGAAGGCCAGCACGACCAGGTCGGCGACCGGCAAGGCCAGGAACTGCTTGGACAGGGCGTGGGTAAGCGAAGAGGGCATGGCGCGAACTTAAGTCGAGAACGAGAGTCGGTGAAAGGGTCCGGCGGGCGAAAGCGTGAGCGGTATCAGTCCTCGAGGATCAGGCTATGCTTGCCGGTGTCCTTGAGCAGCAGCGAGACCGTCAGGCCCACGGCCATGATCGCCGAGACATAGAGGTAGAAGCCGCTCTCCATGCCTTCGGACTTGAACCACAGGGCGACATATTCCGCCGTGCCGCCGAAGGCCGCGTTGCCGATGGCGTAGGGCAGGGCCACGCCCAGCGCGCGGACATGGGCCGGGAACAGCTCGGCCTTCACCACGGCGCTGATCGAGGTGTAGCCCGACTGCACGAACAGGGCCCCGAAGATCAGGGCGAAGGCGACGATGGGGCTGGCGGCCTTGGCGGTCAGGCTGAACACCGGCCAGGCGATCAGGGCGCCGACCCCGAAGGCGAACACCAGCATCGACTTGCGGCCCAGCCGATCCGACAGCCAGCCGAAGAGCGGCTGGATCAGCATGAAGCCGGCGAGTGTGGCCAGGTTGATCGCTCCCGCCGTCGCCTTGTCGAAGCCGGCGGTGTTGACTAGGAACTTCAGCATGTAGGTCGTGTAGGCGTAGAAGGCCAAGGAGCCGGCGGCGGTCAGGCCGATGATCGCCAGCGTCTGCCTGGGATGGCGCGAGACCAGCGGCGTGGCCAGGGCGACATAGGTGAGGACCAGCAAGGCCACCGAGCCGTACTGCGCCATGGCCGCGAAGGCCGCCTCGGTGAAGCCTATCACCATGCTGGCGATCGTCGCCGTCAGCAGTCCGCCCACCCAGATCACCTGCCGGCGGCTGACGGGGTCGCGGGGCGTGTCGGCGTTCTGGTGCGAAATGCTCTCCTCGATCCCGGTGCGGATCCAGAACACCACCACGGCCAGGGCCGCGCCCACGAAGAACGGGATGCGCCATCCCCAGTCGGCCAGGTCTTCCTTGCTGAGGGTGTTTTGCAGGATCACCAGCACCAGGGCCGCCAAAAGTTGGCCCATGATCAGGGTCACGTACTGGAAGCTGGACCAGAAGCCGCGACGCTTCTTCCCCGCCATTTCACTCATGTAGGTAGCGCTGGCGCCGTACTCGCCGCCGACCGACAGGCCTTGCAGCAGGCGGGCCAGCAGAAGGATCACGGGCGCGGCGTTGCCGATCTGGGCGTGGCCCGGCGTGAGGGCGATGATCAGCGAACCCACGCACATCAGCCCGACCGCCAGGGTTAGACCCGCCTTGCGGCCCTTGCGATCGGCATAGAGGCCCATCAGCCAGGCCCCGACGGGTCGCGCCCCGAAGCCGACGGCGAAGATGGCGGCCGTCTGCATCAACTGGGCGGTCTGATCGCCCTTGGGGAAGAAGATCTTGGCGAAATAGATCGAGAAGGCGGCGTAGGCGAACCAGTCGTACCATTCGACCAGATTGCCCGCCGATCCGCCGAGGATGGCCCGCGTGCGGCGCCAGGTGCTGAGAGACGGCGTCGCCGTCGCGGTATCGGTCATCTGGCCCCCCAAAGCTTGTTGGCGGGACCTTAGGCGAACATCGGTCGCCGGGGGAGGGGGTAAGCAGGAGGCGCGACCGGGCGCGCCTCCGGCTTCAAGGGCGTCGCTAGATCCTGCCGATCAGGACCAGGATGATGATGATGACCAGGATCAGGCCCAGGCCGCCGGAGGGATAATAGCCCCACGAACGGCTGTGGCCCCACGTGGGCAGGGCGCCGATCAGGGCCAGGATCAGGATGATGATGAGGATCGTGCCGAGCATGTCCGTCTCCGTTGCATCCGCGCGCCCTGCGCGTCGGGGGTTAGGCCGAGGGAATGCGAGAAGCGCGGCCAAGGTTCCGCGAGCGCCGCTTTAGGGAGCGGGCGGGGCGGGTGGCGACCCGGGCGGATGGCCCCGCCGCCACCAGCGGCGCAGTCTGGCGCGGTTGGCGAACACGACGCCGAGACCCGTCAAAAGGCCGCCGATCACCCAGACCAGACCCTTCGTCCGCTCCATTTGCCAGTTCAGCCAGTCCAGCAGGCCGATCTTTACCGCCATCTCATGGACCAGGGCCGGGTGCTCAAGCTCGATCGGACCTTCCGGCGTCACCAGTTCGTTGAAGATCCGAAGGGTCAGGGTGGTCCGTCCAGGACGCGTGGGCTTGACCAGCCACGTGAAAGTGACGTTCTGCAGGGCGGTGACGTCACGGACCTGTTCAGGCTTGTCGATCTCGACCTCCAGTCCTGAAAGCTCGGCGCGCACCCGGCGACCGATCGCGACAGGCCTTTCCTCGACATGGACGCCGGCCTTGGCGGTGGCCGTATCAAGGGCGGCGGAGGCCGCCGCGCGCTCGGCCGAAGCGATGATGGCGGTGATCGGCGTCTGGCGGCCCCAGGGCAGCTGATCGCGCCAGCCGACGAGGACGGGCGTCGTGCGGATCTGCTGCTTGGCGAGGTCGGCCAGGTACCGGGCGCGTTCGGCATCATCGCAGGCCGGACCGGGCGTCTCCGCGGCGCAGGGCGAACTCGCCGTGGACGGCGCATCGATGGATCCTTCGTACCTGGCGTCGCAACCGCTCAGCGCGATCACGGCAAGAAGCGCGGTCACATAGCCGATGCGATGGCGTGGGGAGGACCGTTGCCAAAGGGTGGCGGTCGCGGCGGCGGCCAGGAGGAGCAGGACAAGCAAGCCGATCATTCGGGCCTCCCCGGAAGGGCGGCTCGATCCTCGCGCCAACGGCGGCGCAAGGCAACCATGGCGAGCGGCTTGGCGAATGTTCGCCTATCGCGGGCCTGTGGCGCTCTTAGCCGCCGGGGCAGTCCTCCGCCTTGCGCAGGCCCACGGCCCAAAGGGCGCCGATCACCGCGCCCTTGACGCGGGGCAGCAGCATGAGGGTCAGGGCGGCCAAGGGCAGCACCGTCAGCGGCACCACCAGCGCCGGTGACGCCTTCCAGATGAACGGGAACAGCAGCAAGGGCGCGACCACGAGGTGGCCGATGATCAGGATGGTGAAATAGGCAGGGCCGTCATCGGCCGGATAGCGCGCAAGGTCATGGCCGCAGACCTCGCAGTCGATGTCGACCTTCAGGTAACGCGTGTACAGCCGGCCCTCGCCGCAGTTGGGGCAGCGATGGCGCACGCCGCGCTTCATGCCGGTCAGCATGCTGACCGGCGGCGGGTAGGAGGAGGACGACGGGTCGTTCATGGGCGCTGATATGCCTCCGCGACGGTCCAGACGGAAGGGGGCGCGCGGTCGCATGCGCCATTTTGAATCAGGTTTCGTTGAGATGAACGACGATCCGCCAAAGCATTCGCCTGGAAGGCGAGCGAGTAGAGGCGTGGTTATCTGGAGTGATTAACCATCAGTATTCTGTGGGCTTGTGGATAAGTCGCCGTCCGCCTTGGGAAATCGTGAAGCTTGCGACGTTCCCGGGCCTGGCAGCTTAACTATACCGGGGTTCGCAGACTCCGGTCGCCCAAAGTCCGCAACCCTTGATCCTGCGACTATTTGGCGTCCTTGGCGGTGTTGGTCACGGCGCGGCCGGCGGCCGAGACGTCCTGGCCGACGCCGGCGATGGTGTTGCAGGCGGAAACCGTCAGGGCGGCGGCCACGGCGGCCAGGATCACGAACTTGCGCATGGAGAGTCTCTGGGTTGAAGAATGGCGGCGGACCTTAGCCTTGGCCCACGGCCACGTTCAAGCGCGTGACCATGGCGGAGTCATGGCGCTGGTGATCTGCCGATGTGATACGCGATCGCATTCCATTCTCGCTGTCATCCCGGACAAGTCCGGCGAAGCCGGGCGCAGATCCCGGGACCGCCGGAAGCTCCGAGTTCAGGCCCCGGTCCCGGATCTTCGCGCTGTGCGCTCGTCAGGGATGACAACCGCGGTGATGTCAGCGCTTCCCCGGCCTGTAGTCCTCCTTCACATGGCCTTGCAGCTGGTCCTCGGTGAACAGCACCGGCTTGGTCCGCATGGCCGCGAACAGCGGGGTCTGGTCGGCGTAATGGGGCGAGGCCGCGTCCAGCGTGGCCGAGCCGAACTGGTGGATGCTATCGGAATGCACCACCCCGGCCGCGTCCCAGCGCACGAACATGATGAAGGTGTCGCCCGCGTCAGCAGTGAGGGTCCCATCCTTCTGCGGGACGCCCCAGACCGACCGATAGGTGTCGGCCCCACCGTCGATGGGCAGGTCGACCTTGCCTCGGCGGATGCGGTTGACCTGGCCCCATTCGGGATCGAGACGGCCGAAGCCGCCTTTCAGCGTTTTGATCGCCGCCTTCAGACTCTCCAGCGGCGTGGGCGGCGCGGAGCCGTTCATCTGGGCCACCAGGATCGGCTGGATCGCCAGCGAGGCCAGGGCTGCGGCACGGTTGTGGACGTCCGTGCGGCGATCCCAGCCGCGCAGGATCGCCTGGGCGGCCTTGAGGTCAGCGTCCTCGCCGGGGTTCAGCGCCGTCAACGCCTTGATCATCGCCACCTCGGACGAATGTTCGCTGTAGGTCAGGTCGTACTTGTAGCGGCGGAACGCTTCGTCGGTGATTGACGGATCGGCCCCGACCAGCTCCTGGATTCGAAGGGCGCGATTGGTGACGTTGGTCTGCAGTCCCTGGCTGGCCGGGAAGTCGGCGGCCTCCAGGTTGTCGGCCGGATCGCTGGCCAGGAACGGGCTGTTGTTGGAGTTGTAGACGTAGCCCGACCTGGGGTTCCACAGTTGGGGAATGGCCTCGACGGGGCGGTAGCCTTGCCAGATCAGGTCGGAGCGGTCGCCCGGCAGCACCTTGCTCCAGTCCACGCCCTCGCGGCGATTGGGGTACTGGCCGTTGTGCACGAAGCCGATGTTCCCGGCCGCGTCGGCATAGACGTAGTTCAGGCTGGGCAGGGCGTGGGTGGCGATGCCCGCGCGCCACTCCTCGACGTTCCTGGCCTTGTTCAGTAGCCAGTACTGCAGCGGTTGGCGGTACTCGCCCATGCCGGCGTAGCGCAGGGCGAACAGGCCATGCTTGGTCTCCAGTACAGGGCCATGGACGGTGCGCAGGGCGCGCTTGGTCACCGGCAGGACGATCGGCCCCCACAGCTTGACCTTCATCTTCACGTCGCGGCGTTCGAAGTCGCGCCAGGCGCCGTCCAGCCGATATTGGTTCTTGTTCTGGGGATTGATCACCAGCCGATAGGCGTCGAACAGGTCGGGCTTGGAGACGGTGTTGGCCCAGCCCAGGTGGGCGTTGTGGCCGTGCAGCATGAAGGGCGCGCCGGGGAAGAAGCCGCCGGCCACATGCCAGCCCTCGCCGCTCTCGACCACGGCCTCGTACCAGGCCACAGGGCCGGTGTAGGGCTGGTGAGAATTGACCAGTAGCCGGGGGAGGCGATCGGCGGTTCGCGAGGGCGCCAGGGCAAGGCCATTCGAACCCTTCGGCGGCTCCTTCTGCGGCGTTTCCGGCGCGTTCAGCCGCTTCAGTTCGCCGTCCAGGCCGTAGAAGAACGGCTGCTTGAACACGAAGCCGGCCAGGACGTCCTTTCCGGTCAGGGGCAAAAGGCCGGGCGAGACGGCGTCCGGGTGGGTCGCGGCGTAGTAGTTCACCCCGTCGGCATAGGCCTCGAGCACGGCGCGCAGGTCGGCCGGCAGCTTGGGATAGCCCGCCTCCACCGTGGGCCATACGTCCAAGAGGCCCACCAGATAGTCGGTCACCGCCGCATCGGGTCCGTCGCGCCGGGCGAGTGTTCCGCGCGTGGCCAGGACAACCGACTGGAGTGTGGCGAAGTCGTCCTCTGACTGGGCGTAGGCCAGGCCGAAGGCGGCGTCGGCGTCGCGCTGGCCAAGGATGTGGGGCACGCCCCATTCGTCGCGGCGGATACGCACGTCATAGGCGTCGGCTCTGGCGATCAGGGCCTGATTGTCGGGCCTGGCCGGCCGGTCGGCCAGGTCCAGCACGATAAGCGCCAAAACCACCACCAAGGCCAGGCCGACCACGGCCAGCGCGCCGCGCAGGATCCATCGCATGAGTTCCGCCCCGTCTTTTCGTTTGGGGCGATCATGAGCGCGGATCAGCGCCCGCGATAGGCGGACCTTACGGAAAGGCGAAGTTTGGTCGGAAGCGGCGACGTGAACGCCGGCGAGGCGTCAGCGCTCGCCTTCCTCCTTGGCCGCGCCGCCGGTGGCGCGCAGCGGGCTTTCCACCACGCCGAAGTCGCGTGAACGCATGTTGCCGTCGGCCATCTGAATGCCCTCGGCCTCAAGGCCGCGCTTTAGCAGTTCGCGGACGGCCGCGGCGCGGCTGGGCATGCGGCGTGCGAAGCGCCAGTCATCCAACGCGGCGAGCTCTTCCTGCGTAAGCATGATCTGCAGGCGTTCAGGTCGGGTCAGGTCGTTCATGGGTCTCGGCCTCCGGGAGGGAGGCGGCTCTCCTTGCTTGGTCAGTGAAGCTAACGCGTAAGCGACGCTATTGGGTCCGAGAAGCGTAGTCCTCATTCATCTAAAAATACGCCACTTACTCATTTTTGGCGACAGGCGTATTTCGCTAAGTAAACCCCTAGTTATGAAGAGGCGTAATAGAAGGCTAATGTTTGTCGTATTTCCGACGGATAAGCAATTTCAGCGTCGGCAGATAAATATACGGCTTTATTGAAAAGAAAAGCGTCGCATTTTCCCTCGATTTGTGTTTCCATCTGAGCGACGGTCTATCCTGCCGCCTTACCGAAAGCCCCCGAGTCATGGACGTCGAACGCCGAGAAATCGGTGACGCGGTCGTTCGCCATGCCGGGTCAGACGACCGGCTGAGCGAAGCCCAGCACCGCATCGCCAACAATTTGGCTCTCATCGCTGGCTACACACGCCTGCAAGCCACACGCCTTCACAAAGCCGGGAGGCCGCTGTCGGCGCGCGAGGCCTGCATCGTGCTGGAGGAAGTGGCTGCTCGCATCGAGACGGTGGGCGAGTTGCATCGACTGCTGTCGGCTGCGCCGAGCCAGAGTCTGGGCTCGAACAATGGCGGCGTCGACCTGGGGCGGTTTCTGGCCAAGCTGTGCGGAAGCCTGAGGGAGACGCTCAGCTTCGCCGGCGAAACCAGCATCACTCACCGCGACACCGGCGGCTGCCTGGTGCGGCCTGATCAGGCCACGCCGGTGGCCCTGATTGTCAGTGAGCTGGTGACCAACGCCCTCAAATACGCCCACCCCACCGGCGTCGCCGGCCGGGTCCTGGTGTCGTGCCGGCCGACCGACAACGGCCTGGTGGTCGAAGTCGCGGACGACGGCGTGGGTCTGAGCGAAGGCTTCGATCCATCGGTCGAAGGCGGCTTGGGCTTCCGCGTCGTGCGCGGCCTGGCCCGTCAGCTGGGCGCTGATCTGGTCTATGAGTCGAACGGCGTAGGCTTGACCGTGCGTTTGACGCTGGGCTCCGACGAGGACCATCGCGTCATCCCCCTCTGGCCAGACAAGGCGGGTGGAAAAGAGACCTGACAGCCGCGGTGATCGGGACTTAACGCTAGCGGTCTAGGGTTTTACCTGATGGCGGACCCCTCGCTGATGTTGCAACCTCTGCGGGCTTGCAGACGTCGAGGTGTCCTCCCCCGATTCCCCTCGACGCGCTGGGCCGCCTACTTCCGACGGGGCGCGTCCAGCCGCAGGCCGAGAGCCGGCCGGGGTGTCCCGACGCACGAATTCGGCCGGCTCTCCCTCCTGCCCTTTCTCGAAACACTCGATCCGCGGGACGCGCGCGTCCGGCGCATTTCTCAAGGCGCGGTTTTGGGAACTTCCGGGGCTTCCTCGATCGGCATGTCCTGGCCGCCCAGGCCGGCGGCCTTCATGGCGTCGCGCAAGGTGGTGACGGGCGCGCCGCTGCCGGTGCTGAAGGTTAGGGCGCTCGGCGCGGCGCGGTTTTCGGCCAGGTTGCTGAACGCCGGGCCGCCGGGCGCGTCCGGGTTCAGCGCCACGGCGTAGGACTTGCCGGGCAGGGTGGTGCACAGCAGGACGAAGGTCTTGGCGTCATTGAGCAGCCGGGGGGTCTTCAGGCAGCTCAGCTTGTCGCCTTCGGCCCCGCCTAGGCCATAGGCGAAATCGCGGGGCGTCATCTGCTGGTCGAACACCACCTTCAGGACCAGCACACCGGGCGAGACCGTCTGGCCGTTCTCCGGCCAGGTCGCGACCAGCTTGGGCCGTTCGGTGGGGGGCATGACGGTGACCGGCGAAACCGGCGTCGGCGTCTCGGCCGGCGGCTTGGTCGCCTGGGCCAGGACGGGGCCGGCGGCGAGGCCGAGGAGCAGGGCGAAGGGAAGGGCGCGCATGAGCCTCAAGGTGCGGTCAAAGCACGGCGTTCTCAAGGCGCCGCTTGCGGCGAACTCGCCCTATCGCGTCATCCAGGGCTTGCTCTTGCTGCTCGAGGCGGCCGCGGCGGCCTGCTCGCGCTGGAAGCGGCCGCCGCGCGGCGGCTTCGGCTTGGCGGCGATGGCGGCCTTCTTCAGGCGCAGGGCGCGCTGGATCGGGGTCTCGCCGGGGATGTCATCGGTCTTGTCGGTCATCCTCGGCTTCTAGCACGATCCGGGGCGAGGCGTCCCGGCGTGAGCGGAGGAATCCTTGGCGTCGGGCCCGCCGTTGAGGCATCGTCGCCCCGTGGGCGACTCGGCGATCAACGGCAAGACCTGGAACGAGGCCGAGCACGACATGGTGGTCGGCGACTATCTGGTCATGCTCGACAAGGTGATGACCGGCCGCGCCTATGACCCGGCGAACCATCAACGAGCCCTGCGTTTCGTGACCAACCGCTCGGGCGGGGCGATCACCTTCCTACAGGGAGAAATCTCGGCGGTGCTGACCCTGATCGGCCTGCCCATCCTCAAGGACCATCCGCCGCGCTGGGACTTCGGCGACAGCCTGGTGGACTCGATCGACCGCTGCCTGACCGCCAAGCCGGCCGTTCTCAAGGACCTGGCCCAGCCGCCGGCCCTGCTGGGCCGGTCCGCCGCGCCGATCCTGGCCGAGGGCGCGCCGTCGCGGGCCCATCACGCGCCGCCCAGCGAGCGGACCGAGCGGCTGGTCGCCAAGTTCGACCCCGCCGCCCGCGACCTGGAAGCCCGCATGCTGGCCCGGATCGGCGTGGCCGCCGCCCTGGTCTACGAGCAGGGCCGGTTGGAGCAGCGCGGTCGCCAGGACCTGGCCGAGCAGGTCCGGCTGGTCTTGCCCACCGATCCCGAGGGTTGCGATCTGGTCAGCTTCAGCCGCACGGGCGCCCAGCGCCTGATCGCGGTCAAGACCACCACCGGCGGCCCGGCCACGCCGTTCCGGCTGACCCCCGCCGAGGAAGCCCTCCGCGAGGCCCAGCCGGGGGCCTTCATCGTCTACCGCCTGTACGACGTGGCCCGCGAGGCCCGGGTGTACCGGGTGCGGGCCCACGTCTCGACGGCCCAGGATCAGACGCCTCAGGATCAGGCGTCTATGTCCCAGCCCAGCGCGACCCTGCCCGAATAGCGCCGCTGCGGTCCGTCCTGCAGGGGATGGAAGCGCGCGCCCTGGACGTCGCGGAACGCCCGCTCCAGCCCCGTGTCGCGATAGAACGCCGCCCCGCCCGCCGCCTCCATGGCCCGCTCGACCGTGGCGATGGCGCCCTGGGCCAGCAGGGTGCGGCAGATCATGGCGCGGTCGGTGGCCTCCGGGCCGGCAACGCCGTTCGTGGCCGTGTCGACCATCCGCTCCCAGGCCATCTCGGCGCCTGCGAAGGCGTTCTCCATCGATCCGATCTGCTCGGCCAGATACGCATCCGGCGACTTGCGGCGGACGATCTCCACGGCCCGAGCCCGCGCGCCCTCGGCCACGCCCAGATAGGCCGAATAGATCAGCGCGAAGGCGATCATGCTGATGATGTGGAACAGCGGATGCCACGGACCGCTGGGCCGCCGGCCCGAGATCGCGGCGTCGGGCACGAAGACCTTGGTCAGCACCACGTCGTGCGAGCCGGTGCCGCGCATGCCCAGGGTGCGCCAGGTCTGCACGATCTCGACGCCCGGCCCCTTCAGCGGCACGGCGAAGTGCAGGACGGCGGGGCCGCCTTCGGGATCCTCCCAGACCGCGCTGGTCGACAGCAGGTCGCCGGCCAGGCAGCCGCTGGAGAACGCCTTGCGGGCGGTGATCTCGAAGCCGCCCTCGACCTTGACCGCCGCGCCGCCGCTGGCCAGCCAGTCCGATCCGCCGCTGGACACCAGCACCAGGTCCTCGCCCGCGACCCGCTTGAGCAGGCCTTCGGTCGGCGCGCCCTGCACGCGCCAGCGCCAGGCGGCGACGGCCACCAGGTGGCTGTGCATGGCGAAGGCCAGGGCGGTCGAGCCGCAGGCCGCGCCCAGGCGGCGGATGGCTTGGCAAATCTCGCCCACCTCGGCCCCGCCGCCGGCCGAACTCGACGGGGACCAGGGCTTTGAAGAAGCCCTCGGCCTTCAGCAGGGCGTAGGCGTCGGCCACGAAGCTGTCGTCGGCGTCGTGGGCGGCGGCCTGGGCGGCGATGTTTTTCGCCAGGCGGTCGGCGCGCGCCGTCCAGTCGATGCTGGCGGCGGGGATATCGGTGGCGGCGGTAGCGGTGAACGGCATGTCTTGAACCTTCTCGAGGCGGGCCAAAGGGGGAAGCGCCCGCCGGTTCGTCACCTTTCGCGGAACTCTGTTCTGGCGGCTAGTTCAGGAACTGAACCTGGCCGGTACAGGAACTGAACTGGCGCCCGGGGTCCGGCGCGGATAATCTAACATCGTTATTCGAACTTGGAGATGACGATGGCCGAGCGCAGCTATGGGCAGTTCTGCCCGGTGGCCATGGCGGCCGAGGTGCTGTGCACGCGGTGGACCGTGGTGCTGCTGCGCGAGATGGTCGCCGGCTCGACCCGCTTCAACGATCTGCGGCGCGGCGTGCCCCGCATGTCGCCCGCTTTGCTGGTCCAGCGTCTGCGCGACCTGGAGGACGCCGGGGTGGTGCGCCGCGTCGCGGGCCGCGACAGCGGGGTGATGGAGTATCACCTGACCCCGGCAGGGCGCGAGCTGGAGACCATGGTCGAGGCCATGGGCCACTGGGGCCAGCGCTGGGTGACCACCGACCTGACCCTGCAGCGGCTCGATGCGTCCCTCCTGATGTGGGACATGCGCCGGAAGCTCGACCTGGAGCCCATGCCCCGGCGGCGCAGCGTGATCCAGTTCCTCTACGCCGAGCAGGCGCCCGTGGATCGCTCGTGGTGGCTGATCGTCGAGCCGGACGCGGGCAGGGCCGGCGCGCCGGTCGACCTGTGCTCGGTGGAGCCGGGCTTCGACGTCGACCTCTACGTGGCCAGCGACCTGCGGACCATGACCGCCATCTGGATGGGCCTGGACACCGTCCGCGCCGCCCTCGACAGCGGGCGGTTGCTGCTGACGGGCGACCCGGACCTGGCCGCCAACATGCAATCCTGGCTCGGGCTCAGTCCGTTCGCGAAGACGCGGAAGCTGGCGAGTTAGGCGGCTAGTCCCACCAGAAAAACCACCAGTCGCTGTCCATCAGGGCGGCGGCCAACGGCGCCAGATCGGACGTGCCTTGGAACACGATGTCGCCGCAGTAGGCCATCTGCTCTCGCGCCAGGGCCAGGGCCTCCTTGCGGGTCGACGGCCGCTTGCGGACCCGCATGTTGACCACGTCGGCGCAGATGCCGACGACCTCCGCGCCGTAGCGACGCGCCCAATCGCGGGTCGCCAGGACGTGCAGTTCCGGGGGAGGGCAGGCGTTCCAGCCGCCCCAGCGCAGGTAGGCGAAGGCTTCGGCGCTGTCCCTGGTGGGCAGCAGCAGGATATGGACCTTGGGCTTGGGCTTGCCGTCCAGGTCCTTGGCGGCGGTCAGATCGACGAAGCCCCGCGCCGCGGCTCCATCTTTCGGCCAGTTTCCGACCTCCACCGACTTGAGGTCGTCGCCGTATTCCTCTTTGGCGAAGGTGTCGAGGGCCTTGGGGTAGGTCAGCTTGGCGGCCGCCGCCAGGATGCCCGCCGTCGACAGGTCGGGGTCCATCGAAAAGGCGTCTGCAATGCCGAGCAGGTCCTCGTCGTCGCCGACCACGATCGGCCAGCCCTTGCCTTCGGCCTTGAGCCGCTCCCAGGTCGCCAGGGCCTCGGCGCCGGTGGTCTCCACGCGCGGATAGGGCAGGTCCGCCAGGAGCTTGGCCTCCATCGCCTTGATCTGCTCGGGCGTCGGCGGCGCGGCCTGAGCGTTGGCCAGGTCGGGGGCGAGCGTCGCGGCGGTCAGGCCGGCGAGGAGATGTCTGCGGTCCATCCGCAAGGCATAGCTTGAAGCCTAGGGCACGTCATCCAGCGCCCACCGGCCGAACTCCGGCCTCTCCTTCAGCCGCGCGTAGTAGGCCCTCACCGCCGGCAGGTCGGCATGGTCGATGGGTGTGCGCACCCAGCGGTGCACAGAGACGCCCAGCACGATGTCGGCCAGGGTGAAGTCGTGGCCGGCGGCGTGGGCGCCGGTATCGGCCAGGCGCTGGTCGAGGATGGCCATGGCCTTGTTCCAGGCCTCCGCGCTCGCGGCGATCTTGTCGGCGTCGTCATAGCCCGGCGTCGGGCGGCCCAGGGCCAGGAAGGCGTAGCCCCACGTCGGGTTCAGGGTGGTGGCCTGCCAGTCCATCCACTGCTCGACCCCGGCGCGGGGGCGCGGTTCGACCGGCAGCAGGTGGCCGTGGCCGACGCGGGCGGCCAGGTAGCGGCAGATGGTGTTGCTTTCGTAGAGAGCGCCCTGCTCGTCGATCAGCACCGGCACCAGGCCGTTGGGGTTCAGGGCCAGGAATTCGGGGCTGCGCGTCGAGGCGAAGCCCGTGCCCCAGTCCTCGCGCTCATAGGCCAGGCCCAGCTCGTCGCAGGTCCACAGCACCTTGCGAACATTCAATGAGGAGGTGCGGCCGAGGATCTTGAGCATGGGAATCTCCGTCTCGATGGAGAGGTCTAGGCGACGCTTCCTACATAGGAAGCCGCCACCGCCTCGGCGACCTTGATGCCGTCGACGGCCGCCGAAAGGATGCCGCCGGCGTAGCCCGCGCCTTCGCCGGCCGGGAACAGGCCCGCGACGTTCAGGCTCTGGAAGTCCTTGCCGCGCGTGATACGGATCGGCGAGGAGGTGCGGGTCTCGACCCCCGTCATCAGCACGTCCGGGTGGTCGTAGCCGGCGATCTGGCGACCGAACACCGGCAGGGCCTCACGCATGGCCTCCAGCACGAAGGGCGGCAGGCACTCGGCCAGGTCGGTCATCTTGATCCCGGGCTTGTAGGAGGGCTGGACCTCGCCCAGCTCTTCCGACGGCCGGCGGGCCAGGAAGTCGCCCACCTTCTGGGCCGGGGCCTTGTAGTCGCCGCCGCCCGCCGTGAAGGCCAGGCTCTCCCACTTGCGCTGGAATTCGACGCCCGCCAGCGGATGGCCCGGATAGTCGCGCTCGGGATCGATGCCGACCACGAAGCCGGAGTTGGCGTTGCGCTCGTTGCGCGAATACTGGCTCATGCCGTTGGTGACGACGCGGTTCGGCTCCGACGTCGCCGCCACCACCGTGCCGCCCGGGCACATGCAGAAGCTGTAGACCGTGCGGCCGTTGGAGCAGTGGTGCGACAGGCTGTAGTCGGCCGCGCCCAGGTCTGGATGGCCGGCGCAGGCGCCGAAGCGGGCCTTGTCCATCCACGACTGCGGATGCTCGATCCGCACGCCGATCGAGAACGGCTTGGCCTCGATGTGGACGCCCCGGTCGTACAGGGTTTGGAAGGTGTCGCGCGAGGAGTGGCCGATCGCCAGCACCACGTGGTCGGCCGCCAGGTACTCGCCGCCCGCGATGTGCAGGCCCTTCAGGCGGCGCGAGCCGTCGGCGGCGGTCTCGATGTTGAAGTCCTCGACCTTGTGCCGCCAGCGGTACTCGCCGCCCAGGCTCTCGATCTGGGCCCGCATCTGCTCGACCATGTGCACCAGGCGGAAGGTGCCGATGTGCGGATGGGCCTCGGTCAGGATCTCCTCGGGCGCGCCGGCCTTGACGAATTCCTCCAGCACCTTGCGGCCCAGGTGGCGGGGGTCCTTGATCTGGCTGTAGAGCTTGCCGTCCGAGAAGGTTCCCGCGCCGCCCTCGCCGAACTGGACGTTGGACTCCGGGTTCAGCTGGCTCCTGCGCCACAGACCCCAGGTGTCCTGGGTCCGCTCGCGCACCACCTTGCCCCGGTCCAGGATGATCGGCTTGAAGCCCATCTGGGCCAGGATCAGCCCGGCGAACAGGCCGCAGGGCCCCGCGCCGATGACGACCGGCCGCGGTCCGTCGAAGCCCTCCGGCGCCTTGACCGTCAGACGATAGTCGGTGTCGGGCCGCACCCGCACCTGGCTGTCGTTGGCGAACCGCTCCAGCACGGCGGCCTCGTCGCGCAGGGCGATGTCCACCGTATAAACCATCAGGATCGCCGCCTTCTTCCGCGCGTCATGGGCGCGGCGGGCGATCGTCCAGCTGACGAGGTCGCGCTCGGCTATGCCGAGGCGCTTGCAGATCGCCGGGCCGATGTCGTCCAGCGGATGGTCTAGGGGGAGGCTGAGGTTGGAAAGGCGCAGCATCCCTTCGGATCAATCCTCGTCCATCTTCAGCGCGGCGATGAAGGCTTCCTGCGGGATCTCGACCTTGCCGAACTGGCGCATCCGCTTCTTGCCTTCCTTCTGCTTGTCCAGAAGCTTGCGCTTGCGGCTGGCGTCGCCGCCGTAGCACTTGGCGGTGACGTCCTTGCGCAGGGCGCGGACGGTTTCGCGGGCGATGATGCGGCCGCCGATGGCCGCCTGGATCGGGATGACGAACATGTGCTGCGGGATGAGGTCCTTCATCTTCTCGCACATGCTGCGGCCGCGGCTTTCGGCGCGGCTGCGGTGCACCAGCATCGACAGGGCGTCGACGGGCTCGGCGTTGACCAGGATCTGCATCTTGACCAGGTCGCCGGCGCGATAGTCCTCCAGCTGATAGTCGAAGCTGGCGTAGCCCTTCGAGATCGACTTCAGGCGATCATAGAAGTCGAACACCACCTCGTTCAGCGGCAGGTCGTAGATGACCATGGCGCGGCTGCCGACATAGCTGAGCTCGCGCTGCACGCCGCGACGGTCCTGGCACAGCTTGATCACGCCGCCGAGATATTCATCGGGCGTGAAGATGGTGGCCTTGATCCAGGGCTCGGCGATCTCCTCGATCTGCATCGGATCGGGCATGTCGGCCGGATTGTGCAGGTCGATCTCTTCGCCGCTGCGCAGCTTGATCTTGTAGACCACCGACGGGGCGGTCGCGATCAGGTCGAGGTCGAACTCGCGGGACAGGCGCTCCTGGATGATCTCCAGGTGCAGCAGGCCCAGGAACCCGCAGCGGAAGCCGAAGCCCAGGGCGGCCGAGCTCTCCATCTCGTAGGTGAAGCTGGCGTCGTTCAGGCGCAGCTTGCCGACGGCGGCGCGCAGGTCCTCGAAGTCGGCGGCGTCGACCGGGAAGAGGCCGCAGAACACGACCGGGACCACTTCCTTGAAGCCCTTCAGCGGCTCGGCGGTGGGCTTCTTCTCGTCGGTGATGGTGTCGCCGACGGCGGCGTCGGCCACTTCCTTGATCGAGGCGGTGAAGAAGCCGACCTCGCCCGGGCCCAGCGACGCGACGTCGGTGGCCTTGGGCGTGAAGACGCCCACCTTGTCCAGCTTGTGGGTGGCGCCGGTCTGCATCATGCGCACCTGCTGGCCCGCCTTCAGCGTGCCGTCGAAGATGCGGACCAGAACGACGACGCCCAGATAGGGGTCGTACCAGGCGTCGACCAGCAGGGCCTTCAGCGGGGCGTTCGGGTCGCCCTTGGGAGCGGGCAGGCGGGTGACGATGGCTTCCAGAACGTCGGGAATGCCGATGCCGGTCTTGGCCGAGCATTCCACCGCGTCCGAGGCGTCCAGGCCGATCACTTCCTCGATCTGCGCCTTCACGCGATCGACGTCGGCGGCCGGCAGGTCGACCTTGTTCAGGACCGGGACGATCTCGTGGTTGTTGTCGATGGCCTGGTAGACATTGGCCAGGGTCTGGGCTTCCACGCCCTGCGAGGCGTCCACGACCAGGATCGAGCCTTCGCAGGCGGCCAGCGAGCGCGACACCTCGTAGGCGAAGTCGACGTGACCGGGGGTGTCCATCAGGTTCAGGACATAGGTCTCGCCGTCATTGGCCTTGTAGTTCAGGCGCACGGTCTGCGCCTTGATGGTGATGCCGCGCTCCT
>Ga0209256_1000513_pt1 | contig 56897 bp, 50 predicted proteins | sample AraplaCol_mCL_r2_2_FD_184270 | JGI IMG/M metagenome (GOLD analysis project Ga0209256, IMG submission 184270) | Arabidopsis root microbial communities from North Carolina, USA - plate scrape MF_Col_mCL_r2 (SPAdes) (version 3) | ecosystem: Host-associated > Plants > Roots > Endosphere | place...
TACATTGAAAGGTTCTACAACCCGAAACGCAGACACTCAACACTGGGCTACGTCAGCCCGGTACAATTCGAAGCCCTTACACTTAAATGCGCCTAAGCGAAGTGTCCGTGGAATCGGGGGAATGCCAAGCCTGCGCAGCCAGGATTAGACATGGAACGCATACCTTATGTGGTGGTTTGTCCCCCGCAAACTGCATTATTCTGCTTTGACCTGGAAAAGTTTGATGATCAGATGCATAGATATGGTGCTTGCCAGAGGTATAGCCCTTTATGCCACCTGGGGACAATTCCAGTTCCGTTCCACCACCGTTGATCCGAATTCCCTTCTTCGCCTTAAGGGTGATCCAGTCGGAATTACTGATGATGTCTACAACTTTCTTTGCGAGCAGCTCCATCTGGTCATTCTGAGCCTGGAATGACAACTTCCCCATCGCTGAGGTTGCCCTCAGTTCTCCCTCATTCGTGAATAGACTCATATCTTGGGTAGCGCGAAGCGCAATTGTCTCACCAGCAGAAACAGTGGCAACTGACGCGGTCACTATGTCTATGTCTTTAGCAGCTCCAACGGAATATCCCTCTTCAGTTGTGCTAATGATTCCTGCAACTCCAGAAACCGCCACCAAAGGAATCGGTTTACTCGTAAGTGCGTTCAATTCCTGCAGCGCCTTGCCAAGCTGTTTTCCCGTCTCGTTATCATTTGCGCTCTCCGTGGCCCTCTTACTTAGCTCTGTTGAAAGCTTGATGAGTTTCTCTAACAATGTTGACATGCCATTCACATCAAGTTGCTTTCCTTCAGATGGATCGGCGCACTCCGTAGTGATTAGCGCACCACTTTCCGCCCGTATAGCTACGGCCATATCACTTCGAAGCTCAGCCCCTGCGCCACGTCCATCCGCACTTCCATCTTTTCTTGGCCGGGTGAGGTATCCCAGATTTAGCTGAGTTTGACCGTGATCGCTCGCCAATTGCACACTAATCTCACCGGCTGTGTCGTCGAATCTAAGCTGATTGGATCGGGCTGCTCCGATTTCTCGACTCCGAAAGCCAGACATATATCGGCTTCCCGGCAATCCATCTTTGGTGCTTAGAGCAGGCGGTTGGCCTACTTGATTAAAAGCCTGGCCAATGACAACAGGCTTATCGGGGTCACCACCGAGAAAGGCCACAATTACCTCGCTTCCCACGCGAGGAAGAAGCAGGCTGCCGCATTGACTATGAATTCCAGGTCCGTTTCCGGCCCAGTTGCTCGCAACACGCACCCATGCTGAATCGAAGTGCTTATCAGCAGCTCCCGTGCCTTTGGCATGTTTATGATCATTAGTTCGCGTATTGCGAAATCGAATCTTTACGCGCCCAAATTCATCGCAATAAACTTCCTCCCCATCGGGGCCGACAACGACTGCACTTTGCATTGGCACGTTCGGGCTATCAGTCCGCGCGTCATGAGCAGGAGTGATAGGGATTCCGCGGCGGATGGCAACGAAGCTTGTTTTGATGCGCGTGGCTGATTGTTCATCTTCCGGTGCGTGCATCCAGCGACTCCGTGAAAAGAGGCGCTCGACGCGAGTAGTTAGCTCTCTCGATAGGTTGTTCGTGATTGCCATCTGCAGGGACGTGATGATGAACTCACGCTCTCCATTGGCGTGCACGTCGATTTCTGGATGCCCCTCGAGCTCGAAATATTCGCCTACACAGAAATCGCGCACGCTTCCTTCGCCGTGGAAGCATTTGGATTCAAGGTCATGGCGGTTCATTGCCAACTGACCAAGTTGGCAAAGGTCATCATGGTCGTCGCCAGCGTGGGGAGAGAGGATCAGGTAATCGTCCAAAGTAGCTGACATTTCGTTGCCGTTTGATCCCTGGTCCGATTGGCTTTGGAACGTTGTGGTCATGAACTCAGAATCGCTGGGGTTCTTGTAGTTCCAACTGAAGCGCGACACGCGGCCTGGTTGCAGCTTTCGGACTGCGCGCCACGAAGTGATGGTGTCGCGCTCCTCGGTAGCGGCATCGCGGTGGTAGCGAACGATACCTGCGGCGTTGGGTGGTAGCGTATCGGAGTTGTTGAACAAGACCATCGTGTGCGAAGGCCAATTGGATTTGTCAGCGCGGAAGTACCAGGCAATGCCCCGGCGTTTAAGCAAACGCCGAATGAAAGCTGCATCCGATTCGTTGTACTGCATCGTAAATTCGCGTTGCGGGTAAGTCTCGCTTTTGAACGACTCGTCCATCTCGTAGCGGAAGCAGGTGCCGATGATCGGGTTGGTCTGCATCCATTCATCCAAAATCACTTGCACGATCTCGACTTCGTTTTTGCAGCGGAACACGCGGGTGTTGTTGCGCTTTTCCATGATGGAGAGCGCATCGCGCATCACCAACTGGTAGCTGGCCAGGCCCCCGTCGCTGTCTCCTGCATGCGCCTCGGTGACGATGCCGCATACGCTGCGCAAGTCGCCACGGTCGGTCACAATATCCACCGCTACCGGCAGCGCGATCAGTTCTTTCAGTGGGATGAAGGCGTCGAGGGAAACACACAGGATGCGGTATTCAATGCTGCCGCAAATCGATTCGCTGCCTTGCACGCGCTGAGGTAGCAGCACGTCTTCCAGCATTTGCGTTGGGTGTGCAAGGCGTAGTCGCAATGGACGGTTGTCGGTGATCAGGTCCTTGTCTTGCTGGAAGAAGCTGAGCAGGGCGTTGTCCACAGCGGTCTCCGTTCATCTGGTTGACGGGAAGGTCTATGGTGGCACGCGTGAATTTTGTCGGCTTTGATCTTTGGCAAAGATGGTCTTCGTGCTTATGTCAGCATGACTCATGACCACTTAAGGGAGCCCGCCATGGAATTCACAGTCTTTGATGACAAATCCGGAGCATTCGTTTTTAAGGCGCCGGGCTCGCAAGAGACCTCCGACAAGTTCGACCTTCTGGTGGAGGCTTTCGAAGACGACCGTATCCCGATGAAACGTATGGCTTCGATTTGCGAGAAGATGATCCGCGACTTTCCGCCTTTGCTGCGGCCATACCATGTACTCGCGACGATCCAGCTGGTAAAGGGCAAGCATGGCAAGGCGCTGGAGACTGCCGTGCGCGGTCTCGCTGCAGTCAACTACATGTTTCCGGACGATTTTTCAGGCCCGATTCCCTGGCTGCATAACGGCAATCGCCCTTACCTGGATTTATTGAAGACGATCCTGCTTTGCTACATCGCCGATAAGAAGTATGAGAAGGCGGACGAATGGTGCAAGATGATCCAGCGTGCGGATCCTGACGATAGCTGTGGCATCCGCTTTGTCGTCGGTCATATCCTGCTGCGTTCAGGTGCGCACGACAGGGCACAGGCTTGGTTCAACGACCATTGTACGGAGTACTCGCCCTATTGCTATGAGCTGGGCTTGTGCCTGTTCCAACAGGAGAAGTTCGTCGAGGCGGCTACCGCTTTCCGGCGTGGGATTGCGATCAATCCCTATATCGCCGAAATGATCTTCAACGGGCACCAGCCCAATCCCTACGCCATCATGCATTTCTGGGCGAATGAGGAACCGCCCCTGGCCAAGCAATACCTCGGTGCATATGGCGCCATCTGGGAAGAGGCGCTGATGGCGCAGCGCTTTCTTTATTGGCTCTTCAACCATTCCAGCGTACTGGAGGAGCGCGCGCGGCTGATGGCTTGCCGCGAGCAACGGTCGATTGATCTGGATCTTCCGCAACCGGACTTGCAAGTCGCGCATTATCGTTCGCTCGTTGCTGCCATCGATGACACACTGTCGTTCGATATCGTTCAGCGCAGGCCCAATGGCGATGGCGGAATGGAATGGCCGTGGCAGGTGTATCGCTGATTCACAGAAGCGGTCGCGTTCCGACACGCGGCTTGGTGCAATACAGGAGCTGGCCGTTCTCGTTTGCGATCCTGATCTGCGCGAAGCGGTTTCCGCGTAGTTTGTCGGCAAGCGTGACGGTCAGAATCTCGGCCAGGACGTATATGCTGTTCTCTCGCAGCCCCGCCTCGTCTACCAGGATGATGAATTCCGCTCCGTGCATGCGAACGCGGCCCATGGGGTGCTCAAGCCATGCTGTAGATGGCTTGGCAATCAGGTCTTTCATGCTTTCCGTGAATTTGCAGCCGTGCAGCTTTAGCTGCTTGCGCAGGGTGGCAAGGCTTATCTCTTCTGCGCACAGGCTTTCTGTGAGCTGGCCATAGTCGGTTGAAAAGGTGGGGGCGGTAACGTCGTTCAGGAACTGGATCGGAAAGCCCACTGTACTTGCTTCAGTTTTGAGCGCTGTGGATTGGTGTGCAGGGTCGCTACTGGTACACGTAAGCTGCACAGCGATAGTGCCTGATTCGAGCCTGGTAGGGCGCTGCTCGCGATCTACGAATCTGAGTGCGAAGCCTTCCTGTTCGTCCAACTGCCAATACGGCCCGGGCATGCTGTGATCTGTCCCATGGAATGGGGGAAGAAATTCGTTGCCACTTGCCTTTACCAGCGAGACCTTATCGATGCTGTAGATTTCGGCCCCCGCCTGTCTGGGAATGACCGGATATGCCTCGCTGCGGCCATCCAGACGAATTGGTTGAGCGGAGTGCTCAAACAAATTCACGGCCGGCGTACAGCTTAGGCGCAGATTTTCGGCATTAACCGCACGAAGGCGTGCGCTGTAACGGGGGAGGACGATGTGGAGCGCAAGCCGCCTGCTTCCTGGCGGGCACGCGGCGGAGATACCCTCCAGGTCCACGTCAATGAAATCGAATTTTTGCGGCAAGTGAAAGAATTCAGTCAGGAGGCGGGGACTTTGCAGGCCGGCTTGCCTTGGAAGGAGGGGCTCTTCAACACCTCCTACAGCTGCGAATGGAGTCTTGGCCAGCACTTTCCACGTGCCCTCTGCCTCGATACAAACGCATCTGCCATGGATCAGGATCGCGTCAAGCAGCGCAGAGCGAAGGGGCGCTTCACCATTGATGTGGATGCGCAGTTTGCGCACTGGTGGTTGGTTGAAACCGGCATTGCTGCCGGTGGATTTCAGTTCGATGATGAGCGCCGAGGTGGCGTCGGCAGGCAGGCTCAGTGTCGAAGGCAAGTCGATCGTTGGTTGGAATTTGACTTCGGCGATCGCGATTGGGGCAATGCACACGTCATAGACGGTGGTGAATTTGTTAGCGCCGCTGTACAAGGTTGCGCCACGCGGCAGGTGGCTGGCCGAACTGATTTCATTTGGACGGGCTGACGATGTGTCGACCTGGACGATGCCGCAGGCTGGCAACTTGCGGAGGTAATGCGGCTGCAAGGTTTGCAGCAGGGCCCTGTGGAATTCAACGCGGCCGTCTTCAATCATCTTCTGCGTTGCTGCGTTTAACAACGCGACGGACTGCAACAGGCGTTCCACTTCCGGATCGGAGCTGGCGTCGGCCCCCAGCTCCAACGCCTCCGCTGTGTTCGGGTGCATTTCGGCATAGCGCCGTGTTGCCTCGCGCAGACGGACCAGCTCTTGCTCGTAGTGGTGAAGTAGCTTTTCCATGTTAAGTCCCGGTAGCGGCAAGGGTGCCCTGCAAATAGTTGCACTCAACAGCTCGCCTGGATTTGAGGAGAAGCAAAGGTTCAGCGAAATGTCCACTTTGGTTCCTGACCCCAAAGTGGACATTCGTTTTGGCAATTTTGACTTAAGTCAAAGATTTTGCTGCGTCGCATCAATAGACTTTCACTTACCGAATATCAATGACCAAGTGAAAGAGGTAGTGAAATGAAGAAAGCGATTTTGGCAGTTGTGCTGGGTGGCCTGGCTCTGAATGCAATGGCGCAGGAAACGCCTTGGCTGGTGCGTGCGCGTGCGGTGCATATAAACCCGGCAGACAAGTCCGACCCGGTTGGCGGTGTGGGTGCTTCGGATCGCATCAGCGTCAGCGGCAAGACTATTCCGGAAGTGGATATCTCCTACTTCTTTACCCAGAATATTTCTGCCGAGCTGGTGCTGACTTATCCGCAGAAGCATGATGTCTACCTGGATGGCCAGTCCATCGGTACTTTCAAGCACCTGCCGCCTTCGCTGCTGGCGCAGTATCACTTCACGCCGTCTTCCCAGTTCAACCCTTACGTGGGCCTGGGTGTGAACTGGACGACCTTCTCCAACAACAAGATCCTCAACGGTACCGGCAGCCTGGAACATGACAGTATCGGCCTGGCCTTGCAGGCGGGTGCGGACTTCAAGCTGGATAAGAACTGGTCGCTCAACGTGGACATCAAGAAGGTGCAGATCCGCAGCGACGTGATGGTCTCGGGCGCCAAGGTCAGCAAGGTGAAGGTGGATCCGGTGCTGTTCGGCGTGGGCGTGGGTTACCGCTTCTAATTGCTGAACAGGCCGCCCTGCACTTCCGCGCGCAGCTCCTGGGCCAGCGCGCGGCGGCGCGGGTCGGTGGCGAAGTAGCCGATGTCGACTGCGACGCCTTTGGATTCAAGGTGGATCAGGTCGCTGGGGTGGGTGGGCATGTGCAGGCGCAGGAAGTAGAGTTCCAGCTGCGTGACGCTCATTTTGCCGGCGGAGACTTTTTCCACCAGCAGCTGGCCGTTGGCGAGCACGATGTGTTCGTAGTCCGTGGCGTGGCGGGCGAAGTAGAGGAAGGCGGCTGCAATGGCTGTCATTTCCAGCACGGTGAAGATCAGCACCTGCCACATGCCGACCATCACAAAGCCTGTTGCTACGGCAAACGAGAACAGGCACATCAGGGCGTAAGCCATCCCCATCTGCTGGGGCGACAATGAGCAATTGCGCCGCAGCAGCCATTCCCTGCGTTCCCTGAGCAAATCCCGCTTCATGTTGCCATTTTAGGCACAACTTGCCGGTAAGCGCAAAATGTCCACATTTGTTCCTGACCCCAAGTTGGACATTTCTTGCTCGCGGGGAAGGGTGAAGATGAAGGTGGCGCCTTCGCCGGGCTTGCTGCGGGCGGTCAGGGTGCCGCCGTGGGCTTCGGCGAGCTGGCGGGAGATGAACAGGCCGAGGCCTAGGCCGGCGGGCACTTGCTCCATCTTGCCGCGCTCGAAGGGTTCGAAGATTTTCGGCAGCACGTCTTCGGGTATGCCCAGGCCTTGGTCGATCACTTCTATGCGGGCGTTCTGGCTGTCGGCGTGCAGGCGTACGTCGACGGGCTTGCCTTCGCCGTAGCGCAGGGCGTTGGTGATCAGGTTGATGATCACTTGTTCGACGCGGAATTCGTCCCAGCAGCCGGCTACGGGCTGCACGATCGACAGGCGCAACTCGGTGTGCATGTCGGCTGCCTGGTGCGACAGGTCGCCGACTATGCGTTGCAGCAGCGCTTCCAGGTCCACGGCGGCGGGGCGGATCGAGAGCTTGCCGGAGCGGATGCGCGATACGTCGAGCATGTCGTCAATCAGGCGCACCATGGCGTGAATCTGGCGCATGTCGCGTGCGACCATGCGTTCCAGCTGCTCGGGTGCGAAGTGGTCCATATTGCCGCGCTCCAGCTGCAGCTTGCGCATCTGCGCTTCCAGGTAGAGGGTATTCAATGGCGTGCGCAGTTCGTGGGCGACCATGGACATGAATTGGTCGCGCATTTCCAGCGCGCGTTCCAGCTCTTGCTGCACGGCGTTCAGCTCGCGCACGGTGGCTTCGCGCTGGGCGACGATCTGGCGCACTTCCTGTTTTTGGCGGTACAGGTCGACGAAGACGTTCACTTTGCTGCGCACCGCGTCGGCATCCAGCGGCTTGTAGAGGAAGTCGACTGCGCCGGCTTCGTAGCCTTTGAAGGCGTAGTTCAGCTCCTTGCCGGCTGCGCTTACGAAGACGATGGGAATGTGGCGCGTTTTGCCGGTGCCGCGCATCAGCTCTGCCAGTTCAAAGCCGTCCATGCCGGGCATCTGCACGTCGATGATGGCGAGCGCGAACTCGTGTTCGAGCAGCAGGGCCAGGGCTTCGTCGCCGGTGCGGGCCTGGAAGATTTCGCGGTCGTCGGCGCGCACCAGGGCGGTCAGCGCACGAAGGTTTTCCGGCAGGTCGTCTACCAGCAGAACATTGGTCGGTTCCATCAGTGCGTCTCCAGCATCAGCAACAGTCGCTTGATTTGGTCCAGCGGCAATACCAGGTCGGGCGCGCGGCGGTCGATCGCCTCTTGCGGCATTACGCCTACCTCGGCTTCGCTCGGGTCCTGCACCACGGTCAGGCCGCCTGCGGCGCCGATGGCGGCCATGCCTGCCGCGCCATCGTCGTTCGCACCCGTTAACAATACACCCGCCAGGTTCGCGCCGTAGGCGTCCGCGGCGGTCTCCATGGTGACGTCGATGGCGGGGCGCGCGAAATGCAGCGGGGCGTCGCAGCTCAGCGAGAAACTGCGGTCGTCTTCAATCAGCAGGTGGTAACTTGCCGGTGCAAAGTAAAGAGTACCCGGAATGATGTCTTCCTTGTCGCCCGCTTCGCGCACAGGTATCGCGAGCTTTTGCTGGAACACTTCCACCAGCTGGTTGGGGCGGCCGCTTCTCACGTGCAGCACGACGATGATCGGCAGGCGGTAGCCGTGCGGCAGCCCTGGCAGCACCTGCATCAACGCGCTTACGCCGCCGGCGGATGCGCCTATCACCACCGCCTCCGTCGTGCGGCTGCTCAGGGCCATGTCGAGGGAAGGGACGGTTGTCATCATTTCTTCCGGAACAGGCGGTCGCGCCGCGCCAGCACTTCAAACTTGGGGCCGAAGATGGAGAAGTCGATGCTTTCCTTGCTGCCCAGGCCCATGAATCCGCGGTGGCACAGCGAGTCGTGGAACAGGCCAAGCGCCCTTTCCTGCAGCTTCTTGTTGAAGTAGATCATCACGTTGCGGCAGCTGATGAACTGGGTTTCGGCGAATACCGCGTCGGTGGCAAGGCTATGGTCGGCAAAGGTGACGTTTTCGCACAGCGAGCGGTCGAACAGGGCGGCGTTGTAGGCGGCCGTGTAGTAGTCGGAGAAGGCTTGCTTGCCGCCGGCGGCCTGGTAGTTGGCCGTGTAGGTGCGCATGTGCTCCAGCGGGAATACGCCTTTCCTGGCTTTTTCCAGCGACTGCGGGTTGATGTCGGTGGCGTAGATGATGCAGCGTTCGAGCAACCCTTCTTCCTTCAGCAGAATGGCGAGCGAATAGACTTCTTCGCCGGTGCTGCAGCCGGCCACCCAGATCTTCAGCGAGGGGTAGGTGCCGAGCACCGGTATCACATGCTCGCGCAGGGAGTTGTAGTAGCTGGGGTCGCGGAACATTTCCGTCACGGGAATGGTGAGGTATTGCAGCAGCTGGCTGAAGGCGCCTGCTTCGTGCAGCACGCGCGACTGCAGCTGCGATACGGTCTTGCAGCCCATTTCGGCCATGGCGTGCAGCACGCGGCGCTTTTGCGAGGCGTTGGTGTAGTCGCGGAAGTCGTAGCTGTACTTGAGGAAGATGGCTTCCATCAGCATGCGCAGCTCGATGTCGATGCTGCTGATCGGGGCGCCGTCGCTCATCACACCGTTTCCATGGTTGGCATCCACACCCGCAGCAAGGAGTACAAGCGGGACAGGTCGATCGGCTTGGCCAGGTAGTCGTTGGCGCCGGCGGCCAGGCATTGCTCCTGGTCGTCCTTCATGGCCTTGGCGGTGATGGCGATCACGGGCAGGCGTACAAAGCGTTCGTCAGCGCGCAGGCGGCGCGTGGCTTCAAGGCCGTCCATGCCGGGCATCATGATGTCCATCAGCACCAGGTCGATATCGGGCACGGTATCAAGCTTTTCCAGCGCTTCGTGGCCGTTGCGGGCGATTTCCACCAGTGCGCCTTTTTGCTCAATGGCGCTGGTCAGGGCGAAGATGTTGCGCACGTCGTCGTCCACCAGCAGGATACGGCGGCCTTCGAATACGCGGTCGCGGCTGCGTACCGCTTTCAGCATGGTTTGCCGTTCGCTGGAGAGCTGCGATTCAACCTTGTGCAGGAACAGGGTCACTTCGTCCAGCAGCCGCTCCGGCGAGCGTGCGCCTTTGATGATGATGGAGCGGGAGTATTTCGATAGCTCGGCTTCTTCGGCGCGCGTCATGCTGCGCCCGGTGTAGACGATCACCGGCGGGAAGCTGGCGATCTCCTGCTGGGACATGCGCTGCAGCAGTTCGCTGCCCTGCATGTCGGGCAGCTTCAGGTCCATGATCATGCAGTCGAAGATGGTTTCGTGCAGCTGTTCCAGCGCCTCGGCGCCGCTGGCGACGGCGGTAATGGCGATGTCTTCGTCTTCGATCAGCTTGACCATGCTTTCGCGCTGGCGTGCGTCGTCTTCCACCAGCAGGATGTGCTTGATCTTTTGCGTAAAACGCCGCTCCAGGCGGTCGAACACGGCCATCAGCTCTTCGCGTCCGGCGGGCTTGCGCACGTAGCCGATGGCGCCCAGGTGCAGGGCCGCTTCGCCGCTGTCGGACGCGCTGATCACGTGCACGGGTATGTGGCGGGTTTGCGGGTTGTCCTTCAGCATTTGCAGCACCGACAGGCCGGAGCGGTCGGGCAGGCGGATATCGAGCATCACGGCATGCGGCTGATGCGCTTCCGCCAAGTGCAAGCCTTCCTCGGCGGTGAAGGCGACCAGGGCGCGGTAGCCCGCTTCGTGCGCCAGGTCGAACAGGATGCGGGCGAAGGCGGGGTCGTCTTCGATGATCAGGACGGCCCGTTCTGGCGGTGGAGCGCTGTTGCGGTCGTCCTCAAAGGCTTTCTGCGGCGCCTTGGCGGGCGCTTCGGCCGGAGCCGCCTGCGCGGTGGGCGGCGAGGTGCTGACGAAGGCCGTGACCTCGCCGGGTTTGACGGCTGGTGGTTCCGCCAGCGGTGCGGCGACCGCCCATTGCGTCGGCAGCAGCAAGGTGAAGGTGCTGCCCTGCCCTTCCACGCTCGATACTTCGACCTCTCCGCCCAACAGGCGGGCCAGGTCGCGCGAGATCGACAGCCCCAGGCCGGTGCCGCCAAAGCGCCGGCTCGGGCTGCCGTCGCCCTGCTGGAAGGCGTCGAAGATCGAGGCTTGCTGGTCCTGCCGCACGCCGACGCCGGTGTCGATGACGGCAAAGCGCAGCAAACCCGCCTCGCCGGGCGACACACGCAGGATCACCTTGCCGCGATCGGTGAACTTGACCGCATTCGACAGCAGGTTCCGCAGGATCTGTTCCAGGCGCTGGCGGTCGGTGTAGGCTTTTTCCGGCAGGCCGGGCAGGCGGTCGATCACGAATTCCAGGTTTTTTTCCTGGGCCATTGGTGCAAAGGAGGCTTCCAGGTTATCGATCAGGGCCTGCAGGTCCACGTCCTCCGGCACCAGTTCGAGCTTGCCGGCTTCCACCTTGGAGATGTCGAGGATGTCGTTGATCAGCGCCAGCAAATCGTTGCCTGCGTTGTAGATCGTGAGCGCAAAGCGCACCTGTTCCTCATTCAGGTTGCCTTGTTCGTTATCGGCCAGCAGCTTGGCCAGGATCAGTGAACTGTTCAAGGGCGTGCGCAGCTCGTGCGACATGTTCGCCAGGAATTGCGACTTGTACTCGCTGGCGCGTTCCAGGTCACGCGCCCGTTCTTCCACGTCGAGGCGCGCCGCAGCCAGGGCAGCATTGCGCTGGTCCAGCGCTTCGGCCTGCGTCGCCAGCTTGGCGTTGCTTTGCTCCAGCTCGAGCTTTTGCGTTTCCAGGCTCACTTGCGATCGTTCCAGGATGCGCGACTGTTCTTCCAGTTCCTCGTTGGCGGTGCGCAGTTCTTCCTGCTGCACCTGCAGCTGCTCGTTCAGCAATTGGGTCTGCGCCAGCACCTCGGCCAGGCGCTGGCGCGCCACCGTCGCCTCGATCGCCATGCCGATATTGCCCGCCACCAGTTCCAGGAAGTCCCGTTCCCGCTGGCCCGCTTCGCGCAGGAAGCCCAGCTCCACCACGCCGTTCACGCGCCCATCGCTATGCACGGGCACCAGCACCAGCTGCTGCGGCTCGCCTTGGCCAAGGGAGGAAGTCACCTTGATGTAGTCCGCCGGCAGGTTCGCCAGGTGCACCGTGCGCCGTGTGCGCGCGGCCTGGCCGACCAGGCTTTCGCCCGGCTGCAGTATGCGCCCCGCCTCGTCATCTTCTTGGCTGAAACCGTAGCTTGCGGTGCGTTCCAGCGAACCGTCTTCCCTCACCACATAGAACGAGGCCACGGCCACGTCGAGGTAGCGCGCCATGAATTCCAGCAGCGTGGATGACAGCAGCGGCAACGCCATCTGCCCTATGCCCTGCTCGGCCAGCTGGCTCTGCCCTTCCCGCAGCCAGGCCTGGTGCTGCAGCTCGTAGGCGTGCGTGTGCTGCTCCTGCAGCGCGTCGCGGTAGACGGCGGAAAGCCGAAGCAAATCGCGCCGTCCCAGCCATGCCAGCAGGCTGCTGACGGCCAGGCTCACGGCGAGGAAGATCGCCACCGTCCAGAATCCCACCACGCGCACCGCCTCGTTGCGCGTTGCACGCATGCGTTCTTCGTGCGAGATGAATTCGCGGAATTGCTCGCGCAGGTCGTCGGATGGAACCTTGCCAACGCCTGTCTTCACCATGCCGAGGTAATCACCCTGCTGGCGGCGCGCGGCAATCATCTGGTCGGCTGCGCGCAGCCAGGCGTCATGCTGGCTGCGGATCTGCCGCACGCGTTCCACCTGGGTGGTGTCGTCTGCGACGATCTCGGACAGCATTTCGCTGGCGGTCTCGAAGCGCGGGCGCGATGCAACAAAGGGCGCAAGGAAGGCATCGTCGCCCGTCAGCAAAAAGCCGCGCATGCCGCTCTCCATATCGACCGACAGCTTGCTCAATTCCTGTGCCTTGCCGATCGCGCGTTCGGTGGTTTCGACGGCGCTCCAGGTGCTCATCAGGTAAGCGAACAGCGCCACGAAAATGCCGGCAGCAACAATCCCGCCAAGCAGCGGTATCTTTACGTTGCGGTTGAGTATTCGGCGAAAGCCCTGGTCATCGATGGTCGAACTACGCTGCATGTCATTGGTCGAACCGTCATCGGGAAGCTTCCAGTGTACCCCTACAGCGGAGCTTGCGCGGCAATCGTGCGCGGGGGCTATAATTGCTTTCAAACCAATCACTTTCTATCGCCCATGCGTAAGATCCTGACTGTCGTGCCTTTGCTCTTGCTGGCCGGCTGCGTTAACGACTCCGCAACTTTTTATGCGGACGGCTCGCGCGAACATACGCTGACCGTGCGGCGGCAGCAGGAATTTTTCTGGAAAGAGGACGCGCAGTACACGCTGATGGTTGCGCGCCTGCCGGATTGCCAGCGCGCGATTCCCCTGGGCGAAATGCCGCTGGAAGGACTGGACTTTGAACTGTTCGCCAGCGGCGACAATGTCTGGAGCCTGCGCGCCGGGAAGTATGTCTGGCAAGTGGAGACCCAGGGCTGCACCCTGGTTTCCGAGGGCGGCACGACCACCGCCACCGGGACCAAGCTTGGCACCTATGCCGCGGAAAGCAAGAAGACGAAGATGCGCTTCGATGCCGAGGCATCTCCTGCGGCGCCCGCCGCGCCGCCTGCAGCGCAGTAAGCGCGAACGGGCCTCCAGCTCAGCCGATATCCACCACCACGCGGCCTGCGCCCAGTGCGGTATGCGCCCGGTTGGCATCCTCCAGCGAAAAGCGTTCAGCCGACAGGTGCACCGCGAGCTTGCCGGCATCGACCAGCCGCGCCGCCTCGCGCAGGATAGCGCCATGCGCCGCACGGCCCCGGCCCGACAACAGCGGCAGCAGCGTAAAGACGCCCGAATAGGTGGCCGCACGGAAGGATAGCGGCGCAAGGGCGTGCGTTCCCCAGCCAAGGGCGCTCACCACGTGTCCGCCATACATCCGCGCAGCGCGGAATGACGCGTCCAGCACCTCGCCGCCGACCGTGTCGAAGACGATGTCGAATTCCTCGCCGTCCAGCTGCTCCAGGAAACGCGCGCCCATGGCCTCGATCTGTCCGCGCTGTCCCGGACGGCCGGTTGCCGAGACCTGCGCCCCGCACGCCAGCGCCAGCTGCACCGCCATGCGGCCCACGCCGCCCGCACCGCCCTGCACCAGCACCGATTGCCCCGGCTGGACCCGGGCACGGTCCACCAGCCCTTCCCAGGCGGTGATGAACACCAGCGGCAACGCCGCCGCCTCGCGCAGGCTGATGGAGCGCGGCGCATGGGCCAGCAGGTCCGCGTCCACCGCCGCATACTCGGCCAGGGAGCCTTGTACGCCGCCCACGCCGCCCGTCATGCCGAATACCGCATCGCCCGGGGCAAAGCCGGTGACGCCTGCGCCGACCGCTTCCACCACGCCTGCCATGTCGATGCCCAGGACCGCCGGCAGCGGCATGCGCGCATGCTCGGCCTTGCCGGCGGCGATCTTGAGGTCGAGCGGGTTGACGCCGCTGGCGTGGATGCGCACCAGGACCTGGCCTGCGGCAGGTGCGGGCTTGGCGATGTCGCGGAGGGAGAGCGGTTTGCCTGCCGCTTCGAGGATCATGGCTTTCATAAGAACTCCTGTGGGTTGGTATGGAAGCCAGTGTAGGCAGCATCCGCCGCGGGAAAAACAGGGCGCGGATGCAAACAGAATTCACGAAATGTGGATAATGGCGGCATGGACAAACTCGATGCCCTGCGCGTCTACTGTGCAGTCGTGGAAACCGGCGGTTTTTCCCGCGCGGCGGAAAAGCTGGGCATTTCCACGTCCTCCGTCACCGCACAGGTGAATGCGCTGGAAGCCCATTTCCACGTCAAGCTGATGAACCGCACCACGCGCAGCATGTCGCTGACCGGCGAGGGGCGCGAATGCTATGAGCATGCCCAGCGCCTGCTGGCCGGCATGGAAGACCTGGAATCGAGCCTGCAGCATGCGGCGCAGGAGCCGCGCGGCACGTTACGGGTCAACATGCCCGGCCTGGTGTCGCGCCTTTACGTGGCGCCCGCTCTGCCGCGCTTCCTTGCGCGCCATCCCGGCATCACGCTGCAGGCCAGCGCCAGCGACCGCATGATCGACATGGTGGAGGAAGGCTGCGACGTCCTGCTGCGCCTGGGCGAGGTTGGCGATGCACGCCTGATTGCGCGGCCTTTGCTGCAAACGCGCTTTGTCTGCTGTGCGTCGCCCGCTTTCATCGAGCGCCATGGCGTGCCCGAGACGCCGGCCGGCCTGGCCAGCTTCGAATGCCTGCATTTCATCCTGCCGCGCGCCGGCCGCCTGCGTGAATGGCAGTTTGCGGATGGCGAGACATTCACGCCGCCCTCGCGCACCTCCTTTGACCATGTGGATTCCCTGGTGGAGGCCTGCAAGGCCGGTGCGGGGATCGGCCAGTTCCTGTCGCTGTCGGTGGAGGCCGAATTGCGCAGCGGCGCCCTGCTGCCGCTGCTCACCGGATTCCAGGCGCCTGGGCCCGCACTGTCCGCCCTGTACCAGCAACGGCACCAGCGCGCGGCCAAGGTGCAGGCCTTTATCGACTTCCTGGCGGAAGTCTTCGCTTAAGCCGCTTTCTCGCTATCCAGGTGCGACAGCTGGTAGTCGTTGTAGCGGCCACCCGCTGCGGCGCCTTGCGGCACGATCAGTTCCAGCGCATCCAGGTCGGACTGCAGCAGCATGGCATCCAGCGCGCCCAATGCTTCCTGCAGGCGGGCGCGCGTGCGGGCGCCCACCAGCGGCACGATATCGGTACCCTGCGCCATCACCCAGGCAATCGCCAGCTGTGCCACGCTGATGCCCTTGGCTTGCGCCACTGCCCGCATACGCTCCACCAGTTCCAGGTTGTGCTTCAGGTTCTCGCCCTGGAAGCGCGGGCTGTGCAGGCCGCGGTAATCCTGCTCGCCTTCGCGTTGCGCCGTCCAGTGGCCGCTGATCAAGCCGCGCGACAGCACACCGTAGGCGGTGATGCCGACGCCCAGCTCGCGCGCCGCCTGCAGCAAGCCGTTTTCAATGCCGCGGGAAATCATGGAGTACTCGATCTGCACGTCCGTGATCGGGTGCACGGCGTGGGCGCGGCGCAGGGTCTCAGCATTCACTTCCGACAGGCCGATGTGGCGCACATGGCCTTTGCGCACCAGCTCCGCAATCGCGCCGACGGTGTCTTCGATCGGCGTCGCCGGATCCAGGCGCGATGGGCGGTAGATGTCGATGTAGTCCGTGCCCAGGCGGCGCAGCGAGTAGGCGGCGAAGTTGGCCACGGACTGCGGGCGCGAATCGTAGCCGATAAAGCCGCCGTCCGGGTCGCGCAGCGCGCCGAATTTCACGCTGACCTGCACTTGCTCCCGGTCGCGGCCGCGCAGCGCCTCGCCCAGCAGCATTTCGTTGTGGCCCATGCCGTAGAAGTCGCCCGTGTCGAGCAGGGTGACGCCGGCATCCAGCGCGGCGTGGATGGTGGCGATGCTTTCTGCGCGGTCGGCAGGGCCATACAGGTCGGACATGCCCATCAGGCCCAGGCCAAGCTGGGAGGTTTGCGGGCCGGTGCTGCCAAGTTTGCGGGTTTCCATCTTCAGTTCTCCAGGTGGGGTTTCGATGGAATCCATTGTGCTATTATCGAAAGCAACAATAAATGCGGCGCTTACTACATCTTTATTCGATAATCGCTAACAATGGACCAGCTGAAATCCATGCAGGTCTTCCTGGCGGTGGCCGACAGCAAAAGCTTCACCCAGGCCGCCGAACAGCTGGACCTGCCCCGCCCCACTGTCACCAACGCCGTGCAGGCCATCGAGCAGCAGCTCGGCGTGCGCCTGCTCCAGCGCACAACCCGCAAGGTCAGCCTGACCGTTGAAGGGCAGCTGTATGTGGAACGCTGCCGCGCCCTGCTCAATGAGCTGGAAGACATCAACGCCCTGTTCCTCTCCAGCGGCCGCAAGCCCTCCGGCACCATCCGCGTCGACCTGCCTGAGCGCATTGCGCGGCTCAGCGTGATACCCGCGCTGCCGGATTTCTTCCAGCGCTACCCGGACATCAAGATCCGCGTCGGCGCCAACGACCGCATGGCGGACCTGGTGGGGGAAGGGATTGATTGCGCTGTGCGTGCAGGGGTGCTGCGCGACTCAACGCTGGTGGCCAAGCCGCTGGGGGCGATGGAGCAGGTGAACGTCGCCTCGCCGTCTTACCTTGCAGCGCATGGCGTGCCGCAGACACTCGAGGATTTGCGCGAGCATTGGGCGGTGAATTACTTCTCGAGCCAGACAGGGCGCGATCTGCCCTGGGAGTATGTGATGGACGGCGAGGTGCGGACGCTTTCCGTTCGCAGTCGCGTGTCTGTGGGAAGTTCGGAGGCTTATCTTGGCGCCTGCCTGGCAGGGATCGGGCTGGCGCAGATTCCGCGGCCGGGGATTGAGCCGCTACTGGCAAGCGGGCAGCTGGTGGAAGTGCTGCCGGAATGGCGTCCGGCGCCGCTGCCGGTATCCATCATCTATTCGCACAATCGCCACCTCTCGCCGCGCGTGCGGGTGTTTGTGGATTGGCTGGCGGAGGTGTTGAGGCTTGACTCAAAAACCTCTGAAAACCGGTAAACCGGGGTACGACCCAAGGGTCGGACCCCTGGCCAGCGGCCGCCGCGTATCGGGTCCGACCCTTGGGTCGTACCCGGGTTTACCGGTTTTGAAGGTTTAAATGCCAGCCCGCAGCGCGTCGGCGAGCGGCAGACCACCCGGCAGTTTAGCCAGCAACTTCTGCGCCTGCGTCAAATTCCGCTGCTGGAAAGCATCCGGCGCATTCGCAAAATCCTGCGCCAACGCCGCAGCCGCAGCCTCGATACGCGCCCCATCACCCGGCGTCGTATCAATCACCGCCGACAGATAAGTCACACCCCACTGAATCCGCGTCGCAGGTCCCACCGACGAACGCCAGGCCTTCTCATACCAATCCAGCATCCCCGGCAAATCGCCACGGCGCTTCGCAGCAGAAGCGAGGCTCAGCTTGAAATAGTACGGCGCATGCGACTCCACCAGCATCGACTGCAGCAAAGCCTCCGCCTCGGCATGCAGCCCCGCGTCATTCAGCGCACTGACCGCAGTGTTCACCAAGGTATGACGGCCATACTTGTCATCCACCAGCGCCAGCGCCTGATCGACACGCGTACGCACCAGCTGCGGCAAGCCTTCCGCCGCAAAGCCCATGCGCGCCATGCGCATTTGCAAGCGCACCGCAGTCAAACGATCCGGCGCCGACAGCCACATGTCCTCAGCCCATGACTTAGCAGCGGAAGCCATGGCAGTCGCCAGTTCGGCGTGACGAGCCGGCGCAGCGCGCACCAGCTGGTGGCCGCTGTTGCCGAAGATATCCATATTGGCGCGCGCCGCACGTGCATCGCCCAGCACCTTCAGCAGGAACTCAGGCGAAGCCGCATCGGCCACACGGCCGGCCTGCGCCACCAGCGCATGCAGATGCAGGCGCGTTGCAGCGTCTTCCACCTGGCGCGCGGCAGCAGCCGCTTCGCCGGTGACAGCCGCGGCGGCCAGCTGCGACAGGGTCGCCAGGGTCACGCCCAGGTCGCGGCCTTGCAGCAGCACGCCTTCGTCGGTATCCCACGAATAGTTCGACAGCAGCGTCCATTCGGAAGGCGACAGTGCGCGCGCGCCATCCAGGGCAGCAGCCATCGACTCGCTGGCGGTGTGGCCGGCGAAACGCGCAGCCATCAAGGCTTCGCCAAACAGTTCACCATCGAGCTCGCACGGCAGGCGCGTGATTTCGCTGCCATCCGGACGGTAAATCACCATGGTCGGATAGCTGCGCAGCTTCAGGCGCGTCGCCATGGCTTGCGCGTTCGGGCTGTCGCCATCGAGCTGGATCGCCACCATGCTTTGCAACTTGGCAGGGAATTCTTCGCGGCCGAAGATTTCGTATTTGACCCGGTTGCACGGCGGGCACCACCCAGCGCCCCAGTACAGGAACAGCGGACGGCCCGCAGCGCGGGCTGCTTCCAGTGCGGCGTCAAAGCCGCCTTCGAACCACTCGATGGTGTCTGCCATGGATCAGGACTCGCGGGCCAGGGCCAGGAATTCGGTACGCATTGCCAGGTTAGGCTGCAGTTCGCCCAGCATGGCGGAAGTCACAGTCTCTTCACCGGCGGTACGGATACCGCGCGATTCCATGCACAGGTGACGGCACTTGACCACCACGCCCACGGCTTTCGGCTCCAGCACCTGCATCAGCGCCTCCGCGATCTGCATGGTCATGCGCTCCTGCACCTGCAGGCGCTTGGAGAACACGTCCACCAAGCGGGTCAGCTTGGACAGACCGACAATCTTGCCATTCGGGACATAGCCCACGGTAGCCTTGCCGAAGAACGGCGCAAGGTGGTGCTCGCAATGGCTATAGACCGGAATGTTCTTCACGACGATCAGTTCGTTGTACTGCTCGGCGCCATCTTCAAACGCCTTCAGTACTTCCGCCGGGTCCTGGCCATAGCCGGAAACCCAATGTTTCCACGCCTTGTGGACGCGGTGCGGGGTTTCGATCAGGCCAGGACGATTCGGGTCTTCGCCCAAATGCTCCAGCAGGCGACGCCAATCGTCTTCGGTGAATACTTCTTTAGTCATGATTGCAAGAACCGTGAAATGTCAAATTCAATCCACCAGTATACCGTGAAAGGGAAATGTCCACCTTGGGTCAAGGGCGATGCGCTGCCAGCAGCTCGCTAGCGATCGAAACCGTGTGCGACAGGGTTGGCCACTCGTCCTCCGGGCCGAACCAGCGTGCGTCGCTGATTTCGTTGGGGTCGGTCACGATCTCGCCGTCCAGGTAGTCGGCGGTGAAGGCGATCATCAGCGAATGCGGGAAAGGCCACGACTGGCTGCCGAAGTATTTCAGGTTGTGCACGCGCAGGCCGACTTCTTCGAACACTTCGCGGTGCACCGCTTCTTCCACCGATTCGCCGGCTTCCAGGAAACCGGCCAGCGCGGTGTAGCGTTTGTAAGGTGCGTTGGCATGCGCAGCCAGCAGGCGCTGGTTGCCCTTCTTGATCAGCACCATCATGGCGGGGGAAATGCGCGGATAGGCCAGGTGGCCGCAGGACGTGCAGCGCATGGCGCGCTCGCCTGCCGCGAGCTCCATCGGCGATGCGCAGGCGCCGCAGAAGCGGTGGGTGCGCGCCCATTCGGCGATCTGGTACGCGCGGCCCGCAACGCTAAGCAATCCATTATCGACGACACCGAACAGCGCGCGCAGGCCAATGTAGGCATGGCCAGGCATGGGCGGTGAATCGTGCTGCGCTTGTGCCACCTGCCAGTAGCGCCCCTCCCAAAAACCGATCGGCAAGGCACCTTCGACTTCCATGCCGGCGGCAATCAACTCCGATTGATGCGGCAGGGCGAGGCCCTCTTCCCGCAACAGCAGGCGGTCCTTGTGGAAGACCAGCGTTTGCTTATCCGCGGTCGTGGCGGGTTTAATCAGGGGCAGGAAACCGGCTGGTGTCTGGAGCATGGCGATAGATATAGTTCTAGCAACAGACCGATGATACTTCAGTTCCCTTTATGCCGTACGAGTGCTCTCGACAACCTCGGAAACTTTAAGTTTTATGCCGATCTTGTGTCCGGCCCTGTGGAATTCCAGCATCGTCTGACCGATTTCCGCCTCGCTAGGCTTGAGAGGCGCCAGCGATTTGGCGATGATCGGCAGGATCTCCTTGCGCATGTAGCGCGACCCGGCAGCGAAGAACTGCCAGATGACCAGGACGGCGCCGATCGCCATGGCAACCAGGACCGATTGATCCATACTGTCCGGCGCAACAGCTTTGGCTACCACCGGCGCCGCGATGCACAGGCCAATGGCTGCACAAAACGCCAACACAACGCCCAAGTCCAGGTGGGTTGATTCAAATCGCTTTTCCACCTTGGGCGACATCAGCAGGAAAGCGGTGCGGATCAGGCCAAGGCGCTCGCTCTGGGTCAGCAAATGCGGTGCGGTCTTGACCCGCTGTTCCAGCTCGAGTCGCGCTGCGACCGCTTCATCGAGGCCGGGGTAGGTCTCACGCTTCAAGGTTTCGAATGGCCCAGCGCTGCGGGACACGCGGGCGTAGTCGGCAACCGTTGCGGCGCTGAACGTCCCGCATTTGGTACATGTGCGTTCATGGCCTACAGGCTTGCCTCCGCCAAAACTGATGTAATACACATGCCCGACCGAATCCAGCCGCGCCAGCTTGAACGGCTGTGGTTCCCGGCAAATTCCACAGAAGTCGGCCACATATCCCAGTGGACGGCGAGTAATTTTGCGACCCCAGACGATGTACACGAATGTTCCCCTTAGGCAATGAATGCCCAAGCATGAAGCCACGATTATTTATTGTCAATTACAAAAGAAAAAGCCCCGTAACTTCAACAGTTACGGGGCCTTCGCAAAACAATCTCTTCCGGATCAGAACGGAATGTCGTCGTCCATATCGGAGAAGTTAGGCGCTGGGCGCGGTGCCGGACGTGGTGCCGGAGCCGGTGCAGCCTGTGGACGTGGTGCTGGACGTGCCGGAGGCGCGTCGTAGCCCATGTCGTCGCCGCCGCCCATGCCGCCACCCATGCCGCCGCCGGAATCGCCACGGCCGCCCAGCATCTGCATGTTTTCAGCGATGATGTCGGTGGCGTACTTTTCGATGCCGTCCTTGTCGGTGTACTTGCGGGTTTGCAGGCGGCCTTCCACGTAGACGGAAGAACCTTTTTTCAGGTACTGGCCCACGATTTCAGCCAGGCGGCCGAAGAAGGAAATACGGTGCCACTCGGTCAGCTCTTTCTGCTCGCCGGTGTTGCGGTCTTTCGAGCGATACGAGGTCGCTACGGCGATGTTGGCAATCGCGTCACCGCTAGGCATGTAGCGAATTTCCGGATCGCGACCCAGATTGCCGACGATGATCACTTTGTTGACAGATGCCATTTATGAAACTCCTGAAGGAATGGGGGCCATTGTGGCCAGCCCCAAAACCACGGAGTTTACCCTAAATTAATAGCCTATCAAACATCGGCCGGGCTGATGCAGCTCAATTTATTGTCGGTTGCTTCAGCAGGCGCAGGGCGATGACCAGCGCGCAGGAAACGGCGCCGCAGCCGGCCAGGTAGACGGCGCCGACACCCTGCTGCCCGGCCAGCGCGCCGGCCAATGGTCCGGTCAGGCCAAGCGAAATATCCAGGAAGGCGACGTAGGCGCCCATTGCCGCGCCCCGGCTTTGCGGCGGGGTGCGCTTGACCGCTTCCACGCCGAAGCCCGGGAAGGCCAGCGAGTAGCCGAAGCCGGTCAGCGCGGCGCCGGCATACACCAGCCATGGCGCCGGCGCTTGCCAGATGCACAGCTGCCCAAGCGCTTCGACCAGCACGCACACCAGCGCCACCCGCGCTCCGCCGATCCTGTCGGGCAGATGGCCGAACAGCAGGCGGGCGCCGATGAAGGCCGCGCCGAAGGCGGTAAATGCCAGCGACGGGCTGCCCCACTCCTTGCCGGCGAACAGCAGCGAAATGAAAGCGGTGATGACGCCAAAGCCGACACTGGAAAACGCCAGCCCCATGCCCGGCAGCCAGACCGCGCCCAGCACCTTGTAGAAGGGAATGCGGCGTGCACTGGCAGGCGGCAGGCCCGGGACATTGAGCAGCACTAGCAGGGCGAGGACCGGCGCCATGATGCCGGCCATCGCGATGCCCTGGAACCCTTCCTGCTGGTACACGGCCATGCCGGCAGGCGCGCCGGCCGCGTAGGCGCCGTACATCGCGATGCCGACCCAGGCCATGACCTTTCCGGCGTTCTGCGGGCCAACCAGGCCGACGCCCCAGCTCAGGGCGCCCGTCACGATCAGGCTTTCGGCGCCACCGAGCAGGATGCGGCCGGCGAGCAGCATGGCGACCGAGGCTTCCGGCCGTACAGATATCGACAGCGATGCAAGGTAGGCCAGCGCCGAGGCGGTGGCCAGTACACAACCCGTCATCACGGAACGTTTCGATCCGCGCGTGTCGCACAGGCCGCCGGCCCAGGCCCGGGTGAGCAAGGCGGCGGCGAATTGGGCGCCGGCCACCACGCCGACCACCAGGGTGCTCATGCCAAGCTGGCCATGCACGTGCAGCGGCAGCACCGGCAGCGCAATGCCGATGGCCATGAAGCTGACGAACACCGCCAGCACGATAGGGAAAATCTTTTGCGCCACATTGACGGACTGCGGGGCGGCAGCCATGGCGGGATTGGCGTAATTTTTAGGCGGACTCATATAAATTCTTTCCAGGTTGACATTAAATTCCACAAATGCGAGCATTTGCTCACATACAGAAGAAATTTTAAAATCAACAACTTCCGCCGAAAACTCGCATTCGAATAAGCCCATGACCGATATCCCGCAGCCCCGCAAAGCCCCGCGCCAGGCTCGTTCGCGCGCTACCGTCGAGGTGATCCTGGAGGCAACGGCTCGCGTTTTTTCGGAACATGGCTATGCCGGCACCAATACCAACCTGATCGCCGAAAAGGCCGGCATCAGCATCGGCTCGCTCTACCAGTACTTCAAGAACAAGGATTCGCTGATTGCGGCGCTGCACCAGCGCCATGCCGAGCAGGTGCAGCAAACGGTGGAGGAAGTGCTGTCCCGCCCCTACGAGCCGTCGCTGGCCGGGCATATCCGCGCGATGGTGCAAGCGCTGCTGGCCGCCCACCTGTTGGAACCGGACCTGCACAAGATGCTGGAACTACAATTCCCCTTCTTCGACGCCCCGCAATCGGAGAACGAGGCGGACCAGGGCATCTTCAAGCGCGTGCGCGCCCTGCTCGGGGATTGGCGGCGCGACATCACGCCGCCCAACCTGGACCTGGCAACCTGGGTGGTTTTGCAGATCATGGAATCGATGGTGCATGCGGCGGTGATCGATGCACCGGATTTCCAACAAGCCGACATCGAAGCGGCCATTACCGACGCCGTCATGGGTTACCTGACTTACCGCCCGAATACTGGTAATATGTACAGTATTTGACGCTGGGCCCGCCAAAAGCGGGGCGCGGCGCAAGAATTCATTCGAAGCTATAGTATCGGGCTGACCCCGAAAGGTATCCACGCATGGAAGAAATCCGCATCCGCGGTGCGCGCACGCACAACCTGAAAAACATCAACCTCGACCTGCCTCGCAATAAGCTGATCGTGATTACCGGCTTGTCCGGTTCCGGCAAGTCGTCGCTGGCGTTCGACACCCTGTACGCAGAAGGCCAGCGCCGCTACGTCGAGTCGCTGTCTGCCTACGCGCGCCAGTTCCTCCAGCTGATGGAAAAGCCGGACGTGGACATGATCGAGGGCCTGTCGCCCGCCATCTCCATTGAGCAGAAGGCCACCTCGCACAACCCGCGTTCGACCGTGGGCACCGTGACCGAGATCCACGACTACCTGCGTTTGCTGTACGCCCGCGTCGGCACCCCGTACTGTATCAACCACCCGGACCACGCGCTGGCCGCGCAGTCGGTGTCGCAGATGGTGGACGCCGTCCTCGCCATGCCCGAGGGCACCAAGCTGATGATCATGGCGCCCGTGGTCGCCAACCGCAAGGGCGAGCACGTCGACCTGTTCGAGGCCATGCAGGCCCAGGGCTTTGTGCGCTTCCGCGTGCAGAGCGGCACCCACGAGGCCAAGATCTATGAAGTGGACGACCTGCCGAAGCTGAAGAAAACCGAGAAGCACACCATCGACGTGGTGATCGACCGCGTGAAGGTCAATGCGGAGATCAAGCAGCGCCTGGCCGAATCCTTCGAAACCGCGCTGCGCCTGGCCGACGGCCGCGCCATCGCCTACGAAATGGACAGCGGCGCCGAGCATATTTACTCGAACAAGTTTGCCTGCACCACTTGCGGCTACTCGCTGCAGGAACTGGAGCCACGCCTCTTCTCCTTCAACAACCCGATGGGCGCCTGCCCAGAGTGCGATGGCCTGGGCCATATCGAATTCTTCGACCCGCGCCGCATCGTCGCCTTCCCCAACCTGTCGCTGGCTTCCGGCGCGGTGAAGGGCTGGGACCGCCGCAACCAGTTCTATTACTCGATGCTGGCCGCGCTGGGCGCGTACTACGACTTCGACCTCGACACGCCGTTCGAGCAGCTGCCTGCGAAAGCGCAGGACGTGGTGCTGCATGGCTCGGGCAAGACCGCCATCCCGTTCACCTACATGAATGAGCGCGGCAAGGCCGTGGTCAAGGAACACACCTTCGAAGGCATCGTCAACAACCTGCAGCGCCGCTACCGCGAAACCGATTCGATGGCGGTGAAGGAAGAACTGGCAAAGTTCATCAACGAGAAGAAGTGCCCTAGCTGCGAAGGCGCGCGCCTTCGCGTGGAGGCACGCCATGTGAAGATCGGCACCGGCAAGCAGGAACGCGCGATCTACCAGATCGCCGACAAGCCGCTGCGCGACACGCTGTCCTACTTCGAGCAGTTGAAGCTGAAGGGCGCCAAGAAGGACATCGCCGACCGCGTGATCAAGGAAATCGTTTCGCGCCTGACCTTCCTGAACAACGTGGGCCTGGACTACCTGTCGCTGGAACGCAGCGCCGACACCCTGTCGGGCGGCGAAGCCCAGCGCATCCGTCTCGCTTCGCAGATCGGCTCCGGCCTGACCGGCGTGATGTACGTGCTGGACGAGCCGTCCATCGGCCTGCACCAGCGCGACAACGACCGCCTGATCGACACCTTGAAGCACCTGCGCGATATCGGCAACTCGGTGCTGGTGGTGGAACACGATGAAGACGCGATCCGCACCGCCGACTACGTGGTCGACATGGGCAAGGGCGCCGGCGTGCACGGCGGCGACGTGATCGCAGCCGGCCCGCTGAAGGACATCCTGAAATCGAAGGAATCGCTGACCGCGCAATACCTGAGCGGCAAGCTGCAGATCGCCGTGCCGAAAAAGCGCCACGTGGCCGATCCCCAGCGCCAGCTGACCATCACCGGCGCCACCGGCAACAACCTGAAAAAGGTGAACCTGTCGCTGCCTGTCGGCCTGATGACTTGCGTGACCGGCGTGTCCGGTTCCGGCAAATCGACCTTGGTCAACGACACGCTCTACCCTGCCCTGTCGCGCCATTTGTTCGGCTCCCAGACCGAACCGGCGCCGCATGATGCGATCAGCGGCCTGGAACACTTCGACAAGGTGATCTCGGTCGACCAGGCACCGATCGGCCGCACTCCGCGTTCGAATCCGGCCACCTACACCGGCCTGTTCACGCCGATCCGCGACCTGTTCGCCACCGTGCCGGTCGCAAAAGAGCGCGGCTACTCGGCCGGCCGCTTCTCCTTCAACGTCAAGGGCGGCCGCTGCGAAGCCTGCCAGGGCGACGGCGTGATCAAGGTCGAAATGCACTTCCTGCCGGACGTGTACGTGCCTTGCGATGTCTGCCACGGCAAGCGCTATAACCGCGAGACGCTGGAAGTCCACTACAAGGGCAAGAGCATCACCGAAGTGCTGGACATGACGGTGGAAGATGCGCACGAATTCTTCAAGGCCGTGCCGGTCATCGCGCGCAAGCTGCAAACCCTGCTCGACGTGGGCCTGGGCTACATCAAGCTGGGACAGAGCGCCACCACGCTGTCCGGCGGCGAGGCGCAGCGCGTCAAGCTGTCGCTGGAACTGTCCAAGCGCGATACGGGACGCACGCTGTACATCCTGGACGAGCCGACCACCGGCCTGCACTTCCACGATATCGACCTGCTGCTGAAGGTGATCCACCGCCTGCGCGACCACGGCAACACCCTGGTCATCATCGAGCACAATCTCGACGTGATCAAGACTGCCGACTGGATCGTCGACCTCGGTCCCGAAGGTGGCGCCGGTGGCGGCCAGATCATCGCCAGCGGCACCCCGGAAGATGTTGCGGCAAATCCCGCAAGTGTGACCGGCAAGTACCTTGGTCCACTTTTGAAGAAAACCAAGTAGTACAATGTAGCGACCTAATCTCGCGCGGCGGAGGCCGACATGCCTGGGTCGCTCAGTTTGTTACGTCTCCTGCTTTGCGCTTGCGCGTTGGCCTCCGGCTGCGCGCAAGCCGACACCATCTACTACCCTCGTCCAGAAGCTTTCGAAAACGGCAAGACCGATTACGGGTTCGAATTGCTGCAGCTGGCGCTTACCAAAGCCGGCAGCGCACACCACGTCGAACTGACGCCGGAGTATCGCCAGCAAACCCGTGCCATCATGGAGCTGATCGCCAATCGTGGAAAAGTCCACGTGGTCGGCACCATGACGTCCACTGAACGTGAAGTAGAAATGCTGCCGATCCGGATTCCCATCTCAAAAGGCTTGATAGGCTGGCGCATCTTGCTGATGCGCGATGAAAAGCGCGACGGGCTGCGCAATGCACACAACGCGCGCGATTTGCGCGAAGTGCGGATGGCATTGGGCGAAGACTGGCCAGACCTGAGGATATTGCGCAGCGCGGGCCTGCAACCAGACGCTGTGTCTGCCTACCGCCGCCTGTTCCCCATGCTGAAGGCAGGCCGCATCGATGCCATTCCGCGCTCCATCAATGAAATCTGGACGGAACTGGAACGCAATCCTGGCCTGTCCGCCGAGTCTTTCCTGATCCTGCACTACAAAGCAGCCGACTACTTCTTCGTCAACTACGCCAATAAAGCGCTGGCCGAAGAAATCCGGCGCGGCCTGGAAGCGGCGCAGGCCGACGGCTCATTCGACCGCCTGCTGCTGGATTACTATCGCCCCATGCTGGATAAGGCAGCGCTAAGCAAACGCCGCGTCATCGAACTGCCCAATCCATATCTGCCGCCCGACACGCCTTTGAAACGCAAGGAGTTGTGGCTGACGTATGAACAGCTGAAACGCTAAGCAACCTTGCGCGCCGCCGCCAGCCAGCGTTCAAGATTGCCAAAGCGGTCGTAGCCCCAGAACGGCTCCCCATCCGCCAGCACAAAAGGCACGCCGAACACGCCACGCTCCAGCGCGCGCTCGTTGCCCGCCTTGAACTCCGCCTTGATCGCGGAGTCTTCCATCCCTGCCAGGAAGGCCGGACCATCAATCCCAAGGCTTTCCGCAATCCCAAGCAGCACCGCCTTGTCGGCGATATCCACGCCATCCGCGTAATAAGCCTGGAAGCAGGTGCGCGCGAACGACACCGCCACCTCCTCGCCATGGTTGGCACGCACCCACAGCATGGCGCGGCCCGGCCCGATCAGCATCTGCGGAAAAGCGGGAGAAGGATTGAATGGGATCGCTTCCTCCTGCGCCGTACGCTGCATGTCGCGCGCCACGTAGGCCCACTTGACCGGCACCACCGGCGATGGCAGCACGCCGGTCACCTGGGTCAGCGCCGGCAGCAGCACCGGATGCCAGCGCACCTTGGCGCCATTGGCCGCTGCCAGCCATTCAATGCGGCGCGCCGCAAAATAGGAGTAGCCCGATGCGAAGTCGAAATAGAAATCGAGGACCATATCCGCTCCTTAGTAGTTTTCGCCGAAATCGTTGTTATCGCGTGGCAGCCCGCGCAGGATGCCCCACAGGCTGCTATGGCTCATAAAGTAGATGCCGACCGGCACCAGTAAAAGTAGGAAGCGCATGTTCATCTCCAATTTCGCACACCCGTGCGAAGTATGATTAAAAAAAGGCCGCAGGCAAAGCCGCGGCAACCCAAAAAATCACAAGTCGTTAAAACTCTTGTACGTCGAAATCAGCCGGTTGAAAGCACGCTGCGCGTGGCGCGGCGAATGCTCGTCGTGCAGGAAGCGGGCATCATGCAGCAAACCCACCACCAGGCTGTAAACCTCGAACACCAGCTGTTCCGGCTCGGTGTCCGGCCGCAACTGGCCGGCTTCCATCGCCTGCAGCACGGTCTTGCGCAGCGAAGCACGCCAGGCCCGGACGCCTTGCGCCAGACGGTCCCGCACCGTGTTGTCCTGGTAATCGTCGAACTCGAAAGCGCCCGCCGTGTAAAGGCAGGAAGTACGCAGCCCCTCGTCGGCGGCGCGCTCAAACCATGCCGCGACCTGTGCCTGCAAGCGCGGCAAGCCACGCGGCAGCTGCAGGGTCGGCAAGAAGACCTCAGCAGCAAAGCGGCGGTCATATTCATCAAGCACCGCGCATTGCAGCTGCTCCAGCGATCCAACGCGCGAAAACACCCCGCTCTTGCTGATGCCGGTGCGCTTGGCGATCTCGCCCAGCGACAGCTTGCCGATACCCTCCGCCGCTGCCATTTCCATGGCGGCGTTCAGGATGGTGGCGAAGGTGGCCTCGCTTTTTGCAGTCAGGGTGTCCATACGCCGAACTTTAGCACACATGTGCGAAATATCAAACCTAAATATTTTGTTATTTATTTTGATTGACTATTTAATAAATAACGCTACAGTTGTGCACGAGAAATATTACCTGGAGAAAATTTTGTACCTGCCCCCACTGCGTCAACTGTCAGCGGCCACCCTGCTGGCCTGCGTTACCCTGTCCGCACAGGCCCAGATCACGACCGGCGCCATGCACGAGCCGCGCATGTTCCACCAGGCCAGCGTCCTGCAAGATGGCAGGGTCCTGATCACCGGCGGCGTCAACAACCCGAGCGCCCCTATGCTCGCCAGCACCGAAATTTATGATCCGGCCACCGGTACCTTCCAGCAGTCGGCACCGATGAAGGCGGGCACACGCGACCACGCTGCGATCACCTTGAAAGACGGGCGAGTCCTCGTTGTTGGTGGTATGAACGATTCGGGCTCAGCCAGCTTCGCCGAGTTCTTCGATCCGGCCAAGGGAATGTGGCTCGCCACCGGCGAAATGAACACCTACTTCTCCCGCGCCATGGCGCGCCTGTTGCCCGATGGCCGGGTCATGGTTGTCGATCACGGTGAATCGGGCGGCCATCACGCCGAGATTTATGACCCGGTAACGGGCACCTTCAGCAAGTCGGGCAATATGGTCGAACAGACCCGTGGTCACGGTTTGGTGGTGCTGGCGGATGGACGGGTGCTGAAGGTTGGCGGCTATTCCATGAATGGCTATAGCCGCAATGCGGAAATCTGGAACCCCGCCACCAATATGTGGGACCCGACCGGACAGATGTTCCAGGGACGCCAGGACATCCAGCCGGTGCTTCTGCCTGATGGCAAAGTCCTGGTCGCGGGCGGCCGAACGATGGACCAGCTCTCCAGCACCGAAATCTATGACCCCGCCACCGGCACATTCAGCCGCGGAACTGAGATGCCGTTCCCATATGCGCCGGAGAGCAGCACCGTACTCGGTAATGGCAACATACTTTTCAACGGCCCGACGCCCCTGATGCTGCAATACCAGCCGGCCACCGGCATGTGGAATTTTGCCGGGCCTAAACGCAACCCAACGCATGACACCACCATGACGCGCCTGCCGAATGGCGACCTGCTCATGGCAGGCGGCGCGGTCGATTACGACGCTACCAGCTACGCAGCCGTGTTCGACCAGGCTTGCGGCGGCGCGCCTCTCAGGCTGTACAACCCCTCATCGGTCGCACCGTCTTCCGGAGGCTCTGTCGGCTTCCTGGTATATGGCGCACCAGGCTGCCGGTTTGAAGTAAGCGACCTGCCATCATGGCTGACGCCTGAACCGACGAATGCAATGCGCATTAATGAACGAGGAGATTCCGACACTACCCTTTGGGCTCCCGCCAACACTAGCGGCGCCGAACGCAGCGCGGGCATCTATGTGGCAAACTTCGCCGCGACCGTGACGCAAGGAGTATCGGCCGATTGCCCGTGGGCGCCTTACGTGAACCCAGCAAGCATTAATATCGGCTATCAAGGCGGCACCGGTACAGCCAACGTCATTGCAGCTGCCACCTGTGCCTGGAATATCAGCAGCATGCCGTCCTTCGTAACGGCCACCTCCGCCACCAGTGGCAAGGGAAATGGCAGCTTCACTTATTCGGTTCCAGCCAATACTGCCAGCACATCGCGAAGCAGCAACGGCCTGCTCACTGCACAGGGCCAATCCAGCAGCTTTACCTTTACGCAGGACGGCACGCCGCTTTGCCCGTCCATGCCGAAACTGACATTCACGAGCCTTTCGTACCCGGCCAACGGCGGCACAATCGGCGTCACCATCACTGCCGCGCCAACCTGCCCATGGGCCATCTCCTATCTGCCGACCTGGGTCAAGCTCGCAGCGGGAAGCAGTAGCAGCGGTACAGGCAACGGCGGTTTTTCCATGAACGCCGACGCCAATACTACCGGTGCAGCACGCAGCGACAACGGTATGGTCAGCGGTCAGGGTTATTCCGCTGCCTTCAACCTGACCCAGGACACCAGCCCCTGCGCCAACTTGGCCGCCAGCATCGCAAGCATCAGCGCGCCCGCCAATGGCACGGTAGGCAGTTTCAGCGTCACCGCATCGCCAAGCTGCGGCTGGAGTGTTAACGACATGCCGAGCTGGGTTCGTATTCTCAGCACCACTTACAGCAACGCCAATGGCTCCGGTAATGGCACCGTTAGCTATTACGTCACGGCCAATAGTGGTGCGAGCCGCAGCGGTCCGATTCACTTGAATGGCATTGGTGCTGTTGTAACGATCAACGTGAACCAGGCTGCGGTGCCGGTAAACTCCTGCAGCACCGCGATCGTGAACGGCAGTAATGTCAGCGGATTCCTGAAATCGATGGGTTGCGCAGCCGGCGCACGCGGTTCCAGCTACTACGTTGACCGATACACTTTCACGGGTACGGCAGGCAAGGTGGCCACCATCACCATGTCTTCGTCCAGCTTTGACACCTACCTGTACCTGCGCGACCAGGCAGGCACTATTGTCAAAGCAGACGACGACGGCGGCGGCGGCACCAATTCGCGCATCAACGTTACCCTGCCGTCCAGCGGCACCTACACCATCGAGGCTACCAGCTACGGCGCCAATGCAACCGGTGCCTACAGCTTGTCCTTCATTCAGTAAGGATCTGGACTCCAGACGGCGTACATCTCACCGTCTTCCTCTACGCCGGCTTCGCTGAAACCGCAGGCGGCGTAGAGTTCCTTTGCCACCGCGTTATCTGGACGATAGCTGCTCCAGATACGCTGCACATCCCCATGCTTCTGGATCTCGTTCAACGCCAGTTCGACAGCGCGGCGGCCGTGGCCGCGTCCCTGGAAGCGGCGGTCCACCATCAAATGATAGATCGCGTAATCGCCAGCGTCGTCCTCGGCGCCGGGAGCGGCGTACATCAGGAAGCCAACCACGCCATCCTTATCGGCGATGGCACGGCAGTGGTAGTTCGGATGGAAGCTCGCTTCGGCAATCGCGTACATGGTCGCCGCCGCATGGTCTTGCTGATGCTCGTGCAATTCCAGTTCGGCGATGTCGGCGAAATTCTCCTTGGTGACCACGTGCAGGTTAGTGGTAATCCATTTTCGCAGGAAGCGTTGATATGGTCTCATTCATGACTCCTTCTTCTTCGTTACAGCTCTAGTACTGCATACATTTCGCCATCCTCATCGGCTTCCGTCTCGACGAAGCCCATGCTGGCGTATAGTTCTTTGGCCTTGGTGTTTTCCGGCTGGTAGCTGATCCAGATCTTGCGCACGCCGCCGCGCGCGCGGATCTCGCCCATCGCCATCAGCAGCGCCTGGCGGCCATAGCCCTTGCCTTGGTGGCGCAGGTCCACCATCAGGCGCCACACGGCAAATTCTCCGGGGCGGCCTTCCATCTCCAGGTCGACGTACAGCAGGAAGCCAACCAGTTCGCCACCGGCATAAATGGCGCGGGTCTGCATCTCCGGGTGAAAACTGGCTTGCGCAATGGAGAACGCATTGCTGGCGAGGTAGTCGCGCTGATGGTTAAGCAGGCGCAGGTCGGTGATGTCTTCGAAGTTCTGTCGCGTGACAGATTTCAGCTGGATCTCCATGATTCCTTTCCTCATTACGCCGGGGGGCCAAAAAACAAAAACCCCGGCAAGTTTCCTTACCGGGGTTTTCGTCGCAGGACGTCCGGCTCGGGATGGCAATTCGCCAAGGCCCCGAGCGCACGCGCATCAGGGCTATCTGGTCTTAATGCAATGGATAGCGGTAAAGCGCATGACTGTCCTTTCGTAATCTGGTTGATGAAAATCTAACGAGCGCTGATTCTGCGCCCTTCATGAATGTAGTGTCAAGAAAAACTTTATATAAATATTTACTCACCGTTCTTGTACAGGACATCAATGCGCTTGATGATTTTTCTGCTCATCTCGCCAGCTTCGGCGTAACGCTCGTACAACTGGGGATAGGTCTTCATATTGCGTAAGCGGCGCTTTCCATTCGGCGTGGTCAGCGCCTGGTAGCGCTGCTCACGCGACTCGCCTTGCTCGAGCGCGACATCCAGGTAATCGCGCAGCTTGTTCTGGTTGGCGCGCCAGCCGGCTTCCGAACTGCGGATGTCCTGGTGCTGGAGCTGGTACAGGGTCAGTATGTCGTTCAGCAGTTCTTCGTCTTCGATGTTGGTCAGCTTGCCGCCAGACTTGAATCCTTCAAAGCGGCTCGTGATCGGTATGAAGAACCAATTGCCATTGGCTTGAGCGAACGCCTGCTCGAACTTTTCCCCTTCCGGTTCGACCTTCGGCTCAAGGGCCGCCAAATATTCATATGTCTTGTCCCGGTCGTGGTACGCCTTGGCGATGTCATCCAACTGCCTGATATCGCGCGCCAGGTCGGTTTTTAAGCCAAGCAGGAAGGCTTTGACTTGTTTCTGCTCGTGGCGATGCTCGCTCAAGCTGTGGAACCAGATGCTGACGCTGACCGCGAAGACGATAATCCCGATCTCCAGCGCGATTTCCTTCAGCTTGTGCGCCAAGCCATGCTCCTTGTGGACCGCCATATTGATGACGTTCTTGCCGTGCTTCGCTACCTCGAGTTCCGCCATGTCTGCCCCACTGAAAAGAAGCGGCGATGATAGCCTGCGTATAGCCTGTGAAAAGTCACACTTTGTCACGCCGCCATCCGTGCTCCCCTGTCGCTGCAGGTTTGCTACTGTTTGTTCATGATGAGCACCTACAAGATAGCGCTGAGCTTGCTGCTATTGAGCAGCAGACTCGCCATCGCCGCCGATCCCAGCCGCATCAGCGTGCAAACGATGGCCGGCGGGAAGGAAGTCGCGCGCATCGTACTGCCCATCGGGCCGCAGCACACCGTACAGGTGGAAGGCAACCAGGTAGAGCAGGAAACTCGCGGCACCACCCACGCGCGCGGCAACGTGCGCGTGACGATCCGCACCGCCGGCGGCAACGGCGCCACGACCATCACGGGCGATGAAATCATCGTCAAGCGCAAGGTCCTGGATTCCCGGGAACTTGCCGCGATCCGCGCGCTGGAATCCATGGGAGCTCCAGGCAAGCGCGATGCGGCGCGCGACCGCAAGGAATTGGCGCGGCTGAAGACCATCGTCGCCTCCCACGGCTGGCCCGGCGCGCGCTTCGCCGGCCCTGAGCTGTCGCAGAACGCTTTCACGGTCCTGATGCGCATGCAGGAAAAAGAACTGGAAGCCATGCTGCCCGCCTTGCGTGAAGCCCAGGCGCAGAACGACGTGCCCGGCAGCCAGCTGGCGCAAGCCGAAGACCGGCTGCGCGTCGCGAAAGGCCTGCCGCAGCGCTATGGCACACAGCTGGCCGGCGGCAAACCGGTCATCATCGAAGACGAAGGTGCACTCGAAATCCGCCGCAAGATGATGGGACTGCCGCCGATGCCGGTGACCTCGGGCCAATAGCTATTCCTCCTTCGCCAGCTCGCGGCGCAGTTGCTGTTTCAGGGTGCGGCGCGATTGCTCGTTGCGCTGGTGGCTGCCGGCGCGGCGCTGGCGCGCCAGCACGGCCAGCGGGTTGCGGGGCTTCGGTAGTTTGATCGTTACCTTCATTGCTTATCCTTTCACGCACACGACTTGCTTCAGCGTGTGCACGATTTCGACGAGGTCTGACTGGTGGGCCATGACTTCCTCAATGTCTTTGTAGGCGGCGGGGATTTCATCCACTACGCCGCCGTCCTTGCGGCATTCGATGCCCTGCGTCTGTTCGGCCAGGTCGAAGCGATTGAACTTGCGTTTTGCTTCGCTGCGGCTCATGCGGCGGCCTGCGCCGTGCGAGCAGGAGCAGAACGATTCTTCGTTGCCCTTGCCGCGCACGATGTAGCTGCGCGCACCCATGCTGCCCGGGATGATTCCCAGTTCGCCTTCGCGCGCCGAGATGGCGCCCTTGCGGGTGACGTACAGCTTGTGGCCGAAGTGCGATTCCTGCTGCACGTAGTTGTGGTGGCAGTTGATCGCTTCGCCATCGAGCTTAAACGGCGGGACGTGCGGCTCCAGCGCCGCCACGACACGGCGCATCATTTCGCGCCGGTTCAGCATGGCGTAGTCCTGCGCCCAGTCCACTGCTTCCACGTAATCGTCGAACAGTTCCGAACCTTCGCTGAAGTAGGACAGGTCGCGGTCCGGCAGGTTCACCTTGTGCCGCATCATTTCCTTGCGCGCGGCGGAAATGAAGTAGCGGCCGATGACATTGCCGATGCCGCGCGAGCCCGAATGCAGCATGATCCAGACGCGCTGCTCTTCATCGATACACAGTTCGATGAAGTGGTTGCCGCCGCCCAGGGTGCCAAGCTGGCAGATCCAGGTCTGCGCGAACTTGTGCTGCATCTTCATGATGCCTTTGTGGCGCGCCACGATGCGGTCCAGGCGGTCGTTCAGCGGGCGTCCAACGCGGGCGTGGGCGGAGCCGCGCACCTTGTCGAAGGCATGCTGTTCGAAGCCGACCGGCACCAGCGTTTCGATCGCGCTGCGCACGCGGGCCAGGTTGTCGGGCAACTGGCTGGCGGTCAGCGTCGTGCGCACGGCGTTCATGCCGCAGCCGATGTCGACGCCAACTGCGGCGGGAATGATGGCGCCGCGCGTCGGGATCACGCTGCCGACGGTTGCACCGATGCCGGCGTGGACGTCGGGCATGGCTGCCACGTGCGGATGCACGATGGGCAGGTTCGAAATATTCAGCAGCTGCTGAATGGCCGAATGATCAATGTCATCCGTATAGATGTGCACAGGCACCAGGCCTTTGTGCAGGCTTTGCTTGATTGGCATAACGTCTTTCGTTATGCCGGGGCTGTAGAAACAAAAACCCCGGCGAGTTTCCTGGCCGGGGTTCGTGTTGGAAGAACGACCGGCTCGGGTGGCTAGATTGCCTGCCCCGAGCGTTCGCGCTGCGGGGCTATCTCAGTTGCAGATTGTTGATAGCCTTACGTGGCATGGTCGTCCTTTCTTGAATTCTTGGTTGATGAAACTAACGAGAGCGGATTCTGCGCCCATTTGATTTTCGGTGTCAAGCAGATTTTTGAAATCACGTTCCCTACGTTTTTTTCGAACGGATTTTTACGTTGCAGGTTCACGCGAGTTCGGGGAAGCTTGTTTGAAGCCCGGTATTGGGCCGACAATTGGGAGAGTGGAATGAGGTGTCGTCGTGTTGCCACCGCGGTGGCGCTGCTCGTAGCAGGTTCTGCGGCCTGTGCGGAAAACCTATCCAGGGTCTATATCGACAAGGCGAAGAATGTCCATGTCGTGACCGCGTCCGGCAAGGACATGAAGCTGACGTCCGACCGGCGGGCGGAGGACGCCAAGCTTTCGTCCGACGGACAGGCTGCGGCGTGGCTTGGGCTCACGTATTTCTCCGTGGACCGCCACAAGTGGCCCACCGAGCTGTATGTCTATTCGCATGGCCGCACCCGCTCCATCAAGTGCGACGGCATCGTCCGCGAATACTGGTTCTGGAAGCGGAGCACGCATATCGCCACCGATTGTGGCGGCCTGCATTTCGCCGGCATTGAAACGCTGTACGACCTGCGCACGATGAAGGAAGTCGACAGCTTCGACCAGGCGGAGGTGCCGGTCGAGAAGCGGCCGGAATGGTCGACTGCGGAAAAGGAATAAAAAAACGCGCCCCGTAGGACGCGTTTTCTGCGGCAGCGGTAAAGCTTAGCCGTTCAGGCGCTGCTCCAGCTTGGCCATATTGTCCTTCAGCTCTTGCGGCAGGTGGTATGCCAGCTTTTCGAACAGTTCTGCGTGCAGTTTCAGTTCTGCGCGCCATGCATCCTTGTCGATCGAGGTGATGGTCTCGAATTCTTCAGGGGTGAATGGCAGGCCGTCCCACGAGATGTCGCCGTAGCGCGGAGTGGTGCCGAAGATGTTCTCGACGCCGCCGCCGGTGCCTTCCACACGCTCCAGCATCCACTTCAGGACGCGCATATTGTCGCCGAAGCCTGGCCATACGAAGTGGCCGTTTTCGTCGGTGCGGAACCAGTTGACGCAGAAGATCTTAGGCAGGGTGGCGCCCTTGCCTTCCAGGCGTTTGCCCATGTCCAGCCAGTGCTGGAAGTAGTCGCTCATGTTGTAGCCCATGAACGGCAACATAGCGAACGGGTCGCGGCGCACCACGCCCTGCTGGCCGGCGGCTGCAGCGGTGGTTTCCGAGCCCATGGTCGCAGCCATGTACACGCCTTCGATCCAGTCGCGCGCTTCGGTCACCAGCGGCACGGTGGTGGAGCGGCGGCCGCCGAAGATGAAGGCGGAGATTGGCACGCCGGCTGGGTCGTTCCATGCCGGATCGATCACCGGATTCTGTTCAGCGGACACGGTGAAGCGCGCGTTCGGGTGCGAAGCCTTGGTGCCCGACGCCGGGGTCCAGTCTTTGCCTTGCCAGTCGACCAGGTGCGCAGGAGCTTCCTTGGTCAGGCCTTCCCACCACACGTCGCCGTCGTCGGTCAGCGCGACGTTGGTGAAGATGGTGTTCTCGTTCAGGCAGGACATGCAGTTCGAGTTGGTCTTGGTGTTGGTGCCAGGAGCCACGCCGAAGTAACCTGCTTCCGGGTTGATCGCGTACAGGCGGCCATCCTTGCCCGGCTTGATCCAGGCGATGTCGTCGCCGATGGTGGTGACTTTCCAGCCGTCGAAGGTCTTCGGCGGGATCAGCATAGCGAAGTTGGTCTTGCCGCAAGCCGATGGGAAGGCGGCAGCCACGTAGTGCTTCTTGCCTTCCGGGGATTCAACGCCCAGGATCAGCATGTGTTCCGCCAGCCAGCCCTCGCCGCCGTTCTTGGCGTCGTTGTAGCCCATGGTCGAAGCGATACGCAGCGCGAAGCACTTCTTGCCCAACAGCGCGTTGCCGCCGTAGCCGGAACCGTAGGACCAGATTTCACGGGTCTCTGGGAAATGCACGATGTACTTGGTGGCGTTGCATGGCCACGGTACGTCTTTTTCGCCGGCAGCCAGCGGCTTGCCGACTGTGTGGATCGCAGGCACGAACTCGCCATCGGTGCCCAGCACGTCGTACACGGCCTTGCCCATGCGGGTCATGGTGCGCATATTGACGGCGACGTATGGAGAGTCGGACAGTTCCACGCCGATGTGGGCGATTGGGGAACCCAACGGACCCATCGAGAACGGCACCACGTACATGGTACGGCCGGCCATGCAGCCGTCGAACAGGCCGTTCAGGGTGCCGCGCATTTCCTGCGGGTCCATCCAGTTGTTGGTCGGGCCGGCGGCTTCCTTGGTCTGCGAGCAGATGAAGGTGCGGTCTTCCACGCGGGCCACGTCAGTCGGGTCGGAGCAAGCCAGGTAGGAGTTTGGACGCTTGGCTTCGTTCAGCTTTTTCATGGTGCCGGCGGCAACCATTTCAGCGCACAGGCGGTCGTATTCTTCCGCCGAGCCGTCGCACCAGTAGATGCGGGCAGGCTTGGTCAATGCGGCGACTTCCGCCACCCAATTGATGAGCTTTTGCTGTTTGATGTAAGCTGGTGCGTTCATAGTAGCAACGCCTTCCATAACGGGTTGATTCATAGTAACTCCAATGCCAATAAAGAATTCTGTCCTTGTCCCGGCACGGCAGGAATCGTCGTCAGATAGCTTGCGCGGAAGATTGGTTGCTTCGGCGAAATACGGCGGTTCTGTCGATGCGCCCGATTTCTCGAGGGCGCGAGCGCCTGGCTGGGGTATGCTCAGGCGCGGGAACTAATACTGCTGAAGCCCTGTCGGGCTCCTTGATTTTGGCCGATTGTACACCCGCGCTCCCCCGCTTCCGACAAAAATGTAGGAATATTGCCCGAGTAATGTAGTAGGCTATTCCAGATATTCACGATCACGTTATTTCCCTACTATTTTCATCACAAAATCTGCTAACTGACATGAAAATCGCGATTCTCGATGATTACCAAGACGCAACACGTGGCTTGGAATGCTTCAAACTTTTGGATGGCCATGAGGTCAAAGTTTTCAACAATTCCGTGCGTGGGATGGGCCAGCTGGTCGCCCGGCTTGCGCCGTTTGAAGCCCTGGTGCTGATCCGCGAACGCACTGCGTTCAACCGCGCATTGCTGTCCAAATTGCCGAACCTGAAAGTCATTTCCCAGACCGGCAAGGTGAGCGGGCACGTCGACATGGAAGCCTGCCGCGAGCTCGGCATCACGGTGCTGGAAGGCGTGGGTTCGCCGACGGCGCCCGCGGAGCTGACCTGGGCGCTGGTGATGGCGGCGCGGCGCAAGATCTTCCAATACGCGGGCAAGCTGCGCGATGGACAGTGGCAGCAAGTGTCGATGCGCCATGAGCACAATACGCTGGGCATGGTGCTGGCGGGCAGCACGATGGCGATCTGGGGCTACGGGAAGATCGGCAAGATGGTGGCGGGCTATGCGCGCGCCTTCGGCATGCGGGTGATTGTGTGGGGCAGCGAGTCGAGCCGCGCCGCCGCCGTGGCTGATGGCTACGAAGCGGCTGCTTCCCGAGAAGCGTTTTTTGCGGAGGCCGATGTGCTGTCCCTGCACTTGCGCCTGGCGCCAGCCACGCGCGACATCGTCACCGCCGAAGACCTGGCGCGCATGAAGCCGGATGCGTTATTCGTCAACGTCAGCCGCGCCGAGCTGGTAGCGGCTGGCGCCCTGGAAGCAGCGCTGGCCGCAGGCCGTCCAGGCTACGCCGCGCTGGACGTCTTCGAAACCGAACCGCTGCCGGAAAATTCCCCGCTGCTACGCATGCCGAACGTATTGTGCACACCGCACCTGGGCTACGTCGAACAAGCCAGCTACGAGCTCTACTTCCGCCACGCCTTCCAGAACCTGGTCAACCACATCAACGGCTGAACCCGTGTCCCACCTTGGGGTCACACCCGAAATGGGACACGAGCTTAAGCATTACACGGCTGGGTCCGTGTCCCATTTCGGGTGTGACCCCATGGTGGGACACGGGCTGGGCTGTGGGGGCATGGCGTGGACTTTGCTCCAGAGGCCGGCCCAGCCGGGGGGCCATGCGATCGGCTCGCCGTTGTAGGCGGGAAGGTTGGCGCGCACGGGAATCACGGGGACTGCTGGCATGTCCGTCAGCGGGGCGCCGTTGGGGCGCTGCATGTCGAGGCTGTACATATAGCCGGGCAGGAGTGCGTCGCAGACTTGGGCGAACCAGTTCGTGTGGTCTTCGTCGCGGCCCAGCGCTTGCGCTAACCCTTGCGGGTCGAATTTGGCCAGGGCGTGGACCAGTTCTTCCGTCGTGGCGCCGGGCTGGTCGCCCCAGCCCATCACGGGATTGAAGATGTAGTCGGCGCCGGAGCCGTACCAGCCTTCGCGCCAGGAGCGCTGCATCCAGTCGCGCGGGCCGGTGAACAGGTGCCAGCGCCAGTGCAGGCCGGAGGGCTTGGGCCAGGAGTACAGGTATAACTTTTGGTAGCCGGCTTTGTGCAACTCGCGCACGACGGCCATCAGCCGCGCGTGCGGCATGCGGTCGGGCGGGGCGCGGCGGAACAGGATCGCTTCGCCGTCGGCGTATTGCACTTCGTCGGTGGACAGGTTCAGGTCGAGCGTGCGCGATTCGTTGCCAAACCGGGCGGAGATCCAGCCGGTCAGCAAATTGACAGCCGTGATCACTCCGTAGCCGCGGTAGCGGTGGAAAATCACGGTTCCTGGTGCGAGCGCTTTCATGGTCTGGCCGGGCAAAAAACCCAGTGTAGTCAACAGTTCGGGGGAATGCCAGCCGGATGCGCGAAAGTTTTTCGGCTATCATGCACGCCATTCTTCGATTTCATTTTAATTCATCATGACCCTGCGCATCATTGCCACCGGCGGTACTTTCGACAAGCACTATAACGAACTGAATGGCACCCTGGCTTTCGCCGAGAGCCACCTGCCGGCCGCGATCAAGCGCGCTCGCATCACTACGCCTTGCGAGCTGGAAGTGGTGTCGCTGCTGGATTCCCTGGACATGGTGGATGCGGATCGTCAGCGCGTTCTGGGTGCCTGCCAGGCTGCGTCCGAAAAAGCCATCGTGATCGTGCATGGCACTGACACCATGCCGCAGACTGCCGCGGTCCTGGGTCCGGCGATCAAGGACAAGACCATCGTTTTCACCGGCGCCATGATCCCTTACGAGATCGATAATTCGGACGCGTTCTTCAATATGGGATTTGCTTGCGGCGTGGCGCAGGTGCTGCCGTCTGGTGTGTACGTGGCCATGAACGGCCAGATCTTCGCGTGGGATAACGTGCAGAAAAACAAAGCGGCTGGAGTCTTCCAGCCGCTCTAAGAAAAAGGGGTACGTCCCCTTTTTTACAGACCTGACCCCGACTTCGTTTATGCCTTGGCTTCGCCGCCCAGGGCGTCAACCACGTCCTGCAGCAGCTTGGACAGCTCGCCGGTCATCAGCATGAAGTCGCCGTCGAAGCGTTCGTCGTCGTTGCGGGTGACGGCGTCGTTTTCTTTCATCACGTCCAGCGGCTTCACACCTTTGATAGCCAGGGCTTCGGTCAGCACGAAGCTGATCTTGGAATCCCAGGTCATGGCCAGGCGGGTGCATTGCTTGCCGGCGGCGATGTGGCGGCGCACTTCTTCCGGTTCCAGCGTGTGGCGCACGTAGCGTACGGCGGCTTTGCTTTCGCCGGTGGCGCGCAGTTCGGTATCCATGTCGACGGTGAAGCCGGCCGGGGCTTCGTCATCCTGCAGCCAGGCGGTCATGACGCCCACTGGGGAGCGCTGTACGCGCAGGCTTTCGATCGGCATGCGGTCGACAGCTTTCAGCAGCATCTTGATGATGTCGTCGGCTTTGGCCGGGCTGGCGGCGTCGACTACCAGCCAACCATTGACCGGGTCGATCCAGCACCAGGTGTTGCTGCGGATGGTGAAGGCGCGTGGCAGCAGTTCGTCGTGCACGCGCTCCTTCAGCTCTTTCATCGCTTTCTTGCCTGGGGCGAAGCCTTGCTGTTCTTCCAGTTCGGCGGCGCGCGCCTTGGCTACCTGGTTGACCACCGTCGATGGCAGCAGCTTTTTCTCGGTGCCCAGCACCATCAGCATCTGCTTGTTAACGACGTGCACCAGGCCGCCGTTTGGACGCGGCTTGTCCCAGCCCTGCCGCATCAGCTCATTGCTGCTGGCAGGCGAGAAGGATTGCGACTGAAGGGCTTCTTCGAGTTGTTCTGGAGTAAATGCCCATGGGGCGGGCAGACGGTAAACCTGGAGATTCTTAAACCACATACTTGTTTGCAGCCTAGCTGAGCATTTTCAAAGGAACGACATTTTAGCAGGAGCTATTTGGGGCAGGTGACGATTAGTGTTTTGCCGGAGTTTTCGATGGCGTTCAGCCCTGCCTTGTCGCGGTTGCCGCGCTTGAGGAGGCAGTAGGTGCCGAGTGGCGTGGTGACGCGGGCCAGGCTGTCGCCATTGGGCAACACTGTTTCGGCCATCGAGAATGCGCCGGAACCTTTGTAGGCCAAGGCCAGGTCTTGCGAGAATTTCGACTCGCGCACCAACACTCGGTCGTTGTCATTCTTGCTTTCCTTGCGCAGCTGGCGGTCGATGCCGATGGCAGCATGGCGGGAACGTTCCAGGACGCTTTCGACCACCGGCGCTGGTTGCGCGAACGGGTTGGGCGCGTTTGGCTCGGGCGGATCCGCTGAAGGCGGAACGCCGTCGGAAAGCGGCGCGGTGGGAGCGGTTGGTGTCGTTTGCGGAAATGCCTTGCGACGCGTCGGCCGCGCGGCGGTGGTAGCGTTTCGCGCGTCTTCCTTTGGCTGCCGGGCCGGTAGCGAAGACAACCACACCAGCTCTCCTTCCCGCTGCTCGACCTGTGGCCGCGTGCGCAGCGCGGTGAAGCGCCAGCAGGCCAGCATGGCGAGGTGCAGCCCGGTCACCAGGACCAGCAAGCCATGCCGTCGGCGGATGGCCATCAGGGGCACGTCTTCACCTGGTACTTGTTCCCGTCACGGAATGGGTCCTGGCCGGCGGCGCCGACCAGGTTCACGTATTCGCACCATTCCTGCCCGCCTGCGCGGTAGCGCTTCATGGTGCGGCCGTCGCCCATGGTGGAGACCTGCTCCAGCACCACCTCGCCGTTGTAGGCGCGCGCCAACTGCTTTGCCAGCGGGCTTTGCTCCTGCACGATGGTGGCGAATTTGTTCAGGCTTTCCTTGCGCAGCTGGCGGTCGACGCCGGCTGCTGCGCGTAGCGTGACATCATGCAGCTTTTCCGGCGCCGGGGCCGGTTTCGCGAAGGGGTCGTCCTGGGCGGCTGGCAGCGTGATGAACTGGGGCGTATCCGTCGATGCGGTGGCAGGCGCAGTCTGCTGCGCCACGGCTGGCGGGGGCGGTGCCGGCCGCGCTGTGGGGCGCTCAGTAATGCGGGGCGTCGTCACCGGAGGCGGCAATGGCTGCGCTTGTCGCGGCAGGCTCAGGAAGATCAGCTCGCGATCCGTGTGAGGAGCGGCATCAATGGCTTGCCTGGCGATTGGGCGCCAGGCCATGAGCACGGCCACGTGCCCCAAGGCGATAACGATCAGCCAGGCGCGTCGCGTCAAGCGGAAATCTGCTTGCATTTGGTAGTCCGGTTTGCAGCCGGACTCATCACGCCAGCTCGCGCGGGAAAGGTATCACATATTAGCAAAAAGATCACCCTGCGCAGGCTGGGCCCTGCCGGCTTCTTCGAGCGTGCACAGGGCCGACATGCGTACGCCGAGCAAGCGCAGGCGGTCGTCCAACGGCACCCGGCGCAGGCATTCTCCGGCGGCGCGGCGGATGGCGGCGGCATCGGCCGTGGGCGAGGGCAGCGTGACGTCGCGCGTGACGGTGCGGAAGTCGGCATAGCGGAGCTTGATGCCCACAGTGCGGCCGGCGTAGCGCTTGCGCGCCAGGTCGTCCGCCACCTTCTGGCACAGGCGGGTGAAGATGTCGGACAGTTCGGCGCGGTCGCGCTTGGCGTGCAGGTCGCGCGAGAACGTGGTTTCGCGGCTGACGCCTTTAGGTTCGTGATAAGTGGAGATGGCGCGCTCGTCGCGGCCGTGCGAAATACGTTGCAGCCATTCGGCGTAATTGAGGCCGAAATGCTCCTGCAGCAGGGCGGGTTCGGCGGCTGCCAGCTGGCCCACAGTATCGATGCCAAGAGCCACTAGCTTTTTCTCGGCCTTGGGGCCGATGCCATTCACCTTGCGTACGGCAAGCGGCCAGATACGGTCCGGCACGTCGTCGTAGCCGACCACGGTCAGGCCGTTTGGCTTGTCCAGGTCGGAGCAGATCTTGGCCAGCAGCTTGTTGGGCGCGATGCCGATCGAGCAGGACAGCCCGGTGGCGGCGCGCACCGCGTCCTTGATGCGCTGGGCCAGTTCGCGGGTTTCGCCTTCGACGTCGGTCAGGTCGATGTAGATTTCATCGATGCCGCGGTCTTCGATCTGCGGCGCGATGGTAGCGACGGCGGCTTTGAACAGGCGCGAATACTTGCGGTAGGAGTCGAAGTCCACCGGCAGCAGGATAGCGTCCGGCGCCAGCGCTGCCGCCTTCATGGTGCCCATGGCGGAAAACACGCCCAGGGCGCGCGCCTCGTAAGTGGAGGTGGTGATCACACCGCGCCCGACATAATCGCGCAGGCGGGAGAACTCGCGGGTGCCGTCCGGCAGCTCGCGCGGCTGGTGGCGTCCGCCGCCGCCAATCACCACCGGCAAACCGCGCAATTCCGGATAACGCAGCAGCTCCACGGATGCGTAAAAGGCATCCATGTCGAGGTGGGCGATGCGGCGGGGCCAGTCCATATACAAATAGTCGAGTTCGCTTGTGATACTGTAATTATATACAGTCTTTTGCCTCATGGGCTTGCTGTGGCGACAACGCCACGCGCTTGCCGATCGCTGCGCCGCATTGCCATGCCTGTGCCATCATCAAGTCCAAACCAAACTTTCAGACGAGGCCTGGCATGAGCTTCTCGAACATGAATATCGGTATGCGGCTGGCGATGGGTTTCGCACTGGCCATTGCGATCCAGCTGGCGATGTCGCTGACCGGCATCAGCCGCTTGAGCCATAACGCAGATTTGACGAGACGGCTGGTCGAGGACCGCTACCTGAAAGTCCAGCTGACCAATGAAATGCGCAGCTATTCCAACCGCTCGGCCCAGGCGCTACGAAACGCCATGCTGGCGCCGGACAAGATCAGCAGCGATGGTTTCCTGGCCAGTATGGGCGAGGCGGACGCCGCCGGCTCCGCGGCCGCCGGCAAGCTGCAGAAAATCCTGCAAACGGAAGAAGCCAAGAAGCTCTTCGCCGAAGAGACCCAGGCGTTCGAAGCTTTCAACGCCAAGCGCAATGAGGTGCTCACCCTGTTCAAGGAGGGCGACCAGGACAGCGCCGTGCAAACCATGTTCAAGCAAGCCATCCCTTTGCAGAACGCCTACTTCAGCAAGCTCGATGCCATCCTCGCCCTGCAGAACAAGCTGATGACACAGGATGGCGAAGAGGCGGCCAAGTCGGCATCCGATGCCACCTTGATGATGATTGGGCTGCTGGTGCTGGCCACGGCAGTGTCCATCGTGGCCGGCTACATGATTACGCGTTCGGTGACCGGCCCCTTGCTGCAAGCGGTGGAGGTGGCGGAAACGGTGGCGCATGGCGACCTGACTGCCGACATCGACGTGCGCCGCAAGGATGAAACCGGGCGGCTGCTGAACGCATTGAAGGAGATGGTGGCGGCGTTGAAGGGCACCGTGGGTTCGGTGCGTGCTTCCACCGATACGATCAATACCGCTGCAGCGGAAATCGCGGCGGGCAACCTGGACCTGTCGCGCCGCACGGAGCAACAGGCGGCCAGCCTGGAGGAAACGGCTTCGTCGATGGAGGAACTGACTTCCACCGTCAAACAGAATGCGGACAATGCGCGCCAGGCCAATCAGCTGGTGGTCTCGGCTGCGGGCCATGCCAGCGAGGGCGGACAGGTGGTGAGCGAAGTCGTCGACACCATGGGGGCAATCAAGGCCAGTTCGGCGCGCATGGCAGACATCATCAGCGCCATTGATGGTATTGCGTTCCAGACCAATATCCTGGCGCTCAATGCGGCGGTGGAAGCGGCGCGTGCAGGCGAACAGGGGCGTGGCTTTGCGGTGGTCGCTTCCGAGGTGCGCAACCTGGCGCAGCGCAGCGCCGGTGCTGCCAGGGAGATCAAGGAGCTGATCGATGATTCGATCGCCAAGGTGGATGCGGGCGGGTCCCTGGTGGACCGGGCCGGCGCCACCATGCAGCAGATCGTAGCGTCCGTCCAGCAGGTGGCGGACATCATGAACGAGATCACGTCGGCCAGCCAGGAACAGTCTTCCGGCATCGAGCAGGTGAATAAGGCCATCGTGGAAATGGATAACGCAACCCAGCAGAATGCGGCCCTCGTTGAACAGGCTGCGGCCGCGGCGCGCAGTATGCAGGAGCAGTCGGAGCGGCTGGTGGAGGCTGTGTCCGTGTTCAGGATGGAGGAGGCGGCAGCGCCCGTGCTGCGGCGCACGCCAGTGGCGGCAGCGCCCGTGCCGGTGCGCGCATCGGTGCCAGCCCTGCGCGCCGCACGCGGTGGCGCGGCACCGAGCCGGGCGCCGGTTGCGGCAGCGGGCATTGACGAGGCGGAGGCGGTTGTTGAATCAGCCGTCGACGACGGCGAAGCGGCGGAAGCCACGGCCATGGCAGGCGGCGCAAGGCGGCCAGCCGGGCGCACGCGAGCCACGCCTGCGAAGGCGCCGTCCGGTTCGGAAACGCGAAACGCCTCGGCTAAGCGCGCCTCGGCGCCGGCCAAAGCCACGCCGCCCGGCGACGACTGGGAAGAGTTTTAAGCCTGCTGGCGGCGGAACCATTCCGCCGTCGCTTCGTCAGCGGGGAAAAACGCCTCCATGCGCAGCTCATGCAAGGTCACATCGTGCGGCGTGCCAAGCGTGGTGATGGTGGTGAACAGGTTCAGCTCCACGCCATCCTTACGCACGGTAAAAGGCAGGAAGGGCAAGGCGCGCCGGTCCAGGTTGGGCAGCTTCGACACGGCGCCAACGCCCGGAATTGCCAGCAATTCCTCCAGCAGCGCCGTAGCCTCGCTGCCCGGTCCATCGCTCATTGCTTCGCGCTGTATCCATTGCAGCAGGTCGGCGCTGACATCCTGCCAGTTGACGATGTAAGGCCGTAAGCCGTTCGGGTCCAGCATCAGTCTGAACACGTTGCCACTGGCGGGCGGCGCGCCGAGCAGCCAGTGGATCATCCTGCCCGCCGGCTCATTGCTCATGACCAGGTTCCACAACCGGTCCACCACCAGCGCCGGAAAGGGCGCCTGCTGTTTCAGCATGAAGTCCAGCGCCTGTTTCACCGCCTGCATCTCGGGATCGGACAATTTGCGCTCCTGGTAGGCCGGTGCAAAGCCTGCCGCCAGAAGCATCACATTGCGTTCACGCAGCGGGATGTCGAGCACGATGCCGAGCTTCAGGATCATGTCGCGGCTAGGCTGCGAACGCCCGCTTTCCAGGAAGCTGATATGCCGCTGCGAGATGCCGCTTTCGGTCGACAGGCGCAACTGGCTGAAACCGCGCTTGCCCCGCCAGTAGCGCATGGCTGCCGCGTAGTCGCTGAAGTACTGCTCCGGTGCCGCTGCTCCCATACCGCCTCCCTCTCAAGACTGGATGAAGTCCAGCAAGTCATTGTTCACCCTTGCCATGTGGGTGAGGAACATACCATGCGGCGCGTCCTCATACACGTTCAGTTTCACGTTGGGCAGCAGCGCCGCACTCGGTTCGGCGGTCAGCGCGAACGGCGCGCTGACGTCCTTCGTGCCCGCGATCAGCAGCACCGGCAGCGTGACCTGCGGGAGCTCGTCGCGAAAATCCTCGCGCTGCAAGGAGCGATTGCATTCGTAGAGCGCCTGCAGCGAACATTGCAGCGGCATGGCGCGCAGCCAATCGCGCATGCCCTGCGGCGTATCTTCGGCGACGAAGGGCGGCAGGTTTTCATCGACCCATTTTGGCAAGTCCTTCATCAGCTGCTCTGTACGGAAGTATTCGAACAGGCTGGCGTCGATATTGAAGTAAGGGGTCATGGTGCCCAGCATGGCGACGCGCTTGATGCGGCGCTGCCCGTGGCGGGTCAGGTAGCGCACCACCTCGTTGCAGCCCATGGAGTGCGCCACCAGGGTGACATCTTCCAGGTCCAGCGCTTCCAGCATGGCGGCCAGGTCGTCGGCCAGGGTGTTGAAGTCGTAGCCCCGGCCGGGATCGCTGGAACGGCCATGGCCGCGCCGGTCGAAGGCAATGGCACGCATTCCCTGCTCCGCCACCGCCAGCATCTGGTAGCACCAGGAATCAGCCCCCAGCGACCAGCCGCCGACGAACAGCACAGGCTCGCCGTCGCCCCAGTCGCGGTAGTACAGGTTGACGCCGTCGGCGGTACGGACGGTGTTTGGCTCGATGATGCGGGCGCCGGAAATTTTATATGCGGTCATGATCGGGTTCCTTTCTCTTGGTCGATAAGTTATTGTCAACAAATCCGCACCGTGCGACGATTACCTCCCAGGTAATCAAATGAGAAACCAAATGACGTTCCAACGCGGATTTGCCCTGCTCTCCCTGCTCGCCGCTTGCGCTGCCGCGCAGGCAGACTGCCCGACGACGCTGCCTTTGAAAGGTGTGCTCAATCTCGATAACTGCTTTCCGATGCGCAAGGACTGCGTATCTGCCGAACAAGCTCTTTACGAATACAGCCGCGCTTCGCCAGATGCCGGCGAGGATGTGCTGAGAATCAGCCTGCAGGGAAGCCCCTGGCATTTTTACGATGCCGACTCCCGCATTCTGACCGTCGAGGACCTGGCAGGAATGGTCAGGCAACAAGGCAGCAAGATCCGCGAAGTCATTCTGAGGTCTTCATGGAGTAGCGCCTCCCCCGACAAGCATCACAAACCGCTGGCGCAGCAACTGTCCGAGGCCTTGGGTAACATGAAGGTAAGCGGTGCCGATGGTTTCATCTGGTACGACAGGAACGGCAAGACTGCCGTCACTCATCAAGCATTCACCGCCTTCGCCACTGGTCCCTACGCCGTCAAAAAAGGGGAAAAGGTCATGGCATCGCTGGTCGCAGGCTGGCCTGCACAGTTTGAAAAAACGTATGCCGAGCAAGGCAACGCCGACGGTTTGTTGCTCGCCGGTGTCGGGCATGAAGCTTTCAGTCTTTGTCCCGCGCGGGCCTTGAAGGCTTTCGATGCAGCTGCAGCGCTGGGGAATCCGATCGCAGCCTACAACGCAGCCATCCTGCGGTTGGAACGTGGCGCCAGCGGTGACCGCGAGGCAGCGCTGGAATTACTGGGCAAGGCAGCGGCATCCGGCGACAAACCGGCCGCCGCCCTGCTTGATCAAACGGCATTGCGCGGCAAGGCGAAGCCGTGAGAGCATTGCTATCCCGGATAGTCAGAATGTAGAACAGGAGTTCCTTTGAAATCGATTTTGTTTGCGGCCAGTCTGGCCATCACTACCGCCACCGCCGTAGCGGCTGGCGCAGCACCATCGGCATCGGCGAAGGCCTCGGCCAAGGCAGCTTCCGCCCCGGCTCCCGCAGCTGTGCAGGTGCAGACGCGCGACGTGCCGGTCAATGACTTCATGCAGGGCCGCCTGCCGTTCGTAATTGCCATGAACGTGCCGGTGCCGGCGGAATTCCAGCAGTCCAAGGTCAAGAAAATCGGCTATTCGTACTGGATGCGTCCGGAGGATGCGGCGACGGCAAGCGCAACCGCCCTGCCTTCCCGCAACGGCTATATGTACGGCTCGACCGCCACCAACGTCACCTACGATGCAGCCCACCACGTCTTCTACGGCATTAATGACCCGGGTTCGCTGAACAAGCTGCGCGGTGCGGCGACCAATATCCAGGTCCAGGAATTCAAGGAGGCCAAGAACCCGGCCGTGATGATCTCCATGATCAGCGGCACCACCGGTCAGCCGGCCTACTTCATGTACATGGCGACGGGCAAAAAGAACGAAACCTTCTTCCTGTCCTATCGCGCGCCGGATGGCCGCAAGGATATCGGCGACGCAGTGTGGGCCAAGATGGCTGCCGCCATCAAATAATCAGGATTGCGCGGAAGTCGTTGACGTTGGTGCGGGTCGGACCTGTCACCACCAGGTCGCCCAGCGCGGCGAAGAAGCTGTAGCCGTCGTTGTTATCGAGCAGGGCGCGGGCATCAAGACCCATGGCGGCAGCGCGCTGCGGAGTGTCCGGGCCCAACACGGCGCCGGCATTGTCTTCGGTACCGTCTATGCCGTCGGTGTCGCAGGCGATGGCGTGGACACCCGGCGTTCCGTCCAGCGCAACGGCCAGCGCCAGCAGGTATTCGGCATTGCGTCCGCCGCGTCCCGTGCCTTGCACGGTGACGCTGGTTTCTCCCCCCGACAGGATCACGCATGGCGGCCGCAAAGGGCTGCCGTGGTCGATTACGCCTTGCACCAGTGCGGCGTGCGATACCGCCACGTTGCGCGCCTCGCCCTCAACCCGGTCGCTCAGGACCAGTGGGCGCAAGCCTTCGGCGCGCGCCACGTCGGCGGCGGCTTGCAGCGCATGCCGGGCGGTGGCGATGACGGCCACGCTGTTCTGCGCCAGCCGCGGATCGCCCGGCTTGGGCGTTTCCTGGGCCGGGTCTTCCAGCACCTCACGCACTTCCGGCGGAATGTCGATGCCATATTGCTGGAGGATGCGCAAAGCGTCCGCCGCCGTGGATGCGTCGGGCAAGGTCGGACCGCTCGCCACCACGGCGGGATCGTCGCCCGGCACATCAGACAGCACCAGCGTCACCACGCGCGCCTGGCCGCAAGCCAGCGCCAGCCGGCCGCCCTTGATGGCCGACAGATGCTTGCGCACGGTATTGATCTCGCCGATCGGTGCCCCGCTGCGCAATAGCGCCTTGTTGATGTCCTGCTTCTGCTGCAGGGTGATGCCGGCGGCCGGCAGCGACATCAGCGCCGAGCCGCCACCGGACATCAGGCACAGCACCATATCGTCCGGTCCAAGTCCCCGCACGGCAGCCAGCATGCGCCGCGCGGCGGCCTGGCTGGCGTCATCCGGCACTGGATGGCCGGCCTCGATCACTTCTACAAACCGCGTCGATGCACCGTGCCCGTAGCGCGTGACCACGACGCCGCTGAGCGGGCCGTGCCAGCGCCGTTCCACACCCTGCGCCATGCGCGCCGAAGCCTTGCCGGCGCCGATGATCACGGTGCGTCCTTTCGGTGGCGGCGGCAAGTGGGCCGCGATGGTTTCCAGCGGATCGGCCGCACGCAGCGCGGCGTTGAACAGTTCCGACAGCAGTTCGCGTCCGGTTTTCAAAGCATCTCCCCTTTGCGGCCAATGCACAGCACGACCAGGATACCGCCTATCGCCAGGCTGGCCGCCAGCAGCAGCATGCCGTTGGCGGTGCTGTGCGTAGCGTCCTTGATGGCGCCCACCATGTAGGGGCTGGCAAATCCTGCCAGGTTGCCCACCGAATTGATCATGGCGATACCGGCCGCCGCCGCGGAACCTCCCAGCATGGCTGTCGGGACGCTCCAGAATACCGGGAAGGTGCTGAGGATGCCCGCCGTTGCCACGCTCAATGCGGCCAGCGCCAGCACAGGATTGTTGGCATAGTGGGTCGAAGCCAGCAAACCCGCAGCGCCAATGAAGGCAGCCAGTGCAAGATGCCAGCGCCGTTCGCCCGTGCGGTCCGAGTGGCGCGCGGAGACGATCATCGCCACCGCGGCAATGCTGTAGGGGATGGCCGTCAGCATGCCGATTTCAAGCACGTCCTGCACGCCCGTGTTGCGGATCAACTGCGGCAGCCAGAAGCCCACGCCATACAGTCCCATCACCATCAGGAAGTACACCAGGGCCAGCATCCACACCCGGCTGCTGCCGAAGACATGGCGCAAGCCCCATTGCGCACGGGGCTCGCCATCGCGCGCCAGTTCTTCTTTCAGGAGCGCCTTTTCTTCATCGCTCAGCCAGGTGGCGTCGTCGATGCCGTCATCGAGCAGGGCCAGCGTCAGCACGCCCAGCGCCACGGCAGGCAAGCCTTCCAGCAGGAATAGCCACTGCCATCCCGCCAACCCGCCATTGCCGGCAAAGCGCGACATGATCCAGCCGGAGAGCGGTCCTCCCACTACACCGGCCACCGCCACGCCGCTCATGAAGATGGCGACAATGCGCGCACGCTTCTGCGCCGGATACCAGTAGGTCAGGTAGAGGATTACGCCGGGGAAGAAGCCGGCCTCCGCCACGCCAAGGAGGAAGCGCATCACATAGAAGCTATACGGGCTGCTGACGAACAGCAAGGCGGCCGACAGCAGGCCCCAGCTGGCCATGATGCGGGCAATCCAGCGCCTTGCGCCCACGCGCAGCATCAGGAGGTTGGATGGTACTTCGAACAGGAAGTAGCCAAGGAAGAAGATGCCGGCGCCCAGGCCGTACACGGTATCTGACAGCTGCAAGTCTGCCTGCATCTGCAGCTTGGCAAAGCCGATGTTGACGCGGTCCAGGTAAGCCACCACGTAGCACAGGAACAGGAACGGCAACAGGCGCTTGCCGACCCGCGCGTACAGCTTTTCGATAGTGTTCATTCTTATTGAATTTCTAACTATGACACCCTAGAATCATTGCACATTTTTTCCCAATGGAGACGAAGAAGTGAGCAAACGCCTTATCACGCTGTTGCTGCCCCTGCTGGCAGCACCGGCCATCGCTGCGGACCTGCCGCAGCCGCCCGTCGCGGACAAGACGCAGTGGATGGAAACCCGCCACGGCGAGCAGGTAAACGACGACTATCGCTGGCTGCAGGACAAGACCAATCCTGCGGTCATCAACTACCTGAATGCGGAAAACAGCTACACGGCCGCTATGACCGCTGGTATCAAGCCGTTCGCGGATGCCTTGTACAAGGAATTCAAGGACCGCACCATGCCGGCCGACCTGTCGGTACCTGCGCGGCGCGGCGATTACTACTATTACACCCGTGTGGAAGCAGGCAAGCAGTACCCGCTCAACTGCCGCCGCCAGGCAGCAAAGGACGGCAGCTATGAAGCCGCGGCTGCGGAAGAAATCATGCTGGACCAGAACGCGATGGCCGAAGGCCTCAAATTCTTCCACGTGGGGATGATGGCCGCCAGCCCGGACGCCAGGCTGCTGGCCTACACCACCGATAACAACGGCTTCCGCCAGTACGAGCTGCACGTGAAGGACCTCGGTACCGGCAAGGTGCTGACGCTCAGCATGCCGCGCGTGACCAGCGTAGCCTGGGCTGCCGACAACAAGACCCTGTTCGTGGTGCAGGAAGACCCCACCACCAAGCGCGCCGACCGCCTGTTCCGCGTAACGCTCGATGGCCAAGCCGAGCAGGTCTACCACGAAGCGGTCGAGCAATTCTCGCTGGAGGTGATGGGCAGCCTCGATCGCAAGCACATCTTCCTGCTATCGGGTGCGACCGACACCACCGAAGTGTTCATGCTGCCGGCCGACCAGCCGAAGGGCGCCTTCAAGTCCCTGCTGGGCCGTACCAAGGGCCACCGCTACTTTGTCAGCCACCGCGACGGCAAGCTGTACATCCGCACCAACAAGGATGCCAAGAACTTCCGGCTGGTGAGCGCACCGCTCGCCAATCCAAAGAAGTGGACCGAGATAGTCCCGCATGACAAGGACACCTTGCTGCAAGGCGCGACCGTGTTCAAGGGCTTCCTGGCAGTGCAGGAAAAATCGCTGGCCCTGGGCCGCACGCGCATCTATGATTTCGCCAGCAAGAAATGGCTGACCGTGAAGTTCGACGACGAGGTGTACGTGTCCATGCCGTCCACGAACCTGGACTACGGCCTGGCCAAGTACCGCATCAGCTACCAGTCGCCGCTGTCGCCGCCATCGACCATCGATGTGGACATGAAGACCGGTGAACGCACCGTGCTGAAAAAGCAGGAAGTAGCGGGCGGCTTCGATTTCAGCCAGTACGAGACCAAGCGCCTGTGGGCGACCGCACGCGATGGCGTCAAAGTGCCGCTGTGGGTGGCTTACAAGAAGGGCGTCAAACTCGATGGCTCCGCGCCGATGGTGCTGTACTCGTACGGTTCCTATGGCATTCCGCAAGAGGCGAACTTCTCGCTGATCCGTCTGAGCATGCTGGAACGCGGCGTGGTTTACGCGGCGGCGCATATCCGAGGCGGCAACGATATGGGCGAGAAGTGGCATGACGACGGCATGCTGATGCACAAGAAGAATACCTTCAATGACTTCATCGACAGCGCCGAATACCTGATCAAGGAAAAGTGGACTTCGCGCGACCGCCTGGCAATCCAGGGCGGCAGCGCCGGCGGGCTGCTGATGGGGGCCGTGGTGAATATGCGTCCGGACCTGTTCAAGGCAGTGCATGCGGCCGTGCCGTTCGTGGACGTGATGAACACCATGATGGATGCCAGCCTGCCGCTGACCACCGGCGAGTACCTGGAGTGGGGCAATCCAAACGAGAAGGCGGCCTACGACTATATGCGCAGCTATTCCCCGTATGACAACATCTTGTTGAAAGATTATCCCGCGATGCTGGTGACCACGGGCTTGAACGATAGCCAGGTGATGTACTGGGAGCCGGCCAAGTACGTGGCCAAGCTGCGCCGCAATAAGACGGACAGCAATCCGCTGCTGCTGAAGGTGAATATGGGCGCCGGCCATGGCGGTTCTTCCGGGCGCTATAACGCGCTGGAGGAGAAAGCCTTTGAAATGGCCTGGCTGCTGTCGCAAATCGGGGTGCAGCAATAATTTTTGCGGTTTTTTGGAAAAACGCTTGCGCGGGTTTCAAAATCCATCCTATAATGCGGCCTCTTCTGAACGTTGTGACAAACGTTCGACAGTGAAGACAGGGGCGCTTAGCTCAGTTGGTAGAGCGGATCCCTTACAAGGATTAGGTCGGGAGTTCGAGCCTCTCAGCGCCCACCAGTCACACTGATGAAGAATTGGAGCGGTAGTTCAGTTGGTTAGAATACCGGCCTGTCACGCCGGGGGTCGCGGGTTCGAGCCCCGTCCGCTCCGCCAATATTCAGAGAAAAGCCCCGTCAGCCAGAACGCGCTCTAGATCGCGCTCTGTGCAGACGGGGCTTTTTTCATTTCCAAACCTGTAGAACCGGGAAACCGGGGTCAGACCCTTGGGTCTGACCCCGGTTTCCCGGTTTGCGAGGTTTTAGGCTGCAATCGCCGCCGGCTCATCATCCGCCGAGGAGCGGATCAGGTAATCGAAGGAGCCCAGTGCTGCCTTCGCACCTTCGCCCACCGCAATCACGATCTGCTTGTACGGCACGGTCGTCACGTCACCCGCAGCGAACACGCCGGTCTCCGAAGTCTGGCCCTTGGCATCCACCTCGATCTCGCCATGCTTGGACAGCTCGATGGTGCCCTTCAGCCACTCGGTGTTAGGCACCAGGCCAATCTGCACGAACACGCCTTCCAGGTCCACGCGATGCGACTGGCCGCTGTCACGGTCGGTGTAGCTCAAGCCATTCACCTTCTTGCCGTCGCCATGGATTTCAGAGGTCGCAGCCGACTTGATCACCTTCACATTGCGCAGGGTGGCCAGCTTGCGCTGCAACACCGCATCCGCACGCAATTCAGCGCCGAATTCGATCAGGGTCACATGCTCCACGATGCCGGCCAGGTCGATCGCCGCTTCCACGCCGGAGTTGCCGCCGCCGATCACCGCCACGCGCTTGCCTTTGAACAGCGGGCCATCGCAGTGCGGGCAGTAGGCAACGCCGTGGTTGCGGTATTCCTTCTCGCCCGGGACGTTGATCTCGCGCCAGCGCGCGCCGGTCGAAATGATCACCGACTTGGCTTTCAGCACAGCGCCGCTCTCAGTATGGACTTCCTTGATCTTGCCCGGCACGATCTTCGATGCGCGCTGGGTGTTCATGATGTCCACTTCATATTCCTTGACGTGCTGCTCCAGCGCTACCGCAAATTTCTGGCCGTCGGTTTCCTTCACCGAAATGAAGTTCTCGATCGACAGGGTATCCAGCACCTGGCCGCCGAAACGGTCGGCGATCACGCCGGTACGAATGCCTTTGCGCGCCGTGTAGATGGCCGCCGCAGCGCCCGCAGGGCCGCCGCCGACGATCAGCACGTCGAACACGTCTTTCTTGCTCAATTCAGCCGCAGCGCGGGCCGATGCGCCGGTATCCAGCTTGGCGAGAATTTCCTCGACGTTGGTGCGTCCCTGGCCGAAGTGCTGGCCGTTCAGGTACATCATCGGCACGGCCATCACCTGGCGTTCCTCGACTTCTTTCGGGAACACGCCGCCGTCCACCGCCACCACTTTGATGCGTGGGTTGATGACGGACATGGCGTTGAGTGCCTGCACCACTTCCGGGCAGTTGTGGCAGCTCAGGGAAATGAAGGTTTCGAAGACGAAATCGCCGTCCAGGTTGCGGATTTGCTCGATGACTTTTTCATCCAGCTTGATCGGGTGGCCGCCCACTTGCAGCAGCGCCAGAACGAGCGAGGTGAATTCGTGGCCCATCGGAATACCGGCGAAGCTCACGCCGATATCGGTGCCTTTGCGGTTGATGTCGAAGGAAGGCTTGCGTGCCTTGCCGTCGCTGCCTGCAACTACGGTGATCTTGCCGTGGCCGGCGGATACGACGTCCTGCAGCAGGGCCGACATTTCCTGCGATTTGGCGGAGGCGTCGGTGTGCGCCACGATCTCGATCGGGTGGACAACGCGCTCCAGGTAGGAGGAGAGTTGGGCTTTCAGGTCTGCGTCCAGCATG
>Ga0209256_1000523_pt1 | contig 55970 bp, 68 predicted proteins | sample AraplaCol_mCL_r2_2_FD_184270 | JGI IMG/M metagenome (GOLD analysis project Ga0209256, IMG submission 184270) | Arabidopsis root microbial communities from North Carolina, USA - plate scrape MF_Col_mCL_r2 (SPAdes) (version 3) | ecosystem: Host-associated > Plants > Roots > Endosphere | place...
GCTGACCTGCGGCCGCTTCTCTATCGTTAAATCCACGATGCTCACACTGTCCATATTGACGTCCATATAGACAGAACATCCAGTTCGCCTCACTTCTCAGCAAGGCGGTCCTCCTCGGAGGCGTACGCTGTCACTTACGGGACGATTTATCAGAAGAAGCACCTTCAAGCTGGTGACCTGACCGCAATTGCGACATTGCAATATCTTGGTGCGTTGGCCTTGACCGCTCCCTTCGCGCTCGCCTTCGAGATGTTCCGCTTCGATGGCACATTCGAGACCTACGCTGCTCTGGCCTGGTCGGTACTCGGGATATCGGTGGGAGGTATTGCACTGCTTCTTTATTTGATCCGCCGAGGTCAGGTCTCGCGCGCTGTGTCTCTGATCTATCTCTGCCCGCCTACGGTAGCGGTTCAGGCTCTCATCGCGTTCGGCGAGCCACTTACCCCTCCACTGATCGTTGGAACGGTGATCGTCGCCGCAGGGGTTTACCTTGCCAATCGGAAGGCACCCCGAGCCCTGAAGGCGTGAGGTGTTCCCTCTGCTTGCAGGGGCTATGGGCCGCTGCGAGCAGAGAATAGTCAGCCAGCTTTCCGCAGGCTTCGCAAACCTGTCCGAACCCCATCGACCTCATGAGCCGGGTGATAGTGCAGCGGGCGACATCGAAGCCCTCCCGTTTCAACTGCCGCCACACCTTGCGCAGGCCACAGACTCGGAAGTTCCCCTCTCAAACTCGCCATGCGCCAAGCCGCGTGACCGCCCAATGTGCCGAACTTGGCGCACATAAACTCTGCTAGATCTGCCGCAAATCCCGGCTGCGGTTCAATGCGTTCGTTCTTGGCTATCCACCGGACGGCTCTAAGCTGCTCTTCAAGAGCGGCGAACCAAGCTTAGATCATTGGGCGATAAACGGCATGTAGTTCAGTGGCAGTCCCGCCATTCCTGAAGTGCGAAACCTCTGCTTCAACCAGACCTTTCAACGTTGCTACGTCCTCTGGATTGGAGAGATCGTAGTTGGAAGAGTAGGTTTGGTTGGTAAAGCGCCACAGGAAGCAATTTCTTTTGTATACGTGACCCGGGACGAAGAACCGGTTAATCGTCGTCTCTATCTCTGAGCTTCGAATTCCCTCGAAAGTTGCTTCTCCGAAGTCGTTGTTCGGAAGGTACGCGTCCAAGTGTCCGGTGTGCGCATTCTTGCGGTACTTGTTCGGAAGGTTTCTAAAAGTTTCGTTCGCGACTATGTAGTCCTGCGGCAGAAGCTGGTTTCCGTTGGCGCCAATCTGTTCACCAACCAGCCAGAGTTCGCCGTTGTGAACGAGAGCTTGTTTAACGTTTCGCCAGATCCGTTCCAACTCGACAGCGTGGTGAATTCCAGAAACGCACACCACGACGTCATACACCCCGGTCTCAAGGTCCAGCTCGTTCACGTCTTGGACAAGGAGATGTGTATCGACATAGTCGGGCATATATGATCTCGCCCGGTTGAGGAGTTTGTCACTGAAATCAACGAGTGTGAGGTCAACTGGTATTCCGGCCTCACGGAAAATCGCAGCCTCGATTTGTGCCGTTCCTGCGCACAAAGAAGCAATCTTGAGACGCCGCCCACCGGAGGCTTTGTGCAATTTGGCCAGACGATCACTAAAATTTGGGGGGGGCGTCTGGACCGACTGGCCCAACAACCGCATCGCGTAGCTATAGGGGTGTTCGCCAGGCCGTGGCGCGTCGATGTCGATAGCGGGTGGCGGTTGCAATGGGCCACTCGCGGTGGATACGTCAGTGGTCTTGTTGCCCAAGGCTTTAGCCTCACGCTCTTGAAACAGCACGTGATCGTATACCGCGGCGAAGTGTTTGATTTCGTTCTTTGTGCGAAGCTCCTTGAACGAACGCGCTTGCAGCAGGCTAATTTGGTGGTACGGCCCGATCACAAGCTCAATGATTGCTGCCCAGTCGGAAGAAGGGTTGTTTCGGGGGCCGGCGCCGGCTTCGATTTCCAGATGAAACTCGTCCAGGTTCAAATGGCCGACCTCAAGAAGCGCTGATTGCGGATGCTTCTGGTCATCGTTCAGGAGAGTGAACGACGCGATGTGCCTTCGCTCCTTCGTGTTTCTTGCGAAAAGCGCCAAGGACATGCCATCGGAAGAGATTTGAGGCAGTCCATTGGTAAAGCGGACGAAAATGGCCGTGTCTGAAGCCGCGGTAACTTTCTGAAAGGTGATTGTTTCGTCGGCCCTGATAATCAGAGCCGGCTTGGTGAGCCCAATGTGCGATGGAGGTACCCAACGATTATCTTCACTTCGCGCAGTCGTTTCGAACGCGATTTCATCAGAAAGATAAAAGGTCGACGTGGACCCTTCGGGAAGGAATTTCGGATTAGGAAATTGTTGCGAGGCGATCTTTTTGACCACCCGGCGCAAGCGTTCAACGAGCATGTATTTCCCCCTCTTAGGCTAGTGACTTAAAGTCAAACAGCAAACGACAATCCAACTCTATTCGTTTCGGGCAACTCTCCCAAAGTGCGGGTGCCGTGAGGCTCATAGTTGGGCCACGATAGCAGAAACATCATTATCAGCAATCTGAAGCTTTCCATACGCACAACCCTAGCAGGGCATGCCGCCATCAAGCGGCGCGAAGGTGAAAAGGCTGTCTGCATACAGGACAGCGTTGGCATCTCGACGATCGGGGTAGGGCACACAGCAGCTGCCGGCGCTCCCGAGGTCAATGCTGAGATGAAGATCACCGCGGCGCAATCCGACGAGATCCTGGCGCGGGATCTGGAAGCCGTCGAAAACGAGGTGAACGAGGCCGTGAAGGTTCCGCTCAATCAGAATCAGTTCGCCCCTGGCCGCTCCGCACTTCGCAGTCCATCATCCCGTTCTCGACTCCCACTCACGATCAGCCATCGGTCACTGAAAAGGTATTCGTAAAACGTCCCATTTTTCGCGAGAAAGTCAAAAAAAGACCCGCTTGGGCGGGGCAGGAGATCGAAGCATGAAAGAGAAACAGCGGGGAAAAGAAAGAAACCGCCGTTTCATGCATCTTGGTATTTGTTCCGCTGCGGACAAAAATTCGCTCCGGCTTAGGCCAAGCGGGGCCTCTTGGGCAGATGCAGCTAAAGAAGGAAACGGCGGAGAGGGGGAAGTCGATCCACGCGATGTAACCAGCGACTTCGATTTTTGTTCCGCGCCTTGAGCACCTACCGATCAACGACGAAGGTTCCTGCATGGAGCTCTTTCCGTGCCTCCTTTCTTCGAATGGGCTCGCGGAGGTAACTGAGCGCTTTGCTGCCTCAAAGTTCGCCAGCAGTGCTGATCAGAGTTGGTTTTTCTGCGTGCCTATCTATGATTGCAAAATCGGCAATCGAGGGCAGACGTATGCGATACGCATTAGTCAAAGGGCTGACGTATGCATGGTTTCCGACTCTCTTGCTAAAGCAGAGAGGGAGCGTGCATTTTTCTCGTCCAGGTACGGCCAAACCGTCGAAATTGTAGCCATCGAGGACGGGGGCGAGGCCAGCGCCCAGCTGCAGCGACAATTGGCCATCAGGAACCCACGTGATCATTGTGTAGTTCTGCGAAAACCGATCATCAATCACGAGTCAATTGCCTAACCATCAATTGGGTGCCCTTGTGCCCACACTTGCACCGCATGAGGCCGGCGAGTTGACCTAGCCTCAATCCCTTCCCAACCTTCCTCTGTATCCCCAGCGATCGATAGGCTTCCGGCGATTGCGCTCCGGACATAGCGCAAACAGAGCCTCTTGCTGCGCCAAGTCGCCGAGTGTCTTTTCGTGATCGGCCTTACGTGGCGGCACCTTGATACCCAGGATCTTTTCTGCCGAGCTGTCGTAGGAGATCTGGCTTTTGTCATTGGAGGGCGCGTCGAGACCACGATGACGCTGTGGAGGCACGGGAAGCCGAGATTGCTGCCTTTACCCGGATCGCTGAAGGAGACGGCCGACAAGGCTGTGCGGCTTCGGAAGCCTTGACAACGCACGGTCGAAAATGGGAATTGTCACCTAGGCGCGTCACAGAGTTAAGTGGGCGGGCTTTTCGACGCACAGTCGTGGCGATCGAACGGAATTCATCGTAGGTGCCATTACGGCGGCAAAGGGCGCCTTTCGTATTTATGATCACAGTATCAATTGTGAGCCATCGGCATGGTCAGATGGTGCCTCGCCTTGTGGACCAGCTTCTTATGCTGCCCGAAGTTGCCAAAGTTGTGGTAACTCTGAACGTGGAAGAGGATCTAGTCTGGCCCGACCTGAACAGACTCGTCGTTATTCGCAATCAGCATCCCAAGGGCTTCGGGGCGAATCATAACGCCGCATTCCATAAATGCGAGACAGCCTATTTTTGTGTTCTCAACCCAGACGTTCTGTTGTTGGAAAATCCCTTTGGGCGGTTGATTGAGTCACTTTCAGACCCAGCAGTAGCGCTCGTGGGCCCACTCGTTGTCGCACCTAACGGCCGTGTGGAAGATAGTATAAGAACATTCCCGACGTTCCGTTCACTCTTGTGCAAAGCGTTGTACTCGAGCGACGGACGATACCAAGTTAGCTATGGAGAACCGGACATCGAGCCGGACTGGATTGCGGGAATGTTCATGCTGTTCAGATCGGCGGACTTTGTTGCGCTCAATGGCTTTGACGAGGCTTTCTTTCTCTACTACGAAGACGTCGATATTTGTAAGCGCGTCTGGCAGAACGGTCGCAAGGTTATCGCCTGTTTATCCATTCGCGTGATGCACGACGCACGTAGGGATAGCCGCAAGGTCTGGCGGTATCGATGGTGGCATGCACGCAGCTTGCTTCTCTATCTTGTCCGTTACGCTGGCCGCAGGACAAGCTCGACGAGGCGATAAGTAGCTGATTTATGCGATATTTTCGTCAAACAGCCTCAACTTCGAAAAACGCGATGCCCAGCTATTCGCTTTTTTGAAGTTGCCGATGTCTTCCAAAGTATCCCGAACAGCGAGTGCTGCCTCTACCAAACCAGGTATGTCTTGATCATTCCGGCTGAGGAAAACGCCATCTTCGTCATGGCGGTAAGACATTTCGCCGAAATCTGTCGAAATAACCGGAATGCCCAACGCTCTGTATTCATAGTATTTTATCGGATCAACCGAACTGGTCAGAGTAGTTCTCTTGAACGGAATAAGCCCTACATCAAACTCCCGCATCGCGAGCAAAGCTGCCGTATGTCCCAGCGGGGGGAGTAATTCAATGTTTGCGGGAAGGGGCAACGGGCTTGGAGCGAATACAGGCCCAATTAGCCTGATGGTATCATTCGGCCGGCTCTCAGCCAGGTTGGTGAGCCACTGCCAATCGAACCATGCGCCAATCGTCCCAAGATAGCCAAGTACGATTTTTCTATCTTGCATAGTTCTCGGTACAGTGGGTGGTAGAGCATTAAGGTCCAAGCCATTTCTGACAATTTGCAAATCAGGCTTCGCAAACCTCCAGCGTTCGGCAAGCACGGTTGACGACACAACGAGTCGTCCAACAGCTGCAACAAGCTTCTCTTCCGTCGAACGCATCGAAAGACGGGACAAGCCTTTGTAGAAAGAGGGAAAGTCATCCATAGCATCGTAGATCGAACTGACGCATTGCAGTTGTTCTACCGCCATCAATGCCAAACGGGATGGTTTTCCAACAACCAGCACAGTCTCTTTTTTGCTGCTATATTCAGACAGGGTTTTCAGAATCGGCGACCACAGTCCATTGTTGAGCGCCCGTAAGCCAGGTAGCGGCTCAATTGGCAAAGAGCGCGGTCGCAAAACTGTGAGCCATGAGGGTCGGCTTGGCGAGGTTGCAAGTTTATCCCCATGCTTGTTCCGCAAATCATAAATGGTCGGCAAACGGGTTGGATAGGGTTCCACCCAGAGCACGTTGCCACCCGAAGACTGATGAAACCACTCAATAAACTTGTGCGGCCGTTGCGCGAAGCTGTCCCACGTAACGGGAGATATATAGATAAGCTGCATTCCCTATGAGGCTCGCCGCAAGACGTCGACAATGCGGCCGGCAGCGTTGCCGTCGCCATAGGGGGAAATGCCGCGCGCAATTGCCTTGTAGGCCTGCTCGTCGTCCAGAATAAGCTGCGCTTCCCTGATGATCGTGCTTGTTGTCGTCCCAACTAGCTTAACGACCCCCAAATCGACCGCTTCCGGCCGTTCAGTCTCTTCACGTAGCACTAACACCGGCTTGCCTAGAGCCGGGGCCTCCTCCTGCACGCCTCCGGAATCGGAGATGATCAGATATGCCTTCTTCATTGCTGCGACGAAGGGCGCGTACTCAAGCGGATCGCAGAGTACGATATTGGCACATCCACCCAATATATCGTAGGCGACTGTTTTCACGTTCGGGTTTGGGTGTACGGGATAGAGGATTTCGATATCAGCATTCGTCTCGGCCAACGTCCTTATCGCGTTGCAAATATTGCGGAACGGCTGGCCAAAATTCTCTCGACGGTGGGATGTGACCAAGACCAGTCGACGCTTGTCATCTAACGGCACCCCCACGGCGAGTTCCTTGGACGCAGTCGTCAAAAGCGCATCGATGACAGTATTGCCCGTTACATAGATCGAGGATCCATCCACGCCTTCGCGCAGTAGATTCTCTTTAGACCCCTCGGTGGGCGCAAAATGCCATCGTGCCAAACGACCGGCTATCACCCGGTTCGCTTCTTCTGGAAATGGGTTTTGGATATCCCATGTGCGAAGACCCGCCTCGACATGCCCGAACGGTATGCGCCTGTAGAAGCACGCCAACGCTACAGCCATTACGGTCGTTGTGTCGCCCTGGGCCAAAACCGCATCTGGTTGCTCGTTCGTCAGCACCTCGTCCAACGCCTGCAACAGTCTCGCGGTCAACGAAGACAGCGTCTGATCCGGGCGCATTATATCGAGATCAATATCTGGGCGAATACCAAAAAAACCCATCACCTGATCGAGCATCTGCCTGTGTTGGGCTGTCGCGACCACTTTGACCTCCGCCCAAGGCGCGGCTTGCAACGCGAGAATCACGGGCGCCATCTTGATTGCTTCGGGGCGCGTACCCACAACACACAGTATTTTCACCAAAATTCTCCGCTTCGGCATTCAGGTTTGAACTGAGACAGTGCTTAATTCGTTTCAAGCGCATAAACCATACACTCCTGATTCATTCCAAGAGTTAACGCTTCCGACTTACGGCGATCCCGCCAATCCGACACAGAAAGGGTAACGGGATAGTCCTTCCTATCTGATTTCGTCCTGTGCAAGGCATAGAGGATGCAAGAAGGTGCGCCGGGCAAAGCCCTGAGGTCAACAAACAAGGTTCCTTTATGACTGAGATATGCTGCTGATTGCATGCCAATCAACGCTGAGTTCATACACGACCCGACGGAATACACAAAGCCTTCCAAAATGATCGTGTGCAAAGCCAGAGCAATGTGAGCGCGACGAACAGCCCACCTTTCCTTTTTTGATTGAGGCCGCGAGATAAGCTCCTTCATCGATAGGAGCGGAACAGGATGGTTGGAGATCGCGCTGATGCCATGCTTGAAGTCATGGATGAAGGCATGCATGAAGCCAGGCATGAGTGAAAGTATCGTCGGATCGAGGTGATCACCGGTCGGCGCCAGCGGCGGAATTGGACTGACGAGGAGAAGGCGCGGATCCTTGCGGAAAGCGCGGAACCTGACGTGAACATCTCGGCCGTAGCCCGGCGCTGGGGCGTCAATCGCGGCTTGCTGAACGTCTGGCGTCGGGAAGCTGGGCTCTCGTGGCTCTGCCAAGACCTGCGCGCGGCAGGCGATGTTCGTACCGGTGACGGTGGTTGGCGATCGAACGTCTCGCGAGAGCTCGCCGTCGGATGTCGCCCACTTCGCCGCGGGTCGGATTGAGATCGAGAGTGCTGGCGCGCGCATGACGGTTATCGGCTCGGTAGCGCCTGAGTTGGCACAAGCGATGGTGGCGGCGTTGCGAGGGCGCCGGTGATTGGAGTTTCGCCAAATGGCGTGAAGATCATGGTGGCGACACAGCCTGTCGACTTCCGGCGCGGCATGAATGGCCTGGTGGCCCTGGTGGCGTCAGCGCTTTCGGCCGATCCCTACTGTGGTGACGTGTTTGTGTTCCAATGGCGCGATGCAGATGAGTACCCAGGAGTTCTCGCTTTTGCTGGCCGGTATTGACTGGACACGCGTCAAACGAAACGCCGTGAAGCGGCCGACGAAAGTAGGCTGATCCTATTGGATTTGCTTGAAGATCGACCCTGTGTGGTAGGGTCTGTCATGCCGCTTCGACCCGACCCCTTGCCCCAGGATGCCGCGCAATTGACCCGGATCATTCTCTCGCTCGACGAAGAGAATGCCGATCTCAAGGCGCGCGTTGCCTTCCTGGAGCAACAGCTCTTCGGACCGAAGTCGGAGAAAACGACAACGATCGACCCGGCGCAGGTCACGCTCGACCTTGGTAATCTCAGCGACCGTCCCGAGGCGGCCAATGACGATGTTGCACCCGCTGAGGGGCCAACGCCGGCGCGACGGGCGCCGTCGCGCAATATCGGCCGTTTGCCCAAGCACCTTCCGCGGTATGAAGAGATCATCGAGCCGCAGAGTAAGACTTGCCCGTGCTGCTCATTCGAACTGCATTGCATCGGCACTGACGTCAGCGAGGCGCTCGACATCGTGCCGGCGATTGTCCGGGTCAAACGAACGATCCGGCCGCGCTATGCATGCCGGGCCTGCGAAAACGGTGTTGTGCAAGCGCCCGCGCCGGCACGCGTGATGGATGGCGGCATGGTGACCACGGCCTTTGCAGCCCATGTCGCCGTCTCGAAGTTCGCCTGGCACTTGCCGCTGCATCGCCAGGCGCAGATGCTGGCCTCCTGCGGCGTGATCATCGATCGAGGCACTCTCGGGGGCTGGGTGACGCGGGTCGCCTGGTGGCTTGAGCTTCTCTATGACGCGCTGCTTGCCTTCATCCGCTCCCAGCCAAGGGTATTCTGTGACGAGACGCCGCTCCCGCGGCTTGATCCGGGGCGTAAGCGAACCAAGGTCTGCCAACTTTGGGCGCAGGCGGTCGACGATCGGCCATGGAATGGTCCGGCGCCGCCGGCAGTTGCCTATATCTTTGCCGAAAGCCGCAGCGCTCGCGAGGTCGAGGGGCAATTATCGTCGTTTGCCGGCGTGCTTCAGGTCGACGGGTACCAAGCCTATAAGACCATGGCTAAGCGCCGGGGGAAGAGCAATGTCGCCCCGATGCGGCTGGCCTTCTGCCTTGCCCATGCCCGGCGCAAGTTCGTCGATGTCGTCAAGCTCACCGGCTCCTCGGAGGCGCTGTCGATCCTGGCCAGGATTGCCGAGGTCTATCGCATCGAGGCGAAGTTGCGCGGCGAAAGTGCCGATACCCGGCGCGTGCTGAATGCATGGCTCGAGGTCGCCAGGATCGACAAGGGATCAATATTCCGGGCGATCGATCGCTGGGGCAATGTTTCGAGCCGTCCGCTCGATCCGAAGGCCGTCACGATATCGTCAAGGAGCGCGCCAGGCTGGCAGGTCTGGAGCCGGGGGATTATTCGGCGCACGGACTGCGGTCGGGGTATCTGACCGAGACCGCCAACCGCGGCATTCCGCTGCCCGAGGCGATGGAGCAGTCCGTCATCGGTCGGTTCAGCAGGCGTCGAGCTACTACAACGATGCCACGCGCAGAAGTGGCCGCGCTGCGCGGATATTATGACACCCTTCTGGGACGGCGTCACGGCTCGAGGGCATTAACTTGCTGTCTCTTGTCCGCACTGAACCTTCAATTTTGCATTTCTGAGGCTGAACTTCATGATTGCAAGGACGATTGGGAGGCGGCGTTGACGACCGGCCTTTGCGTTGGCACGCGGTCGTACTCTCGATAGAGAAGATGGGAGGAGCCGCCCTGCTGGGGACGATCAGGCGTGACGTACCAACCGAATTCGGTCAACCCGGCGAACGCCTGCCATGCAAGGTCGCTGACGCCTGTTCGCCAGCGCATTTCCGCCACAGAAAGCCGCTGGCGCATGCTTGGCGCAAGACGGGTGTGCGGATGCTAATCATCGATGAGTTCCATGCCGTGCTGACCAGCACCTATTGGCAGCAACGGGGGTTCCTCAACTCAATCCGCTTTCCAGCGAATGATCTGGAAGCTTCGATGATTTAAGCCGCCAACCATTGCAGCGTCCCTGGCTGACAAAGGCACGAACACTTCGTCCTTGGCGCCATCACGACGCGAGCCTTCGGATCTGGTTGAAATCCTCTCGAAAACGCGTCAGTTCCTCCTCTCTCCTGACCTGATCAGGGATCCGTAAGAGGTAGGACGGATGGACGGTCACGAACAATGTTCGAGTTTCATCCATGCCGATTGGACGGCTGCGTACAGCCTCTAGGCTGTCCTTGCGATTCGTCAGGGAAAACAACGCCGTCGCCCCCATGGCAACCACTAATCTGGGCTTTACCAGATCGATCTCGCGTGTCAGCCACCACCTGCATTGCTCCACCTCCCCCACATTTGGACGTTGGTGGATACGACGTTTGCCCCTCGACTCATACTTGAAATGTTTCACCGCATTGGTGATAAGTGCGCGTCTGTCCAGGCCAGCAAGCGAAAGAGCCCCGTCGAACAGGCGGCCGGCCGGTCCTACGAACGGCCGTCCTGTCAGATCTTCCTGATCGCCTGGTTGCTCACCAACGATCATCACACGTGAATCTACAGGCCCTTCGCCGAAGACGGTCTGTGTTGCCCGACAATAGAGATCACATCGATTGCAGCGTCGTGCCTCCTGACGAAGAGCATCAATTGTGCCCGCTTCGGCCGCCGGCGCTGCCGGCACACGCGCAGCAGCTTCCTGCAGCCGATGATGAAAAGGGAGCGGTTCGCTGGCTTGTCGCCTACCCATATCGATCAGCTTGGCCTGCGCACCTGCAATCAGACTTGGAATGAGTTCGGCCTCGGGGAGGTTCTTCCAATACTTTTTCGGCATCTCCGTCATCATCATCTTCACCTTCAACCGCGCGGGGTTGAAAATGGAAGCGTAATAAGTGCGCCAGAGGTCGTCGGTCTCATCGCTTATGTCAGGCTTTTGCGCCGGCTCGGTCGAGGTCAGCAGCGTTTGTCCGTCCCACGAGGCCGATCCACGCGGCGTCGCAATAATCCAGTCCATATCATTGAACCGACGCTGGAAAAATGGTGCCACCCGCGCGACGATGAAATGATCGGGCTCAAACCAGGCGAGAAAGCGCCGCCGGCCGGCAACGCCTACAGAAAGTGGCATTTCCTTAAACCGCACGAAGGCTGTCATCTTGTGATAGTCGCGACCCACGGATTTTTGCATCCGGTGCGCCAACGCGACCTCGGCATCCGTTTTGTCATCGAGAAGGTGCCGTTCCTGCTTCAACCGAAAGAGAAGTCGATATAGCAAAGCAAATCGGCCCGGATCGGAATGGCATAGGACAGCTTCGGCGAGCCGAATAAAGGCAGGCGGAACTGACATCTGAGCGCTACTGCTCGCCGGCACTGTTAGACGCGTGACACCATCTGTCGGTATTTCTGACCCGGCGAAAAACAGTCCCTCATCCTCGCCTTTTAGTCGCCAGTCAATCGCATTCGGGTCAATTCCCGCCAGCACTAAACGTCTTGCCGCGTCCCGCCATTCGGACAGATCACCACGGCCTTCCAGAAAGCAGATTTGCATCATAATAACGACAGTTGTTCAGGCTTCGGCATGAACACGGATCGCAGATCTTCCCGATCTATCAAGCGATGCGGCGTCCATCCTTCTGCTGTGATGAACGTCCGCACCTTTTTCAAAGACACACCTAGCCGCCCGACATCCTCGAGCCGCAACCGCTTGAGGCGGCGTGTAGAGAGGATGGATGTGACAATCCTCGTGCCAAAGCCAGGCACCCGCAGGAGCGTCTTCTTGTCGGCGCGGTCTATGTCGACTGGGAACTGATCGCGATGGCCGAGCGCCCAAGCCAGTTTTGGATCGAGATCGAGCATGCCGTCCGGCCTTGCGGAAGTGATCTCTGCAATGTCGAACCCGTAGAAACGATAAAGCCAGTCTGCCTGGTACAGTCGATGCTCCCGCATTAGCGGCGGCTTGATCAGTGGAAGATTTTTTGACGAATCCGGGATAGGGCTGAAGGCGGAATAATAAACTCTCTTCAGGTTGTAGCTGCCGTAGAGCCGCGCACTGGTGCCAAGGATTGTGGCATCGTCGGCAGCGTCGGCGCCAACGATCATTTGCGTGCTTTGCCCGGCGGGCGCGAACTTCCTTCGCCGCTTGGTCTGTAGCGTCGGCTCGGCCATCTCTTCGATCTTCAGGCGCAATTGCCCATCGACTGACGAATGTTGTCCGGTCGTTTTTCCGGGGCGAACTTCCCTATTCCGGCGTCCGTCGGCAATTCGATATTGATCGAAAGACGATCAGCGTAAAGCCAGCCTCCTCGATCAACTGCGGCGACGCCTCAGGAATGGATTTGAGATGAATGTAGCCGCGGAAATTGTGCGTCGTGCGCAGTTCACGGGCGATGCGAACCATCTCTTCCATTGTGTGATCGGAAGAGCGGATAATGCCGGAGGAGAGAAAGAGACCCTCGATGTAATTGCGACGGTAGAATTCAAGCGTCAGCCAGATGACTTCGTCGACCGCAAAGCGTGCCCGCTCGACATTGCTCGAGGAGCGATTGATGCAATACGCACAGTCGTAGATGCAGAAGTTCGTCATCAGGATTTTAAGGAGAGAAATACATCGCCCATCTGGTGCATAGGCGTGGCAGATTCCGGAGCCCTCAGTTGATCCCAGGCCGCCGGCGCTCGCCGAATTGCGCTTTGTCGTTCCGCTGGAGGCGCAAGACGCGTCATACTTTGCGGCGTCCGACAGGATGGCGAGACGTTCTTTGAGCGACTTTTTCATCCAATGTTCACTAAATGTTCCAAGCGTAATTGTCAATATTGGTGCAGTCTACGATCTTAGGCGCTGTGATTTGCTCTTTCCGGCCTTGCCCTCGGTTTTTCCTTGGCTGGTCGATCGCTAACCCTATCGCCTTTGCTCAGGCCATTTCCCTGCCGTGCATCTCCCTCAGAAAAGAAAAAGGCTGCGCTCGCCTCATCGGCATAGTTGGGTTGCTGTTCGCTGCTTCGGGACATTCCCGGAAGGTCTCACAGATGAATATGCTTATCCGCGAGATCGACAGCAGAACGGGATGATGCTGACCACGGACGGAGTGGGTTGGCCCGCTTGATGCGGCTGTCGCCGATCACGCAGCCGAGCTGTTCATCTGGCTTTGCCCTGACAACGACAGCTCCGATGTTGCGGCTTTTGCCGGTCAGCGCCTTTTGCACGTCTCCAACAGCAGATCGGCTGCTGGGAAACACAAGGGGCGTCCCGCGTCGCAATGTCGAAGAGATCAAAAATCCCGCGGATTGACGAGGTCGAGACCTGTCGTCCCGAGATCGCTAAGATTGCGCGTGGCCAGGCGTGCGCCATTCACGCGCGCTATTGCGCGAAGCCATCCGCGGCGGGGCTTGTTGACGCCACGGATCCAATGGTAAAGCAGGTTTACGAACATTGCAGTCAGCCTTGGGGGCGTTTTGAATACGATTTGGCCGAAGCCGTTGGAGACCCCGGTACTGACGGACAGCGCGCGAGCGGTGTTAAAGACGATTGCGGCTGGCGGGCCCGCGACCAGACCGCAGCTAAGCGCTGCGCTGGCGTTTTCCAAACCAACGATGTCAGCGGCGGTCAGTGAACTCGAACGCCTCGGACTTCTTGCTCCGGCGGGCATCAACCGTGGGTCGGTAGGTCGTTCCTCCGTCACGTACGGTTTGGGCCAGAAGGCCGGATATGTAATTGGCATCGATTGCGGAACCACACATATCAGCGGCGTTCTGCAGGGACTGGATGGCGCGCTGCATGTGACACTGGAACACTTGTTTCCTGATGCTGCAGGGGGTGATCGGTTTCGTATGCTCGAGAGCATGGTTGCCGAGCTGCTTGACGGGCTGAGCGCACCGGCAGCGCCCCTACGCGCGATAGTAATCGCTCTTCCAAATATCATCTCCCAGTCTCTCGAGAGAATGGCTGACCGTGACGCGCTCTTTTCGGTGCTGTCGCGCCTCGACAGGCAATATGGTGCCGCCTTGTTGCTTGAGAACAACGTCAATTGTGCGGCTCTTGCCGAGTATCACGAGGGGGCTGCCAAAGATCATTCCTTCGCGATCTACATGCAGATTGGCGTGAAGACTGGCTTGGGGATTGTTCTCGATGGAAAGGTGTTTCGCGGCTTCAAAGGCGGCGCCGGCGAGATTGGGCATCTTCCATTTCCCTGGTCGGAAAAAGAGCAGCCCGCATGGCAGCATGTCGAAACCTATATGGGATCGGCCGCGTTGCTGGAACGGGCAGCAGCCAATTGGCCGGCTGAGGAAGGACCGGCCCCGACGAGCGCCAGCGAACTGTTTGCGAGAGCCGAACGATCGCCTGCAGCCGTAAAAGTCGTCGAGCAGCATGCACGCGATATCGGCAACCTTGCTGCCGCATGCGTGAGCGTGCTGGATCCGGAACTGATTATTCTGGGCGGCGGCGTCGGCCAAAGCCCTAGACTGCTACCGGGTGTTAGGAGCGTCGTGGAACGGCTGTGTTGGCCAGTGCGTGTCGTAAATGGCGAACTGGCGAACCAGGCCACTGTCAGGGGTGCCGTGCGCCTTGCCATCGACTTTGCGATGGCAAGGCTTCTTGGAGTGCAAGGAAAGACGGCTTTTCTCTACGCTTCCGACGTGCAGGGCGCATCATAGCGCGGATCAAACATCCCGCTTTGTATCGGCCTGACGATAGCGAAATTCACAGACTGGCAATCCGGCATCCTCAGATAGCGTCGCGATGAGCAGCTGGGCCGGGATCGATTGGAGGATTGCATCGCCGATCCCTTCCGAGAACGCCGGAACGTGGATAACAACTAGGTTGTCGGAGTCCGCCACGTCAGTGCGCGCGGTGATCAGTACCGAGGGAATGCCAAAACTCGCCAGGTCTCTGGCGAGTTTTACTTCCCGTCCATTACCGAACAATATCACGCCGCTACCTGTGTCATTGGGTTCCATTGGCCCATGCAGGAAGTTCAGGGTGTCCCAGTCTTGGGCGGCTACCCGGGCTGCTTCGCGGATGAGAAGTGCGGTATAACCGGCAGTGCCGAGCGCTACGCCGGCGCCCACGCAATCGATTGCCTTTTTGCCCTTCAAAAGCCTCGCCGCCTTGTCCGCCTGCGCCTGGGTCTGCTCGAGCACGCTTTGCGCCTTGTCGGCGATCAGCGCCCAATCCGCGCCGGACGAGCGACCGGCCCTGTCGGCCAGAAGTGCCGCGCTCAGCAGCGACCCAAGGTAGCTCGTCGTGTTCGGACCACTGTCATTTCCGCTTTCAGTGGCGATCATGTGTTTGACGACGCGTGCGATCGGCGTACCCTCGGCCTTCGCGACACCATAGGTTTCGGCATGTGGCCTAAGCTCCATGGCCCGGGCCGGTTCCTCGCTGCGGCCCGAGGCCGAAAACGCGATATAGGCGCTGCCCGCGTCAATCCCCGCGTCATAGAGATCCGTGCCCGGCAAGGCGAAGGCACGAAGACCCTGCGCGCGCATCTGGGCGGCAGCGGCGACCGCTGCATAAAGGCTCGCACCAATGCCGACCAATACCGCCGGTCCAGCCTTGATCGGTTCGACATCCAGCGCTTCCAACCGCTTGGAAACGGCTTGGAAACACGCCTTTAGAGCGGCGGGCTGAAGTGCAATGGCTTCGCGATAGGGTACCTTGTCTGTCATTTTCATTCCCATGGTTTTAAAGACGGTGGCCGAAGAATGCTCCGGCCACTCACTCTGGAACTGCTGATCTCAATCGAGCTTCATGTAGTCGGCAAAGCGTGCCGCATCGTTGATCGTGACCTTGTCGAGCTTGTTTTCGGCAAGGCCCCATTTTTCGAAAATCTTAGCGTAGCTTCCATCGTCGATCATTGACTGCATGGTCGCGGCGAGCGCGTCACGAAGTTGGCCGTTTTCCTTGCTGACAAGCATTGCCTGATAGCCGACGGCGTACTGGGCACCAGGGACGAGCTCCAGCTTCTTGTTGCCTTCAGGCTGATGCTGGAGGCTGTATGCTGCGACACCTGTCGTATCCATCGACAGGTCAACGCGGCCGCTCTGGAGCGCGATCTTGATCTGGTCGTTCGACGGGAATTGCATGACATTGAGAGGCTTGTCAGCCAGGCACAGTTCCTTCTGCTTGTCGAGAAGCTGCAGTGGGATGGAGCCTTGAACCGCGCCTGCATTCAGGCCGCAAGCGTCCTTCAATTTGTGGACGCCTTTTGGATTGCCTTCAAGAACGATAATACTGGTTCCCTCGAGCATGTAATTGACGACATCAACAATCTTCTCTCGTTCGGCGAAGTCGCCGAAGGCCGACATGCCCATGTCAAAGCGGCCAGCCTGGATGCCGGGTATGATGCTGGCGAACTGCGCAGGAACATCGGTGAATTTTACGCCGAGGCGAGCGCCCATTTCCTCACGCAATTCGCGCTCAAGGCCGATGATCGTCTTGTTGTCTGCACCGTAGAAGTCATAGGGCGGCGTCTGCGGCTCGGTACCGTTCTTGATTTCTCCGGCCGATTTGATCTTCTCCGGGAGCATATCGTGCAGCTTCTGGTCAACACCTGCTGCAGAAACTGTGCCGCTTGCAAGAACCGCAGCCGCAGCGATCATGATCATCGAATTCTTCACAGTCATGTCATTCCCCTTTCTTGATGCACGTGGAGGACGTGCGGCCTTTTTGTTGTGCTGACCGCCCATACGGTCAGTGCATCCGTCGCAAGAACGCCTGGGTTCTTTCCTGTCTTGGATTGTCGAGAATATCGCGCGCGGCGCCCTCCTCGACGACGATACCCTGGTCCATGAACACCACACGGTCGGCAACTTCCCGCGCAAAGGACAGCTCGTGGGTGACGACGATCATCGTCATTCCCTCCGAGGCGAGCTTGCGCATGACGCCGAGCACCTCGCCAACGAGTTCCGGATCGAGGGCTGAAGTCGGCTCATCGAAGAGCATGAGCTTCGGGTTCATCGCGAGAGCCCGGGCGATCGCCACGCGCTGCTGCTGTCCCCCGGACAGTTGATAAGGATAGGCGTGACCTCGACCGTCGAGATCAACCATCTTCAACAGATCACGGGCTCGCGCCAGCGCCTGCTCGCGCGCCTGGCCGCGATTGAGGATTGGCGCCTGGGAAATGTTCGTCAGCACGTCCTGGTGAGCAAAGAGATTGAAGCGCTGGAATACCATGCCGATGTCCCGGCGCTGGACTGCAAGCTCCTTGCCGCTCATCTCATAAAGCGCCCCGCCCCGCTCGTGATAGCCGACGAGTTGGCCATCGACGAGTATGCGGCCGCTCGTCATGCGCTCCAGATGGTTGATGCAGCGTAGAAACGTCGATTTTCCGCTGCCAGAGGGTCCGAGCAGGCAGACGACCTCTCCCTTCTTCACGGACAGATTGATGCCTTTTAGAACCTCGATCGGACCGAAGGACTTATGGACATCGATGGCTTCGATGAGCGGCGAAGCCGGCACGAATGCGTTTGGGCTGGTCATCCATTTCTCCCTTCAGCGCGCATCAGACGGAGCGCGCTGGCCCACAGGTCAGGCACTTGGCGCGTGGATTTTCCGAGGCGGCGCTCGATGGCGTACTGGACGATCGATGCGATGGTCGTCATCACGAGGTACCAGATGCTCGCAACGATCAGCAGTTCGATGATGAGAAAGTTTCGCGCGTATATGTTCTGGGCACGTGTCAAAAGATCCTGCGCCGCAACCACTGAGACGAGCGAAGTTGTCTTGAGCATCGAGATGGTCTGGTTGCCGATCGGTGGGATGATGACGCGCAGCGCTTGTGGAAAGATAATCCGCACCATGGATTGGAACGGCGTATAGCCGAGCGCCTTGGCAGCCTCGTGCTGTCCGCTGTCAACGGCGAGAAGGCCACCGCGAATGATCTCTGCCATGTAGGCGGCCTCATTGAGGCTTAAGGCAAGCAGGGCAGCCACAAAGGCAGTTACGATCGTGTTGGTATCCAGATGGAACCCGGCAATATCGATGCTCGGGATGAAGAGCTGAATGTTGAACCAAAAGATGATCTGAACAAGAAGCGGCGTTCCGCGGAAGAACCAGATGTAAAGACTTGAGAACCCGGATAGCACCGGATTTGACGCAAGCCGCATGGTCGCAAGAATTGCCCCGGCCAAGATGCTGATGATCATCGACATGATGGTGAAGAGGATGGTCAGTCGGATCCCGTCGAGGATCGTTGCGTCGAATATATATTGGGGGATCGCCGACCATGTTATGTGTCGACTGGTGCCGACCATGAAAAGTAGTCCGGCCACGGCAGCAACGAGAAATGCCGCCGCGATCCGCTGTCCCCAGTTGCGCGCCGGTATGATCTTTTGGGAAATCATGCGGCCCTCCAATCGTTTACTGTCAATAATCTGCCGTCCAGATGCGGCATCGGGAGTCGCGATGGGTAGCTGCGCGTTTCAATCGCTCGCGCCAAGGCCAGTGCTCCCAATACGGGCGGCTGAGACAGCAGCGTCAGCCTTGCGCCGGGAACGCGATCGCAAAGGGCTGCGCGAAAGGCCGAAAAGAGACGCGGCTGCCTTGCAACGACGCCCCCGCCCGTAACCACGTCGGCGCTTGGCGCGCCACGCTGGATGAGTTGCTCGCTGAGCGTCGCGAGCGCCACGCCAGCGTCCGTGATGACCTGCTGAGCAAGCTCTGATCCGTCATCGGCCGCTTCGAAAACGATGGGGGCCAATTTGCCGATTCCTGCCGCCGATCCGATCTCTGAAATCGCCCGCCCCAACTCGACCGCCGAAACGATATCGAGCGAACCAAGAAGACGGTGGCCGAGAAGATCCAGCTCCTCCCCACAGTCCAGGGAGCGTCGAACCGCGCGCGCGGCATCGCGCACCAGGCCACTTGCACTCCCCTCGTCTCCCAAGAACCAGCCCCAACCCCCGGCAGCGATCATCGATCGGTTTGCATCGCGCGACACAGCAATCGAGCCTGTTCCGCTGATCACGGAGATACCAGCTTCCTTACCGCATGCCGGCAGCAGGAGCTCGGAATCGTTGAGAACGAGCAGCGTGCCCGAAATACGCGCGGACAGGCGGGTCTGCAGGGCCAGGCGCTCGTCGTCGCTGTCGCAACCATGCGCGCCGATGACAGTCGCCAATGGCGCGACACCGTCTTTCATGATGAAGGCCACGAGGTTGTCGGCTTCTGCTGCGTGGTTGCTTCGGCCCCGCCAGTCGCTCGTTAAAATGACGTGATCACGAATCTCGTGCCCGTCCTCTACAAAACGCAGGTGCGTTTTGGTGCCGCCTATATCAATACCTGCAATCATCGTCCCCACCTATTTGTTAGGCAACTTACCTAATTAATTAATCCGTGCAAGATGGTTTTTGTTGTCGCGATAATTTTTATGGCAGGCCAGGATATCGCTTGAGCCGCGGTCTTCGACCCATGCGTGAGGGATGGCGCGATGTCGTTTTACTTGGGCCGCCGTAGGAACGCCTTCCCAGCAACATCGAACCCGGGCTTCAAAAGTGGCGCGGGCGTAATGCTCGCAATGTCTTCGCAAAGGAAGTGTTCGAGTTCTACCGCGGCTCGGTCGGCTGGGTCCGGCCCGCGGCCAGCGACTATCGCGTTAGTCGATCGCGGTTTGGGGTCGCATCGGAGCCATTATGGGGTTCCAGCGGGCAAGAATGAAGTTACGCAAGCTCACCGTCGGCATTCGGCGTTGCGGGGTCGCAACGTCGCGCTATATTTTTTTGGCAAGAGCCTTTTAGCGGTGATCAATGCCACGACCTCCAAAGAATCATTCCCAGAGTGCCGCTGACGCACGGATAGGTACCAAAGATAGAGTACGTTCGCAGTCCAATACCGGCCACATTAAGGAGCAAGCGCCCGCCTCGGCCCCACCGGAAGAATTCGACGCTTCGGCCGGAGGTGACCACGCGCCGCCGCGCCCTCCCTTCGGTCAAAGCAGACGGGCAGCGCGAAATTTGCTGCGCGCATTGGCCCACGATCTTCTAGCAGGTTCCATCTCGGCACGAACGAGGATCAAATCGGCTGGTTCCTGGTTGATGACGAGGGCAAAGGCATCCATTCGACCGGAAAACAGATCAAGTATCCAAAATAGCGGCAAGTGGCTCGCGACGGCTCTTGATGGCACAGGCAGCCGTATTCGTAATTTCTATAGGAAGACCGTCAAAATTCGCCGGCGCACATCGTTTAACGCGAGTTGGTGGAAAGTCAGTATCGGATCAACTTTCCTTGCCTGCCTTCTGATAGCAGGAGGGGTATTGGTGTGGGCCTTGAAGGATGTTCCGTGGCACGACATTCGCGACGGAACGCTTAAGCCTGTCGTGGTGCTGGAAACCGCTGACGGCGCCCCATTGGTGAGACAGGGTCCTTATCAGGGACCTTATGCGCAATATAGCCAGTTTCCGCCGCGTCTCATCGATGCCGTCCTCTCAATCGAGGATCGGCGGTTCATGGATCACTTCGGCATCGATCCGAAAGGGATCGGAAGAGCGCTCTTGCGCAATGTCGAAGCCGGTTCAGTGGTACAGGGCGGCAGCACAATCACCCAGCAGCTCATCAAGCTGCAGTATCTCGACAGCGATCGGTCAATAAAACGAAAGATACAGGAGGTCGTCATCGCCCTTTGGCTTGAGTGGAAGCTCGGCAAGCACGAAATCCTGACGCGCTATCTCAACAGCGTCTATCTTGGCGCCGGCGCTACCGGCATGCCTGCTGCCGCGCGCATCTACTTCAACAAGGATATCGGCGCCCTGAACCTGCCGGAATCAGCGATGCTGGCCGGATTGCTGCGTGCGCCTAGCCAGTGGAATCCGATCGACAACTTTGAAGGCGCCCGGCAACGCACCTCTGTCGTTGTTGACGCGATGGTAGCCAATGGCAAAATCACTGCTCTCCAGGCTGACGAAGCCAAGGCAAGTTTCGCCAAGCTGCATCCGACGACGCCGACACCGCGCTCCGGAAGCTGGTTTGCGGACTGGGTTGCACCGCAGGCGAGCGAAATCGCTGGCTCCTCGCCGGGTTCGACGACTGTACGCACGACACTTGTTCCGCATCTGCAGCAGATAGCCGAGCGGGTCGTGAAGAAAGCCTTGGAACGAGAAGGAAAGGCCGCCGGAGCATCGCAGGCAGCGTTGATCGCGATGACACCGGACGGCGCGGTGGTTGCCATGGTCGGTGGGCGCGACTACAAGGCAAGCCAATTCAATCGCGCCGTTAGCGCGATGCGGCAGCCGGGCTCCACCTTCAAGCTGTTCGTCTACTACGCGGCACTGAAGGCAGGGTTCGCCTTGTCCGACCGAATTCTGGATGCGCCAATCGACATTGATGGATGGTCGCCGGAAAATTATGGCAGAAGCTATCGCGGCTGGGTAACCCTTGCCGAGGCGTTCGCCCGGTCTCTGAATGCCGCGACGGTGGCGCTTGCCCAGGAGATAGGCCTCGCTAATGTGATTGCCGCCTCACGGGAACTCGGCATCAATGCGCCGCTTGACAACACGCCATCGCTGGCACTTGGCACGTCCGAAGTCAATCTGCTCAATCTCACCAGCGCCTATGCGTCCGTCCGTCTCGGCAGAGCACCCGTCGAACCTTGGGGGATTATCGACTTTCAGGGGGCCGGTCAGGTGAAGAGGTTCCGGGTCGGCTCACAACAGATGCCGAATGTCGATCTCTCGCCCTACCAGTCCGACCTCCTCGTGCTTCTGCGGTTGGTGGTCGAACGCGGCACTGGACGTGAAGCCGACCCGGGCGCCCTTGCGGCCGGCAAAACCGGAACGAGCCAGAACAATCGCGATGCTTGGTTCGTTGGCTTCACAGAGCCACTCGTCGCTGGCGTATGGGTCGGAAATGACGACGACGCTCCAATGAACGGGGTCACCGGCGGCGCTTTGCCAGCACGCATTTGGCGGGACTTTATGCGCGAAGCGTCGGCTGCGGCTGCACAGACCACAACGAGATCGACAGGAGCAGTTGTCGACGGTGAAGCAGCACCGCAGTCCTGTAATATCACTATTTGCTCCCGCAGCTACCGCTCCTTCCGACCGTCGGACTGCACCTATCAGCCTTACTCTGGAGGACGGCGGCTCTGCGAAAAATGATTTCCAAACGCTCTGTCGCCGTTACATGATCAGTAATCATCTACCGTATCCCAGGTGATCAATGGCCGCATCGATTAGACAGCCATGGCTCCACGACAGGACGACAAGACCCATGCCGATTTTGTTCGCAGGCGCGCCACCAAGGCGGCCGCCCACCCTTCTTCTGCTTCTTTTGATTGTATGGATAGCGGCATTCGCGTAAAAGGTATGAGTGCGTAATGACGATGGAACCGCTAGGATGGATGCGATTCACGCCGAAGGCTTTGACGCTGCTTTGACACTGACCGACCACATCGATCCGGTGTCGAGAAGTTCCAGGCGTCCAAGCTGTCGGCAAAGCGCAATGGCGGCAGGATCCTCAAGGTCATTCTCTATGGGTCCTATGCCCGCGGCGATTGGGTGGAAGATCGCGTCAGCGGCTATCGTTCCGACTATGACCTGCTGATCGTCGTCAACAGCAAGGCTTTTGCCGAAGAACACGAGCTATGGGAAGACATCGAGAACGAGTTGCTGGAACAGCAGCTCAGCCGCCGGATCGAAACGCCGGTTGTTCCGATCGTCCATGATCTTGCCGATGTCAACGATCAGCTTTCCCGTGGCCGACCGTTCTTCGTCGATGTTGCGAGGGATGGCATCGTTCTTTACGAAAAGCCCGGGAGTTTCTTCGCCAAGCCGAAACCGCTGACGCCGGGGGAGCAGCAGGCTGAAGCACAGTCTTACTTCGAGCAATGGTTTCCTCTTTCACTTGAAGCTTTGCGGTTTGCTGAGTTCGGTTTGTCAGACAATATTCGGCGCGACAGTGCATTTATGCTGCATCAAGCAACGGAACGTGCTTACCACTGCGTCCTGCTCACACTGACGCTTTACAGTCCGAAGTCTCACCGCATCAAGGTGCTGCGCTCCAGAGCAGAGGAAGTAGACAACCGCCTGATCGCGGCCTGGCCCCGTGACAATCGGTTTTCGCGTCGCTGCTTCGAGCTGCTGTCTCGCGCCTACGTTGAAGCACGATATTCCTCGCAATACTCGATCTCACAAGAGGAACTGGCCTGGCTGACGGAGCACGTCAAAAAATTGCACGAGGTCGTACAGCTTGTCTGTCTTGAACGTTTGTCTGGCGACTGATACTCGCCATCTGGTGCATTCTTCTCCGACAGCGTCGTTCGACAGCGTCTACCACCCGCCGTCGCGAGGCTAATCTGCCGAAGCAGTCGCCAGTCATCGAGGCAGTATTTTTAGCTCTGGCAGGGCCGAACAACCAAGCCTGTTTTTTTCAGGTGGCGCGGTAATCAGGACATCTGCTTGTAGAGGCTGTATATTGGCCGACGATCCAGATGAGTTTGCGTTGAAGGTTTTTGTTGTGCTCATGAGGTTAGCTTGAAAGTTCCGTCTTTTAACGAAAAAGGTAGTTCTATTCTTTGAAGTCAAGCACAACGACCTCTTCGCCAAGCGTGAAGCTACTGGACCGTCGCTGCTGGAAGTGGTTGGACCTGGTGTGTTTTTTTGGGAACCTTTTTGCAACCCACAGGTTTTTCCACCGTAGCGATCCCCAACAGCTACAGGACCAATGCATCGCCCAAATGCTGGTCCGTTCAAAAGCCCGGCGCCCGCACCCCAGCTCGCCGGGCTTTTCCTACTTACGACAAGGAACCTGAAGGATCCTCAGAGGCTCTGGGAGTGAGATGACCTTGCAGACGCCATCGTGTCCCAACCGGACCAGCGCAATGAACGGCTCGGCGTTGTGCCGGGCCTTTTTTCGTTTTGCCTATGATCACGCCACGCTGCTAATCGTATCCTGACCGTGAGGGGTATTGGAGGGAATAGTGATTGAGCGCCTGTTCTTCTCGTCGGGGGCGCTGGCTTCGGTCGCTGCGGTTTCCGGTTGTCGCAGTCCCGGCGCCCGATCACCAAGTCAGACGTCAAGAAATTCCTGCGGGCAGCACAACCGTCAGGGCCGGCATGCTGCACGCCAAGAAACAACAGGAGCAACAGCAAGAGCCGCCTACCAATTTCGAGACGCGTTGCCATCAGATAAAACGGCGGCGTCATTCGCAAGGCAAATTGATTACAAGTCGCCGGGACAACCACTACCAAACTGGTCGGCGCTACGCAGACTTTATCACTTGTTGGCCTCCCGTCACGACATTCGCGATACGTGCTGCAACCAACCTGGGTTCGACGCGTTCCTTCACGTGCGAAACCCGAGGACCCATCAATGAATGCCAAACTAGCTGTTGCTGCCGTGACCATGTTTTTATCTGCTGGCGCTTCCGTCGCCCAACAGCCAAATGATGCGCCGTCCCCGGCGCCCAACACGCCCGCCCCTACGGAGCCGGAATCAACTCCGCCAGCGCGGCAAGCGGCCCCACCCTCAGATGAGAACCGCCAGCGCTCTGATTGGCGCAGAGGACGCGTTGATCGGTCTGGGGCCGCGCGTTTTTACGTTCAAAACGGTGACGTGAGAATTCGCATTAAGTGCGCCGACGACGAGCCGACAAAGGCTTGTGCCGACCTCCTACTGCAGGTGCTCGACCGGTTGGAAGGGTCCTCATCGTCTGGAGGGAACCGCGATCATTATCGGGACCGAGACCGCAACCGTGACCGCGAGAGTGACGAATAGCGGATAGGGATATTGAAGCTGAACCCGCGACAAAACGACCCAGTCTATTAACGCCACGAGCGTTAAGCTCCTTGATGAGGAAATGACGACACTTTGGCTCTCGGCGGCTGTAGTGTCGTCCAGCTTCACCGGCTTTCCTTCATGCTCTAAGGCCAGCCGAAAAGCGCCACAGCGCAGGCTATGTGTCCTCGATTAGCGTGAAAATGGTCTTCAGGTCACTGACGAAGCGCGCTCGGTCTTGCCGTCCCGCTGGTTGGTCGAGAACGCGCAAAAGTGCCGAGGGATGAATGGTCACGAACACCGACAGTCCAACTGATGAACGAAGGACGGAGCCTCGGTCGCGGGTAACTTTCACCTGTGGTCCGAGCAGGGAGTATGCCGCCGTCGCGCCAAGCGCTACAACGAGTTTCGGCCGTAAGAGGCGCAATTCCGCGGCGAGCCACCAAGCGCACAGCTGAACTTCGCCCCGGTTCGGCTTTGCATGGATACGCCGTTTGCCGCGCGGCTCGAACTTGAAGTGCTTGACCGCGTTCGTGACGTAACAGGCGTCGCGTTCAATACCGGCTTCCTCCAGACAACGATCCAGCAGCTTTCCCGCAGGCCCGACGAACGGCTGCCCGGCAACATCCTCCTTGTCGCCTGGCTGCTCGCCAACGAAGACAACTTTAGCGCTTTTCGGACCTTCCCCGAACACCAGCTGCGTTGCGTGTTTATAAAGTTCGCACCGCGTGCAGCTTATCGCTTCTCGATGAATCTCATCGAGGCTCGCGCCGGGCGCGCCCGGCTGCACCAATGTCGGACCGAGCAGTTCTACCATGCCCGTTTCTTCCTCCTTCGAGCCTCGGTTTGCGCGCATCGTACCGATAGCGCCAGCGCCACAGAGCAGGTTGATCGTCGACTAGCTGCATAGCTAAAACAGTGGGCCAGCCGCTTCGTTCCAGGAAATTTCGGGTGCTGTGTGAATGGGCTGGCGGCCGCGCAAAATTACGTGGGACGCGCGAGTTTCGATGAACCGCAGACTGCCGATTCGGCTACGGGTCGAATCCCTGCCTCGGCTACCGAGTGATTTCAAGATCCAGTGGACTTGAATGCAAATACGAAAATGCACTTGCTCCTAAAAATGAGCAGCAAGGAAGGGCGCCACCAGTGAAGATGCGCTGGCGGACCACCGAACGCTGCGGACTCTCAGCCAAGCGCCAGGGGAAACGCTGAAGGTCGTACATCGCATTGGCACGTCGGGGGAAGTCGGGTGTCGTTGCCGGTTCCTTACGTCTTGCTGCGGAGCGCTTCGGAAGATAGGTTAGCCAGGCGATTTTGCCCAACCGAACGAAATAGGTTCCCATGGCAACAGGTACAGTGAAGTTTTTCAACGACGACAAAGGCTTTGGTTTCATCACGCCCGATAACGGCGGACAGGACGTATTCGTCCACGTGTCAGCGCTGCAGCGCGGCGGGTCGCTTCGCCAAGGCGACAAGGTAAGCTTCGAAGTCGGACAGGATGGAAAGACAGGGAAGTCGAAGGCGGAAAACGTTTCTGTCCTCTGACTTGGACAGTCAGGATAGCGTTGGCATGACCACCGACACCCGCTATCTCACGCCAACCCTGTTCACCGCCGCGGTATCTCCGCTGAACGTAGGTGCGGTGGTCGGAAGCGCGCCGTTCACGGATCTTCTGACTAAACGATGCGTTCTTTCTGCGACATAGAAGGATGGTGGGGCACGACAATCGAGATTTGCTCGTGCGTGCCCCGGTATCGACGCTGCCTGGTGTTTAAACCAAGGCTACGAAGAGATTATTGGATGACTTGAATTACTTTTCGCGAAGACGGTTCAACGATCACGCGCTCATCATTGACGATTGCGTATGCGAAGTCCGGATCATCTGGAATAGGGGTCACGACCACTGTGTCGGGCAACGGCTGTCCAACAACCACCTTTTCCTTGACCACGATTTTTTCCTTGGGCGCAGGTGCCTTCTGGACGTAGGTGATCACCTTCTCCGGTGGCGTTGTGACGGTAACGGTGGTCGATTGTGAAAAGGCCGATGTGGATGCCATAACGATAACGGCGGCAAGCCCTATTGCTCTGATTTTCATTTTGTTTTCCTCCTTTGAAAGCGGTCAATTCCGCTACCGGATCAACTGCCGAAGGCAGCTCGTGTTCCAAAGGTACGACTTAGGTCCGGCGTACGTCCGACTTAGGTCGCATGCCGCCGGCCTCATCCGCCACCAGCGACGTCGGCACGTCACCGAACAGCAATCCATGTGCGAACCTAATTTTGTGAGGACAAGGACCTTCTCATCAAATTCAAGGGTTCCATCTCCCTTAAAAGTGAGTATGTTCTGCATATGTTCGCTTGTGAATTTCGATTCAGCCTTGGTTGATGTTACCCCGTCAGTGAATGACATCAGTCGAGGATATCGATCCATCATGAAATTCAAAAGCAGCTCGCCTGGACTTGAATAACACGCGATTTCTTGCGGATGAGAAAAAATTCCTTCGACGAACAAATCCTACGAGACATTCGAGTTCCCACCATTACCATCGAATGCGCTGTCTGTAAGAGAGCGACCGATCTCGACCGGAAGGTGCTCGTCAGACAGTATGGAGCCAGCCTGTCCTTCCGGCAGCTTCGACGGCGGCTTACTGTTGGCTGTTCGCGCATGAACGGCGCGGATGGTATCGACCGTTGCCTGGCCCGGTTTCCATGCCTGGTCCCTTCTACGGAAGCACCCGGTGGGTGATCCCCCCACAAATCAGTCGACCAAGGGGCCGCGCAAGATCATCCATATCGACATGGATGCCTTTTACGCGTCGGTCGAGCAGCGCGATAATGCGGAGCTTCGCGGTCGTCCAGTCGCGGTCGGCGGTTCTGAGGCACGCGGCGTGGTGGCCGCCGCGAGTTACGAGGCGCGAAAGTTCGGCGTCCATTCGGCAATGCCTTCGGTGACGGCAAAGCGCAAATGCCCTGACCTGATCTTCGTGAAGCCCCGCTTTGACGTCTACAAGGCTGTGTCAGCTCAGATTTGGGAGATCTTCGCCGAATATACCCCGTTGATCGAACCGCTGTCGCTCGACGAGGCCTATCTCGACGTCACAGAGAACCTGAAGGGAATGGCGGTCGCGACCGAGATCGCGCTTGAAATCCGGGCGAAGATCAAGGCTGCGACCCACCTGAACGCTTCTGCTGGAATCTCCTACAACAAGTTTCTGGCCAAGATGGCGAGTGACCTCAACAAGCCAAATGGCCAGGCGGTAATCACGCCCAAGAACGGACCAGCTTTTGTGGCGGCGCTGCCTGTCAAGAAGTTTCACGGCGTCGGTCCGGCAACGGCAGAGAAGATGCATCGTCTTGGAATCGAAACTGGAGCCGACTTACGAGAAAAGGACATAGAGTTCTTGGTCCGACACTTCGGCAAATCCGGGCCGTACTTCTTTGGTATCGCGCGTGGGATCGATGAACGTCAGGTAAAACCAGACAGGGTACGAAAGTCAGTCGGAGCGGAGGACACGTTCGCGGAGGACCTTCACGCCTACGAGCCAGCCCTGGTAGGATTGAAGCCCTTGATCGCGAAGGTCTGGCGCTACTGCGAGGCAAATCAGATCACCGGCAAGACCGTAACCCTCAAGGTAAAGTACGCCGACTTCACGCAGATCACCCGCGCTAGGACGATCGGCCATGGATTCCGATCACCACAGGAGGTCGAGGAATCCATTTGCAGTCTGTTGGGTGCCGTCTTTCCAATCAGCAAGGGGATACGGCTGCTCGGGGTGACGCTGTCTTCGCTGGAACCGCTTGCCGATACTCCCGTTGAGCAACTGGCCTTTCGTCTGTGACTACGATGTCAGCTTTCAAACCGCCGAGCTTGGCCAGTCCTCCGCTAAATGGCGAGTGTGGGTTATTTTTTCCCTTCACTGCGCGGGGATTGGTTTTTAGCCAACATGGGCAAGATGAGACCCCACCGTGTTTTCTGAGGCGGTCCGGATGACTCGAAACCAAGCTTCTTATAGACGGCTATAGCACGTGTATTCTGGGGATGCGGATCAGTGGCGATCACAGGTGCCCCCGCATCAAAGAGAGCCTTCATTCTCAAACCGATGAATGCTGATCCATGCCCAAAACCGACCATTTCGGGGTCCCCGATGTACTGATCAATTCCACGCGAGCCTTTGGGAAGATAGGCGAAATGGTGATCATCCCACCCGTGCACCGTATAGTCCTGCATGAAAGCAAATGGACGTCCGGCGTTTGAAACAATCAAACGCGCTATAAGAGGATCAGTCAAGTCCGCTTCATCGCATGGCTCATTTGAATCCCACCATTCACGGACATGCGGGTTCGATTGCCATCCCCTGAGCATATCGAGATCATCCGGCGTCACCTTGCGAAAACTGTATTGATTTCGTTTCTTCATTTGGCACAGTTTAGCAGATCGCTCGTACAAGTCCGATCTGTCTTCCGCCGTTTGATGAAGGCGATGCAATTTCCCGCGGGCCCCACATCTGCCCACCAGTCTGGCGATGAAGCATTACCCCAACGCGAGAGGCGCTTCAACTTAAGCACGTTGGTTCTAGCGGCACTCGTCTTTTTGTCGTGTGATCCCCCCAAAGAGCTAGATTGCCGAAAATTAACCTTTCGTTAACCATAGCTTTCTAGCTTTTCTGAAAAGGAAATGCTGACCGAGGAATTTTCGAGGAGGACGCCATGTCGCTCGCGACCGTGCCCGGCAAAATACGGCTATATGGAACTTATGCGATTTTGTTGATGGCGGAGGGAAACCTGCATCAGACCGTATGCATTTCTGATGACGCAATGCCTGCTGGCGAAAATGACGTCATCCAAGGCATTCTCCGCTCCATTGAGGTCTATGAGAGAATTGCGGATCGCAAATTCGCAAACGGCCAACTGGCATATGATGGACGAGTGTGGATCACCGCTTCTGATATGACCTTGCACTGACGAATTGCCGACCACTGGATTCGATCCACCCCTGTCGCTCGACCGCCCCGGCACTGCCGTACTCTGCCATGTTGAAAGCGCACACGGGTGCTACGAATAGTCTTGCCGATTACGAACCTAGCAAAACGAAGGCCGGGGATACGCTCGAACTGAGGTTAGACATGGCGGATTTGTGACAACGGCGTGACGTCGCCGAGGGACGCGGATTTGTCGCGTTCAAGACACCCGAAATATCAGTGTCGGCTCATGGTCAGTCTATCTCAAATAACGATTCGACTGGACAGTGCATGAAAGCCTCAGAGTATAAGGCTGCGGTCGCCGTCACGGGTTTGAGCGCCGCAGATATCGAAAATCTGTTTCTGGTAGATCAGCAGACGCACATGAACTGGGCAGATGGCAAGGTAGCAATTCCTCCCTCCGTCGCCCTCAGTCTGCTCTTGATGCTGGTCACAAATACGAACGCACGGCAGGCCAGGATCTTGGTTATGGATGCGCCAGTGAAAGCTGCCTAGTCTAACCGTCATCGACCGAGGTGAAGAGCCGGAGGAGCGGCTGGAATTTGCCTGAAGGCCGCGACCGACAGCTGAAAGTTGTCGCCCGTGACTGTGGATTTGATACGGGCGGACAGCATTAAGTTCGCAGAACGTCTGGGTATCACCCAGCACAGTAGCGTATGAATTTCAGACGAAGCTGAAGCAGGGATGCTCTGTACGGCAGCATTCTTTGAACGCTGCCGTACACCAAGTAACAAGCTTCCCTAAATTCCATAAAGCCGGTCGAGCTCCAGGAGCGCCGATTGGATTTCATCTATGGCGACCGGGCCTGGGGTTTCAGGGATCTGGCGCATGGCCGGATTCTCCTCCACTGCATAGTAATCCGACGCCCAGGAGGCGAGGATCGCGCGCTTGTCGTGAGCAGTTAGAGCCGCGGAATTTACAACGTCGATGGGACGCCGGAACCGCTCGTTATGCGGCATGAGAACAGCAGGGCCGCGAGCGGCCGCATCGCTGATCGCCCGCTCAAATATATGATCCATCATCGTTCACCTCAGCTGACGTATGGATCCCCGGCGTGCCTCGATTGTATCGCCGCTTCCATAGGGGCATCCGGCGCAAGAAGGTCGTGCTTTTCCGCAAACGCAGCAAACAGCCCGCGCGCTGTCTCCGCCTCGATCTCTCCCCGCAACGCTGCGCTGCAGGCGTTGAGGGCCGCTTTATGGGCAGAATCCCTGTTCGTTGGCGGCCACTCGACGAGATGCCGGTACGCTTCCATGACCGAACAAACCTTCGCGGGAAAGCCAAGACCGACGAAAATCGTAACGGGGCTTTTGAACATGTCGGGTTTCATTCGTCTCTCCTTTCCAACCCGGAATGTCACTCGGCGCCGCAAGGGGCGGCGCCGCTTCGCGCTCTAGGCGGCCGTCTGCGCGTCGATCTGCGGCGGCACCCCCACGCCCGGCGCTGCCTCGCTGTTGATCTCGATCTTCCGGGGCTTCAACGCCTCGGGAACCTCGCGAGCGAGATCAATCGAAAGAAGGCCGTTCTTCAGATCCGCACCACCGACTTTGACATGGTCAGCAAGCTCGAAGCGATGTTCGAACGACCGTCCCGCGATGCCGCGGTGCAAGTAACTTTCCGACGGCGCTTCCTGTTTCTTTCCAGTGACCATCAGGAGGTTCGACTGGAAGGTGATGTCGAGATCGTCGGGCGCGAACCCGGCAACCGCAATCGAAATTCGATAGCCGTCATCGTCAGTCTTGATGATGTCATATGGGGGCCAGTCACTGGAGCGGGCGCTTTGCGCATTTTCCAGCAGATCGAAAATCCGGTCGAAACCGACGCTCGAACGGAACAGGGGCGAGTAATCATACGATGTTGCCATAGCCATATCCTCCTTGAGCAACATGGATACGAAGGCGCCGAAGAGACGCCCAGCAAAACCAGCCCTTAGCAGCGGCTGGCTACAATCGATTTGGTTTCCTGTTTTTTTGGATTCAAGAGGTCAGGCACCGAAATTTGAAGCCCTTGTCTAGGGGATGATCAGGCATCCGGCATCCGCCAAGGTGCTGGACCTACCCACGCACGTACTTTAAATTCCTTCGCACACCACCGGTTGTACGGCGACTTTATCCCTTGTATGGCGCGTGGCGCAGCTTTCCGTAATGCGACCAGTTTCTTGGGAGCCGGCGTAGACAGTCGATGTTTCTTGTTCTTGATGTTGTTCAGCGGCTTCCAATGGTGTTGCCGACGGCGCTCGTTGACGGCCAATGCTGGAGGCGGCCCTCGCCCAATCATCGCTCTTGCGACCCGACCAGCCGGTGGTTGCATGCCCGGAGTGTTCGCTGGCCAAGAAATGAAGGCATCGGTCGGAGAGCACAAGAAATTTGGTCGTTTTGAACAACCCAGTTGTACCGTCGATCCACACTACAAACACCCACACTGTCCAACAATGCGCCGGAACTCGTAGCATCTCGTCGCGTTTTCTCACGAAGTCGAGGAAGAATGAGGAGATGAGACTAGAAATGTTTCTTGAGCTTCACGACAGCAGCGGCGCGCTGCATATTAACATGGACAATGTGATCTGCTTTCGGAGATACGATCGCAATGAAACGACGCAGGTCGTTATGTTGGTCAGCTCGGGGGATGGCCTTGCAACATTCCACGTAAGGGAGACCCCACTCCAAATCGACAGCATGATCCTCACGGAATTGGCGTCCATAGCCAAACCGGCCCGTTAAAAGCCTGCGATCTTGATTAACGCCAATCGCCGTTAGCCAGCAGCGGCATGCGACATCGCCTTCCGCTTGCAGATGAAATTGGGTTCCTTCGCCGCCGCTCCCGGTCGCAGCGGTCGAACCCTAAACGGATTGCTGCGTTTATTGTTGCGCAACAACCGTTAACAGGAGAAGACCATGAGGTTCGTGCAATTGACCTTGGTTGGACAGGCTGCGATGCCAGTCTTCGTGAACCCAAATCAAGTCGTGTCTTTGGTAGCCCTTCCCGATCGGACCCAGATCGTCACCGCAGCAACCGGCACTCATGGAGCTTCTATAATCTACGATGTAACCGAGCTTGCGGCGGAAGTGGTTCGGCTGCTCACTTCCTCGCCAGGAGTCGCGCCGCCGGGCCGAGCCTAGAAGTTTCTACTCCTGTATCAGGCTAGCCGTGACGTGCTGAACGGGCCTTGCAACCGCCGGCAGTGCAGCGATCTCTGAACGAGACCTTCGAAGTGTCGCAGATCGCCCAAGGTCTTTGCAGCACCGCAACCAACCGCGCGATGTACGAAAAGCCCCGTCCGCCAGTATTTTCTCTCGCTTCCTCGATCCCTCGCCCCCCAAGCGACAGCACCTTGACGCTGGGCGATGGCGCGCGCTGCATCAAGAGTTTCGTCTCTAACTTCTCCCGAAATACTTAGCTTGCATCGCAGCAAAGCGCATGAATTATGGCCCGCACCACAGATTTTCCTTGCGCCCGTTCGGAGGCACTGACCACACACCGAAGCCATTCGAACCGTCTGAACGAACGACATTGTCGCCGAAATATCACCGGCTACGCTGCAGGCTCTTTGCTATCCGGCCTGTCCATCTCAGCGACGTCATCCGGAAGAACGCGCATCGCGGCTTCATGGGCTGCGTCAATGAAGGCAGCTCGAGCCGCTTCAGCGTCAATGTACCATTCAATCGCTTCCATTGCCCGCCAGCACGCCACACGAAATTTTGGGCCGCCTCCCGGCCAGCTTCCACCCAAAAGCATGCTCACGAGCTCCTGGACCGTCTCCGCCCGTCCAAACTTTCAGCTCCGCCGATCTCCACGTCTAAAGGTCTTATGGCAACAGGAAGATCGCTATCCATTGATAAGCCTCCTCGATGGAGCAGGGTTCAACGATGAGTATTCTTAAGTTCGTGCAGCTGAGACCAGAGTATTTCGGTCGGACTTAAATTGGGGCTGCATGAATTCTGTCCCAATTGCGAAGCAACACCACTTTACTCTGGAACCAAACTCGAAAACTTGCGTTACGCGCAACAGGAGCGAGAGGTCCAATTCCCTCACGTCCCCTTTTCCATAGTCCCCAACTCAGGCCCCGCTCTCGTGCGGGGCTTCTTTTGATACCGAATTCCGACACCCGTTTTAGAAACTGCCAGCGCATTGCAGGCTAAGATTCGTGAAGCTGCCGAAATACGTCACACTTTATCCCCGCTAGTAGCCACGAGGCGGGACATAAAGACAGATCGTCTTGCCGTCGTCGCGCCCGTTCACCGTGCACCAGTGGACGTTGCCATCCGGGCTGTCTTTGATGCGCTTGTCGTCATATGGAACCGTAACATGACCGATGGTGATGAAGTAGCCATCGGAACGCTCCATCAAATCGCCGGATGATATTTGTCGGCAGTCCATTCCCGAACAGCAGTTCAAGTCATACTGCCACCCGGCAGGTGCGTCGTGGGCTGCAACGGATACTGGAAATGTCATCATGGCGCCGGCGAGGATCAGCTTGGATATGTTCATGAACATCGTCTCCATCACTATGATGCACTCGAACAAAACTTGGCGCTCTAAGTTCCCTGCCAGCAAATCAGTCCAGGAGTTGAGATCAATCATGAGTTCGGCGACTGTCAGCCGAGCCGAATTCAACAACCAAAGATCTACCCTTATCGATTTACGGTCGATTTCCTCCCCTCTTCTTCAAGCATTGCTTCGAATGCATCAGTTGTGAGCGGCCGCGACAGGAGATAGCCTTGGAGGTCATCACAGCCCAGTTCCTTGAGCAGCCTGCGTTGGTCCTCGGTTTCGACGCCTTCCGCGGTTGTCTTCAAGCCCTTGGCCCGCGCAAGGTTGATCATTGCTTCGACGACTGCGCGATTGCCCTTCTCATGACCGGCGGCATGGAGAAAGCTCTTATCGATCTTGATGCGATCGATCGAAAGCCGCTCCAGTCGCGCAAATGAAGAAAATCCGGTCCCGAAATCATCAAGCGCGAAGCGAACGCCAATGGAACGCAGCGCATCAATGTTACGCACGCATTCTCCCGCATCATCAAGGATAGTGTTTTCAGTAATCTCAATCTCCAATCGCGCCGGATCCACGCGGGATGCGCTGAGTAAACTTGTTACCTTGAGAGCATAGGAGCTGTTGCGGAGTTCCACTGGCGAGGCATTGACAGCAATCTGAAGATCTGGCCATCGCTGTGCAATGCGACATGCCTCTTCGAGCACCAGCTCGCCGAGTTTGGCGATTATGCCGCACTCCTCGGCCATCGGGATGAAGTCATCTGGTCCTATCATGCCGCGCTGCGGGTGACGCCACCGCACCAGCGCCTCGGCGCCCGATAAGGCACCATCCGGCGCCGCATAGACCGGTTGGAAGTGGACTTCCAAGCCTCTGCGGCTCTCAATAGCGACACGTAGATCATGCTCCATTTCCCGACGCGTCTGGACCAAATCATCCATATGCTGTCCAAAGATAGCGTAGCGGTTCCGGCCCGACCCCTTTGCATTGTAAAGTGCAATGTCTGCCTTCCGGGTCAGTTCCATTGGATCGATATCAGGGCCCGTTCCAATAGCCACGCCGACACTGGCGCCGATGCTGGTGGGCTTGCCGTCGATCTCGAAAGGATATCGCATAGCCTCAATGATAGCCTCACACGTTTCCTTCACGGCCTTCGTTGAGGTTTTTGCGGCGACCGCCGTGAATTCGTCACCTCCGAGCCGGCCGATGATTCCATCGGGGAATATCTGACGAAGACGATTGGCAACGAGGATAAGAAGCTGGTCACCCGCGGCATGTCCCAGGGTATCATTCACCAGCTTGAAGCGGTCGAGATCGAGGAACAGGACCGCATTCGCTTGCCCAGGAGCGCTCGCCCCAATCACCTCGGCAAGCCGACCGGCAAATCGCGCCCTGTTGAGGAGGCCTGTCAGCGCGTCGCGACCGGCCAGATGCTCCAGTGCAGCCCTGCTGCGTTGAAGCTTTCTGTTTCTGGTCAGGATCATTGCCCCCATTCCCGACATGACGAGGAAAACCACAAGGCCAACCACGTTGATTACCGGGCGAACGGAGCGCGCAACCGCCTCGCCGGGTTTAAAGGGGCGCCAAGTGAAATAACCGAAAATCCCATCATCCGATCTCATGATTGCGGCAGGCAGGCCGTTTTCAACTGTACCTCCTCGAACGAAATTGAGATCGTCGAACTGATACTCACGCGCCATTCCATCTAGGAAACTGCCGTCCAGATAACGGACTGCAACATGAAAATAAATGTCCTGTGGCCTTTGGCTGATAGAGCCTGTATCTGACATGATCGGCTTTATGCTCACGATCGAAGGATGGTTGTTTATGACAGCAAAGTCGCTTTGGCCAATGCTCAAGACCTGGTCCGACAGGCCCGTCTGATCGCCAGCAATCAGCCTTTTCCGGAGTTTCCTTGCGATCGGCATGATGATCTCGCGCGCCTGATCGAACGCCTTGGCGGCGTTCTCCTCGTCTTTTGCGAAGGCGTAGACAACTGTTCCATCCGGTCGGATGACGTAAGCACGGTCATGCCCAAAGTAGGTATACATCCATTCGCCAAGATTTTGGCCGATCCATTCAGTGTCGCCGGCCGTAACGCTGCGGATTGCTTCGTCCCAAACTGTCGAGCTCTCCTGGTCGTGAGCGACAGTTGCTTGCATTTTCGACACGAGGGTCGCTGCCAAATGGGATTGCCGCTCCGACGCCGCAGTGTCGCTTCTTGCCGTCGCGTAGTCGAGGACCGCCAACAGTGCAAAATACGCGGCAAATGCCGCTATGGCTGAAACCAACAGGAGCAATAAGATTGAACGAACCGTTGAGCTCATCAAATCGAAGCTTTCGCCCGGTACCCGGTCCGCTGTCGGTATGCCAGTTCCTCCGGACTCCTCTACTCGTGGCGCAATCACCCTGATCCTCCTGTAATGCGTGGGTCACCCCTGATGCGCTCGGCCGATGAACATGACGCGACGCTTGATTCTGGGCAAGTGCTGCCACCGTACCAAGCTTCTTGTACGTTCCGAGGTTCTGTGGGCATCGGTGGATGCGACCGAATGGAACGCGTCACGATAGTTGGCCATTACATCGCCAAAATCGGAGCCATCATGTCACGTTACCAATCACTCTCCTCAGAAGCAGCAGCATTCCAGGCGAAATCCTTGCTGATGAATGGCGCATGCCGCAATGCTCGAAGTTTTGCCCGGTTTGTTGCGACGATCGGCTTGATGGTTATCACCGGGTGGCTGAGCATAGGGCTGATACTTTCTGTATAAGGCGCTGGCAGACCAGCTGGTTGGAACCCCGGATCAACCTTTCACATTGCACTTCTCAAGATATGCCCAATCGCGCCAATCAAGGAGAAGCCGGTGGTTACGCACGAGAGAAACTTCTACGGCCTTAAACCCGTGGTCGAGGCGAAAAATCCTAACGGCGCCGGCGTTGAACTGGCTGTCGCCAACGCTCTGGCGACCGCAGGTGGTCTTGATCCTTCCGACGTCGTCGTCATCAGTGTCGATGGAGCGTACCTGAAAAGCAGCATCTCGACGGGTGGGCAGATAGAGCGCGCGTCTGAAGTTGCGCGGTCCGTCCATCGCGTCATGCAGGTCGTCAACGAGCTGCAAGTCGTAACCGGGATCGGTTAGTTCATCCCCTTTCCGGAAGAACGTCAGCCGCGACATCCGCTCCCACCTGGGGGCTGGGATCGAATCAAAGTACGTCTGGAGCCATCCGAATACTGTTCGACAGCGTACAGATGAGGCTCACCGGACCAAGGTCCGATTGTCACGTGTGCTGCCGGGCCTAAAGTTCTCCGCTTTCGAACGGGAGCGGCAAGAGGATGAGAAAGGTCTTCGCCCCATTGCCTAACCCGCTGTCGCAGTACCGAGAACGCGGTGGACCAATGACGCATGTAATGGAAGTCATCAAATTCGCCCAGTTGAACCTCCCTCCGGAGAGAGATCAAAGGCGAGAGCTTGTGGGACTGGTTGTCAAAGAATTGCAATATTACCGCAGGAGGCTTCGTTTCCTTGCGTTGGACCGCGTGTCCCGTTTGGATATGTTGATCGGATCGATGTCAATCGCCATCGCAGATATTGCGGAGATGCGAGATGCGGAGTTTCGCGAGGTCTTGAATGAGTTGGCAACACTCATGAGCGTCCTTGATACCATCTGTCCAGCGCTACGAGGCAACGAAACGCTTCACTGATGCGGATCCAGGCATGTCTCGTGGCCCTCCATTCCATACAGTAGTCTTGTTCGACGTTCTGACAGGTAAGCTACAGCGTACCGTCAGGCTGCGCCCGGATATACGATAGCCGAACTTGCCGAGGAACGCGTTCCTTATCACCGTTCCCGGTCGATATGGCAAATGGCTCACCCTGCCGTATGTTAGACTGCCTGGTATTGGAGCAACCTTTGCCGTCGAAGCGGCGCAAGAGGCCATTGCCAATGCAGCCAAGGCCAAGAAAATCGCATTCGACGCTTCGCGGCAAGCGATCGAAGGCGAATTGCGCAAAGCCCTCCTTCTCGACCGTGACAAAGGATAACTATGAGGAAGAGGTTCGATGTTTACATATGGCAGCAGTCTGAACTTCGTCCCCGATTATTTAAGAAGGGTACGGCAGGATAGTCTTTTCGTGTCGGAGGCGCCCTCTATGGACGGGAAGGTTCGGGGTACGGCGCAACACAATGTTCAGAGCCTTTCCTTTATCTCGCGGTCACGCAAAACCTCGTCCTTTTCGTCGTGCGCAACAGAACATCGGGGAACTAGTGCCGGTCTTCCGCCTTCAGACCATTCCGTGAGCGCTCCACGGTGCAATTTCATACACCACTGACGAAACCTGAAGGCGAGCTTTGCGTTCGCCACACAGGAGGATACGGAGATGTCACACGCCAAAGACAACCGTCAAGTTCGTATCCCCGGTCCAAACGAGCGCAATGTCGCCGAGCATTGCAAGAAGTTCGGCATCGGGCCGGCGGAAGAACGAAAGCTGCAAAGACTGCTGGGCAAGCACGCGCCGCTTCACGAGATCCAGGCGAACTCAACCCAGCGCCCGCCAAAGTTCCGATAGCTAGTTGGCGCCCGCAACGGCCTCGGCGTCGCGTGCCTTCGCGACGCTGATTCGATCTGGTGACCCAGCTTCATTGCTCGCTCTCAAAGTAACAATGTGCTCTGGTCAATACAAGGCTATCGATGATGGAGCATTCACGACCGCCTCCGTCAAACCGAGGTGGGCTGAACGAGGTTGGCTGTGATCGCCGCTTCGTCAAAACCTTTGGAAAACAATCGCATGGCATCAGCGCAAAGTGCGTGCGTCTTCACCTCATCGAATGGGATCGCATAGAACCGGAACCATGCCACCACGGCATTCAAAATGTTGTCGTCGTGATGTTGCGCATCGCCATCGGTGTCATCGATATACTGCGGCATGCCGATATCTGATCCTGCTTCGGAACGAAAGTCTAAACATTAGGTTAGGTTGAAAGTTCCAGAGGAGTTTGCTCATGCCCACTCATCGTGCCCAGTGGAAAGGACACATCACGCTTGGAGAAATCAGCTGCGCAGTTGGCTTGTACACGGCCGCCTCGACCTCCGAACGCATCAGCTTCCACACGATCAATAAAGCGACGGGAAATCGCGTTCACCGCGAATTCATCGACAGCGAAACGCACGAAACCGTTGAGCGCGAAGCTCAGGTAAAGGGTTTTGAGATCGATAGCGGCGAGTACATCATGATTGATCCGGAAGAGGTCACGGCGGTCATTCCAGACTCCGACAAGGTTCTCGACATCGAAGCGTTCCTCCCCTGCTCCGAGGTCGACGATATCTACTTCGACAAACCATACTATCTCGTGCCCACGGATGAAGTCTCCGAAAGTGCGTTCTGCGCCCTGCGCGAGGCCCTGGATAAATCGGATGTCACCGCAATTGCACGGACTGTCCTCTTCCGCCGCATGCGGACCGTCCTTATTCGCGCTGGCGGGCGAGGGATGATCGCAAGCACGCTCAACTTCGACTATGAAGTGCAGAGCTCCGATGAGGCCTTCAAGGAGATGCCTCAGATCCACGTCGATCGGGAAATGCTCGATCTTGCCAAGCACATTATCGGCACCAAGAAAGGCCCCTTCGATCCTGGCAAGTTCGACGATCGTTACGAAACCGCTTTGGCGGAGCTCGTGAAGGCCAAGGCTGAAGGCCGCGCACTTCCGAAGGCAAAACCGATAAGAGTTTCCCGCCCCAACGATCTACTCAAGGCTCTGAGGGAAAGTGTCAGCATGGGCGGTGAGGCCGGAAACGAAGCACCGACGCGGAAAACAAAAGCGGCCAATACCAACGCTAAGGTGAAAAACCAAAAGGCGTCCAAGCCCGCTGCAAAGAATCCACGCAAGAAGGCCAGCTAGGGAGATCTCAATGGCAGCGCCTCGTCCCTACTGGAAAGGTTACTTGAAGCTTTCACTCGTGACCTGCCCGGTCTCGTTGACGCCTGCGACATCTGAACGCCAGAAAGTGCGTTTCCACACGCTCAACAAGAAGACCGGCAACCGCGTCATTTCTCAGTATGTCGACTCTGTTACCGGCAAGCCGGTGAAGGAAGAAGACGAGACCAAAGGATACAAACGGGGAGAAACCGATTACATCCTCTTGACTGACGAGGAGCTCGAATCCGTCGCGCTTGAGACTGTTCGCACCATTGACATCGAGACGTTCGTTCCGCGGGCGAGCATCGAATGGATCTATCTGGAAACACCTCATTATATGATGCCGAATGACGAGATCGGTAACGAAGCGTTTGCCGTTATTCGCGAAGCAATGAAAGCCGAAGACGTCCTTGGCGTTTCACGGGTCGTCATCGGCCGACGAGAGCGGGCCGTTGTTCTTGAGCCCCGCGGCAAGGGCATCGTTATGTGGACCCTGCGTTTCGGTGATGAGGTCCGCCCTGAGAAGGACTATTTTCAGGAGATCGAAACGGCCGCCGATCCGAAAACCGTCGCCGTAATCCAGAAGATGATCAAACCTCGAACGGAAAAGTGGTCCGCTTCGATGGTGACCGATCCCATCCAGGAAAGTCTGCTGAAATTGATCGCGTCAAAGAAAAAAGCCCGAACTGGCTTGAAGTCGAAAGACAAGCACGATGAGCAGCCTTCGAATGTCATCAATATCATGGATGCTCTCAAACGCAGTGTGCAGGCGGAGCTGAAGGGTCGCAAAAAATCCAGCTGACGGGCCAGGTCAGAACATGCGGCAGGATGCGGCCTATCTATTCCATGCTTCCAGCACAACTCGTTCGCCGTCTTGCCGTTACTCAACTGCCTGGCAAACGATCGCCTTCGTCATCCGCAATCCGCCAAGAATGGAGACGGCGCCCATCCCGCCGGGCGTAAAGCCTGGTCCCTTTTCATTAAACAACGGAACAAATTGCATTTTTCTATGTTTGGGGTTGGCACAAGAGGAAACACACATGAACAAGATTTCGACTATCTCATTCGGCCTTCTTCTTTCTGCGACGGCAGCTTTCGCCCAAAGCGAGACGCCCACCTCGTCGCAGACGACTCCTGCCGTCAACACCGAGCACAATCCGGGCGCGCCTGTGGCCGGTAAGAACAGCTTCACGGAGGAGCAGGCCAAGTCTCGCATCGAAGACGCTGGTTATACTGATGTGGCGGGCCTGAAGCTGGATGATCAGGGCGTCTGGCGGGCGACCGCCAAGAAGGACGGCAAGGATGCAAAAGTGTCCCTGGATTTCCAGGGCAACGTCACCATGGCCAAGTAACGAGGACAACATCCATGCATACGATCACAGGACTTTACGATAGCTATGAAGATGCTCGCTCTGCAGTGAGAGCGCTCGAAGACGCGGGCATCCCCTCCGACGATATCAGCATCGTTTCCAACCGCGCCAATGGTACCGATGTAGAAGGGCAGGGAAGCTATGCCAGCGAAGGCGCTGGCACGGGAGCTGGTCTTGGAGCAGTTGCCGGCGGCGCAGGTGGCCTGCTCACCGGCCTCGGCCTGCTCGCGATTCCAGGAGTCGGCCCCGTCGTTGCAGCCGGCTGGCTGGCAGCAACAGCAGCCGGTGCAGCAGCGGGCGCGGTGGCAGGCGGCGCTGTCGGCGGAATTGTCGGCGCGATGATGAACGCGGGCGTCCCTGAAAATGAAGCGAACTTCTACGCAGAAGGTATTCGCCGCGGCGGCTCTGTCGTCACAGCGCGAGTCGACGAAGCCAATGCCGCAGAGGCTCAAGCAATTCTCAATCAGACGCGGCCCGTCGATTTCGCCACGCGCCGCGCTCGTTACGAAGAACAGGGCTGGACGCGCTTCGACGAGGCAGCGGCGCCCTACACGCCCGAACAGATCGAAGCAGAGCGCCAGCGCTACCGAGCAAAGCTCTAAATTAACAGATACATGAAGAGGCGCCCTCGGGCGCCTCTTCATTCGGCGAATTCCGAGGCTGCAGCCGGTTAATCCGCATATCGGTCTTCAAGCGGCGCCGAGAACTGCATTGATTGCGCCTGGGCCGGCTGCCCGCCTTGCCATGTGCGGACGACGCCATTGAAGGAGGTTAGTTCGCACAAGTTCAGCTTCAGCTTGCCTTAGTTCCGTTACCTTGCCGAGTTGAGCAGTCAACAATCAGCAAGTGTGGCGCTCCTCATGCAAACGCCTCCTGAAGAAGACAAGTGCCTTATCTGCCCCAGTCGTTGAAATCGGTGTAACCGACGTCAGCTTCGATATGTAATTCCACCATAGAGCCGGCGGTTCGTAATTGTGCGGCAGCAAGTGTCGACGCGGTTGCAGGAAGCATCATATCGTCCTGACCATTGACCAGCAGGATTGGGTAGCGCTACTGGCATTGGACACAATCTGTGGCGGCAGAAGTCCTGCAAAAGAAACAAGGGCGCCTATCCTCCAGCGCCCCGATCCGACCGCGTCAAGCGCGACGATCGCACCCTGGGAGACGCCGACAAAAGCAATTCGGTCATGAGCATTCACGAAGCCTGCTGCTCGATAATACTTCTGATCAGGCGGTCAACGGCTTCCCGAACGCGCCGAATGCGCTCTGGGGCCAAGGGATTGCCTTCGACGCTGAACCATTGGTAACCGTTCCACCGTGCAAACGGAGCGTCGGTTCGCAAAGCGGGTATCGGGCAGCGCAGTAGACCACGCGGATGCGAGCGGCATTAATTGGGCACGACGCGCCAACCCCGTGAAGGCATATGATCAGAATCGTGGGAGCCAAGCTGGTCTCCGGTGCGGTTCGGGCAAGTTCCACTTTTGCAGTAGCGGCGCGCGCAGATCGATCTGGGCGGTGTAATAAGGCGTCAAAGGCCGTGTTCGTTATTTGGGACCGGTGTTTCGGCCGATCCTCAGCCTGCGGAAACAGGCCGAGGATCAATGCCGGGCGGAAAATCGGAGTGATCCACGAAGGGAGCATCGTGGCCGCCACGAGTTGAACCCTGAAACCCGCAGTTGGTTCCACGCCCGGCCAGACGATTCCTGATCTCACCACTACAAGACTGAGCGGTTCCGTACGCTGTGAGACGAACGCGTCAATGAAGCCAATTGCGTAGTATACTGATGTCGTCGGCCCAAATTGACAATGGCGGGACCGCTTGGGAGATGTTCCGGCTCTCGCCATAAAGAGAGGGCATGGATATGCTTCAGAGCCTAGCCTCGCTTAACGACCGGGACGTCCAGGCGATCCTCGATGCACTCGACAAATGGTGCGCGTCTCATCACGTGGACGTCGAGAGCGAAGAGGGCCAACGCGCCATGGCCGCTGCTATCGACTTCGTTCAGGCGAAAGGATTCTCCTGCGATCCTGTGGGGGAAGTCTCTCAGTATCTCGAGAGTGTCCTTCAACGCGAAAGCGATGTCGTTGACGCCAAACGTCATCGCATCCTTGTTATCCAACGATTTTCTCATTGCCGATGAATTGCCGCGGCCTTGCAATCCAGAGGAGCCTGTGTTCTTGGGCCACGCGCCTCGAGCGACGATGCTATCGGCCTGATCATGTCGAAGCTTTTCGACGGCGGCCGACATTGAGTGGCTCCCCGGCTATCCTGTTTGGTCAACGATGCGGAAAAGACAAGATTGGCTGCAGTGGCAGTCGAAAGAGTCTTCGGAAATTGATAATCATTTGCGCCATCAATGGGTGGCGAAAACTTCGCCTATATGCTTCAGCAGCGCCCGGGCGCAATCATTCTCGTCGGCAACGGTAACAGCTCCTATCTCCATCACCCGACCTATGACTTCAACGATAACGCTATCGTCCATGGCCTAAGATATTGGCTGTCGCTCGTCGACCAGCAACTTGAACTGCCCTCGCAGCAATGATGGGCTTTGTGATTAGTTTGACTTGTCTATTACAAACTTGGCTCTAGGTCTTTCCGTTCATGACGGAGCAGTCTCATGGCCTCGATCATCTCGTGCCAGACCTTATGCAAGCGCTGGGGCACGTTGACGGAGTATCGTTTCACCTACGACAGGCGCGATGGCAGCAAGGCAGACATTTCCCGCGAGGTCTACGACAGGGGACAGGCGGCTGCTGTTTTGCTGCACGATCCCGGTAATGACCTTGTTACGCTCGTTCGCCAGTTTCGACCCCCAGCCATGGTAAACGGTAACGATCCGTTTCTGCTGGAGGTATGCGCTGGAATGCTGGATGGCGACGATCCCGAAGCCTGCGTACGACGCGAAGCTTTGGAGGAGGCCGGGGTGCTCGTGAAAGACCTCCGATTCGTGTCCCGAGCTTATGGTCACCCAGCAGCCGTTACTGAACGTCTCTCGATGTACATCGGTACGTATGATTCCGCCTGCCGTGTTAGCAAAGGCGGCGGGCTTGCGCAGGAGGAAGAAGACATCGAGGTCGTCGAGCTGGGATTTCGAGATGCCTACGAAATGATTGCCCAGGGCGATATTGTGGACATGAAGACAATCATTCTTCTGCAAGCCCTTCAGCTGGAGAATAGCCGCTCGCAGAATGGCCCCGGAGGCCGATGACGTAGATGCGAAGGAAGAAGCGAGACCTTTTCGTTACGATCTGAGCGAGTTGTTTATGGCCGTTGCACACCAGTCCATCACCAGTTCTGCGGGGGGTCAAAAAATTTCTCTGGGTGCTCTTGAAACCGAATTTTTCTCCACCCAAATCGATCTGCACCGGCAGCCCGAACGGGGGCCGGAAGATGGAAACGCCGGCTTTGGCCGGTCTCCTTTCCAACTCGCTTTACGGAGGATTTGGTTATGAGAAATGAACTTGATTTCGCACCACTGTACCGCTCCAGCATCGGCTTCGATCGCGTCTTCAACCTTTTGAACAACGCCCAGCGCCTGCAGACAATCGACAACTGGCCGCCCTACGACATCGTCAGGATCGGCGAGGACGAGTATCGGATATCGATGGCCGTTGCCGGCTATGGAGAGGGTGACCTCGACCTTACACAAGAGCGCAACGTGCTCGTCATCAAGGGCGGGAAGACTGACGACAGCCAAGGCGAGTATCTGCATCGCGGTATTGCCGGTCGCAGCTTCGAACGTCGCTTCGAGCTTGCTGACCACGTCAGGGTGGAAACGGCCTCGCTTACGAATGGGTTGCTCGACATCGTCCTCAAGCGCGAGATTCCGGAAGCCATGAAGCCGCGCAAGATTGCGATCGGTAAAGGCAGCAGGATGAATGCGCCGCTTCAGATCAATGCCGATAAGCAGGTTGCCTGAGAAGGAGGAAGGCGCGACTTCGCGCGCGCCTGACGTTGATGAACGTGATCAATGTTCGCCAACCCGCGCCGTTCGACGCACATGATCTTGCTGCATGCCAGCCGGTGTTCGACGCACTGTTGAAGGAAGCCGGCGTTGACAAGCGCTCGGAAGAGGCTTCACGCATCGCCGCAATCGTTGTGGACCTTTATCGCTACGGCGTCAAAGATCCCCAGGCGCTGCGGGTGCTGGTTGAAGGCGCCCGCGGTCTGGTTCCAGGACCCGACGTCAAGGCATCTTGATCAGCCTCGGTTGGCCGGCCGGCGATCAACGACAAGAGTTGCATGGCGGGAGGATTATCCGCCATGCATCGGGCGAGGTCGATATCTCAGGCCGGCGGCGTTGGGCTCCGGCGACCATCAGTCTGCTTTGGTATGCGAGGCACGGAAGCGCTCGATGTCCTCGGGCTCCCGTTCATCAAGTTGGGTCATGTCGTCGCGAGCATCGGCATGAACGTGGAGCAACTCGTCAAGCTTTGCATGAATAGCCTGCGTATCCCGGTGCTCTGCGCGTTGGATAAAGAGGGTCATCATCCAGGTTACCAGCGTGGCCAGACCGTGCCATTCAAGGGTCTCCGAACTCAAGGTCCACCAAAGGATCCCATAGGCGACAACGATGAGGAACGCTACGGGGCTGGCCGTCAACGTGCCAAGATTGGTCAACCAAGAGCGCCACATCATAATCTCCTCCAAATTGCTCCGAACCCGTACCAAGCCAATCAGTTCCCGTGGAGGCGCATTAGCCGATGTCTTCCGACATTCGAATTCGAAACCCCCGTGGGGAAAAAGGTCTGAGCAGGTACCAGGGAAAGTACCTCGCCTGGTCTGGCTCCCACCAAACTAAGAAATCAAATGATCGATGGCGATGATTTCAGCGGTGAACTCGGAAGCCGTTGGGATCAACATAAGCTGGCCGGCGACAAACAGCAGCAGTCCGATCGCCCTCAGCCTACAGGCATACTCAGAGCAACCCTTTTCAAGCAGCAACGCAACTTCGATGGCCAGCGACGTGACCTGCGGCTAACGCCCAATCTGCAGGCTTGGGAAACACCGCTGTGTGACGGTATGAAGCAGGGAGAACCCTTGCGTCGTATCCCGAAACGAAGGCGAACGGAACCTGTCGCATCTTGAGAAGCGCCGCGACCGGATACACCATCTCCCCTCCCACGTTTATGTCTAAAAGCGCACCATCCAGTTTGTCGTCACTTTCAACAACCTGCATGGCAAGAGCAAGCGAGGGAACCTTCAACGCTTCTGCACCGAGACTCTCGAGCCTTTGACTGGCCTGAATTGCGAGGTAAAAATCGTCTTCCACGATCAGGAAGCGGCGGCCTTCAATACCTGAAAACAGGAACTTGTGCTGTGTTGCGACACGACAGAGCGCTTCCAGTTTTTCCGGAGCAACCAGCCCGCGCGCGTACATCCGCAATATGTACCGCGCCAGTTCGGTGCGATGCGCCGCAGCAGGCGAAAACCCGGGCTCGGTGCTGATCCTGTCGAAGACCACCCGCACAATTTCCATGTCGCCTGAGTCGTAGATCCCATGTGTCAGTGCCAGCGAAGTCATCTAGATCTCCTGGGTTGGGAATTAACAATTCCACCTCGGCGGCAATGAATCAAGCACGTTGAAAAGCGAAAGAAGGGTTCGTCCTCCATCGTACGGATTTTAAGAATCCAAGTACAATAGCTGGCAACCAGCTCCTCAAACGAGCTTGCGCCCCAAAACCCGCCAGTTGTCCTCAACGCAGAGCAGTTCGCCAATGCAAGGGCGTTTGTGATGATATCGTCATCGCACTATTTCTATGGAATCATTATCAATATGTATCATTCCACTGATGGGCTGGCGCCGGACAGGGCGGTGCCGTGCGGCGCACGCTTTGTGCGGCATCGTACAATTCGCGCTTGGCGCTTTACGATAGCAAAAATAGCCTCTCTTATAGAGGCAGATCGTTTCTGTTGCGACCTCACTTTGCGAGATAGATTTTCGCATGAACCACGTCCATCACGGTTGGCTGCTGCTCCAGGTAAAATGTCCAGAGCTCCGGGCAATTTCCGCCCTGAGCAATGAAGTGCGGGATCTTTGCGAAGACTACAGCCTGGTGGTCACTTACCTCGACAAGCTCCAACGTACGAATGCCTCGCCCCTGGTGATGGCTGAATACGAAGAGATGTCCCAGATCATTGAAAGTGAGGTCACTGCCAGAGTAGGGTTGCCGAGGAAGCGTTCGCCGCTGCGCGTTACGTCACTCCGCAGTTCGTCCGCCATTGCCAGATCCATTATACGGCTTTTCACGCGGTTCCGCAGGAGAAGGAAACTTGATCCTCCGACACTCACCAAGCGTCTGAGTGGGTAGCTGATCTTTCGCTGACCCTCCCTGCGATTTCCGCGTGATGCCTCTTGTTCTGGTTGCTCGCGCTTGAAATCGTTTGATTGCGCTGGCATGGCTGAGGAGCGTCAGCATGCTGCGGTTGTTCGACACGACGTGGCATCGTGTGTCTTGGTACTCGCTCCAAACTCACAGGAGACGCCAATGTCGCCCGGCAAACCGCCCCAACTGGTGCAAAACGGGGTTCTTGCTGGTGCCGGAGAAATCGTGATTGACCGTCCGGTGGAGTTCTGCCCGAGCGGCAAAGGGAAGGCCCTAGCGCCTGCCGCATTTAGGTTTGCCACAATCGGAACCTGGATTAATCTGGCGAGTTGACTCGCCAACTGCAAGCACAGCATTGGCTGCGCATTGTTCACCCGAATGCCGAAGCCGACCATCTCATCATGCCCGGAATGGAATTGTGAGGCCTTTATGATGCGACTCCAGGGATCATGCCAGTGTGGGCAAGTAACGTATGCAGTTAGTGGTGATGCGACGCGCATTGGAATCTGCCACTGCACGGACTGCCGCCAAGAGAGCGGATCGGCCTTCACGTTCTTTGGTGTTTGGCCGGCTTCGTCCTTCTCGGCTGACGGCCAAACAGCGGTGTACAAGGGCCGCAGGTTCTGCACATCATGTGGCAGTCGTATGTTCTCGACCAATGAGAAAGAAGCAGAGATTAAGCTTGGCACGTTGACGGATGCGCCAACAGGTCTGAGGCCGTCTTACGAACTCTGGATAAAACGGCGAGAGGCCTGGATGCCCCCAATCGAAGGCGCCGAGCAATTCAACGAAAACAGGATGCCCAAGAAAGGATAAGACCGTGGCGCCGAAGGAAATGGATGAGGTACTCACCAAGCTGCCGTTGCGTATCGGGGCCTACGTTCCAGATGATTTGATTGAAGACTGGTTCGCGCCCAATACCGGAATGAATCCTCCAGCAAGCACTTGAGGCAGCCGTCTCCTACGGTCGGCGTTTTGATTGCGAGTTCAAGTACTATCTGGACCGAAAGGAAGGCGTCTTCTGGAAGTGGGTAATCCTAGCGAACTTTCTCGGTCCCGCTCGGTGTATTGATCATGGTCTGGCCGCCGCCGTTGCCCTCCGCTGTCGGATCTCGATCGGTTGCTTTCGGGGGAAGAGCGCCTCCATTCGCAGGATTGTTGTCGAAAGTTCCAGGTCCGGATGGCTGTGCGTTAATAGGATCGGGTGCTGTTGAGGCCGTCGGTTTAGGATCGACGTCGATGCTTTCGCCCCAGTATTCGGCGGCTCCCCATGCAATGAAAGCAAGGATGAGTCCTGCAACCAGAACCATGAGGACAGGCCTTCCAAAACTGCCCTGCCTTGCCTCAGTTGCCGTTTCCACCACCTCGTGGTGATCCCGATTGCCATCCCTGCTCATCTAACGCTCCTCTCATCTGATGGATTGGTAACCCTCACAACGAAGAGATGTTCCCGATCCTACTCGGACCCAAGAATGTTTGGTCAGAAGGACTGTCTTGCGCGCATAATTGGCAGGTCGCACTCCAAGCCGCCGCCGCTGGTGAAGAGCCACATCTTGGCCTAGTGCATGTGCTTCCGAGCATCCCCATTGTCGGCGCCATCACACGCGCTCACCGGATTTTGCAATTCGACGACACGGCCGAGCTTGCGAAGGTAAGCCACGATAAACTTCTTCAATACAAGCTGCGTCGACAATTCAACGGGGCCGACATCGCTCAGAGCTTCGACCGGATGAACGATGACAATGTTGTCGGTGCCGATGATGTCAATCTCGTAGCCATTGGCCAGGAGCCTGTCTACGTAAGCCTTCGCCAGTCGAGCGCTCATTCCATCCTGTTCCTATGCTGCTGGAGGAAACGATCCTTTTGATTGCAGGTTCCACGAGGTAAGCCGCCAGCCTTCGCTCTTTTCATGTCCCGGTGTCGAGCTGCAACAGCCTTTCCAGGAAGGCAAGCCGCTCGAGAGCTGAAGCCGTCTTCCTTTCAAAAACAAGCCTGCCCTCACGCTGAGTTGCCAGATGAACTTGCAGAAGTTGATTTTGCGCTCTCTGTGCGGAATTCTTCGCGAAACTCAGCGCGAGACCTCGCGGACCGCCCTCGACGGCGCTGATGCCGAATGCCGATGCTGCCATTCTTGCCCGTGTAATGCGCAACAATGTCGCAACCGCCTCCGGATGATCGCCAAAGCGATCTTCCAGTTCGTCAGCAAGTTCGTCTATTTCCTCCCGCGAAGCGGAGCGAAGCAGGCGGGAATAGAGGCTCAGCCTTACGGCACCGTCACCCACATAATCGGCAGGAAGCGCTCCCGAGACACCGAGCTTGATTACCGTGGTTGCCTTGAAGTGAGACCGCTTTCCCGAGACAGCTCGTTCCAACAGGCATTGGTAAAGAGCGGTGCCAATCACCTTCGTATGGCCGGCCTGCTTATTCCCGTCTATCTCGCCGCTGCCTCTCAACTCCATGTCGTCCATGCTGATCGAGAGACCGGCGCCCAACCGATCATTGCTGAGAATCGTGGCAAGCCTCGAACGCGTTGTCTCCGCCAACTCTGCATCTGGCGGCGCAAGGAGATAGAACACACCCTGCCTCCTCGATCGCCCGACGCGCCCACGCAACTGATGCAGCTGCGCAACTCCGAAGCGGTCGGGTCTCCATACGAACATGGTATTGGCGCGCGGCACATCCAGGCCGCTTTCAATGATGTTGGTCGACAGAAGTACGTCTCCGTCTCCGTCTGCAAAACCGACCATGATTTCGTCCACCGCCCTGGCCGGCATCTTCCCATGCGCAACGCGAATGTCGAGCTCGGGCACCATCGGGCCAAGACGAGTTTTCAATTCGTCCAGGTCCACAATCTGTGGCGCCACAAAAAAGCTTTGGCCGCCCCGACGGTGCTCGCGCAGCAGCGCGACCCGAACCGATGCGCCGTCGAATTCCGTCAGTATCGTTCGCGCGGGCTTGCGTTCTGCGGGCGGGGCTGTCAGCAGACTGGTGTCCTGTACACCAATCAACGCTGTCTGCAGAGTTCGTGGTATGGGCGTCGCTGACATCATCAGCGTATGGGTTGCCGGCGCCAGCTCTTGCAATGCTTGCTTTTCACCCGCGCCAAAGCGGTGTTCCTCGTCAATGATCAGCAACTTCAATCGTGGCAGGGAAATATCCCTGCCGAGAATTGCCTGGGTGGCAATGACGATATCGATACTGCCGGTTGTCAATCTTTCCTTGATGCGACCCGCTTCTTCCTCAGCAATAACCCGCGATAGCATGGCGACCTCGACGCCTGTTCCCGCAAACCTCCTTGCAAACGTCATGTGGTGCTGCCTTGCCAAGACGGTGGTGGGACAGACAACAATAACCTGGCCACCTGAAAGAGCGACCGCAGCGGCGGCGCGAAGCGCTACTTCTGTTTTGCCGAAACCGACATCGCCGCAAAGCAGTCTGTTCATGACAGTACCGGATGCAAGGTCAGCTCTCACAGCTGCGATTGCCGCAAGCTGGTCCGGCGTTTCAGCGTAGGGAAACCGCGATACCAGCTTGGCGTAGGCTGATCGCGGCGGTTCGATAACCTCCGCCTGGATCTCCCGCCGCCGCGCCGCGATCTTGCGCAGGTGGCGGGCCGCGGCCCGAATGTCCTTATCCACGAGTGCTCGCTTCTTGCTCCACGCGTCCGTATGTAGCCGATCAAGCGCGATGGCCTCCGGATTGGAGCCATAGCGCCAGATTTTTCCGAAATCACCCATAGGGACCAGGAGCGAGGCATCGCCGTGATAAACCAAACGTGCTGCGTCACGGCTTTCGCCTTCGACCTCAATTGTTTCCAAGCCTACAAGCCGGCCGATACCGTGGTGTTCATGAACAACCAGATCTCCAGGTTGTAGCTCGGGCTCCGGGAGGACCGGAGCCGACGGCGAGGCAATAACGCTCGTCTTCCCGGGCACATCAAAGGTGCCGATCATTGCAACCTTGGCTGACTCATCAAGAAAGCCTTGCTTCAAATTGCAGGGCAGCGTCAGCAGGCGACCAGGCGCGACACCATAAGCATCACGCCAGTTTGTGATTGGCGCTGCGGAAATCCCGTTGCTCTGCTTCACGCGTTGGATCGACCGAGACATGGCAGGGCCCTCCCCGGCAAGAACAACTTTCCACGCCGAGCTGATCTTGTCTTTCACAAACGCTTCAAAGGCTCTGACGGCACTGGTTGCCTTACGAAAGGCTGGCACGTCTCCGGCCCCCGACTGATCGACCACGAGCCTGCTGCATCGACTAACACGCCCCATCCACTCGGCTTGGCTGAGGTACAGTGAACGGTCGGCTTCTCGTTTGCCAAGGGTAAGATGCGCCTGCCTGGCGTCGTCGATGAATTGGAGGTAGCTGTCCAAGCGTTTGTCCGCTTCGGGCGGGATTGCAAGCCTGGCTTTGCCAAGAAGATCAAAGAACGACGGAAGTTTGCCGTACAGCCGGATCATGCTTCGCTGGGTAGCACTCGCCGTCATGTCCGGCACGGTTTCGCCGTTCGCCTCAGCGGCGACCACCTCCGACGCAGGCCCAAGAACCATTTCGGCAAGTGCTTCTTGTGTTCTCTGCGAGGCGGGATCGTAGAACGAAAGCTCGACAATCGACCCGTCGTCCAATGCAATTCGCACTGGCTGGCAACCACCGGCTGGAAAAACGTCGACAATCTCGCCTCGAAGCGCAAACTCGCCGGCTTCGTCAACAACGCTGTCCTCGACATATCCCGTCCGGCGCAGAAAGCCTACAAAGTCGTCCTCTAAACGCTGGCCAACGGCAAGGCGGTATCGGCTATCACGTATCACCGAGGCAGGCGGCAGCCTCTGCAGCAGCGCGTCTAGTGATGTGATTAGCAGGCGCGGATGGGAAGCGTCCTCCAGCCACACCCTGAGCGCATCCATTCGACGGCCCATGCACTGACGGGACGGCGGAACACGATCGTAGGGCAGACAATCCCATGGGGGCAAAAAGATAATTGGCGCGTGCGGATCAAAGCCTAAAATCGCCTCCACGAGCCTGACCGCTGATGGCTCACTGGCTGCGACGAAGGCCAGATCACATTTCGTCCGCTCAAGTTCGGCCAGGAGCTTGGTGGCGGTGAAAGCTGCCGGGGGTGCAGACGATATCGAAGGGTCAACAACGGGATCGGGGGTAGTAGGCAAGGGATCTCCTGAGCGCGATGAGAAGCCTCGCTCACAGCAACCTGCTTTGATGCTGGTGGTCATGAGGCTGGGTCAACGGGGCTTCATTCATCATGTGAGCTTGCCCACAAGCTCCGCATAGTCGGAGAAGGTAAATTTCCTTCCCCGTTGCGAAGCCTCGTTTGCAAGGAGAAGAACGCGAATTGGAAACAGCGTTGCGGCCCGGTTCGACGCCGAGAGCTCATGGTCGTCATCGTCTTCGACAGCCGTTTCTGCCTGCCCAAGGGCCGCCGCGATCTCCCGATGGGTTGTCACGCCTTTGGCCACCAGAGTATCGGTGATTGCCGCAATGGCCATGATCAATCCCTCAAGCTGCAGGTTGGCTGTATTCAAGGTGGCCTCCTTCAATTGTTTTCTTCATGCTTGTAATGGCAGCCTTCTTCTTCAGCCATCGAAGGACACGGATTTCCTCCTCGTCCATCCACTCCAGGAGCCGCACGCTCTTAGTTTTCAGCTTCAAGACGTGGGGCAATGTACCGTTCCTGAAGTCTTCGAATACTGCCGGGTGGATGTAGGAGGAGCGGCAGACCGATCGCGTGTTGACAAGCTTGGCTGCGACGCCGTCAATGGCTTCATTCAGCTGTCGGGCAATCGCTCTTTCGGACGTTGCAACTTCCACCGAGGCAAGTGCTTCAACCGCCATGCAGGTCGCCCCCCACGTGCGGAACTGTCTTGAGCTCGTATCAGCGCCCGTAACCTCGCGAATATAGCCATTGACATCCTGCGAAGAAATCTGGCGGCATCCTCCCTCGTCGCAGATATATTGAAATAGTTGTTGGCCGGGCAGTTCCTGTAGTTTGCGAACGACATTGGCTATGCGTCTGTCACTGTGGGAAAGGTTCCACTCCTTTCCTGACTTCCCCCTGAAACGGAATTTGACGCTCCCGCCTTCGACCTTCACGTGGTTGTTTCGAAGGGTCGTCAATCCGTAGGATCTATTGGCCTCGGCGTAAGCTGCATTGCCGATCCGGATGTAAAGATTGTCAAGCATCCAGACGATCGTTGCCAAAGCCTTGTCCATTGTCAGGCCACGGGCGCGCAGGTCGAGATCGACCCTCTCGCGCAGATCAGGCAGCCGATCTGCGAAATCAGCCAACTTATCGAATTTTGCCTTTCCGCGCTCGATGTGCCAGTCGGCATGATAGCGGTATTGTCTTCTTCCACGCGCATCAATTCCGATTGCCTGCAAATGCGAGTTTGGATTTGGGGATATCAGTACGTCGGTATAAGCCGGGGGGATGGCCAGTGCGTTCAGGCGGCTGATCTCGGCAGCATCGGTAATCCGTTGTCCGTCGGGCATGTAGTAGAGGAAACCATTTTTTCCGGGTTTGCGGCTGATCCCCGTCTCAAGACCCGCCAGATAAACGAGGCCAGATGCAAGCTTGGGGCCTGCCCCATCCGCTGCCAAACCATTCTTAAAAATCATCTGGTTCATGACACTGGTAACTCCAGGGCTCCGTTTCCTACTCCAAAGCAATGCCAGAAGGCGGGATCGATCAGCCCATGGTGTCCGCCGTGGTTGACATCCAGGCGCGGTGCCTGCGCTCGTCCTCCAGTGCCCCGAGGAAAAATGCCTTCGAGGCCGGAACGGCGTCTTCGTGGCGCGATGCCTGTTCATAAGCCTTGACCGTATCGTCCTCGTTGGTCTTCATGGCATAAAGAATGGTGCTGTCGCCCAGCATGTCTGCCAGAACGATCTTACCGGTTGTGAGATACTGCTTCATGTCACCGCCCGTCGGAACTTCCAGGCGAAGTTGCGTGGCCATGGTGGTCAGGACATCGAGATGATGAAGGTGATCCTGTTTAAATACCGACATTTGCGCGCGCAGTTCCTTGTCGTCAAGACGCGCGATACAGGCATCGTAGGCAGCAATAGCGTCGTGCTCGAGATAGATCAGGTCCTTAACCAGCGCTCTGATGTCGCCTTGATTTCCAACGAGCGTAGTCATGGCTTCCTCCATTGATGACGCAGCGGAAACCTCCGTGGTCAATTTTAGTTCCAGGAGGTCCCGTGCGGTGGGAAACGTCGTTTTGAAAGAATACAGACTTGCCGCGCAGTCTGCTGATCTCGTGGCCGGATTTACCTGGAGTGACGAGTTCAATCTTTCATCTGGTCGCTGCTTGCAGTCGGCTTCTTGCTGGTTTGGCCGTCAACCACCGCCATCGATAGAAGTTTCCTTCGCCCGCCACCGCGGCCACTCCGGCACCGGTCGACCCGGACCGGTGCCGGAACAATTGCCCTAAAAAGGAGTTGGGCGGCTGCTTTCTCACTCGGAGGTTCGGATGAAAACCACTGTCGTTTCAATTGTTGGACTCCTGATAGCTGGTCCAGCCTCGGCACTCGATAATGCAGCAAGGCAACACGCGACCGATTTCGCGACAAAAGCTGCAATTGCCAATATGTTTGAAGTAGAGGCGGCAAAGATAGAGATCGACCGGGGCAAGGCTGGCGATGCCACACAATTCGCACAGGACATGCTTAAGGATCATGGAGTTGCCGGCAAGGTTCTGAGCGAAGCCGCAAAGCAGGACGGGGTCGATCTGCCGATCGCCTTGGACAACGAACACAAAAGTAAGCTCGAGGGACTCAAAGGCAGTGACGCGGCCAACATGGATCAAGCATACCTATCGACGCAAGTGACTGCTCACCAGCAGGCAGTAAAACTGTTTGAGACATATTCAAAAGAAGGTCCCGACAGTCAGTTGAAACGTATCCATCCGAGCAGGGCCGCGGGATTTTGGGCACCGCGCGTGGTAACGTCGGTTCATGGAGATCGATGAGGACAAGATCGACGACGCCGTTTTGGCACTGTTATGGCTGACGCTGCATAACGA
>Ga0209256_1000527_pt1 | contig 55578 bp, 58 predicted proteins | sample AraplaCol_mCL_r2_2_FD_184270 | JGI IMG/M metagenome (GOLD analysis project Ga0209256, IMG submission 184270) | Arabidopsis root microbial communities from North Carolina, USA - plate scrape MF_Col_mCL_r2 (SPAdes) (version 3) | ecosystem: Host-associated > Plants > Roots > Endosphere | place...
TGGGCCGGCTGATCTTCCAGGCCATCAGCAACCGCGACCTGATCGTGGTGCGCAACTGCGTGATGCTGCTGGCGGCCATGGTGGTCATCGTGAACTTCGTGGTCGACGTGCTCTATGCCGTGATCGATCCGCGCATCAAGGCCAGCGACATATGAGCACCGTCACCGCTCCCAGCGCGGCCGCGCTCAAGGTGCCGGGCTTCTGGCGCCGCGCATTGCACCACCGCAGCTTCGTCATCGGCGGCACGCTCACGCTGCTCCTGCTGCTGGCCGCGGCCATCTCGCTGGTGTGGACGCCGTGGTCGCCCTACGAGATGGACATGGCCAGCAAGCTGAAGCCGCCGTCAGGCTCGCACTGGCTGGGCACGGACACCTATGGACGCGACGTGGCTTCGCTGCTGCTCGTCGGCGCGCGCGCTTCCATCTTGGTGGGCGTGATCGCGGTCGGCATCGGCCTCGTGGTCGGCACCGCGCTCGGTTTGCTCGCAGCAGCGAAGCGTGGCTGGGTAGAAGAAGCCATCATGCGGCTCACCGACTTCTCGCTGGCCTTTCCGGCGATCCTCTCGGCCATCATGATGACGGCCGTGTTCGGTGCGGGCATCGTCAACGCGATCATCGCGATCGGCATCTACAACATCCCGACCTTCGCGCGCATCACGCGCGCATCGGCGAACGCGATCTGGTCGCGCGAGTACGTCGCCGCCGCACGCGCCTGCGGCAAGGGATCGTTCTCCATCACCATGCAGCACGTGCTGCCGAACATCTCGGCCGTGCTGATCGTGCAGATCACCATCCGCTTCGCCATCGCGATCCTCGCTGAAGCAGCCCTCTCCTATCTGGGCCTGGGCACGCAGCCGCCGCAGCCTTCATGGGGCCGCATGCTCAGTGAGGCCCAGACGATGATGTTCCAGGCGCCGCTGCTCGCGGTGTTTCCCGGCATGGCGATCGCGTTCGCGGTGCTCGGCCTCAACCTGCTGGGCGATGGCCTGCGCGACCTGCTCGATCCGCGGCTGGCCCGCGCGAGGTAGGCGAGGTAGACGAGGTAAGCAAGATGCCCCTGCTCGAAGTCAACGATCTCCACATCGGCCTGCAGACCCAGCGCGGCCCCGCCGAGGCCGTGCGCGGCATCTCGTTCTCGCTGGAGCGCGGCGAGACGCTGGGCATCGTCGGGGAATCGGGCTGCGGCAAGTCGATCACCGTGATGTCGCTCATGGGCCTGCTGCCATCGACTGCGAAGGTCGGTGGCAGCATCCGCTTCGACGGCACCGAGCTCGTCGGGCTGCCCGAGAAAAAGATGTGCGAGATCCGGGGCAACCGCATCGGCATGATCTTCCAGGAGCCGATGACCGCCCTGAACCCGGTGCACACCATCGCGCGCCAGGTCGGCGAGCCGTTGCGGCTGCATCGCGGGCTCTCGAAGGCCGACGCGCGCAAGGAAGTGCTCGCGCTGCTGGAGCGCGTGGGCATTCCCGATGCGGCCTCGCGCCTCGATGCGTATCCGCACCAGTTCTCCGGCGGCCAGCGGCAGCGCATCGGCATCGCGATGGCGCTCGCGTGCGGGCCCGACCTGCTGATCGCCGACGAGCCGACCACCGCGCTCGACGTGACCATCCAGAAGCAGATCCTCGAGCTGATCAAGAGCCTGGTGGCCGAACGCGGCATGGCGCTGATCCTGATCTCGCACGACCTCGGCGTGATCGCGCAGACGGTGTCGAAGATGCTCGTGATGTACGGCGGCAGCGTGGTCGAGAGCGGGCCGACCGAAGCGGTGTTCGCGCGGCGCGCGCACCCGTACACGCAGGGCCTTTTCGCCGCGCGCCCAGTCATCGGCGCGCCGCGCGGCGTTCGGCTCGCCACCATCAAGGGCAGCGTGCCCGAGCTGGTCGACCTGCCGAAGGGCTGCCCCTTCGCGGGCCGCTGCAGCTACACCATCGACGCCTGCAGGACCACGCCGCCGCCGGCCACCATGCTGCCGCACGAGCACGCGGTGCGATGCATCCGGCTGGAGGAGATCGCCGCCGAAGGAGCCATCGCACCATGAGCGCGAGCGCCACCGCTTCTTCGCCGCTGCTGAAGGTCACCGATCTCGTGCGCCACTACGCGCTGCCGCGCGAGAAGCTCTTCGGCCCGCCGCCGACAGTGAAGGCGCTCAACGGCGTGAGCTTCGAGGTGCAGGCTGGTCAGAGCGTCGGCATCGTCGGCGAATCTGGCTCCGGCAAGTCGACCATCGCCCGGCTCGTGATGGCACTCGATACGCCGACCTCGGGCACCGTCTCGCTCGAAGGCCGCAACCTGCATGCGCTCTCGAAGGAAGAGTTGCGCGTGGCGCGCCGCGACTTCCAGATGGTGTTCCAGGACCCGTACGGCTCGCTCGATCCGCGCCAGACGGTGGCTCGAATCGTCGCCGAGCCGCTCGAAGCGCTTGCGGCCACCACGCGGGCCGAGCAGCGCGAACGCGCCGCCGAGACGCTCGCCGCCGTGGGCCTGCGCACCACCGACCTCGACAAGTACCCGCATGAGTTCTCCGGCGGCCAGCGCCAGCGCATCGCCATTGCGCGAGCGCTCATCACCCGCCCCAAGCTCATCGTGGCCGACGAGCCCGTGAGCGCGCTCGACGTGTCGGTGCAGGCGCAGGTGCTCAACCTCATGCAGGACCTGCAGCAGCAGTTCGGCATCAGCTACCTGCTCATCAGCCACGACCTCGCGGTGGTCAACCATCTCTGCGACAACGTGTGCGTGGTCTTCAAGGGAGGCATCGTGGAACAGGGAGCGCCCGCCGATCTCTTCCAGCACGCGCAGCACGAGTACACGCGCACGCTGCTCGACGCGGTGCCGCGCACGCCCGCCGGCGGCACGCTGCTGCCGGGCTGAACTGACATCGAAGCGTCGCCCACTCTGCTTAGGATGACTGGGTCATAAGCATCTGGTTGCGCACGTGCGCGCCGTCGCGGATGATGCCTGCCCCCTGTTCCGAGGACACCGCTCCATGCTCAAACGACGCACCCTGCTCGCCACCGGCGCCGCAGCCCTGACACCGCTGGCCCTGCCGACGCTCGCGCTGGCGCAGAAGAGAAAGGATGCGCTGGTCATCGGCCTCACGCTGGAACCCACGGGGCTGGACCCTACGGCCAAGGCCGGCGCGGAGATTGCAGAAGTGGTGCTCTACACCGTCTTCGAGACCCTCACCAAGATCAACTCCGACGGCAGCGTCACGCCGCTGCTGGCCGAGAGCTGGGAAGTCTCGCCCGACCTGAAGACGCTCACCTTCAAGCTGCGGCGCGGCGTGAAGTTCCAGAACGGCGAGCCCTTCAACGCGCAGAGCGTGAAGTTCTCTTTCGATCGCGCGGCCGCCACCAACAGCACCAACAAGGACAAGCGTACCTTCACAAACATCGCGACGCAGGTGGTCGACGATCACACGGTGGTGCTGATCACCAAGGAGATCGAGCCCGACCTGCTGTTCCTGCTCGGGCAGGCCTCGGCCATCATCGTCGAGCCGAAGACGGTGGAGACCAATACGACCAAGCCTGTCGGCACCGGCCCCTACAGGCTCGACAACTGGGCCAAGGGCTCGAGCATCGTGCTCGCCAAGTGGGACGGCTGGCGCGGCGCCGACACGGTGCAGATCCGCAAGGCCAGCTTCCGCTTCATCTCGGAACCGGCCGCGCAGACCACGGCGCTGCTCTCGGGCGACGTCGACCTGTTCCCGCACGCATCGGTGTCGCGCAGCCTGCCGCAGTTCCAGAACGACAAGCGCTTCCAGGTGGTGTTCAACGCGTCGCGCGGCAAGACCATCCTCGCCATCAACAACAGGCGCAAACCGCTGGACGACGTGCGCGTGCGCCGCGCGATCTCTGCAGCCATCGACCGCAAGGCGGTGATCGAGGCCGCCATCGACGGCCGGGGCATTCCCATCGGCAGCCACTACGTGCCGGGCGCGCCGGGGTACATCGACACCACCGGCATCAACCCCTACGACGTGGAGAAGGCGAAGAAGCTGCTGGCCGAGGCCGGCGTTAAGACCCCGCTCGAACTGGAGCTGGTGCTGCCGCCCCCGCCCTATGCGCGCCAGGGCGGCGAGCTCATCGCCGCGCAGCTCGCCAAGGTGGGCATCGTCGCGAAGATCCAGAACGTCGAATGGGCGCAGTGGATCAGCGGCACCTACGGCAACAAGAACTACGACCTCTCGCTGATCCTGCACGTCGAGCCCTTCGACCTCGTCAACTACACCAAGCCCGATTACTACTGGGGCTACCAGTCGGCGAAGTTCAACGAGGTCTTCGAGAAGGCGCGCAACGCCGCGCGCCCGGCCGACCGCCTGCGCTACCTGGGCGACGCCCAGCGGCTGCTGGCGGAAGACGCGGCCAACGTGTTCCTGTACCAGCCGCAGTTCATCACCGTGGCGGCGCGCAACCTGCGCGGGCTGTGGAAGGACACGCCGATCTTCGTGAACGACATCGCGTCTCTATCCTGGGCCTGATCCTCTGGGCCTGAGCCCAGCCGGGCGTTCCCGCATACGGGAACGTCCCGAGTAAAAACCGCCCCGCGGGCCGCGCGGCGGCGCGCCCTCTGCCTCAAAATGGCCGGTCGCGCAGGTGGCATCTTTCGTGCTGCGTGCCGTGTCTTTCGCGGCGCCGCGCCTCCCTTCGGGGCACGGCGTGCGCCGCAGCAGTCGTCCGCCATTCGAACCTTGCATGTTTTTCCGGAGATCACACGTATGCTGAACCGTCGCACCCTCCTTGCCACCGCCGGCGCCTCCGTGGCGCTGGCCAGCCCGCTCGCCGCCGTGGCGCAGGGCAGGAAGGACGCCATCGTGATCGGCATGGCGCTCGAGCCGCCGGGGCTGGACCCGACCACCGGCGCCGCCGCCGCCATCGCCGAGGTGGTGCAGTACAACATCCTGGAGACGCTCACCAAGATCAATTCCGACGGCAGCGTCACGCCGCTGCTGGCAGAGAGCTGGGAGATCTCTCCCGACCTCAAGACCTACACCTTCAAGCTGAAGCGCGGCGTGAAGTACCAGAACGGCGAGCCGTTCAACGCGGCCGCCGTGAAGTTCTCGTTCGACCGCGCAGGCAGCGAGAAGAGCACCAACAAGGACAAGCGCACCTTCGCCAACCTGAGCACGCAGGTGGTCGACGACTACACGGTGGTCATCATCAACAAGGAGATCGACCCCGATCTGCCCTTCGTGCTGGGCCAGGCCACGGCCGTCATCGTCGAGCCCAAGAGCGCCGACGGCAACGCCACCAAGCCGGTCGGCACCGGCCCCTACAAGCTCGACAACTGGGCCAAGGGCTCGTCGATCACGCTGAGCAAGTGGGAAGGCTTCCGCAGCCCGGCCACCGCGAAGATCAACAAGGTCACCTTCCGCTTCATCTCCGACACGGCCGCGCAGGCCGCGGCCATGCTGTCGGGCGACATCGACGTGTTCCCGCGCATCGGCACGCGCGTGGTGCAGCAGTTCAAGATGAACCCGCAGTTCCAGGTGATCCTGGCCGGTTCGCGCGCCAAGACCATCCTGTCGATCAACAACAAGAAGAAGCCGCTGGACGACGTGCGCGTGCGCCGCGCCATCCTCGCGGCCATCGACCGCAAGGCCTTCATCGAAGGCGCGGCCGACGGCTTCGGCGTGCCCATCGGCAGCCACTACGTGCCGGGCGCGGCGGGCTATGTCGACACCACCGGCATCAACCCCTTCGACATCGAGAAGGCCAAGAAGCTGCTGGCCGAGGCCGGCGTGAAGACGCCGCTCGAGCTGAAGATGACGCTGCCGCCGCCGCCCTACGCCCGCCAGGGCGGCGAGGTGATCGTGGCCCAGCTGGCCAAGATCGGCATCGTGGTGAAGGTGCAGAACGTCGAGTGGGCCCAGTGGCTCAGCGGCACCTACGGCAACAAGGACTACGACCTGTCGATCGTGTCGCACGTGGAGCCCTTCGACCTCGGCAACTACGCCAAGGCCGACTACTACTGGGGCTACCAGTCGAAAGCCTTCGACGCGCTGTTCGACAAGATCAAGACCACCGCCAGCGCCACCGAGCGCAACAAGCTGCTGGGCGACGCGCAGAAGATGCTGGCCACGGATGCAGCCAACGGCTTCCTGTACCAGCCGCAGTTCCCGACGGTCGCGAAGAAGAGCGTGAAGGGCATCTGGAAGGAAAACCCGATCTTCGTGAACGACCTCTCCGCGCTCTCGTGGAGTTGATGAGGCTCGCCCCCAGGCTTCGCGCACTTCGTGTCGCTTCGCCAATCCCCTACCGAGGGCAACACCGGTGGCCCGGCAAAGCCGGTTCCACGGTGTTTCCCGAAGGGACCGTGGTCATCTCGTGCGCCGTGAATCACGCGAGGTGCGGTTAGGCACGTGAGTGAAGCAATGTCCGATGCCGCCTTGCTGAGCAGTCTTTCCGCGCAGGAGCTTGCGGTCGCCTACCGCGACCGCAAGCTCTCGCCGGTCGAGGTCACGCAGGCCGTGATCGCACAGGTGGAGCGCTGGGAGCCGCACCTGCAGGCCACCTGGCTCTTCAGGCCCGAGGCTGCGCTCGAACAGGCGCGCGCTTCGGAGGCGCGCTGGCTGCACGGCGATGCTCGCGGGCCGCTGGACGGCGTGCCGGCCACCATCAAGGAAAACATCGCAACGCGCGGCGACCCGATGCCCGCAGGCACCGCCGCCGTCGACCTGAAGCCCGCGGCTGCGGATGCACCGCCGGCCGCGCGCCTGAAGGAAGCCGGCGCGGTGATCGTGAGCAAGACCACGATGCCGGACTACGGCATGCTGTCTTCGGGGCTCTCCAGCTTCCACACGCTGGCGCGCAATCCGTGGGACCTGCGCCTGACGCCCGGCGGCTCGAGCGCGGGGGCCGGCGCGGCTGCAGCGGCCGGCTACGGCCCGCTGCACCTGGGCACCGACATCGGCGGCTCGCTGCGCCTGCCCGCGAGCTGGTGCGGCATCTTCACGCTCAAGCCCAGCCTGGGGCGCATTCCCATCGATCCGCCCTACATGGGCCGCGCGGCCGGGCCGATGACGCGCACCGTGGGCGACGCCGCACTGCTGATGCAGGCGCTGGCCAAGCCCGACGCGCGCGACAGCATGGCCCTGCCGCCGCAGGACATCGATTGGGCCGGCTTCGACGTGCCGCCCGACCATCTGCGCGGCCTGCGCTTCGGTCTGCTGCTCGACGCGGGCTGCGGGCTGGCGGTGGAGCCCGAGATACAGGCGGCGGTCGAGCAGGCCGCGCGCCTGCTGGAGAAGGCCGGCGCCGTCATCAAGCCGATGCAGCCCTTCATGTCACAGGCCATGCTCGACGGCATGGACCACTTCTGGCGCATGCGCTCGCTGGTGGACATGAAGAGCCTGCGCGCCGACCAACGCTCGAAGGTGCTGCCCTACATCCGCGAATGGGCCGAGAGCGCGGCGGAGTTCAGCGGCGAGCACGTGTTCCGCGGCTTCAGCCAGTTCCATGCGACGCGCGTGGCAGCCGTGAGCGCCTGCGCGCGCTTCGACTACGTGATCTCGCCCGTGTCGCCCAACATGCCGGCGGCGGCCGAGGCGCCCTCGCCTACCAACGATCCGCTGCGGCCGCTGGAGCACATCGGCTTCACCGTGCCCTTCAACATGTCGGAGCAGCCGGCCGCCTCGGTGAACTGCGGGTACTCGGCATCGGGCCTGCCGATCGGGCTGCAGATCGCCGGCCAGCGCTTCGACGATCTAGGCGTGCTGCGCGTGGCGCGGGCCTTCGAGCAGATCCGCGAACCGCAGCGGCCCTGGCCATCGCCGCCCGGCCGCTAGCGGGACAGCTCAGGTCGCCGCATAGCGACCGGGCTTGTGGTTGATCCAGAGAAACAGCCCCATCACCACCGCGGCCAGCACCGACCAACCCACCCGCTGCGGTGGGATCACGCACAAGGCGAGCAGCACCACCGTGCAGTCGATGCCGATCTGCACCTTGCCGGCAGGCCAGCCGCGCTTTTCCTGCAGGTAGAGCGTGAGCACCGTCGCACCGCCCAGGCTCGCGCGATGTCGGGCAAGGAAAAGGCATCCGGTGCCCAGCAGCAGGCCACCGAGCACGGCCGCGAAGGCCGGGTGCAGCGAATCGATGGACAGGTAGCGCGGCGCCAGGTCGGTCATCACCGAGAGCAGCGCGATGGCCGAGAAGGTCTTGAGCGTGAACGCCCGGCCCATGTGGCGCCAGGCGAACCAGTAGAACGGCAGGTTGACCAGGAAGAACAGCTTTCCGAAGCTCGCGCCGGTGGCGTAGTGCAGCAGGAAGGCGACGCCGGCCGTGCCGCCCGTGAGCAGGCCGGCCTGTCCGAACAGCATCATCGCGATGGCGACGAAGAGCGTGCCCGAGAAGATCGCCTGGGCGTCGTCGAAGCGGGAATGGCGTAGCCAGTCTGGCGGGGTAGTGGGAGGTGGCGCGTCCATGGTTGTCCTGACGCAAATCCCGCGCCACCCCGGCGCCCGGCTCACACCAGATGGGTGGCCAGCAGTTCCCGGGCCCGGGTCACGAATGCGGTTTCGCCCCGGCGGCCGGGCAGGAACTCGAAGGCGACGCGCGGCAGCGCCGGCAGCCCGTGGGGCGCGGCGAGTCGCGTCACTCCCTCGCTGATCGCCGACTCGTTGAGGCAGGCCACGCCCAGCCCCGCCGCCAGCGCCGACTGCAGCCCCGCCACGCCCGACGCCACATGCGCCAGCGCATAGGGCACGCGCCTGCGCCGCAGCAGCGCCACCGTGAACTGGTGCAGCGAACAGGTGTCGGGCAGCGCCAGCAGGCGCACCGGCTCGCCGCGCACCAGCCGCATGCCGGCCGCGCCCAGCCACACCAGCGATTCGCGCCGGATCACCGACGCCCGCGATTGCGCGGCGGAAACACCGGCGATGTTCATTGCCACCGCCACGTCGAAGTCACCGCGCGCATAGGCGGCGCGCAGATCGTCGCTCTTCAGGATGGTGACGTGCAGCCGCACCTGCGGATAGCTCTCGCCGAGCCGCCCCAGGAGCCGGGTCAGGTCGCCGGGCCGGAAATAGTCGGTGACGGCGAGCCGCAGCTCGCCCTGCAGCGTTTCGCCGTGCAGGTCGCGGAAGGCCTCGTCGCTCAGCGCCAGGATGCGCCGCGCATAGCCCAGCAGCCGCACGCCCGCCTCGGTGGGCGTAGCGCCGGCCTTGCTGCGCGTGAGCAGCGACTGCCCCGCGCGCTCTTCCAGCTTGCGGATCTGCTCGCTCACCGACGACTGCGAGAGGAAGACGCGCGGCGCGGCCGCGGTGAGGCTGCCTGCGTCGACGACGGCGGCCAGCGTACGCAATTGCTCCAGGTCGAATCCCTGCATGGTTCATCCATCCGTTTATCCGATGGAAAGAATCATATCTTCCCGCTTTTCCAATTTCCTGCCGGTTCCCACAATCACCCCATCGACAACCCGTTCATCCAAGGAGTCCGCCATGCCCCACATCGTCGTCCACCTCTCCGGCCAACCCGATGCCGACCTCACCCGCAAGACCGTCGATGCCGTCGCCGAGCTCACGCAGAGCGTGCTCGGCAAGCAGCTGCCGGTGATCGCCATCACCGTGCAATACATCGCCGCCGACGCCTGGTTCATCGGGGGCCAATCGCTGGCCTCGCTGGGCAAGTCGGCCTTCCACCTCGACATCAGCATCACCGACGAGACCAACACCAAGGCCGAGAAGGCGCGCTACCTGCGCGAAGTGCACGCCGCCATGGCGAAGATCAGGCCCGACCTGCACGAGGTGTCGTACATCCACGTGATCGACGCGCGCGGCGCCGCCTACGGCTACGGCGGCAAGACTCAGGAGTACCGGCACCAGCAGGCCGGCGTATAGATTCACCCCCAGGCTCCGCGCACTTCGTGTCGCTTCTCCCACCCCCTCGCCGGGGGCAACACCAGCGGCCCGGCAAAGCCGGTTCCGCGGTGTTCCTGGCCTTGGCAGTCGCAACTTCCTGCATTGCGGGCCCGGCAATGGCACGGTAGAGAAACAGTGCGGCGCTGAAGCATTCCGGGGCATGGCACCATGCCGTCATGCCATCCGCAAATTCCCTCGCCGACAGCCTCGGCAACCCGCTCACCCTCGACGATGCCGCCAGCCTGCCGCTGGTCGACGACTTCGTCATGGGCTTCATCTCCAGCGAGGCGCGCGCGGTCAACCTGCTCGCGGTAGCCGATGCCGACGCGAGCCCCATCGTGCAGGCCTACTGCGCCACGCTGCACCTGTTCGCCGAATCGCGGGAGGCCGCGGCCAACGCGCGGCCCTTCCTTGAGAAGGCCCGCGCCGGCGCAGCGCGGGCGACGCCACGCGAGCAGCGCTACATCGCGGCCATCGAAGCCTGGGCCGAGGGCGACATCGCCCGCGCGATCGCGCTGCATGCCGAGCAGGCCCGCGAGCATCCGCGCGACCTGGTGTCGGTCAAGCTCGGCCAGTATCACTGCTTCAACACCGGCGACTGCCCCGACATGCTGAAGCTCGCGCTGGCGGTGCTGCCGCATGCGGCCGACGTGCCCTATGTGCACGGCATGGCGGCCTTCGGCTACGAGCAGTGCCACCTGATGCGCGAAGCCGAGGCGAGCGCGCGCTGCGCCATCGCCATGTGCCGCAAGGAGCCGTGGGCGCACCATGCGCTGGCGCACGTGATGCTCACCGAGGGCCGGCTCGCGGAGGGGCTGGCGTTCATGGAGAGCGTGAGCGACACCTGGATCGGCCTCAACTCGTTCATGGTCACGCACAACTGGTGGCACGTGGCACTGCTCCTCATCGACCTGGGCCGCGATGCCGAGGCGCTCGCTGTGTACGACGAGCATGCCTGGGGCGTGGTGAAGGACTACTCGCAGGACCAGATCGGCGCCGTCTCTCTGCTCGCGCGGCTGGAGCTCGCGGGCATCGACGTGGGCCGGCGCTGGGAGGACGTGGCCGACCACCTGCGCCAGCGGCAGGCCGACCACGTGCTGCCCTTCCTCGACCTGCAGTACCTCTACGGCCTGGCGCGCGCCGGCCGCCCCGAGGCCGATGTGCTGCTGCGCAACATCGTGGCCTTCGCGCCCCACGCGCCGGCATCGACGCGCGCGGCATGGCAGCGCGTGTGCGTGCCGGCGGCGCACGGGCTGGTGGCGCATGCGCGCGGCGATTTCGCAGGGGCCATCGAAGGGCTGGGCACGGCCCTGCCGCGCATGATCGAGATCGGCGGCAGCCATGCGCAGCGCGACCTGTTCGAGCAGGTGTATCTCGACGCGCTGGTGCGCAGCGGCACGCAGGCTTCGCTGTCGGCGGCGCAGGGCATCCTGCAGCAGCAGCTCAACGGCCAGCCCGAGTCGCTGCGCCTGCGCCGGCAGACGGCTGGCGTGTATGCCCGGCTCGGCCTCGGACAGCTGGCCGGAGGCACCACCGGCCTCGCCTGAACAGGCCGGTGCAGGCGCCCGGCAGCCCATGCCTTCAGGTCATGGGACATGGTGCAAAAGGAATTGGCGACAGCGTGCGAGCGGCTCCTAGACTGGCCGCTCCATTCATGCAGACAACACGCCCTTCGCGGGCCAGGCCTTCCATGCACAAGTCCTTCGCCACGCTTGCCGTTCTCTCGGCCCTCGCGCCCTTCGCCTCCGTTCTCCATGCCGCCGACGGCGCCCCGGTCGCGCTCGACCTGCTGCTGCGCGGCGGCACCGTCTACACCGGCGATTCGGACACGCCGGCGGTGGGCGACGTGGGCATTGCGGGCGACCGCATCGTGTTCGCAGGCAAGACCGCGCCGGCACAGTTCACCGCGAAGCGCGTCATCGACGCCACGGGCATGGTCGTGGCGCCGGGTTTCATCGACGCACACACGCATGCCGACGCCGACCTGCATTCCAGCGACCCGAAGAAACGGCTGAACATCCCCTTCATCACGCAGGGCGTGACCACCGCTGTGATCGGCAACGACGGCTTCGGCGGCTTCGACATCGCGGCGCAGGCGCAGAAGCTGCGCGCCGCGCCGGTGGGCACCAACGTGGCCATGTACGTGGGCTTCGGCCCGGTGCGCATGAGCGAACTCGGCGAGGCCAACCGCGCGCCGACGCCCGAGCAGCTGGAGGCGATGAAGAAGCGCGTGAGCCAGGGCATGTGCGAGGGCGCGCTGGGCCTTTCCACCGGCCTCTTCTACACGCCGCAGAACTTCTCGAAGACCGAGGAGGTCATCGAGCTCGCGAAGGTGGCGGCGCAGCACGGCGGCCTCTACGACAGCCACATCCGCGACGAGTCCATGTACAACATCGGCCTGAAGGGCTCCATCGACGAGGTGATCCGCATCGGCCACGAGGCGAAGCTGCCGGTGCACGTGGCGCACATCAAGGCGCTGGGGGTCGACGTGCAGGGCCAGAGCGGCGACATCATCAGGCGCATCGAGAAGGAGCGCGCGGGCGGGCTGGACATCACGGCCGACCACTATCCGTGGACCGCATCGAGCACACGCTTCTCGGCCGCGCTGCTGCCGCCCTGGGCCAACGAAGGCGGCCGCGCGGCGACGCTGCAGCGCTTCGACGACGCCTCGCAGCAGGAGCGCCTGCGCAAGGACATGCGCGAGAACCTGCGGCTGCGCGGCGGCCCCGAGGCCATCCTGTTCTCGGCCGGCAGCACGAAGTACGTGGGCAAGACGCTGGCCGATGTGGCCAAGGCATCGAACGCCGATCCGGTGGACGCCGCCATCGCGGTGCTGCGCGACGGCGACCTGATGATCGCCTCCTTCAACCAGAGCGATGACGACGTGCGCGCCTTCATGAAGCGGCCGTGGGTCATGACCTCGTCCGACTCCTCGCTCGGCCATCCGCGCGCCTACGGCACCTTCGCGCGCAAGTACGACCAGTACGTGGTGAAGGAGCACGCGATCTCGCTGGCGCAGTTCATCCGCAGCAGCTCGTCGCTCACGGCCGATACGCTGGGGCTGAAGCAGCGCGGCCACCTGCGCCCGGGCTACTACGCCGACGTGGTGGTGTTCGACCCCGCCCGCTATGCCGCCAGGGCCACCTACACGCAGCCGACGCTGCTGTCGGAAGGCGTGAGCACGGTGCTGGTGAACGGCCAGCTGGCGGTCGATGGCGGCAAGCCCACGGGCGTGGGCGCCGGCCGGCCGCTGCTGCGCACGCCGAAGGCCGGCAGCTGCGGCTGAGCGGGGAATAGAGGCCTGCTCAGCCCTTGTTCTTCAGGTGCCGCGTCTGGTCGTAGGTTGGCTGCGGCGGCAGGTCGGCCAGGTGGCGCGTGTCGGCCCATTCGACGATCTCGATGTCGTCGGGCCGCGAGGGATCGGCGATGCGGATGCGGTTGAAGCCCGCGTTGGGAATGTCGCTGCGGCGCGGGCCGTTCAGGCTCAGGCCTTTGGCGGTGCGCCACACCATGTCGAGCACGCCGCCGTGCGTGACGACGATCAGGTGCCGGCCCCGGTGTTCCGAGGCGATGCTGCCCAGCGCCGCGATGATGCGCGCGTGGAACTCGCGCGCCGTCTCGCCCTCGGGCATGGCGTGGTCCTCGCGGAACTCCAGCCACTCTTCCCAGGCACGCGGATGCAGGCTCTGGATCTCCTCGGAGCGCATGCCCTCGACCACGCCGAAGAACTGCTCGCGCAGCGCCGCCGAGGTGACCACCGGCAGCGACAGCTGCTGCGCCCCGGGCGCCGCCGTCTGCTGCGCGCGCATGAGGTCGCTGCTGATGATGTGCTGCACCGCCGTTTCGCTGGCCAGCCTCAGTCCGAGGCGGCGGGCCTGCTCGTGGCCGATGTCGTTGAGCGGAACGTCGGCATGCCCCTGGAAGCGGAGCTCGCGGTTCCAGGCGGTCTCGCCGTGGCGGATGAGGATCAGGTCGGTGGTGGTTTCGGGCTTGGGCGTTGGCATTGCCGCCCATTTTCCACCGTGCGCATGACGCTCAGGTATTCGCCCGCGCCGCCTGTTGCAGCACCGCCGCCACGGTGTCGGCCACGGGCGCCGCGCCGAGTCGCATCGGCGACGGCGTGAGCAGCGCCAGCACCCAGGCGATCACCACGCCGCCGACGATGGCACAGACCACCACCACGGCGGTGTATGCGACGGCCTTGTCGGGCGGGCATTTCATGAGCACCGGCAGGCCGGTGTAGAGCAGGTAGATGCCGTAGAGCGCCGCCAGCGCGCCCAGCACCGACAGCGAAGGCAGCAGGCTGAACACGCCGCCCACGAAGGCGGCCGTGCTCGCATAGGCCGAGAGCTTGAGCGCGCCGATCTGGCTCTTCGTGCCCTCGAAGGTGGGCGCCATCGCGTCGATGATGAGCGCGAGCACGAACACCATCACCAGCGACAGCACGTAGCCCACGACCATGTTCGCGAGCCCCGACGCCAGCGGCACGCGAAAGCTCACGCCGAAGGCGCCGACGCCGATCAGCGACAGGCCGATGAAGCTGGCCAGCGCCGGGATCAGCGCGAGGATCATCACGTAGTTCTTGTAGAGCGATGCGGCGTCGGCCGGCTCTGCGTCGATCTCGGGCCAGGTGGCCTTCGGCTTGAGCAGGATGGCTTGGACGCGTTCGACAAGATTCATTGCGGGGTTCCTCTGCATTGCCTGCGAGTGTGCCGAGGCATGCGCGCGATGGCTGCTGGCCATGAGGCCTATGCCGCGACCTATGCCGCTGCGCCGCGGGCGGCAATCGCGCAGAATCCCTGCCCATGCCCAATCTGATCCTGCTGCCCGGCCTCGCCTGCGACGAGCGCATCTGGGAAGCCCAGCTGCCCACCCTTCCCTCCGCCTTCGGCGCCCGCGTGAGCGACGTCCAGCGGCACAACGACACCATCGAGGGCATGGCCGCGGCCGTGCTGCGCGACAACGAGGGCCCGCTGGTGCTGTGCGGTGCCTCGATGGGCGGCATGGTCGCCATGGAAGCCGCCCGCCAGGCGCCGCAGCGCATCGCCGGCCTGGCGCTGCTGGGCACCAGCGCGCGGCCCGAGACGCCCGAGATGTTCACGCTGCGCGAAGGCGCCATCGAGTACTTCGAGCGCGGCGAGCTTCGCGACGTGATCGAGCCCAACGTCTACTTCGCCTTCCACCCTGCGCAGGCCGCCGACGAGGCGCTGGTGCAGCGCTACCTCGACATCGTGCTGGGCGCGGGCGCACAGCAGCTCATCACCCAGAACCGCGCGGTCATGCGCCGGCCCGACGCACGCCTGCACCTCGCGTCGGTGCGCGCGCCGGTGCTGCTGATGTGCGGCAACGAGGACAAGCTCGCGCCCCCCGAGTGCACCACCGAGATGGCGGCGCTGCTGCCGCAGGCCGAGGTGGTGTGGGTACCCGACTGCGGCCACATGCTGACGATGGAGAAGCCCGGCATCGTCAACGCCGCGCTCAATCGCTGGCTCGCGAAGCACTTTCCCGCCTGAGCCCGGACGCCCGCGGCCGCTCAGTGCAGCTGGCCGCCCGTTTCGGCGATGTCGTGCTCCACCGCCAGCGAGGTGGTCACCGCGATGCGCAGCGCCTTGACCATGGTCTCCAGCGACATGCTCGGCGCCCCCGGAAACCGCGCCGCCTGCTCCGGCAGGTAGGGAATGTGGATGAAGCCCCCGCGCAGCCCCGCCATAGGCTGCGTCGCGATACGGTGCATCAGCCCGTAGAAGATGTGGTTGCACACGAAGGTGCCCGCGCTGTTCGACACCGAAGCCGGCACGCCGGCCGCGCGCAGCTCGCGCACCATCGCCTTGATCGGCAGCGTCGAGAAGTACGCAGCGGGTGCGCCGGGCACCACCGGCACGTCGATCGGCTCCCGGCCCTTGTTGTCGGCCGTACGCGCGTCGTCGATGTTGATGGCGATGCGCTCCGGCGTGAACTCCGCGCGCCCGCCGGCCTGGCCTATGCACAGCACCAGTTGCGGCTTGAGCTCGTCCATGGCCGCCAGCAAGGCGTCTATGGCATCGCCGAAGACGCAGGGCACCAGCCGGGCGTGCACCGTCGCGCGGCCGACCTTCCAGCCATCGAGCTCGCGCACGGCGTCCCAGGAGGGATTGCGCGCCTCCTGCTCGAAAGGCTCGAAGCCGGTGAGCAGGACTTTGACGGCCTTGGCTGCCACGGCACGGCTCGCGCGTTCGGGCCGTCAGGCCATGGCCCCTACGGCTATTCCTTCCTGCTCCAGCCGCTCGCGGATGCGGCGCGCAAAAGCCAGCGCATGGGCGCCGTCGCCGTGCAGGCAGACGGTCTGCGCATTGACGGGCACCACGCTGCCGTCGATGGCGGTCACGCGGCGGTCGCGCACCAGTGAGAGGGTCTGCGCGAGGGACTGCTCCTCGCTCTCGATCAGCGCGCCGGGCTGGCTGCGCGGAACGAGGCTGCCGTCGGGCATGTAGCCGCGGTCGGCGAACACTTCCTCCACGGGCTCCAGGCCGGCGCGGCGGGCCGCGTCGATCATGTTGCTGCCCGCGAGCCCGAAGAACCTGAGCGAAGGGTCGAAGCGGCGCACGGCCTCGCACAGCGCGTCGGCGAGTTCGGGCTCCTTCACGGCCTGGTTGTAGAGCTGGCCATGGGCCTTCACGTGCGAGAGCCTGCCGCCCTCGGCCTTCACGATGGCCGCGAGCGCACCCACCTGGTAGAGCACGTTGGCGACGATCTCATCGGGCGGCAGGTGCATGGTGCTGCGGCCGAAGTTCTCGCGGTCGGGAAAGCTCGGGTGGGCGCCGATGGCCACGCCGTTGCGCATGGCCCAGCGCACGCACTGCTGCATGGTCTTCGCGTCGCCCGCGTGCCAGCCGCAGGCGATGTTGGCGGAACTCACCAGCGCGAGCAGCGCTTCGTCGTTGCCGGCGCCTTCGCCGAGGTCCGCGTTGAGGTCGATCTGCATGGTGGGGCTTCCTTTCTTTCTCTCGGTTTCCACCCAGTCTATGCCCCGACCGGCCAGCCCGCAGCCGCAAGCCCTTGCGCCACCTGCGAGAGGTAGCGCTGCTGGCCGGCCCATGCGGCCAGCGCCTGCGGCTGGTCGACCTGCACGAGGCGCAGCCTGCCGTTGAGCGGCGCCTGCGCGAGCTTCCAGAGGTCGGCGCGGATGACCACGCCGATGCGCGGATAGCCGCCGGTGGTCTGCGCGTCGCCCATCAGGATGATCGGCTGGCCCGAAGGCGGCACCTGGATCGTGCCGGGGATCACGCCCGAGGAAAGCATGTCGCCGCTGCGCTTGCGCTTGAGCTCGGCGCCTTCAAGGCGGCTGCCCATGCGGTTGCTCTGCGGCGTGATGCGCCAGCGCTCGCCCCAGAGCTGCTCGCGCGCGGCCAGCGTGAACAGCTCGAACTCAGGGCCGGGCAGCACGCGCAGCGCGATGGCACCGTCGTCTTCGGGCTGGCCCCAGTCGGGGCCGCGGATGCCGAAGGGCCGGCGTTCGCGTTGCGTGGCATCGAGCATCGAAACGCCCGTCGGCAGCCGGTCGCCCTTGCGTAGCGCTCGGCCCTCGTGTCCACCGAAGCCGGCCTTCAGGTCGGTGCTTCGCGAACCGAGGACCGGCGGCACGTCGATGCCGCCCGCCACCGCGAGCCAGCTGCGCACGCCGGGCTTCTTCGTGCCGCCGGCGTTGGCGCCTGCGAGCCTGAGCGTCTGCCCGGCAGCGACCGGCACGCTCCAAAAGGGCCACAGCGGCACGCCGTCGAGGGTGGCGCCGAAGTCGTCTCCGGTGAAGGCAATGCGCGTATCGGCCTCGAACTGCAGCTCGCAGCCGCCCATGGTGAGCTCCAGCCCCGCCGCGCGATCGGCATTGCCCACCAGCCGGTTGGCCAGCGTGAGCGCGAGCACATCGAGCGCGCCGCCCGGGCAGATGCCGAGCTGGCGATGGCCGTGGCGGCCCAGATCCTGCACCGAGGCGAGCACGCCGGGTTTGCGGATGGCGATCATGCCTGCACGCTCTCGGCGACGAAGCGCACCCGGTCGCCGGGACGCAGCAGCGTCGGCGGCTCGGCTGCGGGATCGAACAGTTCCAGCGGCGTGCGGCCGATCAGCTGCCAGCCGCCCGGCGACACCAGCGGATAGATGCCGGTCTGCTCGCCGCCGATGCCGACCGATCGCGCGGGCACCGCAAGACGCGGTTCGGCACGGCGCGGCGTGGCGAGTTCGGGCGGCAGTCCGCCCATGAAACTGAAGCCGGGCAGGAAGCCCAGCAGGTAGACGACGTACTCCGCGCCGGTATGGCGCCGCACCACCTCGGCCGGCGTGAGGCCGGTGTGCGCCGCGACATCGGCCAGGTCGGGTCCATGTTCGCCGCCATAGGCGACCGGGATCTCGACCAGCCGGCCGCTGACAGCGCCAGCGGACAGCTTCGGCCAGGCTTCGAGCACCTGCGCGGTCAGCGTGTCCAGATCGACGACCACAGGGTCGAAGGTGAGCGTCAGGTTGTTCATGCCCGGCAGCGTCTCGCCGACGCCGGGCCACTCCCGCGCATGCTCGGCCAGCGCCCAGATGCGCTGTTGCTGCGCCAGCGTGGCGGGTGCGGGGAGGTCGCACAGCAGTGCTGCATCGCCCAGCAGATGCAGGCGAGGCGGTGGGAAGCCGCTCATTGCGGCTTATTCACGTCCGAGGCTGCGGACTTTTGCCGCCAGTTGCTGCTCCACGTTGGGAGAGACGAACTTGTGGACCTCGCCGCCGAGCATCGCGATCTCGCGCACGAAGGTGCTGGAGATGAACTGGTACTTGTCGCTGGGAGTCAGGAAGACGGTCTCGACGTCGGGCATCAGCGAGCGGTTCATGCCGGCGAGCTGGAACTCGTAGTCGAAGTCGGTCACGGCGCGCAGGCCGCGCACCATGGCCTTGCCGCCACGCGCGACGACGAAGTCGCGCAGGAGGCCCGAGAAGCTCTCGACGGAAACCTGGTCGCTGTAGGGCTTGACGGCCTCGCGGGCCATGTCCATGCGTTCGGACAGCGTGAACAGCGCCTTCTTGTGGTGGCCCGCCGCCACCGCGACGATCACCTTCGAAAAGAGCTGGGTGGCACGGCGCACCACGTCCTCGTGACCGAGGGTGATGGGGTCGAAAGTGCCGGGATAAACCGCGATGACGTTGCTGGCCATGGTTGCTTCTTCCTCATGCTGCCGGTGCGGCTTGTCCGGCGGATTATGCAGTCCCCTGCGCGGCGGGCCTCAGCAGATGTGCATGCACGGCGCCGGCCTTCAGGTAGCGGAACTCGGCGAGGCCCAGGGCCGCGAGCTCTTCGCCGTTCCAGCGGCGCGGCGCCTCCAGGTACACCGAGCCCTCGGGGCGCAGCGCACGCGCAGCGGCGCGAAGCGCGGGCTCGTAGAGCGCGAGGTTGTCGAAGGGCGGATCGAGGAAGACGACGTCGAGGCTGCCCGCGGGCACGCGTTCGAGCGCGGTGACGCCGTTGCCGCGCTCGACGCGAACGGCCTCGGCTTCGAGCCTGGTCTTGATCGCCTGCATCTGCGCGACGAGCGCGGCGTCCTGCTCGCACAGCAGCACGCTGGCCGCGCCGCGCGATGCGGCTTCGAAGCCCAGCGCACCGGTGCCCGCGAAGGCATCCACGCACTGCCAGCCTGGCAGCTCGCCGCCACCGGCACCGGCCAGGCTCGCAAGCCAGTTGAAGAGCGTCTCGCGCACGCGGTCGGGTGTGGGGCGCAGGCCAGGCTTGTCGGCCACGGCGAGGCGGGTGCGTTTCCATTCGCCGCCGATGATGCGCACCTCGCTGGGTTTGGAGGGGCGCTTCACCGCCGGCTTGGGCTTGTTGCCGGCTGGCGCGGATCGGGAGGCGGATGCGGCTTTCTTCTGGTGCTGGGGCATGCGGCGAGCTTAACGCCGCCAAATCCGCCGGACTCTCAAGCCCCTGCCAAGGCGCGCCGCAGCAGCATCGCCGCCAGCACGAGCATGGTGCCGCCGATCAGCGCATCGAGCATCTGCCAGGCGCGGGGCCGGGCGAACACCGGTGCGAGCAGCCGCGCGCCGAAACCCAGCGAGGTGAACCACAGCACGCTCGCCGTGGAAGCGCCGACCACGAACCAGAGCTTGAGCATGCCCGCGTACTGCGCGCCCGCGCTGCCCACGAGCAGCACCGTGTCGAGGTAGACGTGGGGATTCAACAGCGTGAAGCCGGCGGCCTGGGCCACCACGGCGGTGCGCGACAGCGACGAAGCGCCCTGCGCCGAGGCCTGCAGTGCCGCCGGCTGCCGCGAGCGCCACAGCGCCCTGAGCCCGTAGGCGCACAGGAAGGCCGCCCCCAACCCCGCGAGCACCGTGGCCAGCATCGGCCGCCCGTTCAGCGCCTGCGCCATGCCCGCCACGCCGGCGCTGATCAGCACCGCGTCGCCGGCCGCGCAGAACAGCACCACCGCACCCACGTGCTCGCGGCGCAGGCCCTGGCGCAGCACATAGGCGTTCTGCGCACCGATGGCGACGATGAGGACCAGGCTCATGAAGAACCCGTTGGCGAGGGCGGTGGTGACTTGTACGGCTTGCATGCTTCGAGGATGCCGTCCGCATCGGATTAACTCAAACTAAACTTTCTTAAGCCGATTCAGTTTTTCTTCATTCCTCGAGGCCTATCCCATGCTCGACTACGCCGCCCTGAACGCCCTCGCCGCCGTGGTGCGCGAAGGCAGCTTCGAACGCGCCGCGCGCGCGTTGCACGTCACGCCTTCCGCGGTGTCGCAGCGCATCCGGCAGCTGGAGGAACGCACCGGCGGCGCGCTGCTGGTGCGCGGCCAGCCCTGCGTGGCGACCGAGGCCGGCCAGCAGCTGTGCCGGCACGTCGAGCGAGTGGGCATGCTAGAGCACGAGCTGCGCGACGCCCTGCCCGCCCTGGGCATGGGCGGCGACGAGGCCGGCGGCGAGCGCGTCACGATCCGCGTGGCGGTCAATGCCGACACGCTCGCGACCTGGTTCGTCGCCGCCGCGTCGGCCTTCGCCGCGCAGGAGCCGGGCGCGCTGCTCGACCTCACGGTCGACGACCAGGACCACACGGCCGAGCGGCTGCGCAGCGGCGCGGTGCTCGCGGCGGTGACGGCGCTGGCCCAGCCGGTGGCCGGCTGCAACAGCGAGGCGCTGGGCACCATGCACTACGTAGCGGCGGCCAGCCCGGAGTTCGTGCGCGAGCATTTCGCAAAAGGCGTAGGCGCCCGCACGCTGGCGGAAGCGCCGAGCCTGGTGTTCGATCGGAAAGACCGGCTGCAGGCGCGCTGGGTACGGCGCATCTGCCACCGGAATGTCGAGACGCCCAGGCACTGGATTCCCTCGCCCAACGCCTTCGTCGAGGCCGCCTGCTCGGGGATGGGCTGGGGCATGCACCCCGTCAGCATGGTGGCCGGGGCGCTGAAGGAGGGAAGGCTGGTCGAGCTGGTGCCCGACTCGATGCTGCCCGTGCCGCTCTACTGGCAGCACGCGCGCGCAGCGCCGAAGCTGCTGGAGCGGCTCGGCGCCGCGGTGCGCGCGGCCGCTACGAGCGGCCCGCACGCACTCCAATAGGCTGCTACTGCTGCGCCTTGGCGGTCCTGGCGTCCTTGCCGCCCACCACCACCGTCACCATGCGCTCGGGCTGCAGCTTGCGCTGGAAGGCGGCCTTCACGTCGGCGGCCGTGACCGCGTTCATGCGCGCGGTCCAGGTGTCGAGGTAGTCCAGCGGCAGATCGTGCCAGGCGATGTTGGCTACGTTGCCGATCAGCTTGCGGTTGCTGTCCAGCAGCAGCGGGAAGCCGCCGATCAGGTTGTCCTTGGCGGCCTTCAGCTCGGCTGCGGTCGGCCCCTCGGCGACGAACTTCGCGAGCACCTCGCGCGACACCTTCACGGCCTCCTCGGCCTGGTCGGGCCGCGTCTGGAAGCCGACGCGGAACGCGCCCGCCTCGAGCCCCGGCGCGAAGCCGCTGTAGATGCTGTAGGTGAGGCCGCGCTTCTCGCGCACCTCGTTCATCAGGCGCGAGACGAAACCACCGCCGCCCAGCACGTAGTTGCCCAGCGTGAGCGCGAAGTGGTCCGGGTCCTTGCGCGGATAGCCGGGCTGGCCGATGAGCACATGGGCCTGCGCCGAGTCGAAGGCGATGCGATCGTCCTTCGGCGCGGTCAGCGCGGCCACCGGCGCAATGGCCGGCAACGGCGTGCAGGCCTCGGGGCCGGGCAGGCGCGACAGCAGCGTGTTCGCGATGCTCTCGGCCTCCGCGCGCGTAACGGCGCCGACGATGCTGAGCTTGGCGCGGCACGGCACGATGAGCTGCTGGTAGCGCTGGCGCATGGCGGCGGTGTCGATGCGCGCGAGCGTTTCCTCCTTCACTTCCTGGCCGTAGGGATGCACGCCGTAGACGTCGGCCGCGAAAGCACGGCCGGCCACGGTGGCGGGCTTGGTGTTGGCCTCCTTGATGGCGGCGTTGATGCGCTCGCGCTCGCGCTGCCACACGTCGTCGGGGAAGGAGGGCTCGCCGATCTCGCGCGCGGCCAACGCCACCGCCTTGTTCAGCAGCGCCGGATCGGACAGCGAGCGCAGCGAATAGCTGGTGCGGTCGGTGCCCGCGCTCACGTCGAAGCTCGCGCCCAGATCGGCCCAGGCTTCGCCCAGGGCGTTCTGGTCGAGCGCGGGCTCGCCGTTCCTGCCGGCCCGAACGCCCTTCTCGACCATGGTCGCGGTCACGCTGGCCAGGCCGGCCTGCGCGGCAGGGTCGCGGCGGCTGCCGGCGTCGAAGTCGAGCTGCGCATCGACGATCGGCAGCGCGTTGGTCGACACCAGGTAGATCCTGGCGCCGTTGGCCAGCGTCCAGTGCTGGATGGGCAGCGCGGCCTGCGCGCCGGTGATGCCCGCCACGGCGATGGCGCCGGCGAGCAGGGCGCGGCGCGCGGTCTTCATGAAAGTCTTCTGCATGGAATGGTGACCTTTCAGCGCATTTCGCCGGCGGGGGCGGCGAAACCGCGGCCGCGCGGCTTGGACTCGGGCGGCAGGGGACGCAGCGTGGCGACGGTGAGCTGGTCGTCGCCGAAGTACTTGGCGGCCACGGCCTGCACCTGGGCGGCCGTGACGGATTGCAGCCGCGCGACGATGCGCTCGCTGGCGTCCAGCGGAAGGCCCTGGATCCAGTTGCTGCCGAGTTCGCGCGCCTGGGCCATCACCGAGTCGCGCTTGTAGGTCTCGCTCGCCACCCACTGGGTCTTGACGCGGGCCAGTTCGGCTTCGCCCACGCCGTCCTTGGCGATGCGCGCGACCTGGGCGCGCAAAGCGGCTTCCACCACCTCGGCGCTCTTGCCGGCAGCCGGAACCCCGTCGAGCACGAAGAGCTGCGGGCCGCGGCCCACGAAGCCCGAATAGGCGCCGGCCGAATCTGCGACGCGGTCGGGCCCCTGAGTCAGCGCGCGGTCGAGCCGGGCGCCGGAATAGCCGTCGAGCACGGCCGAGAGCACCACCAGCGCCCAGGCGTCGCTGTTCACGTCGTCGATATTGGCGAGCTGCGGCACGCGGAACGCGAGCGACACGTAGGCCTGCTCGGCCGGCGCCTTCAGCTCGATGCGGCGGATGCCGCGCTGCGCCGGCTCGATGCGCGGCTTGCGTGCGGGCACCGCGCGCGCGGGAATGCGGCCGTAGTACTTCTCGGCCATGGCGCGCACCTGCGCCACGTCGACGTCGCCGGCCACCACCAGCACGGCGTTGGCGGGCACGTACCACTGCTTGAAGAAGGCGCGCGCGTCCTCGGGCGTCATGGCGTCGAGGTCGCTCATCCAGCCGACCACAGGGCGGTGGTAGGGAGAGGCGGTGAAGACGGCGGCATTCTGCTGCTCGCCCAGCAGGGCGCGCGGCTGGTCTTCGGTGCGCAGGCGGCGCTCTTCCTTGACCACCTCGATCTCGCGCTTGAACTCGTCGTCGGGCCACTGGTTGTTGGCGAAGCGGTCCGATTCGAGCTTCATCACCTGCTCGAGGCTGCCGACCGGGATCTGCTGGTAGTAGCCGGTGTAGTCGCGGGTGGTGAAGGCGTTTTCCTGGCCGCCCAGGGCGGCCACGCGGCGCGAGAACTCGCCGGGCTTGATGTCCTTGGTGCCCTTGAACATCATGTGCTCGAGCGCGTGGGCCACACCGGAGGTGCCGTCGACCTCGTCGATGGAGCCGACGCGGACCCAGACCATCTGCACCGCCGTGGGCGAGCGCCGGTCGGGCTGCACGATCAGCGTCATGCCGTTGGCGAGCGTGAATTGCTGGGGGCCGGGCGCCGCGGCTGCTGCGGCGGCGGAAGACGGATTGGACTGGGCCTGCGCAGGCATGGCCCACGGCGCCAGAAGCGCCATCGCCAGCACCGCACCAGACGCAGCACGGCGTGGCGGGAGGTGTTTCATAGAATGGCTCGGATTGTAAAAAGCTCCCGATGTTCAGTTTCTTCAAGAAAAAACCGCCTGCCGAGGCGACCGAAGCGCCGGCAGCCACCCCGCCGGCCCCGGCTGCGCCTGCCCCTGAACCCGCGCCCTCGCGCTCGGTGTTCTCGCCTTCGAGCTGGTTCGGCTCGAAGCCGGCGGCGGAAGAAACGCCTGCCCCGCCACCCGCGCCAGCACCCGCCCCCGTTGCCGCTCCTGGACCAGCGCCCGCGCCAGTTCCAGCGCCGCCCCCCGCACCGGCTGCGTCGCCCGCCCCGGCCCCCGTTCCCGCTCCTCCAATCGCAGCTCCCGTTCCAGCGCCGGTCGCCGAGCCCGCCGCCATCGCCACCGAGCGCAAGGGCTGGTTCGACAAGCTCAAGACCGGCCTGCGCAAGACCGGCACCGGCATCCAGGCCGTGTTCGTCAACGCGAAGATCGACGAAGAGCTCTACGAGGAACTCGAATCCGCCTTGCTGATGGCCGACACCGGCGTCAAGGCGACCGAGTACCTGCTCGACGACCTGCGCGGCCGCGTCAAGCGCCAGATGGCCACCGACGCCTCGCAAGTCAAGGCGCTGCTGGCCGAGACCGTGGCCGACCTGCTGAAGCCGCTCGAGAAGCCGTTGGTCATCGGCCAGTTCACGCCCACCGTGATCATGGTGGCCGGCGTCAACGGCGCGGGCAAGACGACCTCCATCGGCAAGCTCACCAAGCACCTGGCCGACGAAGGCGCCTCGGTGCTGCTGGCAGCGGCCGACACCTTCCGGGCGGCGGCGCGTGAGCAGCTGCTGGTCTGGGCCGACCGCAACACGGTCGAGATCGTGAGCCAGGAAGGCGGCGACCCGTCGGCCGTGAGCTTCGACGCGGTGAACGCCGGCAAGGCCCGCGGCAAGGACGTGGTGCTGGTCGACACGGCCGGCCGCCTGCCGACGCAGCTGCACCTGATGGACGAGCTCAAGAAGATCAAGCGCGTCGTCACCAAGGCCGACGGCACCGCGCCGCACGAGGTGCTGCTGGTGATCGATGGCAACACCGGCCAGAACGCGCTGGCGCAGGTCAAGGCCTTCGACGAGACGCTGGGCCTCACGGGCCTGGTCGTGACCAAGCTCGACGGCACGGCCAAGGGCGGCGTGCTGTGCGCCATCGCGCGGGAAAGGCCGATTCCGGTCTATTTCATCGGCGTGGGCGAGAAGCTGGAAGACCTGGAAACCTTCAACGCCCGCGAGTTCGCGCAGGCGCTGCTCGGATAAGAAAGAAAAAAACGGCCCCGGCTTGCGCCGGGGCCGCTCACTTTTTCTCTCTCCCCTACCTACTCCTGTCGCGGGAACGCGATGCAGTGAAGATAGGCCACGGCGCAGGTGTTCACCAGTGCCAAAAGTCATAGGAAGCGCAGAAGACGACGTCTACGCATCGCTTCTGGCGTCAAAAATAATACAAACGAATTCAACTGCAGGCTGGCCGGCTGAGGCCGGCGCCAGCTATCTGGCGACCGTGAGCTCGGCCATCGCCAGCAGCAGCTGGTCGGCCACCACCGGCTTGAAGAGCACGGGCACCTGCGACTCGCGCACGCGCTGCAGCCGGTCAGGCGAGGTCTCGCCGGTAATGAGCAGCAGCGGCATCGCCGCGCCGCCGGACTGGCTCAGGCGCAGGCCGGCATCGAGCCCGTCGACACCGTCGGCCAGACGGTAGTCGCACATCAGCAGGTCGAAGGGCCGGCCTTCGCGCGCGGCGTGGCGCAGGGCTGCATCGGCGGCGGCCTCGCTGGCCACGGCATGGGCGTCGATGGAATGGGAGCGCAGCAGGCCCATCATGGCCTCGCGTATCTCCAGTTCGTCGTCGAGCAGCAGCACGCGGCCGGGCAGTGCCAGCGCCGACGCGCTGCGCTCATCGGCGGCGCTCGCCTCGGCCAAGGAGGCGGGCGGCAGTCCGGCCGGTGCCCGCTCGAAGGCGCTCGCGATGGGAACCACCACGCGGAAATGCGTGCCCCGCCCAGGCCGCGAGTGCATCTGCACTGGATGGCCCAGCAGCCGCGACAGCCGCTGCACGATCGACAGCCCGATGCCCAGCCCCCTCGATCGGTCGCGGCCCGGATTGTTGATCTGGTAGAACTCCTCGAAGATCCGGCCCGACTGCTCGGGCGGAATGCCGATGCCGGTGTCGCGCACCTCGATCCACACCGACTCGCCGCGCTCGCGCGCCGTCACGGTCACGCCGCCGCGCATGGTGTACTTGAGCGCGTTGTCCATCAGGTTCGACAGCATGCGGTGCAGCAGCTGCGGATCGCTGTGCACCCACAGGCCGCTGGCCCGCACGCGCAGCTGGAGCTCCTTCTGCTCGGCGCGTGCCGAGAAGGTGTGGTTGAGCGGCAGGAACAGCGCATCGAGCTGCACCGGCTGGGGCACGGGCGTGATAACGCCGGCGTCCAGGCGTGAGACGTCGAGCATGGTGTCGAGCGAGGCGCCCAGCGCGTTCACCGCGCGCATCAGGCGCTCGGCATTGCGGCCTTCGGGGCGGTCGCGCAGCTCGTTCTCGAGGGCGGCGCCGAAAAGCGCGATGGCGTGCAGCGGCTGGCGCAGGTCGTGGCTGGCGGTGCCGAGGAATCGCGTCTTCTCCTCGCTCGCGCGCTCGGTGGCGGCGATCTGCTCGCCCAGGCGCGCCGCCAGCGCCTCGTTCTCGAAGCGCAGCATCAACGATTCGGTCAGCAGCTTGTGCTGGCCGATGCCCGCGTACAGAGTCAGCAGCAGGTAGGCCGCACCGGCGGCCGCCAGGAACAGGTGCAGCCCGTCGCCCTGCCACGCCAGCGCGGTGATCATCCCGAGCGACATCGGCATGGTGTAGCCGAAGAGCGCCGGCTTCAGCGGCCACAGCGACTGCGCCGCCCGCGCGCAGCTGCCGACGATCACCGCCATCAGCAGCGAGGTCATCGGCAGGTTGTTGTGCGGCACGATGAGCCATGGCACCACCGCCGTGACCATGCTCACCAGCGTGACCACGCGCGAGATCTTCCGCGCCCAGTAGGCGCTTTCGCGCACGGGCCGCGACGGGGTCCAGCGCGGCGTGAAGAACACGTAGATGTCTGCCATCAGCAGGCCGGCCAGCCAGAACAGCAGGCTCGGGTCCTTCAGCTGCGAATAGATGATGCTGCCGAACACGACCACGAAGGCCATGTGCGTCAGCGTCGAGACGCTGTAGGTGCTGTAGACCGAGGCGACGTGCTCGCGCAGCACCCGCAGGCCGAGTTCGTGGTCGGCGACGGGGTTGCTCGGCGCGGCGGGCTGCACGCTCAATGCAGGGTGCTGATCAACTGGGCGCGCGAACGCATGCCGAACAGCAGCAGGATGGTCGAGACATGGTTCTTCACCGTGCCTTCGCTCAGGTTCGCGAGCTGGGCGATTTCCTTGTTGGCCTTGCCCTCGAGCACCCATTGCAGCACCTGCATCTGCCGCGGCGTGAGCTCCTGCCATGCGCTGGCATGGGCGAACTCGGCATAGCCGGTGAGCGCCCTGGGCACGGGCTGGGTCGGCGCAGCCTGTTGCGGCTGCGACGACGCGTCGGCGCCGCCGTCGAGCAGGCCGCAGGCGCGGATGAAGCTCACGACCTCCTTCAGGTCGGCCGATTTCGGCAGGAAGGCGGCTGCGCCGAGCGCGAGCACGCCCTGCGCCAGCGTGCTGTTTCCCGTGCCGGAGAGCACGACGATCCGCGCGTCGGGAAAGCGCATCCGGAACTCGGCCAGGCCGCTCAGGCCGTGCGTGTCGGGCAGCGCCAGGTCGAGCAGCACGAGGCCGATGGACGCCTGGTGCGCCTCGTACAGCCTGAGCGCATCGGCGACGTTGCTGGCCTCGAAGACTTCGATCTTGGCGCCCGACGGGCTCGCCTGGGCCTGGACCAGGGCGCAGACGCCCAGGCGCAGCAGATCGTGGTCGTCCACGACGAGGATCGACCGAGGTGCGCGGACGGCCGTACCGGTCTGCGTGACCGGCGACCGGGAAGCGGGTGGAGAGTCGAAGGGAGGCACCTGCCGATCTTAGCGATGTAACCTTCTGGTGACAGTGTAGAAAGTCACGCCAAGCTCCGTGGCTGTAGTGCTTTATGCTACTTATTTAATAGCAATTTCACATGGCATCCGTGCTTGCCATCGGGCTTCTCTGTCGGCACCATGGAAAGCCTCGCCGCATCGCACGGCGTCCACGGAGACCTGCCATGACGCACACCGCCGCCGCCCCTCTGGAATCGAGCGACCGCAAGGTCGACCGGCTGCTCGCCCACTACGAGGAAAGCCACCGCAATCCGACCAACGAGCTGATCCATTTCGTGGCCATCCCGGCCATCATGCTGAGCATCGTCGGACTGCTGTTCGCGATCCATCCCTGGGTGGCCTACGCCTTCGTGGCCGCCAGCCTCGTCTACTACGTGCTGCTGCGCGCCCCGGCCTTCCTGGTGGCCATGCTCGTCCTGACCGCCCTGGCGCTGGTGCTGGTGCACGCGATGGGAGGACTTGTATTGCCGGTTTCCGCCGCTATCTTTGTAGTGGCCTGGATCTTCCAGTTCGTGGGCCACAAGATCGAGGGCAAGAAGCCGTCGTTCTTCGAAGACATTCAATATCTCTGGGTCGGTCCCCTGTTCGTCTTGTCCAAGCTCTTCCTAAGACTTGGCATCCGCTGGTAGCCTTTGGCTATTCCAGCGATAGAAATTCAAGGGAACCCTTGGATTAGCACTCCCTCTAACCGAGTGCTAATATGGCCAACACAAAGGAGTTCCCCCTGATGACAACGCTGTCTGGAGTCTCTGCCAACCAGCTGGCCGTCGCCAACCCGTGGTCGATGGTTCCCCCGCTGGGCAACCTGGACGCCTATATTTCGGCCGCCAACCGCCTGCCCATGCTCACGCTCGAAGAAGAGCAAGGCTACGCACGCAAGCTGCGCGACCACAACGATCTCGAAGCCGCCGGCGCGCTCGTGCTGTCGCACCTGCGCCTCGTGGTCTCCATTTCCCGCCAGTACCTGGGCTACGGGCTGCCGCACGGCGACCTGATCCAGGAAGGCAACGTCGGTCTCATGAAGGCCGTGAAGCGCTTCGACCCCGACCAGGGCGTGCGGCTCGTGAGCTACGCCATGCACTGGATCAAGGCCGAGATCCACGAGTACATCCTGAAGAACTGGCGCATGGTCAAGGTCGCCACGACCAAGGCCCAGCGCAAGCTGTTCTTCAACCTGCGCTCGATGAAGCAGGGCTTCAAGGCCGACTCGGCCATTGCCGACACCGGCACGCACCGTGAAACGCTGAGCCCCGACGAGGTTTCGCAGATGGCGACCCGCCTGAACGTGAAGCCCGAGGAAGTGCTCGAGATGGAAACCCGCCTCTCGGGCGGCGACGTGATGCTCGATCCGGGCCCGACGGACGACGGCGACGAAGCCTTCGGCCCGATCGCCTACCTGGCCGACGCCTCGCAGGAACCGACCGCCCTGCTCGAATCGCAGCAGCGCGACCGTCTGTCGAGCGACGGCATCGCGACCGCGCTCGAAGCCCTGGACGACCGCAGCCGCCGCATCGTCGAAGAGCGCTGGCTCAAGGTCAACGACGACGGTTCGGGCGGCATGACGCTGCACGACCTGGCTGCCGTGTACGGCGTGAGCGCCGAGCGCATCCGCCAGATCGAAGTGGCAGCCATGAAGAAGATGAAGAAGGCGCTCGCGGAATACGCGTAAGCCTTTCCTTCTTCCCTCCTGCCCATCACGAACGAAGCCCGGCACCGCCGGGCTTTTTTCATTTCGAGAGCGTTCGCAGCGCCCGCTTCGCGATGTAGCGGGTTTCAGCCGCGTCCGACTCCGCCAGCCACCGCGCGCAGAGCTTGTCGACCCATTCGGGCTGGCTCTTGCTCGCGTCGTTGAGCCAGTTAGCGACCGAGTTCTGCACGTAGCGGCTGGTGTCGGCGCGCAGCGGCTCGAGCAGCGGAAGCGCGCGCCAGGGCTCGGCCTTGAGCGCCTCGATCTGCGCACACCACACGCCGCGCGGCCGCGTAAGTTCGCTGGCGAAGCGGCGGATGTTGGGGTCGGCATCGAGCACCCAGGGCTGCAGCAGCACGATCGCTTCGTCGAGCGACCCGACCACCGCGTCGCGCACGGCCATCCACGCGATCTCGCGCACGCCGAAGTGCGGGTCGGCGGCAAAGCGCCGCACCGCCTCCAGCTGTGCCGCCAGCGGCAGGCCCGAGAGCGTGACCCACTGCGCCGCCCAGCAGCGCGCCACGTCGCTCGCATGCGTGGCCAGCCGGTGCGCGACGGCATCGCGCTCGTCGTGCAGCGCGGCCAGGTCGTAGAGCGCGCGTGCGATGTGCCCGTGCCGCTGCATCGGCTTGAAGGCGCCCAGCATCGCGATCGTGTCGGCCAGCCGCTCGCTCTCGCCATCGAGCCCGATGTGCCCCGCCACGCTGCGCGCCAGCCGGGGCAACTCGAGCGCGAGGAACTCGTTGAGATTGACGGTTTCGATCAGCCCGTCGTTGAGGGCATCGAGCACCTCGGGCGGAATCAGCGCGATGCGGAAGGCGCCCTTGCGCCCTTTCAGGTGCCCGAGCGGATCGATGGCGGACATCGGGCGGCGGCCCCTTTCAGGAAGCCAGCAGCGTCTTCAGGTCCGACACCATCGGCGCCACGCCCGCGCCGTAGCGCGCGTAGAGCCGCAGCCTGCCCTGCGTGTCGTAGACGTAGCTGGCGGCGGAGTGGTCCATCGAGTAGCTGGTCGGCGTCTTGCCGTCGACCTTCTTGTAGTAGACCTTGTAGTCCTTCGCGACCGCTGCCAGCTCGTCGGCCGTGGGAATCAGCGCGACGAAGCTCGGGTCGAACGCGCCCATGTAGGCCTTGAGCACCTCGGGCGTGTCGCGCGCCGGGTCGACGGTGATGAACAGCACCTGCAGCTTGTCGCCGTCCTTGCCGAGCTGCTGCTTGACCTGCGCCATCTCGGTCATGGTGGTCGGGCAGACGTCGGGGCACTGCGCGTAGCCGAAGAACAGCACGACCAGCTTGCCCTTGAAGTCGGCCAGCGTGCGGACCTTGCCGTCGGCGTCCTTCAGCGAGAAGTCCTTGGCGTAGTCGGCACCGGTGATGTCGACGGCATTGAAGCTCTGCTTTGTCTCGCTGCAGGCCGCGAGGCCCAGGCCGAGGGCGGCGCCGACGCCCACCCAGCCGGCACCGGCGGCCATCAGTCGAAGAGCGTTGCGCTTGTTCATGGAAACGAGGTCAGTGAATGTAGTGATCGACCAGCAGCGCGAGGAACAGCACGCTCAGGTGGATCAGCGAGAAGCGGAAGGTCTTGCGCGCCAGCGCGTCGGAATAGCTGCGCCACAGCGCGAAGGCATAGCCCGTGAAGCCGACGCTCACCGCCACGGCCACCGCAAGGTAGAGCCAGCCGCTCATGCCGTAGATGAAGGGCATCAGGCAGGCCGCGAACAGGATGAAGGTGTAGAGCAGCACCTGCAGCCGCGTGAACTCGTTGCCGTGCGTCACGGGCAGCATCGGCAGGCCGGCCTTGCGGTAGTCCTCGACGCGGTAGAGCGCCAGCGCCCAGAAGTGCGGCGGCGTCCACAGGAAGATGATGAGAAAGAGGATCCAAGCCCCCGGATCGAGGCTGCCCGTCATCGCGGCCCAGCCCAGCACCGGCGGCATCGCGCCCGAGGCACCGCCGATCACGATGTTCTGCGGCGTGAGCGGCTTGAGGATCACGGTGTAGATCACCGCATAGCCCACGAAGGTGGCGAAGGTCAGCCACATGGTGAGCGGGTTGACCATGAACCACAGCAGCGCCGAGCCCGCCGCGCACAGCAGCGCCGAAAAAACCAGGGTCTGCCTGTCGCTGAGCTCGCCGCGCGCGGTGGGGCGCCAGGCGGTGCGCTTCATCTTCGCGTCGATGCCCTTCTCGACGAGGCAGTTGAACGCCGCGGCCGCGCCGGCCACCAGCCAGATGCCGATGCAGGCCACCGCCGCGAGCTTCACCTCGCCCCACGACGGCAGCCCCGGAATGGCCAGCACCATGCCGATCAGCGCGCAGAACACGATCAGCTGCACCACGCGCGGCTTGGTCAGCGCGTAGAACTGGCGCAGCACGTTGGTGCTGGCGGTTTGCTGAACGGAAATCGGGGTGCTCACGCGGCGGCCTTCCTCGGACTCTGACTGTTGTTGTGACCTGCCGTATTTTCACCGGCATGCGCAGGCTGCGCTGCCGAGGCGCGCCGGCTCTCGCACAGCGCCCAGGTGAGCACCACGGCGAGCGCTGCGGCGCCGCCTGTATGAAGCACGGCCGCAGCCAGCGGCCAGCCGAGCAGCACGTTGCCCAGCCCGGTGGCAAGCTGGAGCAGCGCCAGGCCCGTGAGCCACCGGGCCTGCGGGCGCAGCGCCTCGATGCGGCGCATGCGCCAGGCCAGCACGCCGAGCGCGACGAACACCGCATAGGCCATCAGCCGGTGCGCATAGTGGATGGCGGTAAGCGCCGAGAAATCGAGCGGCTGGCCCTCGCCGGTCACGCCCAGATGGCGCCAGATCTCGAAGCCCTGCGCGAAGTTCATGGGCGGCCACCAGCTGTCCTGGCAGGTCGGGAACTGCGTGCAGGCCAGCACCGCGTAGTTGGTGCTGACCCAGCCGCCCAGCGCGATCTGAAGCACGAGCAGAACGGTGGTTGCGATAAGGCCGTTGCGCAGCGCGGGCGACACGGGAGTGGGCAGCCGGTCGGCGGCCGCCTGCCGGTAGCGCACTGCCTGGATGCACAGCAAGGCCAGCAGCACCACGGCGCCGAGCAGGTGCAGCGTGACGATGGCGGGGAAGAGCTTCCAGGTCACGGTGAGCGCGCCGAACGCACCCTGCAGGCACACCCACACCAGCGTGAAGGCCGGCCACCAGGCGCTCAGCGTGGCATGGTGCCCGGCAGCCTCCGCAGGCGGAATGCGGCTCTGCCGGCGGCGCACGATCCAGGTGGCGACCGCAAGCGTGAGGATCAACACGCCGACACCGGTCGCCAGGTAGCGGTGGACCATCTCGACCCAGGCCTTGCTGTGCGTCACCGGCCCGGTCGGCTGCGCCGACTGCGCCATCGCGATCTCGTGGCGCGCGCCGTGCGGGCTGGCGTTGCCGTAGCAGCCAGGCCAGTCGGGGCAGCCCAGCCCCGAATCGGTGAGCCGCGTGAAGGCGCCGAACAGCGTGAGGTCGAAGGTGAGGAACAGCGTGAGCACCGTGAGCGCATGCAGGCGCCGCGCGGGGCCGCTGCCCGCATTGCGGCGCCAGACCCACACCAACGGCCCAAGCGCGATCAGCATGCCGACCGCCATGAGCCAGGCGATGGGCGTCAGATCGTAGAGAGAGCTCGTGGTGTCCATGCTGCGTTGCGTATCTCTTCAGCGACCCGGTTCGTCCCAGGACGCCGAGGCGCGCAGCAGGCGGTCGAGGTCGCGCTTGGCGCGGCTGGCGCCGGCGGCGTCCATGCGGGCGGGAAAACGCATCATCCAGTTGCCCATGGGATCGACCACGTACAGATGCTCGGCCAGCGAGTGGCCCTGAGCGGGCGCGAGCCACTTCGCCAGCTGCTCGGCGGGCACGCGCAGCACGGTCGCGCCGTGCAGACCGTTGTTCAGGCGCTCCGGCACGGGAGCGGCGTCGCTCACGAGCCAGACGCGGTCCATGCGGTCCTTCTCGCGGCCCAGGCTCTCGCGCAGTTGACGCGCCAGATAGAGCTGCTGCTCGCACAGCGTGTCGCATGCGGCATCGGCCACCGTCACCAGCAGCCACTGGCCCTTGAGCGTGCTCAGTTCCACGGGCGCGCCGTTGCGGTCGGTGGCGGTGATCTTCGGCAGCTCATGCTGCGGATCGATCAGCTCGCCATAGACGCTGCGCCCCTCGGGCCGGATCACGTAGTACGTGAAGTACGAGGCGATGACGGGCGAGGCGCACATCAGCATCACCGCGATCATCTTCCAGCGTCCGACGGCCGTGCGCCGGCCCTCCGCGCCGTCGAGCGCCTGGTTGGGCGACGGCATGGAGTGCACCGTCAGGCCCAGCGGCTCGTCAGAAGCGGCCATCGCGTGCGCGGCGCCTTGCGCGGCGGAGGGGCGTGATGAATTGGAACCAGACATAGAGGATGACGACGAGGGCCGACAGGCCGAACCACTGGAATGCGTAACCGTAGTGCCTCTCGAGGCCCAGCGCCGGCGCCGGCCAGTCGCGCTGCAAGCCCTCGGAAGCCGGCCCGGCCTGCTGCAATGACACGTCGGTGCGCAATGGCAGCTTGGTCTCGGCGCGGAAGGCCTCGAGGTCGAGATTCTGCCGGATGGGCGAATACCCTTCGGCGACCGGTGCCGCAGCGGCCGGGGCTGCCGCAGCGGAAGCGGCTTCGGCAGGCGCGGAGGCCGCCGGCGCAGGCACCTGCGCGGCGGCGGAGCCCAGCTCCAGCAGATGGCTGGGCGGCGGCTCGATCAGGCCCGTGACCTCGACGATGCCGGCCGGCGTCTCGACCGCGCCCAGCTTCGTGCGGTCGACGAAATTGCGCTGGATCCAGCCGCGCTGGACCATCACCGTCTGCTCGGTGCCTTCGAGGGCGAACGGCGTCAGCACGTAGAAGCCCGGTACGCCGTGCATCTGGCGGTTGTCGAGGTACACGGTCTGCGGCGTGAGCCACAGGCCTCGCAGGCGCACCGCGCGGTGCATGGCGTCGGAGGCCTTGCCGAGCGCGAGGAACTCCGCCTGGGTCAGCGGCGGCTTCAGCTTCTCGGCGTCGATGCTGGCCTGCAGCGCTTCTTTCTGCGCGGCGCGCGAGAGCTGCCAGCGACCAAGGGAAACGGTGGCCGACACGGTCAGCGCGGCGGCGATGGTGAGCACCCAGAAGCGGCCTCGCCGGAGGCGCTTCTCGGGATACAGGGGTTCTGGAGTCACTGGAGGGGACGGGGCGTGCGGCCGATAATGCGGTTCATGAAATACTTCGTCGCCCTGGTGTTCGTGGGCATCTTCGCGAGCCTCGCGTTTGCCCTGTACTTCATGCTGAAGGACGGGCGCAACGGGCGCGCCAAGAGCGGCGGCATGGCGCGCGCGCTCACCGTTCGGATCGGCCTGTCGGTGTTTTTGTTCCTCTGCATGCTGCTCGCCTGGAAGTTCGGATACATCCAGCCAACCGGGCTCCCGCTCGGCAAGTAGATGGTGCTCGTGCCAGGAGAACCAAGAAAAAGGCGCCTTCCGGCGCCTTTTTCTTGTCATGCCGCGAGGTTCTTCGCTCAAAGCCAATAGACCAGCAGATAAAGGCCGAGCCAGACGACGTCCACGAAGTGCCAGTACCAGGCCGCGCCCTCGAAGCCGAAGTGGCGCTCGGGCGTGAAGTGGCCCTTGCGCAGGCGCAGCGTGATGAACAGCAGCATCAGCATGCCGATGAACACGTGCAGGCCGTGGAAGCCGGTCAGCATGAAGAAGGTGGAGCCGTAGGTGCCCGAGCTGAGCTTGAGGTTCAGTTCGGTGTACAGGTGGTGATATTCGTAGCCCTGCACGCCCAGGAAGATCACGCCCAGCAGCACGGTGAGCCACATGAAGCGGATGGTCTGCGCACGGTGCCCAGCGCGCAGCGCATGGTGGGCGATGGTCAGCGTGACGCCCGAGCTCAGCAGCAGCGCGGTGTTGATCGTGGGCAGCCAGAACGGGCCGACGGTCTGGAAGGGCTCGACGATGCCGGCCGGCGAGGCGGTTGCGCCGGCTGCGACGCTGGGCCACACGGCCTTGAAGTCGGGCCACAGCAGCGCGTTGTCCAGGCTGCCCAGCGAAGGCAGCGCATGGGTGCGAGCCCACCACAGCGCGGTGAAGAACGCGCCGAAGAACATCACTTCGGAGAAGATGAACCAGCTCATGCTCCAGCGGAACGAGAGGTCCACCTTGTGGCCGTACTGGCCGCTCTCGCTCTCGCCGATGGCGGCGCGGAACCATACGAAGAGCGTGCCGAGCCAGATCACCATGCCGGCCAGCAGCGACCAGGCGCCCCACGCATGCCCGTTGATCCATTGCGCGGCACCCAGGATCACGAAGAACAGGCCGATCGCGGCCGAGACCGGATAGGACGAAGGTCCGGGCACGAAGTAGTAGGGCGTGGTTCCGTGGGTGGTTGAACTCATTTCTTCAGCTCCTGGCTTTCTTTCTTCTCTCGATTCAATGGATTCTGCTTGCCGCGGAAGGCTTCTCTTCCGTCAGGCCCCGGCCGACGCGACCACATGGCGCACCAGCAGCACCAGCGCGACCACGAAGACGACGACCGCCACGAACGCCACCGCGATGATGTGCAGCGGATTCAGCTTGCGCAGGTCGTCCTGGTAGGCGCTGTTCTTGCGCACGCCGAAGAACGACCAGCCCACCGCCTTCACCGTGTCCCACAGCGAAGCCTTCGGCCGGTTCGAGGGATCGGTCACGAGCGCGGCTCATTCGCGGAGCTGGTAACGGCGGCCACCGGGGCCGCGGGCGTCTTGCCGCCCACCTCGAAGAAGGTGTACGACAGCGTGATGGTCTTCACGTCCTTGGAAATCTTCGGGTCGATCACGAACGCGACCGGCCACTGCTTCTTCTCGCCCGGATCGAGCGTGTACTGGTTGAAGCAGAAGCACTCGAGCTTGTTGAAGTACGGCGCGGCCTGCTGCGGCGCGTAGCTCGGGATGGCCTGAGCCGCCATGCGGCGGTTCTGCACGTTCTGGAACTCGTACATCACCGTGTTGAGCTCGCCCGGGTGCACCTGGATGGTCCGCTCCGCGGGCTTGAAGTCCCACAGGCCGCCGCGCACGTTGGAATCGAACTCGACCGTGATGGTGCGGGTCTTGTCGACCTGCGTGTTGTCGGGCACGCGCACGTTCTTGCCGCCGCTCGCGCCGCCGGGCACCTCGAGCTCGGACAGCGCGAGGATGTTGATGCCGGTCATCTCGCAGATCGCGCGGTACATCGGCACCAGCGCGTAGCCGAAGGCGAACATGCCGCAGGCCACGACGGCCAGCTTGCCGACCATGCGGACGTTGGCGCGGCGGATGCGAGGACCGAGGCTCATGCGCGTGTGCTCCCGTTCGTTGCCTGCTCGAATGCCCGGCTCAGCGGCCGCTGAACCAGACCATGCGCACGATGAAGCCGATGAAGAACACCACGGCGATGGAGGCCAGCGTGAGCCCCATGCGGCGGTTGTTCCTTTTCTGCTCGGGCGTCATCGTGCTGCGTAGGCTGACAGTGCGTTCAACCGATCACCTTGGTGGCGGTCGCGTCGAGCTTGGGCGGGTTCTCGAAGGTGTGGAACGGTGCCGGCGACGGCACTTCCCATTCGAGGCCTTCGGCAGCTTCCCACGGCTTCTGGGCAGCCTTCTCGCCCTTGCCGCGCATCGTGGGCAGCACGATGAACAGGAAGAAATACACCTGGGCGAAACCGAAGAAGAACGCACCGACGGACGCGACGGCGTTGAAGTCGGCGAACTGCATCGGGTAGTCGGCGTAGCGTCGCGGCATGCCGGCCAGGCCCAGGAAGTGCATCGGGAAGAAGGTCACGTTGAACGAGATCAGCGACCACCAGAAGTGCACCTTGCCGCGCGTCTCGTTGTACATCACGCCGGTCCACTTCGGAGCCCAGTAGTAGAAGCCCGAGAACATGGCGAACAGCGAGCCGGCCACCAGCACGTAGTGGAAGTGGGCCACCACGTAGTAGGTGTCCTGCAGCTGCGTGTCGATGGGGGCGACGGCCAGGATCAGGCCGGTGAAGCCGCCCATGGTGAACACGAAGATGAAGCCGACGGCGAACAGCATCGGCGTCTCGAAGGTCATCGAGCCCTGCCACATGGTCGCGATCCAGTTGAAGATCTTCACGGCCGTGGGCACGGCGATCAGCATGGTCGCGTACATGAAGAACAGCTGGCCGGTCAGGGGCATGCCGGTCGTGAACATGTGGTGCGCCCACACGATGAACGACAGGATGGCGATCGACGAGGTGGCGTACACCATCGAGGCATAGCCGAAGAGCTTCTTGCGGGCGAAGGCCGGCACCACCTGGCTGATGATGCCGAAGGCCGGCAGGATCATGATGTAGACCTCGGGGTGGCCGAAGAACCAGAAGATGTGCTGATACATCACCGGGTCGCCGCCGCCGGCGGGGTTGAAGAAGCTGGTGCCGAAGTGGCGGTCGGTCAGCGTCATGGTGATGGCGCCTGCGAGCACGGGCATCACGGCGATCAGCAGGTAGGCGGTGATGAGCCAGGTCCAGCAGAACATCGGCATCTTCATCAGCGTCATGCCGGGGGCGCGCATGTTGAGGATGGTCACGATGATGTTGATCGAGCCCATGATCGACGAGGCGCCCATGATGTGCATCGCGAAGATGCCGGCGTCCATCGAGGGGCCCATCTGCAGCGTGAGCGGCGCGTACAGCGTCCAGCCCGCGGCGGGCGCGCCGCCGGGCATGAAGAAGGAGCCCACCAGCATCAGCGCCGCCGGGATCAGCAGCCAGAAGCTGAAATTGTTCATGCGCGCGAACGCCATGTCGGAGGCGCCCACCTGCAGCGGGATCATCCAGTTCGCGAAGCCCACGAAGGCCGGCATGATCGCGCCGAACACCATGATCAGGCCGTGCATGGTGGTGAACTGGTTGAAGAGCTCCGGGTTCACCAGCTGCAGCCCGGGCTGGAACAGCTCGGCGCGGATCAGCAGCGCGAGCACGCCGCCCACCATTAGCATCGTGAAGCTGAACAGCAGGTACAGCGTGCCGATGTCCTTGTGGTTGGTGGCGAACACCCAGCGGCGCCAGCCGGTGGGCGCGTGGTGGTCGTGATGATCGTCGTGTGCGTGGTCGCCGTGGCCTGCTGCGTGACCGTGGGGGTCGAGAACTGCGCTCATTTCGTTGTTCCTTGCAATTTCTTCGTCGCGGGGCGCTCGCGCATCACTTGGCGCGCAGGGCCAGCACTTCGGCCGGCTGCACCAGCTGGCCCGTCTTGTTCGACCAGCTGTTCTTGGTGTACGTGGCCACGGCCGCGAGGTCGGTATCGCTCAGTTGCTTCCAGGAGGGCATCGCGCCGTTGTTCTGGCCGTTGAGCAGCACCGTCAGCTGGATCTTGTGGTCGGCGTCGGTCACCTTGGCGGAGCCGTCGAGCGGCTTGATCGGGCCCGCGCCCTTGCCGTTGGCCTGGTGGCAGGCCGCGCAGTTGGCGGCATAGACCTTCTCGCCGCGCGCGAGCATGTCGGGCAGGGCCCAGACCTTGGTCGGGTCGTCGAGCTTGGCGGCGGCTTCCTTGCGCTTGGCGGCGACCCAGGTCGTGTAGTCGGCGGCCGAGACCACCTTCACGTGGATCGGCATGTATGCGTGTTCCTTGCCGCACAGCTCCTGGCACTGGCCGTAGTAGTCGCCCACGGTCTCGGCGCGGAACCAGGTGTCGCGCACGAAGCCGGGAATGGCGTCCTGCTTGAGGCCCAGCTGCGGCACGGCGAAGGCGTGGATCACGTCGTTCGCGGTGGTGATGATGCGGACCTTCTTGTTGACCGGCACCACCAGCGGGTTGTCGACCTTGAGCAGGTAGTCGTCGGGCATCTGACCCTTGGCGCCCGCGTCGGACATGGCGCGCTGCGAGCTGTCGAGCGTGGAGATGAAGGTCAGGCCCTCGCCTTCGCCGTTCAGGTAGTCGTAGCCCCACTTCCACTGGTAGCCCGTGGTCTTGATCGTGAGGTCGGCGTTGGTGGTGTCCTTCTGGGCCACCAGCACCTTGGTGGCGGGCAGCGCCATGACGATGACGATGAGGAAGGGCACGATGGTCCAGATGACCTCGACCACCACCGATTCATGGAAGTTGGCGGCCTTGTGGCCCACCGACTTGCGGTGCTTCCAGATGGAATAGAACATCACCGCGAACACGCCGACGAAGATGACCGTGCACAGGATCATCATGATCGTGTGGAGCAGATGCTGCTCCTGCGCGATCTTGGTCACGCCGACCGGAAGATTCAACTGGCGCACCGAAGGGCCGCCGGGCAGATCGTTGACTGCGTGCGCCGCGCTGCTGAAAGCCGCGCCGGCCGCCAGCAACAGATTCGCCGGCCTGTACTTATTGCGCCAAATGCTCTTCATCGTGTTCACGTTTCTTCAATTTTTCGACAAACCCAACCGTGCAGCACTGCGCGAGCCCCCTCAGGCGCCACGCAACGCCATTCGAATCTCGCGGGCCAAGGCCGCACGCAACTCCGGGCGTACATAGCGCCCCACCCTGACCGATCGACCCTGCCCCGAGACCTCGATCAGCGAGCGATCGCCGGTCTGGGGTTCGATCCGCACCTGGTGCGGAAGAAATTCCGTGCGCTCGTAGTGCCCGCCGTTTTCGAGCTCCACGACGAGCCGTCCCTCCTGCAATGCGATCTTCTCGCCGTCTGTCGCATGCCGTGCGTAGACCATGAACGCAAACCCGACAGCGGCCAGTTCGAGCCAGGCAAAAGGCAGCACCATGGGCGCACCGTGCAGCCAGAACAGGGTGCCGATGCCGAGAGATACCACGCACAGCGAAGCGTAGAGCCAGCCCAGCTGGCTCGGCGTCACCGAGCAGTTGCGCTTCAGGAACCAGTGGATGCTCTGGCCTGAAACGGTGGCAAATCGAAACACGGAATTCGACACGGGCGAGTTCAGCAAATCGGTGCGTCGACGGTCGCCAAACCCCTCGTACAAACAGGATTCGACACCCCTCGATCGCGGGACAATACCCGCGAGTTTCACGCAACGGCGGATTGTAGCGGGTAGATACCAGCGCCCGAGTGCCCTGTGGGACGCCTACGGGTCACTACTAGTAGGCAAGAAACGCCCTGTGCGACAGGCGTTTTCGCCGAGTCGCCGGCAAGCGATCAGGCGCCCGGTCGGCCCCGTTGCAGCATCGATCGCATCTCGCGCAGCGACACCGCGCTTTCGGCCGCGAGCGACACGCGCGGCACCGGCTTGAACGCGTGGCCGTAGACGACTTCGAAGGTCAGCGCGATGCGGCCACCGCCGTCTTCGGCCGGTGCCAGTTCGGGCAGCGCCGTCTTCAGCTCCTGCAGCCAGCCCTTGCCGCGCAATGCGGGAAAGCGCGCCGGATGCAGGTTGCGGCCCAGCGTGCGCAGCTCCGCGAGAGCGGCCTCGGGCGTGGCCCAGGTCAGCACGATGCGCTCCATGTCCATCACCGGTTCGGCGAAGCCGGCGTGCACCAGCATGTCGCCCCAGTCGTGCATGTCGGTGTACTCGTGGCCCGCGGCCGGCCAGCCCATGCGGGCATGCAATGCGCGCAGCTCGCGCACGGTGTCGGGGCCGAGGCAGGAGAACATGAGGAAGCCGTCGGTCGCCACCAGCTTGTGCCAGTGCGCGATCAGCGCCTCGGGGTCGGCCGCCATGTGCAGCGACATGTTGGCCCAGAGCAGGTCGACGCCGTCCTCGGGCGGTGCCTCGAAGCGCGCCTTGCCGGCCTGCCAGCGCCGCGCGCTCCACCACGGCGCGGCCAGCGCCTGGCCGGTGGCCGCGGCGAGCGCGCTCTCGGGTTCGATCACGTAGGAAGCCGCGTCCTTGTAGCGGCGCGCGACGAGTTCATGCGCCTCGAGCCCGCTGCGCAGCGGCGCCCAGTCGGCCCAGCTGCGGGGCTGGGCCTTGATCCATTGCAGCCGGTCTTCCATGCGGCGGCCGATTTCCTCGTGCAGCCAGGGAGAGGCGCCGTCGGCGGGCGCAAGCCGACGCCAGCGGGCGGCCGCCGTGGCATCGATGGTCGGCGGTCGTCTTGAGGGGTCGGTGGCCATGGGGCCGTGAGTATATTGAGGCGATGCTCAGCCACCGGGCCATGTGGCCTTTCCCGCCTTCTGGGCCTGCCGGCCTCTTCACCTCGCTGCTCGCGCGGCTGCCCAGCCAGTGCGCGGTCTGCCGCGCCTGGCCTTCGCGCCCCGTGTGCGATGCCTGCGTGGCCCGCTTCGCAACCCCCGCTCCTCGCTGCAGCGGCTGCGCCCTGCGCTTGCCCGAAGGCGTGAGCCACTGCGGCGAGTGCGTGAAGAACCCGCCGCCGCTGGATGCCTGCCTCGCGGCCTGCACCTACGCGTGGCCCTGGCCGGACGCCATCGCGGCCTTCAAGTTCCGCGGCGAGGCCGGCTGGGCCGGGCCCTTCGCCACGCTCTTGCGCAGCGCACCCTGGGTGGAGCCGGCCCTCGAAGCCGGCGACGTCGTGCTGCCGATGCCGCTCGCGCCCGGCCGGCTGCGCGAGCGCGGCTTCAACCAGGCGCACGAGCTGGCGCGGCGGCTTGCGCCATCGAAGACCGACGCCACCCTGCTCCTGCGCACGCGCGAGACGCCGGCCCAGAGCGGCCTGTCGCGCGCCGACCGGCTGCGCAACCTGCACGGCGTCTTCGCGGTGGAGCCGCTGCGCGCCGACGAACTGCGCGGCCGCCGCCTCGTGCTGGTCGACGACGTGATGACCAGCGGAGCCTCGCTGTTCGCCGCCGCCACGGTGCTGCGGCAGGCCGGCGCCGCGCACATCACCGCCATCGTGCTGGCCCGGACCGATCCGCCGCGCTGAGCCGGTTGCGCCGGCCCGCCGACAATCGGCGCATGTTCAATATCGTCCTGGTCCACCCCGAAATCCCGCCGAACACCGGCAACGTGATCCGGCTCGCGGCCAACACCGGCTGCAAGCTGCACCTCGTGGAGCCGCTGGGTTTCTCGATGGACGACCGCCTGCTGCGCCGTGCCGGCCTCGACTACCACGAGTACGCCGAAGTGAAGCGCCATGCCGACTGGCAGGCCCTGCTCGCGGCCGAGCAGCCCGCCGCCGACCGCATGTTCGCGCTCACCACGCGCGGTTCGCGTCCGGTGCACGAAGTGTGCTTCCAGCCAGGCGACTGGCTGGTGTTCGGCTCGGAAACCAGCGGCCTGCCGCCCACGCTGCGCGACGGCTTTCCCGAGTCTCAGCGGCTGCGGCTGCCGATGCGCGAGGGCCAGCGCAGCCTGAATCTCTCGAACGCGGTGGCGGTGACGGTGTTCGAGGCCTGGCGGCAGAACGGCTTCGCCTGAGGCGGCCGCCGCCCCTTCCGGCAACAGGGACAGCACACATCCATTCGGCGAATCGCGTCGTATGGAAGACATGCCGGCCGCAAGCCGGTCCGGCATTCATCCCGTCCACCCTGTACCAAGGAGTCCCGCCATGAACGCCAAGCCGATCGCTCTCGCCGCCCTCGCAACGCTCGCCTTCGCAGGCAGCGCACAGGCCTTCCAGGGAGAGCAGAACCCGCTGCCGCCCGCACCGTTCCAGTCGACGCTGTCCCGCGCGCAAGTGCAGGCCGACGCGCGCCAGCCGCTTCGCATCGGCAATGGCGGCACCGGCGCAATGCAGGCCAGGAGCGGCGACATCGACCGCGACGCGGTGCGCGCCAGCGCACGGAGCATCACCCGCCAGGGCGCGGCCACCTACGGCGAAGTGACCGACCGCAGGATGTAAGAACAAAGAAAAAGAAGGAAGAAGGCCGCGGCCGCCGCTTCAGCGGTAGCGGCGCACCACCGACTCGGCCACGCAGGCCGGCTTGGCGGCGCCTTCGAGCTCGATGGTGGTTTCCCAGGTCATCTGGAAACCGTCATCGGCAATGGGCTCCGCCGTCAGCAGCTTCATGCGCGCGCGCAGGCGCTTGCCCACCGGCACCGGCGACATGAAACGCACCTTGTTCAGGCCGTAGTTCACGCCCATGCGCGACTCGACCACGTCGAGCGCCGTCTCGTAGAAGCGCGGCAGCAGCGACAGCGTGAGGAAGCCGTGCGCGATCGGCCCGCCGAAGGGGCCGGCCTTGGCCCGCTCGATGTCGACGTGGATCCACTGGTGGTCGCCCGTCGCCTCGGCGAACTGGTTGACCTGCTCCTGCGTGATGGCGATCCAGTCGCTCACGGCGACTTCCTGGCCGACGCAGGCGGCGAGATCCTGAAGGGTCTGGAATGTCTTCTTGGTCATGCGGGGCATTCTGGCGTCTGGGGTCGCCGTGGGGCTGTCGGCCTTGCGACAACCGGGCTCAGGGTAAACCGGGAGCCGCCGCGCGGCTCAGGCATCGAGCCACTCGCAGATCGGCTGCCACTGCTCCAGGTCGCGCTGCACGCGGCCGGGCGCGATGTCGAACAGCGTGAGCCCGCGCGCGGCGAGCTGCACGTAGTTCTGCGTGTCGCGCAACTCGCCGATCACCGGCACCCCCAGCCCGGCGATGAACTCGTGCAGCCGGTCGGCCGCCAGCGTGCGGGCGTTCACGCGCATGCCGACCAGGCCGATCTTCGTCTTCTCGGCGCGGCGGTTCTCCTGCAGCCGGTCGAGGAAGTCGCGGGTCGCGTAGATGTCGAAGATGCTGGGCTGCAGCGGCACGATCACGCGGTCGGCCAGCGCCAGCACTTCCTTGAAGCGCCATCCGTGCAGGCCGGCGGGGGTGTCGAGCACCGCGTGCGTGGTGCCGCGCGGCGGGCGCACCACGGTGCTCTCGCCGGTGGCTTCCCAGGTGGAGATGGTCCGGGCCATCGGCGGGCGCAGGCCCAGCCAGAGCCGGGAGGATTGCTGGCGGTCCACGTCGCCCAGCATCACGGCATGGCCGCGGCTTGCGAAGTAGCCCGCGACGTTCGTCGCGATCGTCGACTTGCCCACGCCTCCCTTGGGATTGGCGACCAGAACCACCGGCATAGATGCACTCCTCCAGAACGGCAATAGCGGGGATGTTAGTCGCTGGCGCGTTTTTGCCCGGCGAAACGCCCGCCAGCGTGCTCTTGAGATATGTTCGCGGGATGACGACAACAACATCCACGGGAACCCCCGCCGAGCGCACCGACGGCGGCTCCGGCGGCATCTACGTGCTGGCCGCCCACCCCCACTGGCGCGACTCGCGCGTCAACCGCCGCATGCTCGCCGCCGCTCGCGCCGTGCCCGGCGTCGACGTCAACGACCTCTACGGCACCTACCCCGACTTCGCCATCGACGTCGAGGCCGAGCAGGCCCGGCTCGCCAAGGCCAGCCTGGTGGTGCTGGTGCATCCGATCCAGTGGTACTCGATGCCCGCGCTGCAGAAGCTCTGGGTCGACGACGTGCTCGCCTACGGCTGGGCCTACGGCCCCGGCGGCACCGCCCTGCAGGGCAAGGACCTCTGGCTGGTCGCCACCACCGGCAGCCCCGAGGCCAGCTACCACCCGCAGAACTACCACCGCTACTTCTTCGACGCCTTCCTGCCGCCCTACGAGCAGACCGCCGCGCTGTGCGGCATGCGCTTTTTGCCGCCGATGATCTTCTACGGCGCGCGCAGCGCCGGCGAAGCGGCGGTGAAGGCGCACGTCGAGACCTTCGCCCAACGCCTGGGCAGCTACCCCGAGTGGCCCGAGATCGAGGAGATCGACGCCTGCGTCGCCTGCCCCGTGCCCGAGAGCGACCGGCCGGCCGACAGCGACGAGGTCGGCAAGGTGGTCTCCGACGCATTCCGCGCGGCGATGGCCCACGGGCTGGCCAGCACCACAGCCTCCGCCGCATCCACGGACGGCAACGGGAAGGCGGCCTGAATGGAACACGCACCCGCCTGGCTGACCAACAGCCTGATCTACCTGAGCGCCGCCGTGCTGGTGGTGCCGCTGTCGAAGGCCCTGGGCCTGGGCTCGATCATCGGCTACCTCGTGGCCGGCATCGCCATCGGGCCCTGGGGGCTGGGGCTGGTCTCCAGCGTCGAGGACGTGCTGCACTTCGCCGAGTTCGGCGTGGTGCTGATGCTCTTCCTCGTGGGCCTGGAGCTCGAACCCAAGCGCCTGTGGAACCTGCGCCGCCCCATCTTCGGCTGGGGCACGGCGCAGGTGCTGAGCTGCGCCGCCGTGCTGTTCGCGGTCGGCTGCGCCGTGGGCGCCAGCTGGCGCGTGTCGCTGGTGGCCGCGCTGGGCCTGGCGCTGTCGTCCACCGCCATCGCGCTGCAGGTGTTCGGCGAGCGCAACCTGCTGAAGACGCCCAGCGGGCAGGCCGGCTTCTCGATCCTGCTGTTCCAGGACGTGGCGGCCATCCCGATCCTCGCGCTGCTGCCGCTGCTGGCCGGCGCCACCGCGGCCGAGCAGTCGATTACCGGGCTGGAGCGCGCGCTCGAAGCGGCCAAGATCATCGGCGTGATCGGCGGCATCATCCTCGGCGGCCGGCTGCTGCTGCGCCCCATCCTGCGCTGGATCGCACGCAGCGACACGCCCGAGATCTTCACCGCCGCCGCGCTGCTGCTGGTGGTGGCCATCGCGGCGCTGATGCAGCTGGTGGGCCTGTCGATGGCGCTGGGCGCCTTCCTCGCCGGCGTGCTGCTGGCCGAGAGCGAGTACCGCCGCGAGCTCGAAACCGACATCGAGCCCTTCAAGGGGCTGCTGCTGGGCCTGTTCTTCATCGCGGTGGGCATGTCGATCAACTTCGGCGTGCTGATGGCGAGCCCGTGGATCATGGCGATGCTGGTGGTCGGCTTCGTAGCCATCAAGCTGGTGGTGATCTACGCGCTCGCCAAGGCGATGGGCATCGCCTACCAGGAGCGGCCGGTGTTCACGCTGCTGCTGGCGCAGGGCGGCGAGTTCGCCTTCGTGGTGTTCCAGGCGGCGGGCCCCGACGTGCTGCCGCCCGAGGTCACCTCGCTGCTGATCGGCGCGGTGGCGCTGTCGATGCTGCTGTCGCCGCTGCTGCTGGTGCTGCTCGACAGGTTCGTGCTGCCGCGCTACAGCCGCAACACGGGCACGAAGCTGGAAGAAATTTCGGAGCAGCAGGACGCCAAGGTGCTGATCTGCGGCTTCGGCCGCTACGGCCAGATCGTCGGGCGCATGCTGATGTCGCAGGGCCTGCGCGTGACGGTGCTCGACCACGACGCCGACACCGTCGAAGGCCTGCGGCAGTTCGGCTTTCGCGTGTTCTACGGCGACGCGACCCGGCTCGACCTGCTGCGCACCGCGGGCGCGGGAACGGCCAAGGTGATCGTGGTGGCGGTGGACGACATCGAGCAGTCGCTGGAGATCGTCGACCTGGTGAAGGAAAACTTCCCGCAGGCCCGCATCATCGCCAGGGCACGCAACGTGACGCACCTGTTCCAGCTGCGCGACCGCGGCGTGACGGAAGTGGAGCGCGAGGTGTTCGAATCGTCGCTGCGCAGCGCGCGCGCCACGCTCGAGGCGCTGGGCTGGCCGGCGCACGAGGCGCGCGAATCGGCCATGCGCTTCCGCCGCCGGAATCTCGAACTCAGCAACGAGATCTACCCGCACTACAAGGATCGCGCCAAGCTGATCGCCGCCAACAAGGCCGGCCGGCAGCAGTTCGAGGAACAGATGGCGCGCGAGCGCGAGGAGCGGCAGCGCCGACTGGGGCGCGACTGGGACAAGCTCGACGACGACGAGGAAACCACGCCGAAGGAAGAGGCGGACGCCTAACAGCCCGCCCCCGCGCCGTCAGGCCGCCAGCTTCAGCAGCCTGACCGCGTTGCCCTTGAGGATGCCGGGCATCACCTCCGGCTTGAAACCCGCGTTCTCGAAATCGCGCATCCAGCGGTCGGGCGTGATCAGCGGGTAGTCGCTGCCGAACAGGATGCGGTCCTTCAGCAGCGTGTTGGCGTACTGCACGAGCTGCTTCGGGAAGTACTTGGGGCTCCAGCCCGACAGGTCGATCCACACGTTGGGCTTGTGCGTGGCCACGCTCAGCGCCTCGTCCTGCCAGGGGAAGCTGGGGTGGGCCATGACGATCTGCATGTCGGGGAAGTCGATGGCCACGTCGTCCAGGTGCATCGGGTTGCTGTATTCGAGCCGCAGCCCGCCGCCGCAGCGCATGCCCGAGCCGATGCCGCTGTGGCCGGTGTGGAAGATGGCCGGCAGGCCGTATTCGGCGATCACTTCATAGATGGGCCAGGCCATGCGGTCGTAGGGGTGGTAGCCCTGCACCGTCGGGTGGAACTTGAAGCCCTTCACGCCGTGCTCCTCGATGAGCCTGCGCGCCTCGCGCGCGCCCATCTTTCCCTTGTGCGGATCGACGCTGCCGAAGGCGATCATGATGTCGCTGTTGTTCTTCGCGGCCTCGGCGATCTCCTCGTTGGGGATGCGGCGACGGCCCATGTTCGATTCAGCGTCGACCATGAACATCACCAGGCCGATCTTCCGTTCGCGGTAGTACGCGACGCTCTCCGCGATGGTGGGCCGGCCGCTGGAGCCGAAGTACTTGTCGGCGGCGCGGTCGTATTCCTCGCCGTAGTTGTCGAAAGGGTTCCAGCAGCTGACTTCTGCGTGGGTGTGGATGTCGATCGCGATCAGGTTCTGATGGTCCATGCCTTGTCTCCGGTACGGGTAAATCCCTAGGTCTCTGGGGCTCCAAATTCCTTGAATTGATTATTTCCCATAACCATAATTCGACGCAACCCCGGACTCATCATGACCCATCCAGACCTCCAACTCGACATCCGCGACGAAGTCGCCATCGTCCGCCTCACGCGCGGCCCCAAGCGCAACGCGCTGTCCGACGGACTGATCCTCGCGCTGCGCGACACCTTCGAGCAACTGCCCTCCAGCGTGCGCGCAGCCGTGATCGACGGCGAAGGACCGCACTTCTGCGCCGGCCTCGACCTGAGCGAACTGAAGGAGCGCGACGCCGGCCAGGGCATGCAGCACTCGCGCATGTGGCATGCCGCGCTCGACCTGATCCAGCACGGCCCGGTGCCGGTGATCGCGGCGCTGCACGGCGCGGTGGTCGGCGGCGGGCTGGAGCTGGCCAGCGCCTGCCACATCCGCGTGGCCGACCGCACCACCTTCTACGCGCTGCCCGAGGGCTCGCGCGGCATCTTCGTGGGCGGCGGCGGCTCGGTGCGCATTCCCAAGCTGATCGGCGTGGCCCGCATGACCGACATGATGATGACCGGCCGCGTCTACAACGCCGAGGACGGCGAGCGCGCCAACTTCGCGCAGTACCTCGTCGACGAAGGCCAAGCCTTCGACAAGGCCTTCGAGCTCGCCAAGCGCATCGCCACCAACGCGCCGCTCACCAACTACGCGCTGATGCACGCACTGCCGCGCATTGCCGAGCAGTCGGCCGACCACGGCTTCTTCACCGAGGCGCTGATCTCCGGCATCACGCAGGCCGCACCCGAAGCCAAGCAGCGCGTGCGCGACTTCCTCGAAGGGCGTGGCGCGAAAGTGAGCAAGGGATGAGCGCCATCCGATACCGCCCTCTGGTCTTCGGCGTGACGCGCGCCGTGCTGCGCGACGGCGCGCCGGGCACGCAGTACCTGACGGCCGAAACGCAGCTCGAGCCCTACCGCGAGCGCATGACCGACCGCCTCGCCTACTGGGCGGAGCGCACGCCCGACCACACCTTCATCGCCCGCCGCGAACGGCTGGCCGACGGCAGCACCGGCGACTGGCTGCGTGTGAGCTACGCACAGGCGCTGAAGGAGGCACGCGGTATCGGACAGGCCCTGCTGGACCGCGGGCTGAACGCCGACCGCCCGGTGGCCATCCTCAGCGAGAACGGCATCGAGCACGCACTGATGGCGCTGGGCTGCCTCTACGCCGGCGTGCCCTACTGCCCGGTGTCGCCGCCCTACTCGCTGGTGAGCCAGGACTTCGAGAAGCTGCGCCACGTCTTCGACACGCTCACGCCCGGCCTCGTGTTCGCGAGCGACGCGGCGCGCTTCGCCAAGGCGATCGCGGCGATCGTGCCGGCGGACACCGAAGTCGTGCTGGCCCAAGGCACGCTCGAGGGCCGGCCCGTGACCGCATTCGACGCGCTGGCCTCGACGCCCGCCACGCCCGCCATCGACGCGGCGATGCGCGCCACCGGCCCCGACACCATCACCAAGTTCCTCTTCACCTCGGGCTCCACCAAGATGCCCAAGGCCGTCATCAACACGCACCGCATGTGGTGCGCCAACCAGCAGCAGCTGCGCCAGTCGATTCCCGCCCTGGGCGACGAACCGCCGGTGCTGGTCGACTGGCTGCCCTGGAACCACACCTTCGGCGGCAACCACAACGTGGGCATCGTGCTGGACAACGGCGGCACGCTCTACATCGACGACGGCAAGCCCACGCCCATCGGCATGGCCGAGACGCTGCGCAACCTGCGCGAGATCGCGCCCACCATCTACTTCAACGTGCCCACCGGCTTCGAGGCCATCGCACAGGCGATGGAAACCGACGCGGTGCTGCGCCGCAACCTGCTGTCGCGCGTGAAGATGTTCTTCTACTCGGGCGCGGCGCTCTCCCAGCCCGTATGGGACAGCCTGCACCGCACGCAGGAGTCGGAAGTCGGCGAACGCATCGTGATGGGCACGGGCCTCGGCATGACCGAATCGGGCCCCTTCGCGCTGTACGTGACCGGCCCCGACGTGAAGTCGGGCGATGTGGGCCTGCCCGCGCCGGGCATCGAGCTCAAGCTGATCGAGGTCGACGGCAAGACCGAGGTGCGCTACCGCGGCCCCAATATCACGCCCGGCTACTGGCGCGCGCCTGAAGCCACGGCGGAGGCCTTCGACGAGGAAGGCTTCTTCTCCACCGGCGACGCGGTGAAGTGGATCGACGAGGGCAACATTCACCGCGGCCTGCGCTTCGATGGCCGCATCGCGGAAGACTTCAAGCTCGCTACCGGCACCTTCGTGAGCGTGGGCCCGATGCGCGCGAAGATCATCGCGGCCGGCGCGCCCTACGTGCAGGACGCGGTGCTGACCGGCATCAACCTGAAGGAAGTGGGCGCGCTCGTCTTCCCGACGCAGAAGGTGCGCGAGCTCGCCGGACTGCCGGCCGACGCCACCATGCGCGAGGTGCTCGAGAGCGCCGCCGTGCAGGCGCACTTCCAGCAGGTGGTCGACACGCTGGCCGCCGGCGCCACCGGCAGCGCCAACCGCATCGCACGGCTGCACCTGATGGCCGAGCCGCCGTCCATCGACAAGGGCGAGGTCACCGACAAGGGCTCCATCAACCAGCGCTCCGTGCTCAAGCACCGCGCCGCGCTGGCGGAGGCCATGCACGACGGCAGCCTGCCCTTCACCCTGAAGCCGCGCTGAGCTTCATTCCGAACATTCCTGGAGACGAACAAATGAAGATCGAAGGACAAGCCGCACTGGTCACGGGCGGCGCATCGGGCCTGGGCGAAGCCACAGCGCGCGAGCTCGCGCGGCTGGGAGCGAAGGTCGCCGTGCTCGACCGCAACGCCGAACTCGCCGCGAAGGTGGCCTCCGAGATCGGCGGCGTCGCCTGCGCCTGCGACATCACCGACACCGACAGCGTGGTCGCCGCGCTCGACAAGGCCGAGGCCGCGCACGGCCCCGCGCGCATCCTGATGAACGTGGCCGGCATCGGCAGCGCCAAGCGCATCGTCGGCAAGGACGGCAGCCCCGCGCCGCTCGAAGACTTCGTGCGCGTGGTCAACATCAACCTGATCGGCGGCTACAACATGGCGCGCCTGTTCGCCGCGCGCTGCGCGAAGCTGGACGCGCTCGACAACGGCGAGAAGGGCGTGATGCTCTTCACCGCCTCGGTCGCCGCCTTCGACGGCCAGGTGGGCCAGCAGGCCTACAGCGCCTCCAAGGGCGGGCTGGTCGGCATGACGCTGCCGATGGCGCGCGATCTCGCGCAGCACGCCATTCGCGTATGCACTGTGGCGCCGGGCATCTTCGCCACGCCGCTGCTGCTGGAACTGCCCGAACCGGTGCAGCAGTCGCTGGCCGCGGCGATCCCCTTCCCGCCGCGTCTGGGCAAGCCCTCGGAGTTCGCCGAGCTGGCCTGCCACATCGTCACCAACGGCCATCTCAATGGCGAGGTGATCCGCATCGACGGCGCGCTGCGCATGGCGCCGCGCTGATCCAGATTCCAGTCAGCCACCGCAAACCAGGAGACAAGACCATGACCAACAGACGCCATTTCGTGGCGGCGCTCGGCGGCACCGCCGCCATCGCCGCCCTGCATCCCTTTGCCGCGCTCGCCCAGGCGGTGCAGCAGGTAGTGAAGATCTACTACGGCTTCCCGGCCGGCAGCGCCGGCGACAGCGTGGCGCGCCGCGTGGCCGAGAAGCTCGGCGACACGCCCTTCACGAAGGTCAACCCGGTGGTCGAGAACAAGCCGGGCGCCGGCGGGCGCATCGCGCTCGACACGCTCAAGTCCTCGGCGGCAGACGGCTCGGTGCTGTGCCTCGCGCAGGCTTCGGCGCTGTCGATCTACCCGCACATCTATACCAAGCTGGGCTACGGCATGGCCGACTTCGCGCCGATCTCCATCGGCGCCGTGATGACGCACGCGCTGACCGTCGGCCCCGCGGTGCCCGCCAGCGTGAAGACGCTGAAGGACTTCGTCGCATGGGCCAAGGCCAACCCCGGCCAGGCCAGCTACGGCTCGCCCGGCGCGGGTTCCACGCCGCACTTCCTGGGTGCGCTGCTGGGCCTGAACAGCGGCACCGACCTGCGCCACGTGCCCTACCGCGGCTCGCTGCCGGCCATCAACGACGTGGTGGGCGGCCAGATCGCCTCGAGCATGACGCCCGCCGGCGACGCCATTCCCTTCGCCAAGGCCGGCAAGCTGCGCGTGCTCGCCATGTCGGGTTCGCAGCGCGCGGCCTACCTGCCCGATGTGCCGACCTTCACCGAACAGGGCTTCTCCGAGATCGTGGCCGACGAATGGTTCGGCTTCTTCGCGCCGGCGAAGACGCCCACGGCCGTCATCACGGCCGCGAGCGCGGCGATCCAGACCGCGCTGAAGGACAAGTCCGTGGCCGACGGCCTGCTGTCGGTCGGGCTTCTCGCCCAGGGTTCCTCGCCGGAAGACATGCGCAAGTCGCTGCAGTCCGAATACGAACGCTGGGGCCCGCTGGTCAAGAAGATCGGCTTCACGGCCGAGTCCTGATTCACTTTCCCTGGTTTCGCTGCCCCGATGGATTACAAGCCCCGCCCCGAAGACGTCCGATTCATCCTGAACGAAGTGCTCGACGCGCCCGCGCGCCTGGCCGCCCTCGCCCCGTTCGCGGAGGTCGACGAGTCGCTGCAGTCGCAGGTGCTCGAGGAAGCCGGGCGCTTCGTCGGCGAGGTGGTGGCGCCCATCAACCGTGGCGGCGATGAAACCGGCTGCCGATTCGCCGATGGCGAGGTCGCCTCTCCGCCGGGCTTTCGCGAGGCGTACCAGGCCTTCGTCGACGGCGGCTGGCCGGCTCTCTCGGCCGCGCCGGAAGACGGCGGCCAGGGTCTGCCAGCGGTGCTCGAGGCCGTGCTCTACGAATGGCTTGCCGCAGCCAACCATGGCCTCACGATGGCGCCGGGCCTGCTGCACGGCGCGTACGCCTGCCTCAAGCACCACGGAAGCGAGGAACTGAAGCAGCGCTACCTGCAGAAGATCGCAACCGGCGAATGGCTGGCCACCATGTGCCTTACCGAAGCCCATGCGGGCAGCGACCTGGGCCAGGTGCGCACGCGCGCCGTGCCCCAGGCCGACGGCAGCCTGCGCGTGAGCGGCGGCAAGATCTTCATCTCCGGCGGCGAGCATGACCTGACGCCGAACATCGTCCATCTGGTGCTGTGCCGGCTGCCAGATGCGCCCGCCGGCCCCAAGGGCCTGTCGCTGGTGCTGGTGCCCAAGCTGCTGCCCGGCGGCACGCGCAACGCGGTGCACTGCGAGCGCATCGAGGAAAAGATGGGCCTGCACGGCAGCCCGACCTGCACGATGCGCTTCGACGAAGCCACCGGCTGGCTGGTGAGCGAACCCGGCCGCGGGCTGGCCGCAATGTTCGTGATGATGAATTCGGCTCGGCTGCACGTGGCGCTGCAGGGCATCGGCCTGCTCGACGCCGCCTGGCAGAAGGCCGACGCCTATGCCGCCGAGCGCCGCCAGATGCGCGCGCCGGGCCCGGTGCCCACCAGCCGCGGCGGCGAGAGCGCCGACCTGATCGCCGAGCACCCCGCGGTGCGCCGCATCCTCGACACGCAGCGCGCCTGGATCGACGGCGCGCGCACCATCGCCTACCGCAGCGCGCTGATGCTCGACGTGGCCGCGCACGACGCCGACCCCAAGGCCCGCGAACGCGCGCAGCGCTGGTGCTCCCTGGTCACGCCGGTGCTCAAGGCCGCATGCACGCACCAGGCCTTCCAAGGCGCGAGCGAATGCCTGCAGGTGTTCGGCGGCCATGGCTACGTGCGCGAGTGGGGCATCGAGCAGATCGTGCGCGACTCGCGCGTGACCATGATCTACGAGGGCACCAACGAGATCCAGGCCATCGACCTGCTGGTGCGCAAGGTGCTGCCCGACGCCGGCGCCGCCATGTCGGGCGTGCTGCTGGAGCTGCGCGACACGCTGGACGCCTCCCGCGAGGCAGATGCCGACGTGCAGCGCCGGCTCGCGCAGTTGCGCTACATGGGCACCACCATCGCGATGGCGGCGCATGCCAACCCGGTGCTGCCCTATGAGGTGGCCGACGACTACCTGCGCGCGACCATGCTCGCGATGATGGCGTGGGCCTGGGCGCGCATCGAGGCGGCATCGCCTGGCAACGCGGAGAAGGCGCGCGTTGCGGCCGCCTTCAGGCGCTGGGTGCTGCCGGAATTCGAGATGCGCATGGGCATCGTCAAGAAGGCCTGCGAAACCGTCGCCCTGACGCATGCGGCCGCGCCCGCCGGCGCTGTCTCCAACTAGCCACTCGAAGCTCTCGTTGCAGCGCGGCCGCGGTTACGCTCGGGCCATGGCCTCCAACCCGAAATCCGCCTCCGCAAAAGGCGAGCAGGCTGCGGCGCCGCAAGGCAAGCCGGAGCGGCTCGACGCACGCATGCTCGAAACCCTGGTCGGCTACAACGCCCGCAGGGCCTGGCTGATCGTCAGCGCCTTCTTCGCCGAGCGCATGGCGCCCTACGGGCTCAAGCAGATCGATTTCTCGGTGCTGTCGCTGCTGGCGCACAACCCGGGCGCCACCTCGCGGCAGCTGTGCAATGCGCTGGACATCCTGCCGCCCAACCTGGTGAGCCTGGTGGCCACGCTCGACAGCCGGGGCCTGATAGAGCGCCGCCCTCATCCGCACGACGGGCGTGCCGTCGGGCTGCATCTGACGGCCGCCGGAGAAGCGCTGATCCGCGAGGCGGAGCAGACCGTAACCCAGCTGGAGGCCGATGCCAGCGCCAAGCTCACCGCGCGGGAGCGCGAGACGCTGATACGGCTGCTGCAGAAGATCTATCTGTAGCAGCGGCTTGTAGCGGCGGTCTGTAGCGGCGCCAGCCTTGTATCTTTATGGCTCGGACCGGCTCGGGTAGCCCGAGCGGCCTCTGGGATGCTTGAAGCCCGCCTCTGAGCACTGGGCGCCCGAGCCGGACCGTCCTTCTCTACAGCCCGAACGGTTGTAGG